>CEUS01097551.1_pt1 | contig 38876 bp, 37 predicted proteins | sample 427031 | NCBI WGS metagenome assembly CEUS01 (sample SAMEA2622837, study PRJEB7988) | marine metagenome | biome: marine biome (ENVO:00000447); feature: marine epipelagic mixed layer (ENVO:xxxxxxxxx); material: "saline water (ENVO:00002010), including plankton (ENVO:xxxxxxxx)" | depth 140 m | reverse complement strand
TCATCTCAGTGCGACCTAATCGTCTGATTTCCAGATCGACCATTTTTCACTCCTTTAGGCCAACGACCCCGTTGCTTTCTAATTCAGTGATTGCCTCTGGGTGTCTGGGAGGTTGTTGGGGATTTTCTGGAGCCAACGGGCGGATTTGAACCGCCGACCTGCTGTTTACGAAACAGCTGCTCTGCCACTGAGCTACGTTGGCCAAAAGTTAGGATTTGTAGCCTAGAAATGTTAGCACAGCTAAACAGATATACATTGATCCAAAAGATGGGAATGACAGAAATTGAGAGGGAATTTATACTTCTCAATAATCATTAAATACTAATTAGGAGACTAGAAAAAATTGTCCATTGAAATTAAGTCACAGGCTCCCATCATAATAGCCCACAGGGGATTTTCTTCTGAAAATCCAGAAAACACTATTAAGAGTTTCCAGGCATCTGTGAACGCAGGGTTTAATTACATAGAACTGGACATACACCTTACCGCAGATTCCGAAATTGTCGTAATGCATGATGAGACAGTAGACCGGACCACCGATGGTACTGGCGAAATCAAGGACTTATCTTTGGAACAAATAAAAAAATTAGATGCAGGTTCGTGGTTTGACGATACCTCACTCAAAGAGGAAGTTCCAACACTTGAAGAAGTCTTGATTAAATTTCGAAATAAAGTGCATATATTTATAGAGATTAAATCGGAAGAGAAAGAGTTACTTACATCACTTCGGAATTTGTTGGAGTCTCTGAAATGGATCAATGATCAGGATTATGACAAGTCTGAGGAGCGACTGACAATTCCGGGCATATCGATAATATCGTTCTTGCCAGCCCAACTAATCTTATCTTCGCAAATATTTCCTGAGTTAGATCATGGACTTCTCACTACCACAGCATCTGATGACTTAATAGCCTGGTGCGTCACTCACAGCATGGTAGGAATATTTCCATACGTCGGATCTGTTAACAAAAATTTTATACGGAAAGCCCATGACTCTGGCCTCTATGTGGGCGCCTGGGGATTTGAGAATCCAAAGCAATTATCTGCAGTTAATGGCCTTGGATTAGATGGAGTCACCGTCGATTGGCCTATCAAAGCCGGTGAGATCTTAAGTAAATAACCTAGAGGCGATTAGTAGCTATACCTCTAAAGATCTAATTCGTTTGTCCTCAGAAATTGCCGTTTTTATGCCAGATTCCACATTAACCCAGCGTAATACTATTGTGCCTGCGATTATGATGACTAAAATTGAAAGTATTGCAGATCTTGTGTCAAGAACCCCTGTTACAAAAACATAAAGAAGGGGACCGAAGACTGAAGATGCTCTACTCATGAAGCCGAAAAAGGAAAAAAACTCCCCACTTCTAGTTTCAGGTGAAATTTGAGTAAAAAGACTTCGTGCTAATGCTTGGCTTCCACCCATTACAATCCCCACTAATAAGCCGAGTATCAACCATTGATACCCTATATCAAGATTTAGTGGATTCCAAACTTTAGACCTTACTAGAATGGGCCACCAGTCAATTGGCCCTTTCCCAAGCAATGAAGGGTGTGAAATTCCGATTGCCTGTTGACCCCCTATAGGACCGTTTATAGCCACTGCACTGTAGCGAGAGTCTTCAGCAGATTTAAAGCTATTTAATAATCGGCTAGTATCCCTCCTGGTTAATATGCTTCCTTCTTCTATGTTTCCTGTTATCGCTTTCCAAGATTCATCTGTTTGTGAATCAGTCAAATCTGGAGCGGTTGTAACTAGGTAAGTGCCGTCCGCTTTTACATATTCCAATCTGTAATCATAATTTTTCGTGTCGTTAGGCGAAAGTGGGGCCAGAGCAATCCCGAACAAAACTATGAATACCCAGCCGATTAAGGATATGTATAAAGCTTTCTTAGTTGTTAGTTGTCGTGCTAACACACTGAACAGCATCGCACCGCCCGCTGCAACGAATTGAATAATGAGAATAGTTGCCATATTGAAGGCCAAAGGGATGTGTAGGGTATCGGCTGCGAATGCCCCTGCAAGGCCCATTACAGTTTGCAAGCCATCGTTGAAAAGGAGGTAGGCAATAAGGTACACCAATATCTCTTTAAATCTAGTTAGATCGCGAAGAGTATTGACCATCTCCCAAAAACCGAATTTAGAAATGTGGAGAACGTTCATTTTCAGGGCTTTGGAGTATCCATTTATAACCGGAGGTTCAGGGACTACCCTGAAGGTCCACAATGCCCATCCAAACCACCAAACACCTATTGATGCCATGGAAACTCTTGTAACGAGGTCTGCATAAGTACTTCCGCTTACCATTAAATTTAAAATAAGGTGAATTAGAAGTAGAAGTCCTCCTCCGATATAGCCGTAAGCAAATCCCCTGGAACTGACCTCATCTGACAAATTGCGCGGTGCAATATGGGGCAGAAATGAGTTGTAGAATACCAAACTTCCTGCAAACCCGATATTACCGATAATGAAAGTGAATAGGAGCCATATCCAAGCGAATGGGGTATACGCGGAGAAAAAGGTGAGAATAGTACAGCTAGCCCCAATTATTGTGTAAGTCCATAGTAAAAATTTCTTAGCTGCTATTCGATCGGCGATTACACCTAATATTGGACTGGAAAGAGCGACTATTGCTGTTGACGAAGCTGCAGCTAGGCTCCAGACTGAACTCCCCGTGAAAGTGAACCCCCACAAAATCGCTTCGTCGCCTAGAGTATCTTTAAAAAGAAAAACAAAATAAACTGGAAATATTGCAACTATTCCACTGGTAGCGAAGGCTGAATTTGCCCAGTCATACATGCACCAGGCGCGAATGATTTTTCTATCAGATAAGGGAAGATCGCTTAGTTTTACACTTGCCATGGTCGTATAAAGCTTCCCCTTCATATTCTTCAATATAATTTAATTTGGCGTACTAATGGGACTGAAATATATATTTTTTACATGAATTGTAAGACCATATGGAAGATGTTAGACAGGTGAATGTAGAATCTCTAGGTAATTTATAAACTAATCCCCGGGGAAGTGAATCTAAATGCTTGATTATTACGATGTTGCTGAATTATTTGAATCAGAAGAACGTCAAATACAGAGATCAGCACGAGATTATTTGGACAATGAATTAATGCCAAACATTGCGGATTGGTGGGAGTCCGGAGAGTTTCCGACCGATATAATTCCCAATCTTGGCGAAATGGGATTTCTCGGTGCTAATTTACCGCAGGCATATGGCTGTCCAGGGGTTGGGAATGTTGCTTATGGATTGATAATGTATGAACTCGAACGGATAGATTCTGGCCTCAGGAGTTTCGCAAGTGTTCAAGGGGCTCTTGTTATGTATCCCATAAGCAGGTATGGGTCTGAGGAACAAAAACACAAGTATTTACCTCAGATGGCAGCTGGCAATATCGTAGGTTGTTTTGGTTTGACTGAGCACGACGGGGGATCAGATCCTGGAGCGATGAAAACCACAGCTGTCAGAGATGGCGAAACTTACATTTTGAATGGAACAAAAATGTGGATAACCAACGGAAATATTGCAGATATCGCCTTGGTATGGGCCAAAGATTCGGAAGGAGACATAAGAGGATTTCTAGTTCCTACAAACACGAATGGATTTAAAGCCAACAAAATAGATAAAAAAATGAGTATGCGGGCTTCTGTTACGAGTGAATTGCTGTTAGAGGATGTGGCTGTGCCCGCAACTTCTATGCTTCCGGAGGCCAAGGGTTTGTCGGCTCCTCTTTCTTGTTTGACCCAGGCTCGATACGGGATTGCATGGGGAGCATTGGGGGCCTTGGAGAGCGTCTATAATGACGCATTAAGGTTTTCCAAGTCACGAAGTACCTTTGGTCGACCTATTGCTAGCAGACAGCTAGTACAGGACAAGTTAGTTGACATGGTTACTGATCATACTAAAGGTCTTTTATTAGCATGGAAATTAGCAAAGATGAAAGATAATGGCACGATGGCCTACAATCACGTATCGGTAGCCAAGCGAGAGAATGTTAGAGCATCCTTAAAAGCCGCAAGAATCGCGAGAGAGGTTCTTGGAGGGAGTGGAATAACATTGGATTATTCTGTGATTCGCCATATGCTGAATTTGGAGACAGTGGACACGTACGAAGGTACAAGAGATATTCACACATTAATAATCGGTCGCGATCTAACTGATGAGAACGCGTTAACGTGATGACTTATTTACGAATATTGCCTAACTTCTGGGATCACCTCCGACGAGAATAAGGTCAGGCTTTCCTCGTTATGCTCTTTTGATAACGTTCCGACTCTGAAGTGTAGGATCAATCCTCCAATACCGACGTCTCTAAGTTGTATTATTCTTTTTGATACTGTCGCTGGAGATCCGTATATTATATTGTGCCGGGAACTGAACCTGGGATTCTGTAAATTCTTTTTGACGCTTGCAAGTTCTTCAGTGGTATTTAAGACTTCTCGAGTTTTTTTTATGTGTTGAGTGTAATCATCAAATGCCGGAAGAGCTCTTTTAGCGGCTTCTTCATCTGTCTTAGCAACGACTATGTTTCTCCATACTCTGGTTTGAGATAGATTTTTTTTAATCAGATCCTCTTCGTGACCTGTATTGCGCATACATTCTTTGTATTTATGAAAAAGCCGAATCGTTTCTTCGTCTGACTGGACAACCATCATGAATGGACGCCCTTCCTTTGCCATTAATGTCAGAGTCTCCTCTGTCGCTAACGCTCTTATAAGTGGCGGGTGCGGGTTTGTGTAGACCGCGGGTCTAATTGGTGGCATTTCTAGGTCGAAGTGTTTTCCTTTGTGTTTGAAAACGCTTTTGGTAGTCCATGACGAGGTTAATATTTCTTCAGATTCAACTAGACGTTCCTGAGCTTCATTGAATGGAACTCCGTAAGCTCTATATTCGTAAAAATTAAAAGCCGTGCCTCTTCCAATGCCAACAGTTACTCGTCCTCTGCTAAGATTGTCGAGCAGAGATATCTGTTCAGCCAATCTTGTTGGGTGGTGCAGCGCCATTTGAACCGCAGAAAACCCAATCCTTATCCTTGAAGTGCTCCCTATCACCGTTCCGGCAAATGCTATTGGGTCTACATAGGCACAGGCTCCATCAAGATGGTGTTCTCCGATCCAGATTTCATCATAGCCTAGTTCCTCACTGAGGATGGATTCATTCAGAGCCTCTGTAACGGCTCTGTAATCATCCAAAGGACCATTTGACTGTGGAAAAAGGAAGTTCCCGAATTTCATAGCAGCTCGTTTCTTAAATTTAATTTCGAAAAATCATTATGTGAGAGAAACCCCGATGACGCCGCCCACAGTAAGGACTATACCAGTGGCTCTTGTGACCATAGCCTTTCCTCTGAAAGATTCGCTGAACAATCCGATTACGGGGATGCTAAGCAGTAACGTCAGAATAAAAACAAATAATGGTCTTGTCGCCATCACCGTCGCAGTTAAATAAATCTCTCCAGAATAAACGGAAAGGAAGAAGAAAAGTATTGCAAAAAAAACTAGGATGACTTCGGTCAAGGAAAACAGCATCATTGTTTTCATATTGGTAATCAAAGGTTTTAACCCTCGCCTTACATTGGGCAGTAGAAATAAGGAGATGCAGGTAACTCCACCGCCAAGTGCCCTGAGCGAAAATTGAGTCCACATCGTCATTTCTTCAGCAATGGTTTTTGATAGAAACTGGCTGAGGCCAAATGACATGCTTGCCAGCAAAAGGAATAACAATGCCGATATACTCACACCTTCTGTCGAGTTAACAGATTTTGGGGCAAGAGATACCATTGCCGCACCTGCTACGGTCACGATTACGAATATCCATGCAAAAAGACTGACCTGCTCACCCAAAAATAAGAAGGCGAGGAGTGCGACAAAAATAGGATACGTTGATACTACTGGGACAACACGGGATACATCTTGAGATTCCATAATTATGAACATCCCAATTAGGTATGTCCCAGAGAATACTCCTGACAGCAGAGCGACGATGATCGCTGAGGTGCCGAATCCTGAATATGTGGCTAGTGGTAACGTTGCTAATCCAAGTAGAATTTGAGCACCACCCACGGCTGAGACAAAGATTTTCCCGCTTCCGATGTGGTCACTGATAAGTGTTTTGTCGAGTACGGATACCAAGGCAAAAGTAAATGCGCTGGCCGCCGCAAACACCATCCATTCCATATTCGAGTATTTCCTTATTTATCTAGTTGGATATGGGAAACTTCTATGAGGGCTCGAAAGTCTTTTGCCATATGCCCGGAGAATCTGGTTCATGTTGCATGGCATCGCGCATAGAGGCGTTGGATGGGTGGGCTGTTTGTTGTTTAAACCATTCGTCAGTCTGCGAGGTCCCTACTGATTCCATTTCATAAAAGGTCATGTAGGCCGGAGAGCCCTCTACAGTTTTGTATCTTCGACCACGTATCACCCCGGGAACAGTTTCGTAGTTGGGAACGTATATGGTGTTGTACCACTCATTCCATTCGGATTCTACTTCCGTGGGTATCCCCATTCTTCCTACCTGTAATGCAGGCGCTAATCCACTTGTAGACGTGGCATCATCCACGCTCTTTGGGAAAATCTGATTGTAAACGTTCCTAATATATCTCGTAGCTATTACATCAGGAGACATCTTTCTTGACCATTCGCTTGGATTGGCTTTTAGTTCAAGATACTCTGGAGACTGTAGAACGTTTATTGATTCCAATTCGTACACTGCTAAATGTTTCGGTCCACTAACGACGGATTCATATCTAGCGGCACTCAAAACACCCGGCACTGACAACCTTTCAAAGATATGTTCTTCGTTGTACCAATTGTTGAATTCTTCCTCTAAGGTTGATGGCACGTCGCACCAGACTGCTAACATTCCGGTTCCCTTCAGTTTCATCAAACGATCCCTCCAGATGGTTATTGATTTGTGGGCAATGTATCACAGGTAATAGAAATAGACTTTATTTTTCTATATGCCTCTCAGAAGTGACGTCATTGATAAATGTTTTTATAGATAGTTCGATTTTGTCCTTCGCAAAGTTCCATGCAGCAGCGTGTGGAGCACCCTCTAGCTTAAGGTATTCGTACAGATTGGGGATGTGACATGCAAATTGGTCACTTTGTGTGACCGGAACGGTTTGATCGTTCGTACTATGAATGAGGAGAACAGGTAGCTCTATTTGGCTGGCTTTGGAAATGTAATCAAGTTCCGACCAATCGAGTTTAACAAGTTTAGAGACCATATTCTTTATTGGAGGTAAAAGTCCCATTACCGGAAGCGGAACGGTTTTGGCTTTTTCAGTTATGATCCCATTCAAGTCCAAAGCTGGTGACTCGAGTATTATTCCATCGATACTTGAGTCAAGATCAGATTTTAGAATGAACTGCAGTGCTATAGAGCCACCCATACTGTGACCCAGGATGAATATTTTTTTCGCCCCGTGATCCCTCACGTGTCTAACTGCATCTTCCAGATCTCTCCATTCGGTGAGTCCGAACATATGATATCCGCCCTTATCTACGGGAGAGTCGACATCATTTCTATAGTTTATTATCAACTGATTCAAACCCATAGATTTAAACAATAATGAGAGTCTTAGACTTTCTCTTCTGTTAGATCGGTGCCCATGCACACATATCACCCAAGTCTCACCGTCCCCGGGTATGTTCCACGCCTTTAAGTCTCCAAGTTCTGACTTAAATTTAATCTCAAAGAAATCTAATCCAAGACTATATTGGGGATTCTTTTGATGAATAAAGAGATCAGTCCTAATTCTGCTGTCTTGTTGGATATTTCCGTGAGTCGATATAACTGACCTCGTAATCTGATCCTGGTGGTAGATGACCCTACCACCAGCCACTATGTTTCCTTCTCTCGATGTCAGACTTATTAACGGAAGTTCTAGATTTCTCCTATCTTGATCGCTAGGTGCTATCGTTACGTTATTGGAATCCAAATACGTTATTTGAGAGAAATATCCTATATGCTCCCTTATGATCGAGAATCCTTGCCGCCTAACCTTTAGGGAGTAGTAGATGACGATCAAGATTAGTAACAGGGCCAAGCTCCCGCATATGGCAGCAAGGGTTATTAAGATGATCATTCTAAACTCCGTCGAAGTATGATTAATTCACCGATGCCGACGTGCAATCTATGCTAGTCTCTGGGCTAGTTAAAAAGCGACGAGAGGATTTCATTGACTCGCCCTGATTGTATTTTACAACCTGGATTTAAGCCCCTTACTTTCCCTGATGTGACATGTTTGGGATCTCTCAGCCCTGCTGAGGTATACACCATTGATAATCCTTTGGACTGGGATAAAGGAAGTGAATGGGCCGCGCGGGCTGATTTTTTGTCGGAAGATGCGGTGATAGTAGCAATTTCGTTGAATACTTTAGGGTGGAAGTCGGGACTTATTACTAATCGACTTGGAAACGATATATTGGGAGAAAATGTCGTTGCCGAGCTCCGGAGACTTGGTATAGAGGGTGAATTTGTTCTTGATCCTAGTATTGATACACCCTATGAAATAGTAATTTCCGATAAAAATGGTGGTCGCACCTATATATGGAGCAGAAAAGTAGATGTTTTGTCTACCATGGAAGAGTCCGATCTTTCGGTCATGACGGGTTCAAAATTTGTCTACGCCGATGCCTATGACTGGCCATATAATGCGCCAGGCCTAAAGCAGGCAAATAAACTAGGGATACCGGTACTACTTAATATGGAAGACCTGGCATATATAGACAAATGCGGATTGGACGTGTACTCCATAGCGACCACAGTGCAGGTTTCTCTAACAGGAGACTTGTCTGAAAATTTTGTGTTGAATTGGGTAGACGAGGCATTAGCCTTTGGTGTTAGAGATGTAATTATCACCAGGGGTGAGCAGGGTGCGTACTATATTTCGAAAGCTGTTCGAGCCTCCGTTAGTGCTCCTAATATAAATCTTGTTGATGCAAATGGAGCGGGCGCAATTTTCGCGTCAGGTTTCCTGTCTGGTTATCTAAACAATATGAGTCCGACAGAGAGTGTTAAGTTTGGGGTAGCGGTATCATCTCTTAGCTGTGAGAGAGCTGGAACTGATCTACCTGATTTAGACAAAATCAACACAGTTTTCAAGCACTTGAAACTTTCAACCCTCTAAAACCAATATGGCGATCACACTCATTCAAGTGATTTAGCGGTGAAACGAATATTGCTTTTATAGAAGCTTAATTTAGTCCGCCTCTGACGGTACATAGATCGGAATTCCAGTCTGGTAGATGTTTCTTAAAGTTATAAATGCCCAGCTTACAAAGACTGAGAACACGAATAGTAGTCCTCCAGCTGTAAGCATGGTGTCTGCTGGCATGACATTCCTCACTCCATCCCAAAAGCTAAGTTCCAGGAAAGGCATCTCCGCTAGGGCTCCATTAGCCAAGTTCATGGAGGCCATGATTCCACCAATATGAACCGAATAAACGGCACCTACTCTTCCCCTGACTCTGTCGTCTGTCACTAATTGGATCATGGTGTGAGTAAGAGTCATATAACCCGCTTGTGCAGCACCCATAAGTATTGCCGCACAAACAGCCATAGGCATATTGATAGAAAGGGCGAGGATGATAGGAGCTACTCCACTAAGAAGGCCTAAATTGAGGAACATTTTTCCTTTGGTAGATTCTTTTCTTACACCCGAAAGAGCTATGACACTTATCAATGCCCCTGCTCCAATCGACATCATCATCAAACTGAAATCACTACCTTCCACAGCACCGAATTTTTTTACAGAGAGAACGGGGAGTATGGATTCAAAAGACATAGTGAAGCCGCAGTGGAGAAACGCCATCAAAACTATGGCTCTTAACCTAGAGTCCCGATATACATAAGGGACTCCTTCAATCAGGTTTGAAAAGAATCCTCTCTCCATATTCATATTTCCGGTTGAAGTACTTCGGATTCTCAATGATTGTATGAGGCTGATGAGATAAAACCCTGAGCATAGCAAGAAAGCCCATTCAATTCCGAGTATGAGAAGGGGGAGGATTGCCAGCGGTCCTACCAATCTAGATCCATGCATTGTCGCCTGGTTGAGTGACACGGCATTCAAGAGGCGATCTCGTGGGACTAGATTAGGGACTAGGGCCTGCCCTACTGGCATCTGTGCGGACCTTGCTGACCCATCGATGAATGCCATGGTCATCAGGTGCCACATTTGGATGTCTCCGCCAAAGATAAGCATTGCGAGAATTAAGTTGTGGCCAAGGTTTAAGCTGAATAAACCAGCCATCACTTTTCTTCTTTCAAATCTATCCGCCAGATAGCCACTGAAAGGAGGGATAATGACCCTTGGTATCATCGCTAGAAAGGTTACTAGGGCCACATCTAACGAGGATCCCGACATATCCCATACAAGCCATCCTCTAGCCACAATAAGTGCCCAAGCGGCTGCTCCTGCCGCGATACTTCCAATCCACAATACTCGGAAATCTCTAAATTGGAGTGCCGACAAAAATCGGTTATTGGTAGGGTTGAGTAACAAATGGCCCGCCAGAATAAACTAAAAAGATAGAGGTTATTATATGCCCTGAAAGGGGAGATGTGTCTTCTTTCTTACTCGGAGCATAATCTAGTCAGTTGTTAGGAGTAAATTATATGTCTACAAGTAAACTCCCAGAAGAAAAAGAGATTCTTGGCTATTTTCAAACGTTGAGCAATTGGGGGCGTTGGGGAAAGGATGATGAGTTGGGAACTTTGAATTATCTGACACCACAAAAAGTTCAAGAATCGGTCTCTCTCGTGCAGGATGGAAGGACAATATCATGTGCCCGACCAGTTGTTTTCGATCCGACACCAGATGCTACTGGCCCTGCTGTGCACTACATGGTTGAGAGTGGGGAAGGGTGGGCCGCGGGTGACAAAGTCACCACGAGATTATCCCAGGCAGCCACAGACTATATCGGAATGGTGTTTCATGGATACACCGTTACACATATCGACAGTCTGGCTCATTTTTTCTGGGAAGGGAAAATGTACAACGGGAGACCTTCACATCTTGTATCAACAAATATGGGGGCTACGGTGGAGTCCATAGAGGTTGCTGCTAAAGGAATCGTTTCTAGAGGTATTCTGGTGGATGTTCCTAGGATTCGAGGGGTTGACTGGTTAGATAGAGGCGAGGGAGTTCTTCCGTCTGACATCGAGATGGCTGAAGAGCAGATGGGCTTTGAAATTCGAGAGGGAGATGTTTTGCTGATAAGGACGGGCCAATTGCACCGGAGGGAAATAGAAGGCCCCGTAGATTTCAGAATAGAGGGTTCCACAGCCTGCCATGCAAGTTGTCTGCCTCTGTTCCATCAGCGTGGGATCGCGGTTCTAGGCACAGATACAGGAAATGACATTATACCGGCGCCTTATCCCAACGTTATTCAACCGATTCACCAGGTTGGGATCGTGGCAATGGGTCTCTGGATTCTTGACAATGCCAATTTAGAAGATTTAGCACTGGAATGTGCTAGGCAAAATCGTTGGGAGTTTCTTGTATCCATGGGACCTTTAAAGTTAACTAACACTACTGGTTCTCCGGTCAACCCAATTGCTGTATTTTAATGTCATTTTACCTGTGGTAGAAGTATTTATTTGCCAGTTGAGTGAGGTTCCCTTATTCTTGTCCCCCGCGAAACTTAATTTAGTCGTTGGCTTTTTGAAAGAAAGTCGACAATAATTTTCACGACTGCAAGGAGGACTTAAATTGGCGGAATTCAAAGTTGTTACCCAGAAGCCAGCCGGAGTTACTTTTGACTTGGCGGATGGTGCGTATAGTCTGGAGCGTTTAGCCCTCGATCCCATTGGGGCCGAAATAGTAGAGATAGACGCTGCCAGCGAGGATGAGTTTATTGCCGAAGCAAAAGACGCAGATGCGTTAATAGCTAGAGGTAGACCAATAACAAGAAAGATTATTGAGGCTCTTGAAAATTGTAAGGTCATCTCATTGGGAAGTGTTGGGGCAGATACGGTTGACGTTGTCGCCGCGACTGAGCACGGGATTCCCGTAACGAATGTACCTGACACATTTATAGAGGAAGTGGCTGACCACACGATGATGCTATTGCTGGCATCTTTTCGTCGTCTCAATGTCATGGACGCTATGGTCAAAGATGGAAGATGGTCTGAAGGAAGACCCTTGCTATCAGAGTTTCCTAGGTTGTGGGGCCAAACACTTGGATTCATATCCTTTGGACACGTTGCCAAAGCGACTTCGGTGAGAGCCAAGGCGTTCGGAGTGAATATGATCGCCTTTGACCCATATATTGAAGAACTTTCAATGACTGAATATGGCGTGGAACCTATCAGTACGCTTGAAGAGATGCTTCAGAGGTCAGACATCGTATCCATGCATGCTCCCTCTACCCAAGAAGTTCATCATCTAATGTCGGAAGACCAGTTCAGGGCCATGAAGCCAACGGCTTTGTTCATTAATAATGGTCGAGGCCCGACGGTTGATGAAAAAGCACTCATCAAGGCTTTGGAAGAAGGTTGGATCGCGGGTGCTGGGTTGGACGTGTTTGAGCAAGAACCGCCTGATCCGGAGAATCCTTTGTTGCACATGGACAACGTGATAAGTACTCCGCACGTAGCTTCTGCTTCTCAGAGGATGGCTCCTGAGACAAGGAGGAGAGTAGGACAAGAACTGTCCCTTGTACTCACTGGTAGGTGGCCGAGAACATGCGTTAATCCTGCCGTGTTGGCTGACGCCGGATTGAAGCGATGGCAGCCCTATTCAATGGGACGCGGACCGGGGTCTGGCTAGATCTTCGAATGACTGAAAACTTAGAGTTTTTTTGGGGGAGGGGATAAGTAAAAGATCCCCTCTCTTCATAATATTAAGTTTCTTCTAATATAAATTTTTCTTGGGCATAAATGCCGAAACAGTCATAGCTATTGCTAACACTGCGACAACGGCCATTGTGTAGAAAGCTAATTCGTAGCTCTCCGTTCCATCCCTAATGATTCCAGACAGTAATGCGCCTATTGCCTGGCCGAATGCCCCAAACGGTTCAGTTATACCTCTGATAGCCCCAAGAGAATCCCTTCCGAAATAGTTTGCGAATGCTACCGGAGGAATCACAAGCATTCCTCCTAATGAGACCCCAAACAGGGAAGCAACAGCAAAAGCATCTAAAGGGCTATTAACTGAAATAAATAGCAGTGCAGCTATTCCCATTAGTGCTGCTACAAGTGCATAGCAGAACCGTGCAGGGAGTTTTTCAATTAGCCAGCCCCAGGAGAGTCCCCCTAATCCAGTGAATACCGCTGTAAGACTAACCGAGGAAGCCGCGATTTTTGAATCCAAACCTATGTCTTGCAGGTATGCAGCCATATGGGTGTTGGTGCCCGAGTGGATGACATATAGGAGTCCGGTACCTATGGCCAGTTGCCACAAAGCAGGTGTCTTCATGGCCTCTCTAAGAGTCCATGATATTTCTTCTACCACATTTTTATTGGATGCAGAATCTATGTCGTTTGTGGGAGTTTCCCCGTCAGGTAACACTCCAACAGACTCCGGGGTTTCAGCCAAAAATAAAAAGGCTGGAAGCAGTGCGACGATCCAGACAGCAACACCCAAGATTTGCCAGGTGACTTGCCATCCGTATATTCCTATGAGTATTGATGCCATTAAGGGGAACCCAGTCATTCCAATCGAATGACAAAATGAAAGGATTCCGTTAGCCCTGCCTCTGTTTTTTACAAACCAGCGTGAAACCACAACAGAGGACCCGATTTGTACAGGGCTGCTAAATATTACTCTACCGATTCCATATGTAATATAGAAAAACAGGGGTACCGTTGCCCAACCGGTCAAAAATGTTGTTATTCCAAGAATTAAAACGCTTGCGGAAAGAACTGCTCTGGCCCCATATTTGTCTACTGCCCAGCCAGTTACAGGTGAGAAAAATGTAGAAGCTAGGCCACCTGCGCTTGCGGCACCTGCAAGTAGCGTACGGCTCCATCCAAGATCATCTGCCATAGGGTACATAAAGACTGCTAGAGTGAGACTGGCTGCTGCGTTCCGTACTACCTGTGTCGAGCCTGATGTCGCCAGAATGACCCAGCCGTAGTAAAAAGGGGATCTCTTTGCGAGAACATTTGCGAGATTCAATAAAGCCTCCTAATGACTACTGTGGCAGCAAAAGATGCTAGCATCACATCAAGTAGGGGTCAAAACTAATTAATTTTGGTTGATTTTTATTTCACGATGGATTTCTGCTGTTAACCTCAGGGTCTAAATGCTAGACTGGCGTGTGGTTTAATAGATTGTGAGCTATTCAAATCGGCTAGCTTTTTTTAGAGGGGATCAAATAATTACCTAGAGGAGTTATCGAAGTCGTGGCTGATATTAAAGTTGCAATAATTGGGGTGGGAAACTGCGCTTCCTCACTCCTACAAGGAATTACGAAATATGCAGATGCTTCTCCGGATGAGACCATCCCGGGGCTTATGCACCCAGTTATGGGAGAGTATGGGATCGGTGATATCAATGTAGTTGCCGCGTTTGATGTTGATGCGAACAAGGTCGGTAAAGATTTGTCAGAGGCAATTTTTTCTGAGCCCAATAACACGGTTAAATTCCAAGATGTACCCGACCAGGGTGTTGTTGTGCAAAGAGGCATGACCCATGATGGAGTCGGACGATATACCTCTGAGCTTATCACCAAGGCTCCAGGTGGCACCGACGATGTTGCGCAAATACTCAAAGATAGAGAAGTGGACGTTGTTATAAATTATCTTCCTGTTGGTTCAGAAGAAGCCACAAAATGGTACGCCGAGCAGGTATTGCAGGCAGGGTGCGGCTTTATCAACTGTATTCCAGTATTTATCGCCAGTGGAGAAAACGACTATTGGCAGAAGCGATTCAGAGAAGCTGGGGCTCCAATAATTGGTGATGATATTAAGTCTCAGGTTGGAGCCACCATCACACACAGAGTATTAACGCGACTATTTATGGACAGGGGAGTTGAGTTACTTAGAACCTATCAGCTTAATTTTGGTGGCAACACTGACTTTATGAATATGCTAGACAGAGACAGATTGGATTCGAAGAAAATTTCAAAAACACAGTCTGTCACTTCACAGGTTGATGAATTCATACCAGACAGGGACGTGCATGTGGGTCCCAGTGATTATGTACCTTGGCTGACAGATAGAAAATGGTGCTACATCAGAATGGAAGGGAAGAGTTTTGGCGATGTACCTCTAAATATCGAATTAAAAATGGAGGTCTGGGACAGTCCTAACTCTGCTGGCGTAGTGATTGATGCAATCAGGTGTGCAAAAATCGCTAAAGACAGAGGGCTAAGTGGACCGATAACTGCACCTTCGTCCTATTTCATGAAATCTCCTCTCATCCAATACACTGATGATGAAGCCCGGCAACTAGTGGAAGACTTTATTGCTGGTGAAGAGTCGGCTCAAGGATAAGGAGATAAGCATGGTGAAAATTTAAGAATGGACAGCTTTTCTGGGCAATAGCCTCTACTATGAAAATTGGTATATTTTCCCCATATGATTTTGCTGTCCCTGGGGGGGTAAATGAACATATATCAAATCTTCATAGAGAGTTTAATGAGAGAGGATTTGATTCCAAGGTAATTGCTCCGTATTCCGATAACATCTCGTCCCTCAAGTATCCCAATATCTTAGATTCCTCCTTTGTGCCAATGGGCAAGCCAATTTCTGTCCCGTCCGGTGGCTCAGTCGCCAGGGTCAATCTGTCACCTTGGATTTATCGCAGGGTGGCGCGGTTGATAGAGAGAGAATCATTTGATGTCGTTCATATACATGAACCTTTTGCCAGCGTCATTACACTTGGGGCTCTTGCAGCGTACATTCCGGAGAGAGTAACAAGAGTTGCCACATTCCACACCTATAAAGGTAGCCATCTTTATCGACTTTTGGGCAAGAAATTACTCCATCGTTATGCCTCTAAACTTAAAGGAAGTATTGCAGTATCAGAAAGCTCAAAGCGCTTTGTGGAAAAATTTATCCCCAGCGATTACAAAATCATCCCGAATGGTATTTTTGTTGACGAGTTTAAGCATTCAGAGCCGTTCGAGGAATATAAAGACGGTAAGATAAATATTCTATTTCTAAGCAGGATGGAAAAACGTAAAGGACTTCAATATTTGCTATCGGCATACAGCGATTTAAAATGGGACTTTCCAGATACTAGGCTTATCATCGTTGGTGGAGGGAATATGGATGCTGAATCCCATAGCATTATCGGGTCACGTAATCCTGCCGATATCGTGGTCATTGGAGAAGTCTCTGACTCTGACAAGGCTCGCTACTATAAGACTGCTGATATATTTTGTGCTCCTGCTACAGGTCAAGAAAGTTTTGGTATTGTGCTTCTGGAAGCCATGGCAGCGGGGACAGCTATTGCTGCTAGCAGGATTGAAGGATTTTCTAACGTCGTCGAAGACGATCGAAATTCTATAATGTTTTCTCCGAAGGACGTGGAAAGTTTGCGGAACGTGCTCACTAAATTGATTAGTGACCAAAAGCTGAGAGATCGATTATCAAGATCTGGAAGTATTGATGTGTTTCGTTACAACTGGGATACCGTTGCGGCAGAGGTAGTGGATTATTATCAACAATTAGGCGCAATTAGTCCTGAATTAGATGTAATCAACTTAACTACAGGTTGATATTATGAGAGATTTTATTGTCAGGGGTGCATATCTTTATGTGGAATAGGGAGTCGCTTCGGAAGTTGCTGGAACAATATTACGAAGTGCCATTATCTGCTGGTTTTGAAAAGCTGGGATTTTCGCCCAACGGTGTAACTATAGTAGGCCTGACAGTCACATTTATTTCTGCGATTTTTATTTCCTTAGGAATGTTCCTTGTAGGGGGCATTGTAATGCTGTTAGGGAGCGCGTTGGATTTAATTGATGGTGGGCTGGCGCGGCGCTTGGGAAAAGTTAGCAATTTTGGTGCCCTGCTGGATTCTGTTATAGATAGATTACAAGAATCGTTGGTGTTTTTGGCTGTGCTGATCTATTTTCTTACCGCGCCCTGTGAATCCTTCTTAGGTAGTTTAGATAGTTGTTCGTTGGGCCCTATTCTCGCTTATACAGCGTTTATAGGATCGGTAATGGTCAGCTATTTGAGAGCGAGATCTGAGGGTTTGGGGATAGAATGTAAAGTAGGGATTATGACAAGACCCGAAAGAGTTGTTGCTGTTGGAATTGGTCTTATGATTTCTGAATGGGTATCGATTGTAATATTGGTTGTTTTGGCGATTATTACACTTTTAGGTCTTTTTACCACTGTACAGCGCCTTATTCACTCGTCGATTATGTTGCGGAAGCCGGAATAATATTTAATTAGCGTTTGTCTGGCAACTTAGGAGGTAGATTTGACTCAATTTCTTAATCAATCCGACAGTAACTTTGTTAGATCCCGTTTTGAAAAAGAGATGGTTGAAGAGGTCAAAGTAACGCTTTTTACAGAGCCAGATTTAAAAGGTCTTATTGTGCCGGGAATGGGTTGTGAGACTTGTGTCCCGACTCAGCAACTGTTGGAAGAAGTATCTCGATTATCCGAAAAAATACAACTCAACATTGTCAATTATAAGGAAGAGATAGAATTGACAGAATCCTATGGAGTGGGCATGGTTCCCACTATTGTTTTTTCACGGGATGACGAATCAAATATTAAATATCTGGGTATACCTGCAGGCACAGAATTTCCAGTTTTGCTGGAGGCGATAATCAATGTATCTTCAGGTTCACCGAATCTTTCTGAAGAAACGATTTCTTTTCTTAATTCTCTTGAGAAAGAGATTTTCATCAAAGTGTTTGTTACTCCAAATTGACCTTACTGTCCAGGTGTTGCCAGTTTGGCACATGCGATGGCAGCCACAAGCAATAAAATAAACGCTGAGGTTATAGAGGTACAGGAATTTCCTGAGTTAGGGAGAGAATTCGGAGTTAGAGGAGTTCCGCTTACAGTTATCAACGAAGTCATATCATTTACTGGAGCAGCGAATGAACAGATACTACTTGAACATCTTAAGTCAGCGCTTGAGTAAATTGAAGGTTTTTGAGGTTTTACCAAGAGAGTGTATGCGGCGATAATTTTTTTGAGAAAAATCAAGGCCCCCATAATTTTGTTAGCACTGATGTGCTTTTTTAGCATCCAATGGCCTGCTCTAGCTTCTCCTGATCGTATTGAGGTTTCATCCCATAATGCAGTCAGTGAATTTCCAGATGGGATCAGGTTTTCAATTGAAGCACATTCAGACGATATTATCGAGGAAGTAGCCTTGCGTATGAGGATAGGCGAACAAAAATCGGGGGTGTATGAATATTTTGATATCGAACCTGGTCAGAAGGTGGTCTCTGAACTTTTTTGGAAAACCAACACCTCAAGCAAATATATTCCCCCTGGCACCATACTGGAATATAGTTTTGAAGTAACTGACTTAGCCGGCAATAAAAAAGAAACTGAGCTCTTCGAGCTCGTTTTATATGATTCCAGATTTGAGTGGGAAGAAATTGAGGAAGCTGGAGTCAATGTTGCCTACCATGGACCAGTCGAGAGCAGAGCGGTAGAAATACTTAATGCCATTCTTAAAACAATGGACTTTATGGAGCCAGTTCTCGGGCAAACGGAGAGAAGACCCATCCGTGTCACAATGTACAACAATGTTAATGAGATGTTGGGTGGTTTACCTCCTAAGAGTTCCACTCATCGAAGGGAACTAACTACAGAGGGAGTCGCATTTTCCAAAATAGGTACATTGTTGGTCCTTGGTGGCGGTCGGTCTTCAGAAGGGACTGCCTCCCATGAAATTACTCATATTCTTGTTGAGAGAGCTGCAGGAAGCGTGTACAGCAATATCCCTTCTTGGTTAAACGAAGGGTTGGCTGAATTCGGAAACCCATTCTCGAGTTTTACTTATGAGGTTGCGGTTGATTTTGCTGTACATTCCGGTCGATTTCTTCCTCTCACATCGATGCCTGCAATGCCGGGGGATCCCGAGGACGTCATCATGTACTATGGTCTGTCCAGATCGCTTATAGAGTATATGGTTATGGAGCTTGGTCCTACTAAGATGGTGAAATTAATGTCCAGATTGAAGGCAGGTGAAGTGATAGACGATGCTATATTGTCTGCCTATGGGATCTCTAAAATTGAATTGGAGAATGATTGGAGAAGATATATTGGAGCCCCATTATATGAACCTCCAGCAGAGATAGACTCCCTCCCTACACCAGTACCCCGTTCTTCAGTGAAGGTGTTTTCTCTTACCCCTCAGGCTGGTTCCACTTCTGTTGAATCTCTAACAGGAAACTCTTCAGATGGGGTAGGTAATTCTAAGGAATCTGAGACAAATCCACAGGAAGTGGATGCGCAACTTGATGCAGAAGATCAAGTATCACCAGATTCTCGTAGCTGCGGAGGGGTTACCCAATCGGTTCCGGATGGATCCGCTCTACTATTGGCGGGATTGGTGTTTTTTGTAGCATTGAAGAGACCTTTCCTTCGTGCGAGCAGTAAATTTCGTAACACTAGCCGCGACTAACAGAAAGCCTAGGGTACAATTTAGGGCACAAAAATATTGTTTGCAGGCAAAAAAATGGATGTTACCCCAGAATGGATGAAGTCTGTTGAACAGACTTATGTAATTAAATTCCCTACACAACATCTCGCTACATTTGGAATTACCGCGGTGGATTATTTTGTGGTTACCGAACCCATATATACAGCAATGGATGCGTCCAAGAGAGAGTTGGAATCGGTAGTTAGGAAGGGAAAAGTCATTGCAGAGCAACCTTCACTTATAACACCAACATATGCATTAAATTTAGATGGTTTTAGTGAAAGTGCATATGAATATATGCGATTTGCAGCTCAATCCTATGGACCAAATAGTCCGGGAATACTTTATCAATATAGGAATGAGAGCGAAAATTTGGAGATAGTTGGGGGCATCCCAACAGAAGTTGCAAACAGAATATCTACTGACTTGAAGGCGAAAAAGAATGATCTTTCGGTTGTTATAGTTGGTATCGATGAGTTTTGGGATGTGGCCCTAATGAAATTCATTTATGAGTTTACCGCTTCTTCGGCCTCCTTTAATGCTAGGGAAATGAAGTCTGGGGGTCTCATGGATCCACAATCAGCGGCGGGGGGGTTGCCAAAGGCAGCAGTTAATCAAATCGAAGAAATGTTCAAATCTGTTCAGATGGGTGGTAGTCCCGATATGTTGAAAACTGAGCTGGACAAATGGGGAGTGTACAGGTACTACGAAGACAGGTTTTTAAGCTTGTTCCGTTGATGTGTTGTAAGGCTTTATCTAGATGAATTTTTGGGGCGTAACCTGCGACCTATCTCTTGCGGACTCATATGCTGACATAACTATGGATAGATCGTTGAGACCCATCTCTCCAGGCATTTCATTTGGTTCTTCATGGAGGACCAAATTTCTGAAAGACGATATCATTTCTTGAGTTCCCCTGGTTGATTTTTTTAACCTAACCGTTCTTTTTAGGTTACCTTTCGTGATTATTAATTTGTTTGCAAATGGGCTAAATTGAATCCTTCCGGTTGATCCATCAATGACTATTTCCTGCACCGCTTTTTTTATGTTGGTTGATCTGGAGAAAAATATTGTGGCGGACACTCCTTTTGAATAAGTAGCAAATAGATTCAAGGAGTCTTCACCCTCAGATTCATGAAAAACAGCTATAGGAATGGCGGCTGAGATTTTTTCGGGAAAACCGGCCAAACTAGTCATGAGGTTTACGAGATGTATTCCCGCATCTATAAATACTCCTCCGCCACTTGTTTCTAAATCCCGCCTCCACCCTTCAGGTTCTTGGTAGTTTTCTGATGTTATTTTGATTGTTCTTAAACTTCCGATGCCTGATTCATCATCCGATCGGATTATCTCAGCAGCCTTTACTACAGTCGGTAGGAACCTATAATTTTCTGCAACCATCAAATTTACGTTGGCATTGTTGGCGGAGGCTATCATTTCTTGCCCCTCTATAAGATTTCTCGCGATTGGTTTCTCTACGAGTACATGTTTGCTATTAGAAAGAGCTAATTGAGCATGATTTTGGTGTAAGTTGTGAGGGCTGAATATGTACACAGCCTCAATCTCCGGATTTGCCACGGCTTCTTCGTAACTACCAAACGCGTGCGTGCCGTTGAATTTCCGTTGGAAAAATTCCGCTTTCGATATATCTCTACTCCCGAAAGAAAATTTAATTCCTTTAGTATTTCTAAGCTCATTCATAACTTCGTATGCATATCCGCCACAGCCTATAATGCATATGTTTAAATCTTGCATAGAATTTATGTCTCCATTGCTGGGGTTTGACCTTAGTATATATATTGGTCTATCTCACATTGCTACGGGTTTGTGGCTGACCTATGTTACTATTTAGGTAGTCGTAAATTGCCTATTAATATACTCTGAGTTTGGATGCACAAATATGTATAGACAGCAAGAGCCTGAAGTAAATCTGGATCAAATTCTTGGTAGGTTTAAGTCTATCTTTGGCGGCGTCGGAAGGGGAGGCGGTAAGGCACCCTTTGTGATACTCGCCGTAATAATTATTGGTGTAGTGATTTGGTTTGCGACAGGTTTTTTTACAGTTCAACCAGGGGAAAAAGCTGCACTCAGACTCTTCGGAACGTACTCAGACACTAAAGATCCTGGACTTCAGTGGTGGTGGCCTGGACCAATTGGTGCTCGAGACATAGTAAGAGTGGATGAAGTTCGTAAATTAGAACTTGGGATAAGAGGTGATACCCCCGTTCTCAGTGAGTCTCTGATGATTACGGGAGACCCCGATGAAAACAATCGGCCGGGTGAAGCCCCAAATATTGTGGACGCCCAATTGTTGGTTCAATACGACATTAAGAATCTCAGGGAATACTTGTATGAGGTGGTTAACCCGGACAGTGTTACCTTGAAAGATGCCACTGAAACATCTCTTCGACAGGTAGTTGGCAGTAGACCTATCGACGATGTGTTAACCGACAAGAAAGAGGAAGTACAAGTAGAAACCAAGCAAAAGCTTCAGGAAATTTTGGACTCCTATCAAACAGGGATCCGCATACGTGAAGTTAAACTGTTAAATGTATTTGCCCCAGAGCAAGTTAAAGATGCCTTTGACGATGTCGTGCGGGCAAAAGAAGATAAAGCTAAGATCATCAACTTGGCAGACGCCTACAAGGAATCTGTTTTGCCGCAAGCTCGTGGACAGGCTTCAAAAATGTTGCAGGGGGCGGAAGGTTTTAGGCAGCAGAAAATTGCGATTGCTACTGGTGATGCGGAAAGATTCTTAGCTATCCAGCGCGAATATGCAAAGTCAAAAGATGTTACTAGGAAGCGGTTATATCTTGAAGCCATGGAGGAGATACTTCCCGGAATTAGCAAAATTCTAGGTGACCCAGACGAAGTAATTTTAGTCAACCCTGATAATTCCGGAATAATACCGGTTCCGTCGGAGTGAACTAGGGGCTTAAAGTAAAAATGAGATCACTGATAATAATTTTAATAGCAGCTATAGTTTTAGCGGCGATTATACTTCCCCAGATATTTTTTGTAGTCGACGAGAAGAGTGTCGCGATTGTTACAAGATTTGGTGAAATACAGCGCGAAGTTAAGACGCCTGGGTTGAAGCTAAAAACTCCATTCGTGGATAGTGTTACCCGCTTTGAAAAGCGATTATTAAATTTCGACGCACCTCCCGATTCACTTCTTACCAAGGATAAAAAAAGACTCATAATTGATGTCTATGCTAGAGGCAAGATAGTAAATCCATCGATGTTCAGGGAGAGGTTAGGGGATGAAGTTACGGCTGCAGCTCGAGCTGCAGAGATTGTTACATCCGAACTCCGACGAGAGATAGCTAGCCATGATCAGTCTGAGATTATTACAACGCAGCGTGACGCGATGATGGATAATGTACTTTCTGCTGTGAGGCCAAAGTTGGAAGAATTTGGCATTCAGGTTATAGATGTGAGGATAAAGAGGGCGGACTTCCCTGGGGAGATAGCCGAAAGTGTCTATTCCCGTATGCAGGCCGAAAGGAAGAGAAAGGCTGACAAGGAACGTGCAGAGGGTGCAGAGATTGATGCCCAAGTCAGAGCGGATGCCGACAGAAAAGCTACGATCATACTTGCAAATGCAGAAAGGGATAGCAGCATCATAAGAGGATGTGGGGAAGCTCGAGCAACGGCTGTATTCGCGGCAGCTCTTGAGCAAGACCCTGAATTTTATACCTTTCAGAGATCACTTGAATCTTTCAAAGAGATACTTGCTCAAGGTACCACGGTCGTTTTACCGCTGGAAGGATTCGGACAACTTTTTGAGGAAATCAGGGAAGGGGTGGAGGTCGCTACGGTTGTAGATAATGATAGTGAAATTGCAACTGGAGATTCTGCCCTATTGGGAGAAAAATGTGCTGAAGTATCAGCGGCCTGGACTTTGGCTGCTGAGTTGAAAATCGATCAGCCTGACTTAACGTTCGTCTCAATAGTGGATAAAACATGGCCTGATAAATCTCTCGGATGTGCGAATGTGGGTTCTGACACAGGTCAGGAAATTCCAGGATTTGAAGTAGTGTTTAGTTACTTAAATACAAGTCATGTTGTCCGCACGAATCAATATGGCTCCCTCGTGAAAACGGAAAGTTCCTGTTAACAGGTCCCCAATAGTTGCCTATTTGATATAGACTCTGTTTGGATGGAAAAAGAAAATGTTATCAATATTTTTTTGGATGGGGTCTCAAATGAGATTCTGAATCTTGGGTACATAGAGTCCGTTGCGTTGTCGGCCTTACATATCTGTAACGTTGCAGGAGTGGAAGGCAGCATAGTCTTAGCAGACGATGATACTCTCCGCGGTTTGAACCGTGATTATCGAGGGATTGACGAAACTACAGATGTCCTTTCTTTTTCGAATGATCACGAAGGGGAATATTACGGTGATCCGACTGATCTTAATGATCGATTTACTGGAGATAGCTTTGTGTTACCGGAGACTGTCACGGATCAATTGGGTGAAGTTGTAATATCTCTTCCTCAAATAGAGAGGCAAGCGAATGGACTTCTCATTGATGAACTAGGCCATATTGTTGCTCATGGTTTCTTGCACCTGCTAGGGTACGACCATGAAAAACACGAAGACAAAGTTGTAATGCAACGCTTGGAGTCCGATATCTTGGAGAGGGCAAAAAATATTGTCTGAGGTTCTATATAGGAAGTGGAGACCTGGCACGTTAGCCGATTTAGTCGGACAAGATCATATTGCCCAAACGCTGAGACAGGCAGTGATAAGCGACCGATTATCTCATGCTTACCTGTTTTGCGGGCCCCGTGGGACGGGAAAAACAAGCACTGCCAGAGTATTAGCCAAAGCTTTAAATTGTTTAGATCCTACCGAAGGGGATCCCGATAATATTTGTGATTCGTGCATGTCCGTTAACGAGGGTAGAGCTCTAGATCTTATTGAAATAGATGGGGCAAGTAACAGGCGAATTGCTGACATAAGGGACCTTACCGAAAAGATTCATTACAGTCCCTCACAGTCTAAATTCAAAGTTTATATCATTGACGAAGTGCATATGCTGACCCAAGAGGCTTTTAATGCGCTTCTAAAGACATTGGAGGAGCCTCCACCTCACGCCGTATTGATACTTGCAACGACAGATGTACAGAAGGTTCCACTGACAATCATATCGAGATGTCAGAGGTTCGACTTTAGGAGGGTATCAGTACAAGATATTCATGAAAAACTGCAGATAATTTGCGAATCTGAAGATGTTGAGGTGGACTCTGAAGCATTGAGGCTGATTGCTCGTAAAGCTACTGGTAGCCTGAGAGACGCGGAGAACCTTCTCGAACAGGCTTTAGTTTCGTTTGAATCCCCTATTACGAAGGAGCATTTATGGGGGCTATTGAATATATCTGATAACACTTTGCCGGTCGAATTATTTGAGAGAATCTCACAGAGAGATTTGAAGGGAGCTTACTCCGTTTTAAACCAAATAATTTCTGATGGAATTGATGCGAGACACATCCACACAAACTTGTTGGAATTAGTTAGTTATCTGCTGCAAAAGAAGTCAGGAGCATCACCCGATGATGAATATGGAGAATCGCTGTCGAGAAGGCTCGAGAAGGTTTTAGCCAACATAAGTTTCTCTGATTTAATTGGTTTTGCAGTAATACTCGGCAAGGTAGATTTCCAAAATTCCCTAAATTCCTATCTCCCATTGGAACTTGCTTTGGCGGAAGCAATACAGGGTGGATATACGGAGGCTCCTGCTGCTGTCGAATCCAAACCTGTGGCTACACCGAAATTACAAAGTGCGCCTCAACAAGTTAAGGCTTCCAATATGACAAAACCTGTTGATATAAAATCAACGAGTTCTGTTGCTAAACCTGCTGGGTTCACAAATGGAAATACTCCCCCAAAGTCAAAAGTAGAGACAAAAACGGATACATCTGTATCTGGGCGTAATAATGAAATTGATGCAAAATGGAACGAATTGCTGCGCGAACTCAGACAAGTGGGAAACAGATTTAATATCGCTGCTTTACTGAGAGGTAGCTATGAACGTAAGATCATTGATAATTCATTGGCATTTGTATTCCAGCATTCATCTCACGCCGAAAGACTTCAAGGTGAGCTCGAAGATCCACTAGTGCGGAGTCAGATTATGGATGCGGCTCTTAAAATATTGGGTACAAGGTATGAAATAGAGATAATTCAGCCAGAGAATGGTAGTTCTAATTCTGGGCGCCCTGCTTCGCAAACAAGCCATTTAGTTAGGGCAGCTCAGTCCTTAGGGGCTACAATAATTGAGGAAAGGAATAAACAATCATGATGAATAAAAATATGATGCGGCAGGCCCAACAACTCCAAAAACAGATGGCTAAGTTGCAGGAAGAAATAGAAAACTCCAAAGTAGAGAATTCTGTCGGCGGTGGTGTCGTTAAAGTTGTTGTTACAGGAAAGATGGTTGTCGAGTCGATCGAGATAGATCCAGAGGTTGTTGACTCGGAAGATGTTGAGATGCTTCAAGACCTGGTACAAACTGCAGTTAATGGAGCAATTGAAAAAGCCCAAGAATTGGCTTCCACTAAGATGGGAGCGTTGACAGGTGGTTTGAATATCCCGGGACTAACCTAATATTTTAATTGACTTTCAGATACAGGATTTTGACAGATGGTTGGTGATTCTAGAGGAGCTACCCCGCCTGTACAGCGTTTGATAGATGAATTTAATCGTCTGCCAGGTATAGGTCCTAAATCTGCCCAAAGACTAACTTATCACTTGATTCGTATGCCTGAAGAGCAAGCGAAATCACTGGCATCTGCGATTACTTCAATGAAGAATCAAATAATTCTTTGTTCGGTATGTTTCAACATAACAGACACAGATCCCTGTGATATTTGTCTAAATAATTCCCGGGAACGATCGAAACTTTGTGTAGTAGAACAGCCTCTAGATGTTGTGGCGTTAGAAAGAACATCCAGTTTTGATGGGCTATACCACGTGCTTCATGGCTCTATATCCCCTATCAATGGTATCGGGCCAGAAGACCTAAAGATTAGGGAATTACTTGAGAGAATGCGAACAGAAACTTTTGATGAGATTATCCTAGCCATGAATCCTAATTTGGAAGGGGAGGCAACTTCCATGTACATCAATCGGCTAATAGGCGATCTGGGTGCTCGTATAACTCGACCTGCGAGGGGCTTACCTGTAGGTGGAGATTTAGAATATGCTGATGATGCCACCTTAGGAAGGGCACTGGAAGGTAGACAAGATTTCTGAGTATTGTCCGGATTTGAGTGAACGATCTTTGATCCTGGCGGATTTTGTATTTACGAATTATGTGATTCCGGTTGGATGATGACAAGAGGGAGAAATTATCAGACAGAAGCCATCGTCCTGAAGTATAGGCCAATTGGTGAGTCTGATCGTCTTATAACTTTTTTCAGCTCTACTTTGGGAAGGATTACAGGTATTGCGCGAGGAGTCAGGCGACCAGGCAGTCGTCTTGGCGGATCCTTAGAGCCTTTGAATATAGTTCAAGTATCACTTGCTAGGGGTCGCTTGTTTGAAACAGTTTCGGAAACTTCAGTCATAAAAGATTTCAACGGCATTAAATCGAATTTAAACAAGGTCGCGCTTGCTTTGTATGTAGCAGAATTGACAGATTCTTTCGCTGATGATTGGTCTTCAAATCAAAAATTATATGATCTAGTTGGGCGAACCCTTGCAGATTTGAACAAGAATGAGTATCCGTTATATTTGATTCATTTTTTTGAACTGAAACTTCTAAAATTTGTTGGATATGACCCAGAGTTCTGGGAGTGTGTTGAATGTAGAGAAAAATTACTTCCAGATAAATATCCTTTTGCTCCAGATATGGGAGGAGTACTATGCTCCAAATGCCAACTTAATTTTGATTATTTCCCGATGCATATTTCGTTAGGGGCCATGAAAATTCTCAGGTATTTACAGCGGCAGAAGGATAATGAGTCAATATCATCTGGAGTAACTCTGCCTCAGCTAGATTTGAAAGAGGTCTCTGAGATCCTAAGAAACTATTTAAGATTCGTCGCTGAACGCCAATTAAAGTCGACTTCGTTTCTGGATTTGGTGACTGAAATGCCCTTTGGAGACACCTCTAAATTCACGTAGGTGCGCTTCGCTTGAAAAGAGCCATTTATTGATGTTCATCAGTCTAGGAGATTAGAAATGGAAGGAATGACGAAGGACCAGATAACTGATAAGTTTCTGTCTGGGGCTGACTTGAGCGGGGTTAACTTAAGCGGATTTGATTTGAAAGGTATTGATTTATATCCAGGAACGGATATATTGCCTGCTCAGCTTTCTGGCGCGAACCTAGACCGATCAGATCTTAGAGGCTCTCGATTAAGGGGTATTCAGCTAACAGATGCGAGCCTCAACGCCACTAATTTAGAAGATTCTAATTTGGTCGAGGCCAATCTCAAAGGGGCTTCCTTTATTGAAGCTAACCTCAGGGGTTGTAACTTAATTGAGAGTCACTGTAACAGTGTCAATATGACTGGGGCGAATCTCAGTGGAACTAATTTAAGAAGATCAGACTTGAAAGATTCTTCTTTAGTTGGTGCAGTTTTTGCTTACTCTAGGTTAATGGGGTCCAATCTAGATAATTCAGATTTAACATCGGCAAATTTGAGATATGCTAATTTGCAGTATGCGTCTCTCGTGGGTTGCACACTGAGAAATGCTGATCTTAGCCAGGCTGACCTTAGTTTTGCAGATTTAACGGGTGCTGACTTGTCAGGAACTTCTTTAAGGGGAGCGATTATGGTTGGTGCAAATTTCAAACGAGCGACTTTGAATAATGTAGATTTTGAAGGATCGGAAATGACTGATGCGAAATTTGATTCCGATAGTTGTGACTAGATTATATTGTTACCGCGGCTAGTCAATAGCAAAACTGTCTTTACGAGACATACGCAGTAATTTCACGATATTGCTACCCACATTCAAAGATTTATCAGGGTGTTACAAATAGATTTTCAGGAGAAATGTATTCTGGAATTATATTTTGATCCACGTTGAATTTAATGAACGTATCCAGACCGTTTCGCTCTTTCTCAAAATCATAAGATACGGGGTCCCCACCGATTATTTTTGACAGGTTCAATTGAGTTTTATCCCTAGCACTGGGATTTTGTGTTGATCTTAAATATTTAAGATATAGATCTTTTGCGGTCGTAAAAATATTAAATATCTCATTTTTCAGATGGGGATTTTCCTGCAGAATTTGATCTTTAACTACTAGCAAGTGGCTGACTGGATATATATTGGTTTTCGCAAACCATTTACTGTCTAGTTCATGAGAATTGGAAAATAGAGGCGATACCTCATCAGATGATATTGGCCCAGCCCCTATGACAGCATCGACTTCCCCAGAGGTTAGCATTTCTAACAAGTCATTTTTATTTGACGAAATAACGTTGTCTGGGGCGGTGTATTCCTCTACGTGCTCATCTCCAGATAGAACCCACGTTACCGAATCGAGATCCAGGCCATATTCTGTTTGTAACAATGCTCTGGTCCAAACGCCTGGGGTAAGGGTGTAACTTCGCACGCCAACCTTTCTTCCTGAGAGGTCAGTAGGTTCTGAAATGTTTGCCGATTTTCTGCATACTATTGCATCGTGATAAAAACTTCGAGTGAGAAAAATAGGTAGGGCAGTGAATTGTTTCTCATGATACCTGGCACATATATAGGTCGATAAGGCCATTTCAGCAACATCGAATTCAATACTCCTAACCATCCTACGAAAAATCATAGGGACAGGTGAGACTTCTATGTGGTTAAAAGAAAAATGTTCGGAAGTTATTGTGTTGTCCTTCAAGGTATCGGTATATCCGTAATTCCCGACGGCTGTGTCTAAGGTCAAGTTGCTCAATGTCAATCCTTTTCATGGTTTTAGGTTTTACGTTTTTATCTAGGACTTAGCTCATTATCATTCCGCCATCTACGTTAAATGCTTGGCCTGTGATATTTCGTGAACCAGGCCCAGCAAGGAAAACAGCCAGTGCGGAAACATCGTCAGCGTCATTAGCTCTTCCGATAGGGATTTCATCAATCATTGCATTCTTTAATTCGTCGCTTGAGCTCCCTGAATCATCGGACCTCCCTGAAAGTATGTTAGATAACATATTCGTTTGTACGATACCCGGGCAGACCGCATTAACGTTAATATTGTGGGGAGCCAGAACACTCGATGCAATATATGTCATTGCTATAACAGCTCCCTTGCTGGCCGCATAAGCCGCGTTGGAAGTTCGGCGATATCCACGGCCGGCTATTGATGCAGTATTTACTATTCGCCCTCCTTGTCCTCTGTTTACCATAGATTGAGCTGTTTTCTGCATACAGAAAAAAGCTCCTTTCGAATTAACTCTGTGTATTTGGTCCCAATGATCTTCCTTGATGTCGAGAAAGTCTATGTGACGAGTCAATCCTGCATTGTTGAATAAAATGTCTATACCACTGAATTCCGATACTGCTTTTTCAACCATAAGGTCTATTTCATTCAAATTGCCAACGTCTAGTTTGACCGATATAACATCTCTTTCTTTAGCTCGTATTTCTTCACATGTGGTTTCCAACGATTCGTTATTGATGTCCGCAAGCACTAGATTTGCACCACCGTTTGCAAAGCGATTTGCGGCAGATTTACCTATGCCGCTACCAGCTCCTGTTATTAGTACCGTTTTACCTTCAAAATCCATGTTTGTGATCTCCCTGTGTTATATCAAACTGTGTCTTTTCTGATGGGCACATGGGTCTATATAAAATCTTTAATAGCGTCAATGAACGCTTCTGGTTGGTCAACCATGACGACATGCCCCGCTTTTTCCACGTCTGTCGAAGTCACATCTTTGCCTTTCTCTTTCATTTTGGATAAAACTTCGTCGCTCACAAGACCACTTTCAGCCCCTCTTATTTCATAGATGGGACATTCGATTGCCTCAATAGCATTCCAGTAAGCTGCAATGAGGGAGTCACTGGTCATATCTGGGAGTGGATTTTCAAAGCCTTCTAGATCGGCCTTCCAAGTCCATTTTCCAGAGTCTGTTGGTTTGATTCGTGACTTTGTTTCTTCGAGTAAACGATCATCTGAAGCGAATGGATTCCCCGACCTAAGCCATGTAAACACTTCATCAACGCTGTCGAAAGACATAGGTGTAGGGGGACTAGGAGGAGCATTGAGCCTTTCTGTGGAGGGTTCAGGTGCTATATCAACCATTACTATTTTGTTCACTAGATTGGGATTTGCGTGAGTATATAGTATGGAATGCCATCCCCCCATTGAACATCCTACCAACGTTAAATTGGTTATGTTCTTTTGATGTATGAATTCGCCTAAGTCTTTAACGAATTTATGACGATCATATCCGTCTGAAGCCCATTCGCTGTTGCCATGACCTCGCTGATCTATTGCGAAAATGTGATACTGATCAGATGCGTATTCAGCAAATTCCCTCCAAGAGGCAGCGCTGTTGGTATGACTATGAAGACAAATCAAAGTGGGATCAGCGGGATCTCCCCATTCGTAATACGCCAAATTTAATCCGTTTATATAGGCGGATTGTTGTAATGGCATTTGTGACATTTTTGCTCCTTTTATCTAAGTGATGTCGTCTGAACTTGTTTCATATCATACAAACATTGGCTACTGAAAGGATATTCTTAACGGTTGGATTCGTTTCGAATAATTATGTTTAGTAACTTATATGGTGGTTAAAATAGTTACCTTGAGATGATGGGAAATCGGTTATGATGCAGCTACTAAAATTATTTAGCGGGGTCCACATATTGAGAGGAGGTGTTTATGTCTGTTAGCGAAGTTTCAGTTTTTTTTGACACACAGGTGAGAATGCCTAATGGTCTACAGTGGTTTGGAAATGAACTGTTTGTTATGGATCAGCTTACCGATGATGTTTTTGTACTGGATGAGCAAGGCAAAATAAAGAGAGTGATTTCGACCGAGACTGAGAATGGGTCTGGAATTACGTATGGGGGGGGATTCCTTTGGACGGCCTGTAATGGTACGGCAAGTGCTCGTCCATTTAGACCTCAAGACGACCACGTTTCTAAAGTGAGGAAAATAAACCCTGAGACTGGTAGTACCGTTGACTACTTCCCCACACCTGATGGAGGCGGTATACATGGTCTTGAATGGGATGATGGGAATATTTGGTTGACTGCCTTCAATCCAAAAGCATTAATTCTGGTTGATGGAAGTACTTATGAAGTAATTAATAAATTTCCTTGTGACTTGAACGTGTTGCACGGGTTGGCGTTAGACGGGGAGGGGATATGGTGTTCGGATAGGGCAGAGAAAATCGTGGTCAAATACGATAAAACTACTGGGGAAGAGATTGATCGGCTGGATCTTCCTCATGATGGTCCGGATCCCCATGGGCTGAGTATCAAAGATGGTGTTTTATGGTATTCGGATGCGGATTTTCCTGCCGCCGAAGGGATGAGAGGTTACCCTGAAATAGGGGTGATCAACAGATAGGGTTCGATCTGATTTGTTACCAGTCTATGCAGGGAGAAAACCTCTGTTCGATCGAATCAATTTCCCGTCAATGTTAAATAATTGGGGAGATTGTGGGTGAATGTTTGTATTCCCAAACATCTTTGAATGTATAAAAACAAACCACTATGAAAACTGCCAGAGTGATAGAACCTAAATAGGTTGAGTTTGATGCCCCAAATTCAGCTGCGAGCATTCCGGCTGCAAGGCTTCCAATAGGCATAAATCCCCATGTCATCATGAATATTCCTGTGGCGCGACCTCGATACTTGTCATCTAGGATTCTTTGGACGGTGGCTCCGCCAACCGAAAAGAACGACATCATGCATCCCGACACAATCATCATTAGCCCAAGAGCTATAAAATACCTGTCGTTAAATCCGAATAGCGCCATAAGGATTCCCATCATGCCTAGGAATCCGAAAAGTATTTTGCCAGGTCTTGCGATGTTTGAAAATGAGGCGAGTATAAAAGTACCTACAAATGATCCCACTCCCGCTGCTGATAAGAGCAAGCCCAATCCCTCAGGGCCTACACTGTAGACCTCAACTGCGTATACCGGTAACAAACCATTTACAAAAGGAATCACCATAATTGCCATTCCTAAATTCATAGTGGTTAAGCCAATGAGCGCTCTATTTCCCAACACGTATGAGATCCCATCCTTCAGGCCGGAACTGATTGACTGAAGTGGTGTACTCGTGGGGCTTTGACCGTTCGATTCAATTTTTATGAACATGATAATGATCGCTGTAATTCCCAAGAGTAGAGCCTCTAGTAGGAAAAGTGGAGCTGGACCCAGGAGGGCGATAAGCAAGCCTCCGATCGCTGGCATCATAAGTCGGGTAAGACTGAATGCCATGGAGTTCAATGCGAAAGCATTTACAAGATTTTCTTTTGGGACTATCTGCGCCAATAAGGCCATTCTTGCGGGATCATGGATGATCCATGAGAGGCCGGCCAGGAAAACTAACAAAAACAAATTCCAGGCGCTTGTATACCCATAATGAACGACAAAGAAATATGAGGTCATTAAAAGAGAGCAGTAAATAGGTGTGGCTATTAGAAGCTTTTTCTTATTAAACCTGTCGGTGAGTAATCCGCCCAGTGGCGCACCTAAGAGAACTGGTAGTGCGTCTAGACCAAGTGCGATGCTTGTTATCAATGCCGAACCGGTTATTTCGTATGCTAGCCAACCAACCACAACTTGCTGTACCCAGTATCCGCTACTGAATGCTGCTGTACCTAACCATAGATATCGATAATTTCTATGGCGAAGAGCTTCAAAGGTACCTATTCTCTCGGCAAATTCAGAAAAACTTTTTAAGAATGGCAATATAGTTCTCAAGTTTCGGTCTAGGGGACCTGACTAATGCCTAGTTGGCCTAACAATTTGTGACCTTGGGCGAACAGAATACGCCTTCATCGTCATCAAGTAAACAGAATCTTTCTAAATCATTTTTCTTGGTGTCTGGACGCGATGCTGTCAGTCTCACTGAAAGCTTGTGAATATCCGACTGTTAACGCTGTTACGTCGTGACAGCAATTCAGCCAAGTAGTTCCTTTGTCGATTGCTAATTCCATGGCTTCTCCAGGGTCAACAGCTGTCCCCATTGCTTTACCGTTGGCTTTACAGGACTCTCCCACTTTTTGAAATGCTTCAGTGATTCTTGGGTGAAGTATTGGATGCCCGGGTTCACGATGAACTCCATAACTTTGAGACAAGTCACCTGGTCCGACGAATAGCAAGTCGATTCCATCCACTTGGGCGATTTCCTCACAGGCCTCAACCCCTTCTTTGTCTTCTATCATTACACCTAGAAGTACATTCGCGTTAGCGAAATCGAAGTAACTCGGTTTCTGGGCTTTTCCAAAATCTGAGTCTCTTCCCCCACCCATACCCCTCATACCTGACGGATGGTATTTGGCCATTTCAACAAATGCTTTTGCCTCTGAGGCGCTTTTACAATGTGGCCAGATTAGGCCAGATGCCCCAATTTCCAGAGTTTTTATAATCTGATTGTATGGCCCGTGAGGTATGCGAACGAATACATCGAGATGGCATGCCCTAGATGCCAGAACTAAAGTGGCAAGATCCTTGAAGTCCGCGTGACTATGTTCCATATCTACCCATACACAGTCATAACCCACAGATGCTAGGGTTTCTACAACGGTTGGATCAAATACCCTGTTTATTTCTGGCACCTTTATTATTTCGCCATTAAGTAGCTTTTGTTTGGTTATGTTTTCCCGTTTTGTATATGCCATTGTTTCTCCTCAAGATTTTCTAATGATGTTGGCGATATTTCCCAAAACTTAAAGTGTATTATTGCCGAGGTCTACAACAAGGGAGATCGTACACTATGAAGATCACAGATTTAAGATGCGCCATCATTGGTGGACAGCCGGTGATAAGAATCAAAACAGATGAAGGCATTGATGGATATGGATCAGCCGCTCGTCTGCGATCTGCTCATATTCGCTGGCATGTTGAATACTACAGAGATCTTATTCTTGGTTCAGACCCCACAGATGTCGAGAGGACCATGCTTAAAATTCGCCGGTTAGGGGCTTTTAAACCGTGGGGTTCTTCCGTAAGTGGTATTGAAGTGGCATTGTGGGATATAGCTGGAAAGGCAGCCAATGTTCCGGTGTACAAACTTTTGGGAGGCAAGGTGAGAGATCGAGTGCGTGTATATAATGGCGCGATTCGGACTCCGCTATCGGCGAAAAACCCAGAGGACTATGCGGAATCGTCTGCGCGCATGAAAGATTTACCACAAGGATTCACAATCATAAAACAGGCAATCTCTTTCCATGGGAAAATGGATGCAGAGGTACCCGATTATTATTATGGAGATAACCAAGGAGTTAGCATTCCCGGTATGCATCCTTCTCCCTCTTATCCGAACCGTGGATTGCTAACGGAAAAAGGTTTCAATCACACTGTTAATTGCGTAGTGGCTATGAAGGAAGTGTTAGGGGATGAAATTGGCCTTGCACTAGACTGTGGACCTGGTATGACGGTGACGGACACGTTGAAGCTAGCTCGAGCTTTGGAGCCCTATAACATTATGTGGCTTGAAGATACAGTTAGAGGAGATTTTTCCCCATCTGTAGACCCGGATCTTTTCTTGCAAATCACACCTCACACTACCACTCCCATTCATACGGGAGAACAGATATATTTGAGAGAGAATTTTAAAAACCTTATAGAACAGAAAGCAGTCAATATAATTGGGCCAGACCCTTTGGATGTTGGTGGTATCGCTGAGATGAAGTGGATTGCTCAATACGCTGATCTACATGGAATACTTTTCGCTCCACATGGGATAGGGGTTGGGCTAATTGGTTTGGCGGCTCAGATACAAGCGGCGGCGACATATCCAGACAATTTTATTGCCTTTGAATATTCTACTGGTCGTCCAGATTGGTGGTATGACATAGTTCAGGGATTACCAGGCTTACAGGGGCAGCCTGAAACAATCGTTAGGGACGGATTTGTAGACGTACTGGACAGGCCGGGTTTAGGGATCACTTTAGATGTAGAAATTGCCCAGCAATATTTAGAATCTGAAGATAAAGATTTTTTTGAGTGATAGAAAATATGTAGCTTTATTTAATAATCTTCAATTACTGTGTTGGACAATGTACCTATTTGTTCAACCTTTACTTCGACTTTGTCACCTATATTTATTTCCGCCGTTTCAGGACAGCCGGAAGGTATGATATCTCCTGGGTAAAGTGTCATCACCTCTGACACCCAACTGACTAGTTTTGGAATGTTAAATAGCATATCTCTTGTATTTCCAGAAGCTGATATTTTACCGTTTACGAGGCACTCTATGTCGAGATTATCCGGATTGCTGATTTCAGTTTCAATATGGGGACCTATGGGACAGAATGTGTCGTAATGTTTCCATCGCATAGTAATTCCCGCCCCTATTTCCGGGCGTTCAGGATAACTTGATATATCGACCGTTTCTCTCGCACTCACGTCGTTTACACATGTGTAACCGAATACGTAGTCCAAGGCATTTTTTTCGTCTATATGCCGTGCAACTTTGGATATTACTATTCCAACTTCTGCTTCATGAATAACTGTCTTACAGCTACGTGGGAATACTATGTTTCCCTCATGTCTTTGATAGGTTCCGGGCTGCTTCATGAATATTCCAGGGCCATCTCTATCATCCCTAACACCGTAGTTAGCAGCTATTGCGGGTACCTTATTCAGAGGAGAGATAGGTGCCAACAGGGTGACGTCGCTCAGTGAATGAGTTTCATCGTTAATATCTATGCCATTAAAGGGATCCCCTTCGATCGACCGAATGGTTTCCCCATCCAATACTCCCCATTGGTCCTTGGTTGAAGTCTGAAACTTTACAATTTTCAAGATTTACTCCTAGTAGTTATGATGTGTTTTAACATCATATTTAGCTATGTATAAATATGACAATAAGACTTATAAATTGTTACATATAAAGTCAGCAATTCTCTCCCCTATCATCATGGTGGCGACATTTGTATTGGCCCTGACGCAGTCGGGCATTATTGAAGCATCAGCTACCCGGAGGTTTTCTATTCCATGCACTTTGCCAAATTGATTCACCACAGCCATAGAGTCTGAATCTGGTCCCATTTTGCATGTTCCAGAAACATGGTGAGTCGTTCTTACGTTTTTTAAAAGCCAGTTATTGAATTTTTTTGTTGAACTCATATCTTTGTCTCTGGGAAAAACTCGTTCTTCAACTATGTCTTTGTATTCTGGACTTTCCACAACGGAAATACACAGCTCCACACCTTCCCTAAGTCTCCTTAAGTCCTCTTCTTCTTGCAGAAAATTGTAATCTAGATATGGTTGGATTAAGGGGTCAGCTGATCTGAGAGTAATACTACCCCGCCCTTTTGCCAGATATAGCATTGCGGTGATAGCTATATGGTTGATGGAGTCTTCAGGTCCAAGATAAACGCTTGGATTTGCGGTACTTACTGGTTGTAGGAACATGTCATTACGTAAGTCGGAATTTGAAGCTGTGTATCTAAGTCCTACTTGAACCCGTTTGTATGGGTCAGGATCTTGTGAATGGTTTTCTTTTGTTTTCCACACTACCTGTGCTTGTGGATGGTCCCGGAGGTTTTTACCTACTCCAGGAAGATCCTTTATTATTTTTATCCCATGGGTTTCAAGTTGCTCTGCATCTCCTATCCCGGAAACCATCAACAGTTGGGGGGACCCTATTGCGCCTCCTGAAACTATTACTTCACCAGCCTCTATAGTCGACGTTTGCCTTTTATGGCTGATCGTTACACTTTCAGCTTTAGTACCGTTGAAATTTAATGAGATCACAAGCGCTTCTGGAATGATGGTCAAGTTTTCCCTTTTCATCACGGGTTTTAGGTACGTTAGCCAAGTGCTTTGCCTGACTCCATCTATCGTATTGAATGGTACTGGGCCGACCCCAGTGGAGTCAGGATCGTTGTGGTCTTTGGTTGGTTTGAAACCAAGTGTTTGACAGCTCTTGTAAAAGGCCATCTGGTTATCTTGCCATTCCTCCTCTGGGTCTCGTTTACATCTTACTGGGCCAGTTGTCCCATGAAAATCACCAGAAAAATCAAGATCGGTTTCAAGTTTGCGAAAGAAAGGAAGACAATCCTTATAGCTCCATTGGTCGTTTCCAAAAGAAGCCCAGGAGTCATAGTCTTGAGGTTCACCTCTCAGGAATATTTGAGCGTTAACTGAACTGGATCCCCCCAAAGTGGTTCCTCGTGGCACCAACATTGGTTGCTGGTGGTCAGTCGATCTGGCAACAAACATCCGGCCAGCACCACTTTTTGCTATATCTGTCCAGGAATTTACTTTAATCGGATCGCCAGATGAGTCGTATTTGTGTTCAAATCCTTTAATAAAGTCGGGCATATCAGTAAATTCATGATACATAGGCCCGGATTCAATAAGAACTACAGAGATATTGGGATTTTCTGTTAGTCGGGCGGCGATTATGGCCCCGGCCGACCCTGAGCCTATTATCGCAAAGTCGTATGTGTGATCACTCAATTGAGATGTCTCCAATCAATATTCATTTAACACTGTGCAACATAAGCCTTATTGATGGCTATTTGTTTCTTTAGCCACTAGATATCAACGAATTAATTTAACTAGCCTTATCTCGGAGACCTTTTAGGCCACTCTGTATGTAACTCTGAAAAGTGCAGAGGAACATGCGTCCGCCTGCGTCTGCCCATCTTCCGATATTGCTGTCATTAGCAGTCGATCCGGTCGCATATCCTGCGGCGACGATTCTATTCATTGTTTTCTCGACAAGATCTTTGACATCTGGGTGGTCTGGATGACCTAAGTATTCAGGTCCCATGCTCTGAGACAGATCCCCCGGTACCACCATTAGGCAATCTATTCCTTCAACCGTTAAGATGTCATCTAAATTGTCGATTGCTTCAACGTCCTCAATGAGACCCATTAAAAGTATCTCATCATTGGCTTTCTGGATGTAGTCAGATACTCCAAGTCCCTGGCGTGAGCCTCCCATTCCTCTTTTACCGACTGGGGTAAACCTTCCTCCTCTTACGAGTCGCTCAGCGTCTGTTTTTGTATCAACGTGAGGGACTACTACACCCTGTACTCCTCTGTCTAAAGCTCTACCTACCAGCCAAGGATCGTTATTGTGAACTCTTGCTAAGGATGTCATTCCCCATAAATCACACACCCTAGAGATGTCAC
>CEUS01182436.1_pt1 | contig 39254 bp, 44 predicted proteins | sample 427031 | NCBI WGS metagenome assembly CEUS01 (sample SAMEA2622837, study PRJEB7988) | marine metagenome | biome: marine biome (ENVO:00000447); feature: marine epipelagic mixed layer (ENVO:xxxxxxxxx); material: "saline water (ENVO:00002010), including plankton (ENVO:xxxxxxxx)" | depth 140 m | reverse complement strand
GAGGCTACTAGGAGAAGCCTGGAGAATGCTTGGGATTTATTTAATTCTGAGATTATTCGTTTGAGGGGCATTTCCCAGCCAGTGAATGTTAAGAGAGAACTACCTAATTTGAGAATAGCTCATCTTGGTATGAGCAAAGATCCGGATGAAGTTATAAAAGAGAATCCAGAAACTTGGAGATCTATTGTTTCCGATGCTGAACCTTTGCTTGACTATCTTATTTCTTGGGAGGTAGGCCAACAGGAATCGCTTGATTCAGAAGGGAAACTAGCCATTGTAGAGCGAATATTCCCATTAATTGGTCGCTTAGATAACCCCTTTGAACAAGAAGCTGCCTTTTCTAAGTTGGCGCGAGCTCTGGGGGAAACAGAGAGGACGTTAGAGATAGCAGCTGGACGCCCTCCGACTAAAGGTAGGCGGGCGAGTCCAAAGAGAACTACACAAGAAAGTAATAAGGGTGCTAATTTTTTCGAAGGCGATCCAACAGAGGACCATTTGCTAGGAATCGTATTAGTTTATGGGGAAAAAGCTTGGGCTTTATGGGAAAAATTAGGGATACCGGCATTACCCAGCGAATGTTTCATTAATCCTGAGAATGCTGAACTCTGGAAAATATTGACTTCAGGGCAACCTGTAGAAGAGGCAGAAGCTATAGTAAGTGGATTAGCGGAACAACTGCGTTCTAAATTGGTAATAGAGCTTGATGAAAACACTCTTGGCCGGGCGCTAGGTGATATGGTAAAAAGACTCCTCGAAAGACAGATTAAATCGCAAGAAGAAGAGGCTGCGCTTGCAATTTCTTCCTCATTGGACGAGGATGGCGTAGCAAACTTAGTTCCACCTGAAGATATTAGGAGCCAGTTTGTGCATAGGATAGAAGAATTAAGAAAACTAGAACGTAGCCGTTGGGGAAGGCCTCTTGGCGGTGCATAGCGTATAATAGAGTAATCCAAGATTTATATATTGAGAATAATACCTATTTCTAAGGAGGATCGATGACCTGGGATACTAAAGTTCGTGGCATTAACTCGGATGATGGTGATGAAAACGAGGGCGGTAATGATATTAATTTAAGCCCGAAAAATGCTCTAGATTTACTTGGTAATCTTCCTCCTATTGACAGGACGGACCAGCCGGACTGGCCTACCTCCGAAGCGCAGTGGCGAGAAGCTGCCGCTCTAGAAGAGGAAGCTCAACGGGAACTTGAAGAAGATACTGAATCTATGGATGACCCAGTTAGAATGTACCTGAGAGAGATTGGAAGAGTATCACTTCTTAATGCAAAAGATGAAAAAATTTTAGCGCGAAAAGCTGAAGGAAGCAAAGAGTTAGGTCAATTGGAAGTCGATCTTTCTGGGGATGGGCGTCCTGTTTCTTCAGAGACACTTATTCGTACTCTGTTGCAGAGATTATCAGCTCGTTCGGAGCTTGCTGATAGTCTTGTGGAATATGCGGGTAAAGAAGAAAAGATGTCCTTGTTAGAACTTAAGGAAGATCCTGATATTCAGGAACTCATTGATACTGCGATGAATGAGAAATTAGTTGAAGATCTGTCTTCTACGTTAAAAAAAGATGCAGAAATCATAGAAAAAGAAATCATAGCTTTTGCTTGGGAGCGGTGGCTATTGCCGACTCCTTTTGTGAGCAAATTTGGTGAGGAACTATTTGTTGAAAATATTAGCCAATTGCTGAAAAAGAATGACTTCACATCTATGGTTCAAGAAGTTGATAAAAAGTGTAAAGATTATTTAGATGATATTCGCATCGAAGGTGAGAAAGCGCAGAGAGCGCTAACGGAAGCTAACTTACGCCTCGTAGTAAGTGTTGCGAAAAAATATATTGGGCGTGGAATGAGCTTATTAGATCTTATTCAGGAAGGGAATATCGGGCTTATTAGAGCAGTTGAGAAATTTGACTACAGAAAAGGGTTCAAATTTTCTACTTATGCTACTTGGTGGATTAGGCAAGCTATAACACGCAGCATTGCGGACCAAGCTCGGACGATAAGAATCCCTGTTCATATGGTAGAAACAATCAATAAATTGTTACGAGAGAACAGAAGGTTAGTTCAAGAGTATGGTCGTGAACCTACTACCCAAGAGATTGCTGATGAAATGGAAATTACTCCCGAACGTGTTCGTGAAATCCTGAAAATCTCTCAGGAACCAGTTAGTCTTGAAACACCTATAGGAGAAGAAGAAGACTCCAGCCTAGGAGATTTCATCGAAGATCAGGCGGCTCTGGCGCCCGCTGATGCTGCATCTTACCAGTTACTTAGAGAGCAAATAGGTGACGTGCTAGATACCCTTAGCATTAGGGAAAGGCGGGTTCTCCAACTACGCTTTGGATTAGAAGATGGGAGAAGTAGAACTCTCGAGGAAGTTGGAAGAGAATTCAGTGTTACTCGGGAAAGAATTCGACAGATTGAAGCGAAAGCTTTGAGAAAACTAAGGCACCCGACCCGCAGCAGAAAACTAAAAGATTTTCTTGGTTAGTCCAACATAATTATTTCTATCAATTCTTATTTCAGGAGTATAGATTAATGACCGATATAATGGATCAATTATTGGAAGATCAGCGCACTGCTATGAAAGCCAAAGATGAAACTAAATTGGCTGCTATTAGGATGATCAGAAGCGCATTGCAAAATGCTCAAATAGCGAAAGGAGCTGAGGAAGAATTATCAGAAGAAGATATATTGGCTGTTTTGTCGAAAGAGGTTAGGCAGAGAAGAGAAGCAATAGACGAAGCGAATAAAGTAGATAGATCAGATATCGCTTCACGTGAAGATGCGGGTTTACAGGTAGTTTTAGGTTATATGCCTAGTCAATTAAGCCGTGAAGATATTGTTGAAGAGATTACTAAAATTATCGGCGATTTAGGTGCGACAGGAGCTAATGATAGAGGGAAAGTAATGGGCCAAGCTATGAAAATCCTGAAAGGCCGAGCGGACGGTAAATCTGTAGCTGGAATTGTTGACGAACTGCTTTAATTTAAACACCACCAGGTTTTAAATTTAACCTACCTAACATATAATGCGCACGTGGTACGTTGTGCAGTTATTGTTTTCCCAGGAACTTGGAGTGATGCTGATTGTCATCATGTCCTTGACCAGGTATTTGAAGTGTCTGTCGATTATGTTTGGCATAAAGACGCTGACTTATCGTCTTACGATGTAGCTGTTTTACCAGGAGGATTTTCGTACGGAGATTATCTGAGACCAGGGGCAATAGCGCGATTCTCTCCAGTTATGAATGGTATCGAACAGATGGTACGAGATGGCAAAACGGTCATTGGTATTTGTAATGGATTTCAAGTTTTATGTGAAGCGGGCATTTTACCTGGAGTGTTGTTAAGGAATTCTCACCTTCAATATCGTTGTCAATGGACTAATTTAAGGGTGGAGAACGACCAGACTAGATTCACGGAATCTTGCGATGATGGGCAAGTTTTAAGGATTCCGATATCTCATGGGGATGGTAATTATTATGCTGACCCCGAAACGCTTGCCAAAATGGAAGATAATGGGCAGATAGCGTTTAGGTATGTTGATGAATTAGGTGCAGCAACAACTTCTAGTAACCCCAACGGTTCTCTAAGCAATATAGCTGGTGTCATGAATAGCAAACATAATGTTCTTGGTATGATGCCGCATCCTGAGCGCTGTTGTGAAGCGCCTTTAGGGAGTGAAGACGGGAAGTTTATTTTTGGATCCATGTTGAATTTTATGGGTCAAGATGCGTTGAAGAGCTAATGCATTAATATGAGTACAGTTCTTGTAGGCATCTTGTTTGCTTTAGCGGCATCCATCTCGTGGGCCGCTGGCTCAATAGCGCTGAGATTTGGCATTGCAGGAATGCGTATTTTGCCTGCCACAGCAATTTCTCTTTTCTCGGGATTACTATATGTATTTATTGTTAATCTAATATTTGATCCAGGTGCCATAACCAGAGTAGAGATGGGAATATTCCTAGGATTTGCGTTCATTGGTGTTTTACAGTTTCTTGGTGGTAGAGCGTTATATTATCGGGGAGTTGCCTTGATAGGAGTAGGCCGTGCTACCGCCCTAGGTGGTGCAACTCCAATAATCGCATCGATACTTGCGGTCGTCTTTTTAGGAGAAGTAGTAACCCTCCCATTGGCCATCGGGATATTGGCCGTGGTTACAGGGGTGGCGGTCATTGTTTCAGATAATTTTGATACTACACTTGCTCCACATCAGTCAAATCTTCATAAGTTTATTAGCCAATCAAAACTCGGATTTATTACCATCATGGCGTCTTCCCTTGTGTACTCTATTGCTCAGGTTTTAGCGAGAGGGTTGCTTTCAGGAGAAGTTTCGTCCATAGCAGGGTCTTTGATCACGCTTGGCAGCGGATCTTTAGTACTATTAGTTGCGACGACGAAGAATTTTAAAGCAAATTATAATGTCCCCAAAAATGATTTACTATGGATTTTTATCGCCGGAGTACTTGCCTCTAATGGAGCAATGTTAAGTTTTCTTTCCTTGGAAAGGGCTCCTGTTGTTCTTGTGTCTCCGATAATAGGTATAACTCCCCTCATTACTTTGGTATTAGCAGCAATGTTTTTGAGAGAAAGGGAGAAACTTACATTAAAGGTGGTTTTAGGTTCACTTGTTGTGGTTGCCGGAGTAACTCTGGTTGTATTAGCAAAGTAATGTTTAATAGATCGAATTAACTAGTATGAATACAGTTCTTGTAGGTATTTTATTCGCGTTGGGTGCATGCATTTCGTGGGCAGCTGCAAATATCGTGCTGAGATTCGGAATAGCGGAAATGCGTATATTGCCAGCTACGGCCGTTTCTCTAGTTGGTGGATTACTTTACGTTTTAGTAGTTAATTTAATATTTGATCCAGGCGCAATCGGACGAATGGAAAGTAGCGTATTGCTCGCATTCGCTTTCGTCGGTGTCGTACAGTTTCTCGGATCCAGGCATTTGTTTTATCGAGGTGTTGCCCTGATCGGTGTAGCGCGTGCAACAGCGCTTGGGGGTGGATCCCCAATAATTGGATCTTTCCTAGCAGTTTTATTTTTGGGAGAGATAGTAACACTATCTTTGGCTAGCGGCATATTAGCAGTTGTTATAGGTACCACAATTATTGTTTCAGATGACTTTGATACTGCGCTTGCCCCACACCAGTCAAGTAGTACGAATTTTATTAGCCAATCAAAGCTTGGATTTATTAGCATCATAGCTTCCTCCTTCTTCTACTCTGCTGTTCAGGTTTTCGTAAAAAATTTACTAGGAGGAGACGTTTCTGTGTTTGCGGGTTCTTTCATTGCTCTCGCAAGTGGAGCATTTATTTTACTGCTTGGCACGGCGAAAAATTTCAAGAGAAATTATGATGTTTCTAGGCAGCATTTATTGTTGATATTCGTTGCTGGAATGCTGGCTTCTAATGGCTTGGTGCTAAGTTTTTTGGCCTTAGAGCGGACGCCAGTAGTGTTAGTATCTCCAATAATAGGGATTACCCCTTTAATTACTTTAGTACTGGCAGCAATATTTCTTAGAGAATTAGAGAAGCTCACATTTAAGGTAATTTCCGGATCCATTATAGTTGTAACTGGAGTTATTTTGGTTGTATTGGCAAAGTAATGGTAGGATCACTAAAACTAGAGGGCAGGTATTGGTTGTGAAAGAAATTATTTCGGAGTTAAATCAGATAGTTAGTCGGGAACGTGTAATGTCAGACCGGGCAATTCTAACTACTTATCTGCGACCAACAAGTGGGTATACTACGGGCGAATCTGAACCTGTTTTACCAATTGCTGTAGTACGACCACCAACTACCGATCATGTTTCCCAAATTCTAAAATTCGCGAATGATAATGGGGTTCCGGTTGTTTCTTTTGGGGGAGGAACTAGTTTATCTGGAGGATTAAGTGCTAGCAAACCAAGTATTTTACTAGATATGTCTCAGATGAATAATATAGTTTCTGTAAGCCTTGAAAACAGTATTGCGACGGTGCAAGCTGGCGTCACAATTGAAACTTTAGATAGTGTCGCTCAAACAGGAAAAGTTTTTGTAGGCCATGATCCGGAGATGGTGGGAACGACATTTGGCGGAGCAATTGCGACAAATGGAAGGGGGTACCTGTCCGCAAAATATGGTTCGATGGGCGATCAAATTCACGGCTTAGAAGTAGTCATGGCTAATGGTGACATAGTCACAGGATCTTCAATCAAAGATTCTTATTCCTCTGGCCTTAATTTATCGAATATTTTTGTTGGAACCGAAGGAATATATGGCGTCATTACTCAGGCTCAAATAGTTCTTTTCCCGGAAGCTGAGGAGAGGAGGCATTATGCCTTGGAGTTTCCTAGCTTTCAACATGGTTTTTTGGGGATACAGCGATTGTTTGCAGAAGGAATAAATCCAGCCATGGTGAATTTTGTTGAAGCTGCCCAAGATTCAGAAGACAACAAAATTGTGGTGGATTCAATGAGTAAAGCGGTTCTTCATTTGAGTTTGGAAGGGTCCTCTCTGGCAGTTGATGAGGAAGAAGCTAAAGTTTGGGATTTAGTGTCTCAGTTGGGAGCTCGTGATCTTGGGCCAACAGAAGCACAACAATTTTGGCTTAATCGTCATAGTCCGAATGAAGATCGGAGTTTTTCCCAAAGTGATGCGGGACTAAAGATCAATACAGCCGTACCTCCTTCGCGTGTACTAGAACTCCGACAACAAGCAATAAACATCTTTGATATAGCTGGAATCCATGTAGAGAACTGTTCTATATTAGGCCGCCCTGAAATGTTTTCTCTTGGAATACCGTCTGGCCAAACTGAAGTTTCGCAGGAAAACTTGAGAGAGGCTGCAGAGGCGGTTATGACGATAGCCGTGGACATGGGAGGGGCTGTTGAGCATAGTTACGGAATCGGTGTCAGGCTGAATCGACCTTATGCGAACCAATTAGGCGACGGTGGTTTGCATATAGCAAGATCTCTAAAAGAAGCTCTCGATCCTAATGGCATACTAAACCCTGGGAAAATATTACTTGATTAGCTCAATAGTTGTAGACAATACTATTTCGGGCTTATCTGGAATAGCCGTTTCTTTACCCGGGAAAAATTCCATTCTGAGTTCATAGATACCAGGTAGTTTCGATTGGTGTGAGTGTGGGCTGCTGTCATTAATCATCTTTTCTTCCACTAGGATCTCCTGTGGCCCAAGATCTTCAACCACGACGACAGGGAACATATTTTGCTGATTAGAATTAGAATGCAGAGGAAATCTTTGATTATTGGGGCTAATTAGCCATAAATATATTGATGGGTCTGAGGCAGCCCATCGAGTATATGCTTGTGGATCCCCACTCATATTTTCTATTTGTGCTACCACCCCTAATTTACAACCGTCGTCGGTTGTTATAGTACATGTGTAAGGCTTGTTGTTTTTCCAATCGATTATAAGTTTTGCGGCAAGCTTGTCATTCCAAATTGTAATAAACGCTGTAGCGCCATCACCTTCTAGCCGCCCTACTGGTGCCAGCTGATCAGGAGGCTCCACTAGGGTGTTTGCTTTTTCCTCATTATCATTTCCGATATTGATTGTGGCACATGCTGTGCTTCCTAGTATTGCCACCAGAATTGATAATGAGATCAAAATTATCAGCGATTTATGCGACATTGGCAGTACCTCAAATTAGTATTTCCCAATTATATATCGAGCCAGTAAGTAATTCAGGATCGAATTTTAAACGAATCTTCCCCTGATTGGTATACTAATAGTAGCGAGGATTTAATTCAGTAATTACGGAGAATATTCTAATGCCAGAGATCAGGGTCGCTCTCTCTCAAATTAACCCTACCGTTGGTGATATAAAAGGGAATAAAGATTTGATACAGAGCGAATTAAAGCGAGCGCAGCAATCCGGTGCTGACATAATAGCGTTCCCTGAGCTCGCGATAACTGGATATCCTCCTGAAGATCTCTTATATAATCCTGACTTTATTGACGCGGCAAAAGAAGCTATAGAACAGATAGCAAAAGCGTCCTTGGGCATTGTTACTATAATTGGTTACCCAGAAAAAGATCCTAATGAAGGTGAACTATATAATTCGGCTGCAGTCATCAGCGATGGGAAGATTGTTGATATTTATAGAAAAAAATTGTTGCCGAACTACGGCGTTTTTGATGAACGTCGGTATTTCTCTACTGGTTCTCCTACTGCAACTTATAGCTTGGGAGAAATAGGTATTGCAGTGAACATATGTGAGGATATTTGGTTTGATGATGGTCCTACCCAAATGCAATCGATTAATGGTGCGGATGTAATCATCAATATTAATGCTTCTCCATATCATCGAGGTAAGAGGGAGACTAGGCTCGCAATGCTTCAGCAAAGAGCGAAAGAGAATGATGTTGTTGTCTGCTATGTGAATTTAAATGGAGGGCAAGACGAACTAGTATTTGATGGTAATAGTATGATTCTTGATAGAGAAGGTAATCTTACCCACGAAGCTGAGCAGTTTCAGGACCAACTTTTATTAGCGGATATTGAAGTAGCCCATAAAGAATTGGAATCGAAAAACATCATACCTGGAGATATACAGGATGAACTTCAAAAGATTCAAATAGGATTAAGCAATGATTCTTCATCCCGCTCCCAAATTGCTGAGGCAGCCCAATATACTCCGCTTCCAGATCACCAGGAAATTTTTGAGTGCTTAGTATTGGGAACCCGAGATTACTTGCGGAAAAATGGTTTTGGTAAAGTTGTAATCGGCCTATCTGGCGGGATTGATTCGGCGCTGACTGCTGTAGTCGCGGCGGAATCAGTAGGTGCATCCAATGTGACGCTTGTTAATATGCCATCTGAAATTTCTTCTCAGCATAGTGTGGACGATTCGAAAGCTCTCTCTGAAAATCTTGGAGCAGATTTTCAATTAATTTCTATATCTGGGCTAGTGGATGCATATTCAGATACGCTGCCAGATATCTTGTCTTCTACAGAGGCTAATTTAGCGTATGAAAACATCCAAGCAAGGATCCGCGGAAATCTTTTGATGGCAATGTCTAATAAACATAACTGGATAGTGTTATCTACTGGTAATAAAAGTGAATATGCAACCGGCTATACGACCCTTTATGGTGATATGGTGGGTGGATTTGCAGTACTAAAAGACGTTTCGAAGACATTGGTATATGCAATAGCGAAAGATTATAATCGGCGGGCGGGTCGCGAGATTATACCATCTTCAATTATCACCAAAGAACCATCTGCAGAATTGCGACCCGATCAATTTGATACTGATTCGTTACCTCCATATGAAAAACTTGATCCTATTTTGCAAGCCTACATTGAATTGAATGCTCCTTTAGAGGACATACTTGGAGGAGATTTAGATCAGATTGAAGTGGAGCGCGTCATTAACCTAGTGAAATCGTCAGAATATAAGAGATGGCAAGCTCCTCCAGGGGTAAAAATAACTGAACTCGCTTTTGGGAAAGATAGACGGTATCCCATAGTTAATGAATACCATCCGAGAGATAAGATATAATTATCGAATCTGAATCAGATGTTGGAGATAAAGTGGATACAAAAGATTATATTTACCTAGACCATTCTGCTACGACGCCGGTGGACCCCAAGGTTTTGGATGCCATGCAAAGCGTTCTACTAAAAAACTATGGAAATCCTTCTAGCATGCATCAACTTGGGCAAGAAGGAGCAAAGCTGATTGACGATTCAAGGAGTCAAATAGCGCAAGTACTTAGCTCAGCAAGAAGTGAAATTGTTTTCACTAGTGGTGGCACAGAGTCAGATAATTCTGCCATAAAAGGGGCGTCGTTTGCTCTGAAAGAGCAAGGTAACCATATTATAACTACTTCTATAGAACACCATGCTGTTCTACATACCTGCGAATGGCTCGAGAAATTTGCTGGCTTTGATGTAACCTATTTGAACCCTAATAACGAAGGATTCATTAGCCCCGAACAAGTGATCGATGCGATTACGGATGAAACCACTGTAGTTTCAATCATGTATATCAACAATGAAATTGGCGTTATTGAACCTATTGCAGAGATTGCGAAGGCCTTGAAAGAGTATCAAGAGAAACATAACAGAAAAATTGTGTTTCATTCTGATGCTGTCCAGGCTCCAGGGTGGTTATCATTAGACGTTGAAGAGCTTGGCCTTGATATGATGAGTTTGTCCGCCCATAAGTTCTATGGGCCAAAAGGGGTTGGTATTTTATATATAAAAGAAGGGACACCCTACGCTGGATACATAAATGGGGGTAGCCAAGAAAATAACCGTAGGGCAGGAACGGAAAACACCGCAGGAATTGTTGGCATTGGTGTCGCACTATCTTTAGCAGAAGAGAATAGGCCGGTTGTAGTTCCTCATGTATCTAAATTGCGCGATACACTACTTCGTGGGATCCTCAAGATTCCTAATGTATACCTTAATGGCCCGGAATCTGATGGGAGAGTCGCGAATAATATTAACGTGTCTATACAGGGAATAGAAATAGAATCGCTAATTATTAATTTAGATATGCTTGGGGTAGCCGTATCAAGCGGCAGTGCTTGCACCTCAGGATCTGTAGAACCTTCTCATGTTTTGTTGGGACTAGGGCTGCCAAAAGATTTGTCGAGTACGAGCCTGAGAATCACTCTTGGAAAAGATAATACAGAAGAGCATATAAATATGGTTCAGGATAATTTACCCAACATTATTGATAGAATTCGATATCTTAAGAAAGGTTAAAGGATACTACTAATTGACTCTTAACCTTTCTTGGCTTGGTCTGTTATAATCACGGAGTTTTCTATTTATTCTTCTGGAGTTTTTACCCCGGATACTTTAATAAATGTTGAACGTTATATCGTTTACGCAGGAGGTAACCTAAAGATATGGCTAAGCTACAAGACGTGAGTGAAAAAGATTTCCAAACTGAAGTATTAAATTCTTCAAAGCCAGTTTTGGTAGATTTCTGGGCACCATGGTGTGGCCCTTGTAAGATTGTTTCTCCCATAGTTGAAGAACTTGCAGATGAATATTCCTCAGATATGGAATTTACTAAGTTAAATGTGGACGATGCTCCGAATATTGCATTGAAATACCAGGTTATGAGCATACCAACCTTGATAGTATTCCAGGATGGTGAGCCTGTAGCACAAGTAGTTGGTGCTCACCCGAAGAAATCCATTAAGGAAAAATTGCTTTCAAAAGTGATTAGCTAATCCTTTTTAAATTAATTGGGTCCAGGAGTAACTAATGGAACAGTATGATTTAGTTATCATTGGTGGCGGGCCAACCGGCGCTGCAGCAGGACTTTATAGTGGGAGATCGAGGTTGAAAACTTTGATCTTGGAACGTGGAATGGTTGGTGGGCAACTGGCCGTTACTGAAGATGTAGAGAACTACCCAGGATTTGAATCAATACTAGGCCCTGAACTTGGTCAGAAACTAATGGACCATGCAGAAAAATTTGGCGCTGAAACGAAGACCGTTGAAGTTGAAAGCGTAGATTTAGAAGGTAAATATAAAAAGATAATCACAGACGGTGGTACTTTTGAGAGCAAGGCCTTAATCGTAGCAACAGGATCCATGCATAATAAACTAGAAGTACCTGGTGAGGATGAATTTTCAGGTAAAGGAGTTTCATACTGCGCGGTCTGTGACGGAGCTTTTTTTAGAGATAAAGAACTTGTTGTAGTAGGTGGCGGAGACGCAGCTGTCGAAGAAGGGGCGTATCTTACTCGGTTCGCTTCAAAAGTTACAATCATTCATCGCCGTGATGAATTAAGGGCCCAAAAAATTCTCCAAGAGAGAGCCTTTTCCAACGATAAAATGGATTTCATTTGGAATAGCACAGTCCAAGAAATAAAAGGCAATGGGTTAGTAAGCTCTTTGGTCTTGAACGATTTAAAGAATGATCGAGCATATGAAAAATCTGTTGATGGCGTATTTATCTATGTTGGGTTAACCCCCAGCACTCAATTTCTAAATGGTGTTTTGCCTACAGACGAACAGGGCCACCTCCACGTTAACTTAAAAATGGAAACTGTTTTTCCTGGTGTATTTGGAGCAGGAGATGTTAGAGCCGAATCATCCATGCAGGTGGCATCTGCTGTTGGAGATGGAGCTACAGCGGCTATTTTTGCGGAAAAATACATAGCTGAAAATTTTTAGCAGCATAAATTATCGGTAGCAAATTACAACAGGCAAATTAACTAGGAGGTTTATATTCATGGTATCTAAAACTTTCACGGGATATTTACTTGCACTGGGACCAATAGTCATGTTGGCAACATGGATTTTTCTGTGGGATGCACTCGTTCCGGGTGCGCCAGAGGGTGCCGTTGGTGAAGCAAAAATACTAGCAGATATAGAAGGCGGGATGGAAAATTTCGCGCTGACCAAGCTAGTAAGTTTCGTTGGTCTTGGTGGTATGATGGCAATGGCGCTTGGCTATACTTTGTGGGCTCGTTTATTGCGAGGCGAAGGCAAAAAGGGTGCCACGTTTGCTACAGTCGCAGCTATAGCGATACCGGTAATTGCAGCAGGTATGATGATGTCCATGGATTTCAACTATGGTGCAGCGAACGCTTTTGATACAGGTGATACGAGTAGCGCCTTAATTTTAGGGGCAGTTGCTGAATATTCAGGTGGCGATATTCTTTGGACATTTCTTATGTTGAGTGTCAGCTTTATAGGTATCGCTACAGTGTTGCAGGAAACAGATACAGTGAACAGATCCATAGGTGGAATACTTGCAGTAGCAACCTTGGTGATGTTTGCTTCATGGTTTACCACTTTTGAAGGGCTGGATTTCCTGTGGATGCTATGGATGCTTGTAACAGTTGTGGCTGGAGTCAATATGATTATTAGGCAAAAAGCCTAATACCAATACATTCAAATTATTTGCGTCGCTAATAATTCAAATATATAATCGGTCGACGTGTTTGGTTCATGGGAGTAGATGTTCTCCGGTGGGGTCCACGGGCTTCAACCCCGGTGGAGGGCGGCCTGCGCCGTCCTCGGTGGGTTCGACTCCCTCCTACTCCCGCCAAACAAGAATTTAGATATAGAACTTTTTGTTTACTCGTATGAAAAAATAGTAGTGGAGTAGACCATTAAAACGCTAGACTTACACGGAGAACGACATGCGGACGTTTCGTTATTAGTAGAAGATTGGGTATTAAGAAACAGTTTTCCAAAAGATATGCCACTCAAGATTATATGTGGTAATTCAAATACGATGATTAGTTTAGTTGAAGCAGTTTTAGACAAGCACGATATTACCTCAAGACAGTGGCAGTATGGTGTTATTATGATTGATTCAGTGTAGCCTTTTAAATCGATACATATCAAGATCATAAAAACACCCATTTCTTCTGATCTAGCCTTCACTGATAAGGCTCGGATATATTCACGTTAAATCAAATTTATGCTGTATTAGGGGCCATTAAGTGCCAATCAGTGACCTTTTGATAGTTGTGCCCTAGTTGGAGTAATTTCGATTCTTCAAATGGTTTTCCGATTATTTGAAATCCAATTGGCATATTATTGTTATCAAAACCGCAGGGAATGCTGATCGCTGGTAGCCCAAGGGCGTTAAATGGAAAAAGGTTCTTAGTTCTTGCCACAGAAGCTTCCATCTTTGATTTTCCAACTGCTACTTCAAGTTGTCCGATTTTTGCTGCCGTGTATGGTACCGTCGGGCAGATCAGTACATCGAATTGTTCAAACATCTTCATGAAACCCGTTTTGATCTGGTCTCTTATTCTTTGAGCATTTATATAATCTGGGCCTGAAACAACTAAACCAGGGAGAATTCTATCAAGTATTTTTTGCCCGTAATCATCTTGGTTAGTTTCTAGCCATTGTTTATGGTAAGCGGCTGCTTCTGCGGGCAAAACGGTGTTCATTAGGATGGGGAATAAATGCGCAGACTCAAAAGACACATTTTGATTGACGCTACCTAATTCCTTTAAAACATTGATTGCTGTATTTACTGCTCCATCAACGGAAGGTTCAATAGGATCCCAGAAGTAATCTTTTAAGATTCCAATTTTCATACCGGAAATAGGGGTTTCTATGTTTGTGACATAATCCTCAACCTTATTTTTAGAAGAATAAGAATCTTGGATGTCATAACCAGAAATCACGTTCAGCATTATAGCTGCATCTTTGACGGTTCGGGTGAAAGGCCCAACATGATCAAGGCTCCAGGCAAGTGGTACAACTCCAGATGTGCTTACTCTACCGTAGGAAGGTTTAAGCCCTACAATTCCACAAAAATGAGCGGGGTTTCTTATCGATGCAGCGGTGTCAGTTCCCAGCGCTGAAAAGACCATTCTTGATGCTACTGCAACAGCGGAGCCCCCGCTTGATCCCCCCGGAGATCTAGAGGTGTCCCAAGGATTTCGGGTAGTTCCATAGTGATCATTTTCTGTTGTTCCACCGAAAGCAAATTCATCCATATTGCATTTTCCAATGAGAATCGCTCCCGCTGCTTTTAATTTTGATACCGTTGATGCATCTTTCTCCGGAACCCAATTGGAAAGAATTTTTGACCCTGCTGTAGTTGCGATATTCTTTGTGGCGAATAAATCTTTCACAGCTACAGGTACACCATGCAGAGAACCAAGGTTTATCCCATCTGCTCTTGCTTTATCTGCCTTCTTTGCTTGTTCAATAGATTCTTCACTTAATACTTTGATGAAGGCGTTTAGTTTTGGGTCAATTCTTTCTATGTTCTTTAATACAAGTTCTGTTAATTCGAGGGAAGAAACAGAACCATCCTCAATTAAATTGGATACCTCTTCTATTGAAAGATCTAATAAATTATTTGGCATATCTCACTCATTATCATTTGTATTATCTTGAGCCGCTGAAAGACTAACGTTTATTGGGCCAGTCAATCCTAAGTCAAAAGCGTCAATCTTCGATAGGTGTTCTGCGTATGTTTCTTGGCGACCTAAAAGATTTTGCATCGATGTACTAGAAATTACTATATTTGAGTAAGATAAAATATTTTCGAGATCGTTTTTATCCAGTTTCTTACGTACCGTCATTATTGATTCTCCTCCGAGATGTTGGTGGATTAATCCATTGTATTATTAAAAAATTCATTAGGCGCCCTCTGGATTTTCAATTAAGGTCAAGATTTTTTCTACTACAGATTCTAGAGATAAATCTTCCGTATTTATCAGTGTTGTTCCTGGAGATAACGTTAAAGGAGATACGTTTCTCTCTCGGTCTCGCTTGTCTCGTTTATCTATGTCTTTTAGTACTTCTGATATTACAAGATCTGGGGTGGTTTCTATCCGCTCGGATAGGCGCCTTTGAGCCCTTATAGAGGATGGAGCATCTAAAAAGAATTTAAAAGGAGCGTCAGGGATCACTATCGTAGTAATATCTCGACCAACCATAACAATTTTCCCTCTAGTCTTTGATGCTAGCTCCCGTTGTTGCGATACAAGTAAAGCTCGAATCTCTGAAGATTCTGCAGCGATAGACGCATTGTTGGCGATTTCTGGTGATCTGATATGAGGTGTTATGGTTTCTCCGTTTAACACAACTTGTTCGTCACTTATATCAATAGTTGCGGAGTGAGCCATTTCTAATAGGTTTTTTGAGCCCCCTGATTTTATCTCATGGACCGACATTAAATAGCCTATAGCTCGATACATTAGACCTGTGTCTGCAAAAACCCAACCCAATCGGTTGGCTATATTTCGTCCGACGCTTGATTTTCCTGAGGCGACAGGCCCATCAAGCGCTAGAGGGCCTACTCTATCTAGCATTGTTATTCTTTCGTTATGATAACTTCTGGCTTTTATATTCTATATGAATCGTTGTTCTAAGATACTTTTCTTTGGTGCTATACTAATTCTAATATGGCTTGGTTTGATTATCTAATTATCATTTTAGTCGGGATTCCGATGGTATTGGGGTTAAAAATTGGGCTTGTTCGGGTTACAGCCAATATTTTTGGGATAGTCGGTGGTATATTTCTCGCTTTCCGATTCTCTGATCAGTTTGTTGACTCCATAGATAATTACATTAATGATCCACAAATCTCATCAGCAATTTCGTTTTTTGCGATAATAGTTCTTACTATATTCGCGTCTTGGGCCGCAGCTTCATTTCTTAAGAAAGTTTTATCTTTGCTACTGCTAGGTTGGGTTGACCGCGTAGGAGGTGCTTTGTTTGGGGCTTTATTGGGGTCATTTATTGTTGGTGCAATAATATTTGTTATGGAGTTTTCATCGGTACCGTGGGCTCTTGAAGCCTTGTCGGATTCGCGAATGAAATCTATATTTGAGTTTACAGTTGAATTTATGCAACAGTTTAGGACTGCAGGAATGCCGTTTAGTGGCATATAATCACCAGTGCATGGAAGGATAGTTGTAAAACTGGGGGAATAGTATGAATTTAAAGTCAGATGTTCTTGTGCTGAACAGTAATTTTCTTCCTTTGAATGTTACAAAAGTTCGCCGATCCATGATGCTCATTATCAATGGTAAAGCCGAATTAATAGAGCCTAAAGAAGAGATCATCCATACTTCTACCGACTCATTCGCAATGCCGTCAATAATAAGACTTTTTGCCTATATAAAACCCTTTAATAGGACTATTAAGATGACAAGAAGTGAGTTGTTCACAAGAGACGAGCAGCGTTGCCAATATTGTGGTGTCGTAACAAAAGACTTAACTTTAGATCACGTATTGCCGCGTTCCCGAGGTGGTCTGTATATTTGGGAGAACATTGTATCGGCGTGTATCAAGTGTAATCATAAGAAGGCAGGAAGAACTCCAAAGGAAGCATCTATGCGACTATTGACCAAACCATCAACGCCACCTCATGATCCTTACTATCCGTTTTATAGATTCTTAGATAACAATAAAGAGTGGATTCAGTGGGTTCCAGCGAAAAGAGTTAGATAGTGCCTGATAGAAAATTAGATAAGAATAATGAACCGACTGATAACAGTGATGAGTCTTTGTTGTCTCAGGTTCGAGGGACACGTAAGGATGTGTCCGCATCTATAGCGAGATCTCTTGGAAACCTAAAAACATCGTTAGAAGAGCGTAATTCCGGTGGCGATGATTTTATAGAAACGCGCATTTTAGAAGCGAGAAGAGATCTCAGTGAGTCCAAGACTAAAATAGCTAGCCTCGCAAGAATACGAGAATTGATTTTTGGATTGCAAGACGGGCTGATAAGCACTGTAGTCTTAGTGTCTTCTGTGTACGGAGCGACCTCCGATAATGGATTAACGATCATAGCAGGCTTAGCCGGAGCATTAGGTGGGACGGTGTCGATGTCAGCTGGAAGTTTTCTATCATCTCGTGCAGAAAAAGAAGTATTGGAGTCCCAGATCAACATCGAATTAACTAAATTTATGGAGGATCCAAGTAAGCAGATAGATCAGTTAGTAGCGGCTCTTACAACGGATGGGTTAACCGAAGAAGAAGCCTTTTCCATAACAGAAACAATGGCAAAAAATGAAGATGTACTTATAAGGACCGTCATCGAGAAAGAGCTAGGTTTATCTTTAGACGAGGTTAGCGTACCTTGGAAAGATGCAGTGGTTATGGGTATTTCTTTCTTGCTCGGGACCGCTGTTCCTATATTACCGTATCTAATGATTAATGGGCCGATTGTTGTAGCTATTTCTATCGCCGCGACGGGGTTAGGGCTTTTTGCTATGGGAGTAGGGAAATCAAGATTCACAAAAAGGAACCCTATAATGTCAGGAATTGATATATTGAGTATCGGTATTCTAGCCGCGACAGCTGGCTATTTTTTCCTTGGAACATTTCATGACCGAATATTGCCTGCCATAATCGGAGGCTAAATATTAAATTAAACTCTCGTAATTATTGAAAGTAACGCTATAATATCCTAGGTTGAAGGTTTTATGATAACCTCACTGGACATAATTATTATCGGAGGATCGTAGTAGATGACCTATATTATCGCGGAGCCATGTATTGACTTAAAAGATGCGTCTTGTGTCGATGTTTGCCCTGTGGATTGTATTCACACAACAGATGAAGATAATATGTATTTTATCCATCCTGATGAATGTATTGACTGTGCAGCATGCGAGCCCGTATGCCCAGTGACAGCTATATTTGAGGAAAGCGAATTACCTGAGGAATGGAACGAGTATATTGCGCTAAATGCGGATTGGTTTGAAAACCAATAAATACTGGGACCCTATTCTATTAGTTATTTTTGAAAATTAATAAAAAACTCAACGTTGCCTTTGGCGCCAGTTATAACAGATCTTCTTATCCCACCGACTCTCAAACCATTAGATCTACCCCATGAAGAGACATTTTGCAATGTTTCGGCATGTATCATCGGGTTGTCTATTACGCCTCCTCTCGGAACATCCCCTTTCTTTGCTTCAAATTGCGGTTTAACCAGCACAAATATATCGCTTTTGTTTTTCATTAAAGGTAGAACATTAGGAAGAATTTTCAACACAGAAATGAAGGAGACATCTATAACTACTATATCCACCGCCTCATCTATTGAAAGCTTATATCGCGCGTTTTGTTTTTCTAATACAATCACATTGTGGTTTTCTCTTAGTTTCCAGGCAATTTGGCCATGACCCACGTCTACCGCGTACACTTTTTCCACCCCTGCTTGCATTAGGCAGTCTGTGAATCCTCCCGTGGAAGCGCCGATATCTATTGCTACTTTACCTTTAACGTTCGCATCTATGTCTTTGAGAAATCCTTCTAATTTGTATCCACCTCTGCTCACATACTTTTCTTGTTCTGTTATTGATATGACTGAATTACTATTTGTGAGTGCATTAGTATGTGTAATTTTTTGGCCATCAGTTTTGACCATCCCGCTTGCGATTGCGAATTGTGCTTTTTCAATATTCTCAAAAAAACCGCCTTCGACTAATAATTGGTCTAAACGAGTTCGTTTTCTCATATTTTTAAATACCATATTGTGTTGAGTAGCGTATAGTTTAATGAGTAATCAATAGTCCTGTCCATGATTTTCTGGCACTTCAGAAATAAGAGGCGTACGTCGTGCTTTATTTAGTAGGGTTATTACGAACAAAGCAATGGATCAAAAATGGCTTGTTGTTTTTTCCTATACTTTTGAACGTCAACGGACCTCATTTACTATTTACAGAACCCCATTTACAACATATTGGGTTGGTTTTTAGTGGCTTCATTATATTTAATTTTGCCTCAGGTGCATCGTATATAATTAACGATATATTAGATATTTCGCGGGATATATTACACCCTATAAAGAAATCGCGACCTATCGCAAGCGGAGCGATAAGGCCCGTTTGGGGTGGTGGGTTGGCTGTCTCTTTGATAATTGGGACGATCATTTGTGCCTATTTATTAGACCAAACTTTTGCTTTATTTTTGGCATTTTATTTGTTGATTTCATTGGGATACTCTATTCGGTTTAAACATATGTTTTTTTTGGATATTATGTTTGTGGCCTCGGGGTACGTCCTTAGATTTTTGGCAGGGGCTTCAATTATTGGCTTTTCTAGCAGCGTAGCAATACTGCTATCTATATTTTTAATCGCAATGTATATATCTTTATCGAAAAGGCGGGCTGAAATCACGCTGTTGGGTGAGAAAGCCACTATACATCGGCCTAGTTTGAAGATATATTCGTTCAAATTTATTGATGGTTTGATGTTAATCTTGGTGCCAACAATTGGTTTGGTCTATGCATACTATTTATTTGGGGAACAACCCTATAATCACTACTCGAGCATTACTTTTATTGTTTTTATCATGGGTATATTAAGATACCTATATTTAACATATAATTCTATTTTGGTGGGGTCTCCGGAGGATGTGTTTATTAGAGATAGGCCCCTGGTTGTTTTCCTCGTATTTTGGGTGGTGGCCGCTTCGATGAATCCAAATATAAGGTGAATATGGAAGGTACTAGTGATGGCGAAAAGAAGAAAATCGAAACTGTCTAAGAATCGGCGAAGTGGCAGGAATACCCAAAATAAATCGTATGGCACCTCCATTGTTACTAAGATTGTTGCAAGCTTTCTGGGAGCTATATTTTCCTTATTAGGGTTGGGCGTTACTTATGTCTTAATAGGCCCAATAGTGGTAAGTAGTTGGGCTAATAATGACTATGGATTTTTTATTGGAGCTTTAGTTATCGCGGGGGTAGCAATTTCTGGTGTACGGGCATCTCGATCTGGATTGTGGAAGGGAGTACCTTTTCATCTTACAGGTATTCTAATGTTTTTCTTCGTTGGCCGGTATCTGTCTTTTTTTGAGTCGTTACAAATTTTAGGCGCGATAATTTATCTTGGAACATGGGTGTGGGCATATCTTTTAGATACAATCATTACATCGTTTAGTAAACGTCCTAAGGAATCTTCATAATCGGTGTGATTCTAGGTTGAGCAACCCGTAAGCGATGTGTAATATTTTGATATATAGGAGATTTACATTTGTTAAGATCTGGGTACAAAATCGAGGTTAGTACTGAGAGGGACCAGCATAGGCGGATCCCTCAACAATGGGTGCGTCATGTTGCGGTAGGAACTCTGAGTGCAGAAAAGGTTGCAGTACGTTCTAAGGTGGAAATTCTACTTGCTGGAGACGATACTGTGCGCGCTTTGAATCATCAATATCGTTTGCAAGACACTGTTACAGATGTTCTTTCTTTTCCCGGATCACAAAATGACAATGAATTCCCTGAGTTCTCGGTTTCCCATAATGATATAGGGCAAGTTATTTTATCTGTCCCTCAGGCCAAAAGACAGGCGGATGAGGCTCAGATAGATATCAAGAAAGAGGCCGCCCATTTAATTGTCCATGGTATTCTCCACTTACTTGATTACGACCATGAAAACACCACGGATGGCAAATTAATGCATTCGAGGGAAAACGCGATTTTGTATGAACTAGCGGATTTTCGACCACATTTACCAACAAGGGGGATCCATGGTTCAGAATGATGTTTTTTATAGGAAATGGCGCCCCCAATCTTTAAATGATCTTGTTGGGCAAGATCATATTGTCGCAACATTAAAAGCCTCTTTAGAGCAGGAGCGTGTAGCCCACGCGTATCTTTTTGTAGGCCCTCGTGGGACTGGCAAAACAAGTACCGCAAGGATTTTAGCGAAAGCGATAAATTGTGAAAACAACGGTGGTAAGGGAGAACCTTGTAACCGGTGCAATATCTGTATAGAAATTGGAGAAGGATCCTTTATAGATTTGCACGAAATTGATGCAGCAAGTCATCGAGGCGTAGATGACATGAGAGATTTGATCTCTAAACTCCCTACTATGCCTAATGTTGCGAGGAAAAAGGTGTACGTAATCGATGAAGTGCATGGTCTTACAAACTATGCAGAAGAAGCTTTACTAAAGACGTTGGAAGAACCTCCCCAGCATGTGATTTTTGTTTTGGCTACCACGGAAGAAGGTAGTGTTCGGTCAACTATAGCTTCACGATGCCAAAAATTGCATTTCAGGAAAATTGGCCAAGACGATGCCGTCTCTAGGCTTTCATTCATTGCTTCTCAGGAAAATCTTAAAGTTAATGATGACATATTAGGGGTATTGGTCCGAGCTGCTGAAGGAAGTTTAAGAGATGCATCAAACTTTCTAGAAAATCTAGTTTTAAATGCTGGCGATAACCCTAGCATGGAAGCGGCAGAAAATTTATTTGGCACCTACTGGTCTGCAAGAGCCTATTCACTTTTGAATTTAAGTGCAGATAGAAATTCTTTGCAAGAGGTTTTACATAAAATAGGTGAATTGTATGCACAGGGCGTGGACATGCGCCAGTTGCAGAAAGAGTTGATCGTCGAAGCCAGATCACTTTTGTTGATCAAGGCAGGAGTCGGTACTACTCTTGGATTGACGGCTGAAGATCTAGAATTACGTAATCGTTTATCTCGGAAATTCGATTTACAGTATATAAGTGAATTATTGGGCAAAATGGTAGAAGTAGAACTAAAGTCAGGGGAGAGCCCTTTAAAAATTGAGTTGATTTTTGTTGAAATGAGTATTGGGAATGGGCCCGCGAATAGGGAAAATCTTGAAACAGAAAATCTGGAGTCTTATGCTGAAGATTCACCGTTAGATGATCAGAAGAAAGATAAAAATATTGCTGCAACAGAAGCAGGAATAATTCAAAATCAAATCTCGAATAAATCGGAGGCGATTGCCTCGAACAAGGAAGAAGTAGCCAGTGACCTAAAGAAAGAGTCACAACTGGGGGGCGGATCTGATATTCCTCAAGAGGAGATGGATGATCAAAGAGTTGTGATAGATTCAACAGATTTATCAATTGAAGATCTTCAGTCAAGGTGGAAAGCGATAGTTGATCAATTTAAAGGGATTGGCGCTGGTGGGAACATTGATGCATTTTTAAGGAGTGTATCTGTTCCTATAGCGATAAATGACCAAAGTATTGTTATAGGCTTCTACCATGATTTCCACAAACAGAAAATCGAAGATCCTAGATATAAACCCTTAGTTGAAAAGAAATTATCTGAAATATTGGGAAAGCATTATTCTCTTGAATGTGAAAAAATTGATCGAGAGAAGAGTGTTGGACATCTCGTGAAAGCAGCTATAGATATGGGAGCAGAAGCCGTCGATGAACAATCGATGAAAGCTATATTAGAAGGAGAAGATGGCAAGAGTGAATAAAAATATGATGCGTCAGATGCAACAAATGCAAAATAAATTAGAAAAAGCAAAAGAAGAGCTTGAAACGATGACTGTAACAGGTACTGCTGGCGGCGGGGTAATAAAAATTACTATGAATGGGCACCAAATGGTGACACAAGTTGATATTTCTCCAGATGTGGTGGATGAAAATGATATAGAGACTTTGCAAGACGTTGTTCTTGCTGCTATAAACGACGCCTGCGACAAGTCTCAACAATTGGCTAGTAAACATTTGGGCAATATCACTGGTGGGCTAGGGATACCTGGTCTTTAGTCTAGTGAGTATGCCGCAAAATAGTTTTTCTGCAAAATCGATCACTCGTTTAATTGAGGAATTTAATAAATTACCTGGAATTGGCCCTAGAAGTGCACAGAAGCTCGCATATCATCTCATAAGAAACAGTGAAGAAGATGCAAGAGCGCTTGCCGAATCCATCGTCGAAGTGGTTTCCAGCGTAGTTTTCTGTGAATCCTGTCAGAATATTACACAGAAATCCCCGTGCTCCATATGCATGGACCCGGGGCGAGATAATGCGGTAATTTGCGTTGTCGAGGACCCTCTTGATGTTTTGGCAATAGAACGGAGCAGTGCCTTCGTCGGGAAGTACCATGTTTTTCACGGGTTGCTTTCTCCAATGGATGGTATAGGCCCAGAAAAACTGCGTATTAGAGAATTGTTAGAACGGCTCAAACAAGGCGATGTCAATGAAGTGCTTATTGCAACCAATCCGACTTTAGAGGGCGAGGCTACTGCCATGTATGTGAAAGGATTAATAGCACCGCTGGGAGTTCTCGTTACCCGATTGGCCAGAGGATTGCCGTCAGGAACTGATTTAGAGTTTGCAGATTCTATGACTTTGGCGCGGGCTCTTGAAGGACGCCAGGAATTTTAGAATGATTGATAGTCTCTTATAAGTTTAATAAACCGTGATTGGAGGTTACATGTCTAGCCTATTATATGAAAAAAATATATCAGACCAGTACGCAATATTTAGTCTAAATAGACCCGATAAGTTGAATGCATTGAATTCTAGAATGATGATTGAAATCGATGAGGCGTTGGAAGATTTTGATCATGATAAGAACATGAGAGTGGGTATTGTAACGGGGAAAGGAAGGGCTTTTTCCGCTGGTGCGGATATTAGGGAAGGAGTAGAAAGAGACGCAGCAATAGATAAACTCACCCAGGAAGGTGAATTAAATGAAAAGCAGATTAAGGAGCAGATCGATAGAGAGTACCCTAAAAAACAGATCGAGTTTGATATATTTTCAAAGAGGGAAAAACCTTTCATTGCTGCCGTAAACGGATTAGCTTTTGGAGGTGGAATGCATTGGATAATGGATTGTGATATTAGGATCACATCAGAAGGTGCTTCTTTTTCCTTGCCTGAACCAAAAATAGGGATGCCAGCAAATTATGGAAGTAATTATTTACCGGATCTTATACCTTTGGGGGAATCACTGTATTATCTTTTAACTTCAGATCAGATGTCAGCACGGGATGCTCATCGCCTTGGATTGGTACATGAGGTGCTCCCTGTAGAAGAACTTATGCCTAGAGCCATATCGATCGCTTCAATGATAATTCAAGGGGCACCTCTGGCAATTGCAGCTACTAAGAAGATGGTTTATTTTTCTCGGGCGGAAACAAATTTAACTCGTGATCAATACGCTGCTCCATTGCTAGGGGCTATTCAAAATTCCAGTGATATTGAAGAAGGACGATTGGCATTTATTGAGAAACGAAAACCAAAATGGTCTGGCTAAATTAGATCAATGAGCTATTCCAGCAACAATAATTCCTCATCTAATTTAACGCGATCATCCCACTATCGAGTTAAAGGACTGGTTCTCAAACATAGAGATATGGGTGAATCGGATAGGCTAGTTACAGTTTTTACCAGAGAGCATGGTAAGTTAACTTTAAGCGTCCGCGGTGCAAGGAAAACAAAGACAAAGCTAGGAGGACACCTAGAGCCCTTAGTGTATGGTGACTATCTTATAATTAGGGGTAGGAATCTTGATTCAGTTATTCAAGGTCAGATTATTACTCCGTTTAAGATTATAAAAAATAATTTGAGAAAAATGGCTGAATGCATATACCTCGTCGATCTTGTAGATCATTTTTTACAGGATGCAGATCCTCAACCTAGTATTCTTGATCTCACTCTAGATGCATTGAAACAGCAGGATAATCTGAATTCCAATGGAGATTTAATAATAAGAAGTTTTGAAATAAAATTGCTTCAAGAAACTGGTTTTAGCCCTGTGTTAACAAGTTGTGCTGATTGCGGTATTGGCGTTGATCCAATAAAAAATCAAAAATACCCGTTCAGTGCTGCTTCTGGAGGCTTATTGTGTCTTGATTGTAGTCGGTCTCACAGTAATTGGCTGAGATCAATAACTGGAGATACATTGCTGGCCATGAACTATATTCAAACTGTCCCGGTAGAAAAATTCGCTGAATTAACACTTGGTATTGAATTGCTATCTGAATTAGAGAGTGTATCTAGATGGTATATTAGCTATGTGGTTGATAAGCCTATCGAAGCTCTTGTTTTTTTAGATCAAGTTCGACATTCGTTAGAATAATTGATTTAATTTAGCGATTCTAGTTCACTGATCCTTTTGATTAGATAGATTTGTATAGGTATAAGACCGAAGAAGGTTGCTACTCCAAATAGTTGCATTTGTCCTATTGAGGGAGCCGAACTCGCTAATGTGCCTTCCCCACCAGATATTGAACAGCTCACGGCTATGGTGATTAATCCAATCATCTGAGCAGTTCCGACTAGTAATCTAACTAGTTTAAGAAGCCTTCGAAACCAAACTTGTGTCCAAATGTGGTCTTTGCTTGAAGATATATTTAAAGTGGCGCGGCTATCGCATTCTTTGCAATCAAACAATGATTTATCAACAGGAGAACCGCAGGTCTCGCACTTCTTTAGAGATTGGTCTCTTTTAGCGAGGTGAGCACCGCATGTTCGGCAGGGGATAGGAGACCCTGCGCCGCAATTGGAGCATGTCCATATTATTGCTGCGCTGTTCATGATCTTTGATTGCTGCTAAGTTTTTGGTTTAGCATTAATGTATGTCTCGGTAGAAAGCGTTTTTGCAACAATCTTCCCCGTTTCTTCTTGGATAACTGTGCCTTCAGCAATCGATACAGTTCTACCCTTGTTTATGATTGTTGCTTCTGATATTAACGTACCCGCAGTTCCTGGGCGAATGAAATTTATTTTCATTTCTATGGTGGCGTGATACTCATATTCATCCAATAAACTATCTAAGGCGTGGTGAATTGTGTAATCAAGTAATGACATAATTACGCCTCCAGCTACTCTTGGATTTTCCTCAGCGTGTGTTAAATGGGGCAAAACAGGCATTTTCACGATCGCTTTCCCATCAACTTTTTCAACTAACTCTACGTTCATCCACTCTGGTAGACGAGGCAGGGCATTATTTTTATTCTGATTGCTCATTATTGATCTCCTCTGTACATAATTATATTACTTTAGTTCAAATGATGGTCACCGATTTTATTTCAAAATATAGATCAAGTGTGCTAATATAATAAGAACATGAGTTCGGTAATATATTTACCTACATAGTTTTATACACGTGTTAGGAGTATAGAATGACAAATTTGCGTCAGAGACAACAAGACATCTTAGAATTTATAGCAGGATTCATAGATGGGCATGGTTATCCTCCTAGCGTCAGAGATATCCAGGAGGGATGTTCCATTAGTTCTACAAGTGTAGTTGATTATAATCTAGAAGCTCTTAGTAAAATGGGGTATCTAAAGCGGTCCAAAGAAATTTCGAGGGGTATAGAATTAGTAGGCCATCGTTCTAATAAGACCCGCATTCCTTTGCTTGGATCTGTATCTGCCGGGCAGCCTTTGCCAGTTTTCCCTGAAGACCATAGATTTTTAGAAGATAATTCAATAGAAGTCGATCCTAGTTTTGTTGAACAACAATCTCCCGTGTTTGCTTTGCATGTAAAGGGAAACTCAATGATCGATGCCCTTATAAAAGATGGAGACTATGTTGTTATTAGGTCTCAAGAACACGCTGAAACAGGCGATATGGTCGCTGCTTGGTTGATTCAAGAGGAGGAAACAACTTTAAAGAGATTTTTTCCTGAAGGAGAAAGAGTTCGATTACAACCCGAGAACTCTTCTATGAGCCCAATTTTTGTTGATGCACATAATGTTCAGATAAAAGGAAGGGTGGTAGGAGTACTTCGAAAGTATAAATAAGTTTTACAAAGAAATTTTTGTTTTACGAAGGACTATATATTTATCCAAAATTTATATTGGTATTTATTAGTCCGCAGAGGGAACTCTTCGCTGACCTTGTAATTCCATATCATTGTCACAACAAACCAAAGTACCATCAGTAGCTTTGGTCGCTAGAGCTTGAGTACCACATGAAGCACATTCGTATCGTTTTCCGAGTTCAATTGCCATTCTTTATCTCCTCTTATATTATTTCACGGTCATTGATTGGTCGTGACATTGGAGTTCGCCATCCCCGGCTTTGGTAACTACTACCTCAGCTTCGCATGTACCACAGCTGTATCTTTTACCCATTTGGTTTGCCATATTTATTATATCCTCCGAACGTAGGGTTATATTTAAATATATTAGTGAGATAATTATAGAAATCGTAGTATAAGGCGTCAACCGATCAGGGGCTTTTACAGGTGGATTTGGTATAGAAAGATTCGATTGTTGGACCGGTAGTCAATCATAAGGGGTAGATTTTGGGAACTTTATATGTTGTAGCGACCCCTATTGGTAATCTAGAGGACTTTTCTTATAGGGGTGTGCGAATTTTGTCAGAGGTATCTCTTATTTTGTGTGAGGATACTCGGAAAACTAAAATTCTGCTTAATCGGTACGAAATAAACACCAAAATGATGAGTTATTTAGAGTGGAACCATACCAAACGCATCGACCGTATTTTGTTAGAGCTTGAAAATAGTGATGTGGCTGTTGTTTCGGAAGCAGGAACTCCGGCTTTTCATGATCCCGGATCTGCTCTGGTAAAAGCTGTTGTAGAAGCAGGTCATCTTGTTGCTCCGGTTCCTGGTCCCAATGCCGTGGCCTCAATCGTATCTGTAGCTGGCTTGCCCGCGGACAAATTCATTTTTTTGGGATTTCTTCCACGAAAGAAAAATGAAAGGCGAAAAATCTTTGAGGAACTATTAATGAATAGTGAGCCGATAATATTTTATGAATCTCCCCATCGCATTGTTGATAGTTTAAATATCATCCAAGAAATTTTGGGTGATCGGCGGCTAGTCGTAGGAAGAGAGATGACTAAATTGTATGAAGAAATCTATAGGGGGATTTTGAGTGAAGCGATTAAACATTTTAGCAAGCCCAGAGGGGAGTTTACCGTTTTGATTGAAGGCAACCAGAAGAAGCCTGGGTAATTACTTACTTATCTAGAATTTTCTTTCAATAACGAATTGGGCTATGGATTGCAGCGAATTGCGGGGGGCTCCTTTAGGGGATGTTTCTATTGCCTCTATTCCTTTTTGAGCATACGTCTTGGCTATGTCAAAGGATTTTTCGATCGCTCCAGAGTTTTTTACCTTTGATAGGATATTTTGTATATTGGATGCTTTTTCTTCACCGGGTAAGGTTTTTAGTTTGCGAATTCCCTGTGCCTCTTCAGGATTTGAATCCAAATAAATGAGTATTGGAAGCGTTAGTACCCCTTGGCGAAGATCTTGGCCCAAAGGTTTCCCCAATTCGCTCCCTTCTATGTCGAAGTCTAAAATATCATCAATAATCTGGAAAGCTGTGCCTATATTCGAGCCGTATTTTTTGAGATTTTCGATTTGCCCCTCGGATGCTCCGCCTAGTATTGCTCCACATTCTGCTGACGTCGCGAATAAAGAAGCAGTTTTTCTTTCAATTCTTCCCCAATAGCCTGAAAATCCAGATGATGGTTCGAAAGCTTGGTCTATCTCTCTGAGCTCACCGTCGGCAAGTAACCTTAAAGTTCTAGAAAAAATTTGAATTACCCGAACATTATCAGTTAAACACACAGTTTCAGCTGCTGTCGCAAAGATATAGTCTCCTAAAAGTATTGCTACATTGTTGCCGTAACTTGCATTTATAGTCTTGTTATTTCTTCTTAGTGGCGCATTGTCGACGGTGTCATCATGAACTAACGAGGCTGTGTGTAAGAGTTCTGTTGCGACTGCCATGGGTATATGTAGGTTCTCCGAATAATTGAACATTTTACCCGCGAGCAAGGTAATCGCTGGGCGTGTTCGCTTACCGCCGCTATTCAATATGGTTTCAAGTAATTTATTAACCCAAATATCGTCGGAGGAGCCTGCTTTTTTAAATGCCGACTCTACTTCATCAAGCTCTTTTTGAACTGGATCTAAAAAGGAAAGGTACCCATTCAAATTATATTGCCCCCGATTATTCTAATGTATTAAGCATTCTTTTTCATTCGTTGTGTTTCATCAGATACGACTTTTTCCTCGTCAAGTTTTTGGAAAAGTGGCTCTGGTTTAGGAAGCTTATCTCCAGGTATAAGAGGGGTTGATTTCCATCCCTTTGATTCTACCAATCCTGTTTCGCCCAGATAGCCATGCAGTTTTTGAGAACTTTCCGGCAAAAATGGGTAAAAAAGTATTTTCAATGTCGAAATTACATGAAGCATTGTAAACATTGTTTCAGCGGCATGATTTCTATCAGTTTTAATTGCTTTCCAAGGCTCTCGATCATCAAGGTATCGGTTACCTTGTTGGCACAGGTCCATTGCTGTTTTTAAGCTTGCTCTGAAATTGCATTCACTTAAATATTCTCCAGAAGTTAGCAGTGCTTTATTTGCATCACCTATTAAATCATTACTAGGTTTTTGTAGCTCTACTTCGGGTACCGTCCCGTCAAAATTGTTTTGCAGGAATGTTAGCGTTCGATGAACGAGATTGCCGTAAGTACCAACTAACTCGTTATTATTTCTCCTTACAAAATCTCTCCAGGTAAATTCAGAATCAGAAGTTTCCGGCATTGTTGCTGATAGAACATACCTTAAAGGGTCTGCTTCATAACGTGATAGATAATCTGATACCCATACTGCCCAATTTCGGCTCGTGGAAAATTGTCCTGACTCGAGGTTTAGGAATTCGTTTGATGGTACGTTATGGGGAAGGGGCAATCCTTCTTCATACGCCAGCAACATCGCTGGCCATATTATAGTATGAAAAGGGATGTTATCTTTGCCTATAAAATAATAGCTTTTAGATTCCTCATTCCACCAGTTTTTCCATTGGTCGGGATCTTTTGCAACCTCTTTCGCCCACTCTATTGAGGCTGATAGATAGCCGATTACAGCTTCAAACCATACATATATCCGGCGATCTTCCCATCCATCAACAGGGACTTGAATTCCCCAGGATAAATCTCTTGTAATCGCTCGGTCTTTTAAGCCTTGCTCTAATAAACCTGTTGTTTGATTGAGAACATTGGGCCGCCAGAATGTTTTATCCTCTAGCCATTCTTTTAGAGTATCTTCAAACCTTGAAAGCCTAAACATGAAGTGAGAGCGTTCACGGAACTCTGGTATGGAACCGTCTGTTGTTGATCTTGGATTGATTAAATCCTGTGGGTCAAGAGTGCGACCACACTCTTCACATTGATCTCCTCTTGCATTCTCTGAACCGCAATTAGGACAAGTTCCCACAATGTAGCGATCAGGCAGGTATCGTTTTTCTTTAACACTGTAAGGGAGATCTGCTTTTGCTTCGTAAAGTAAGTCGTTATCCAATAAATTGGTAAAGATGCGTTGTGATACTTCATGATGGTTCTCAGTGTCGGTAGTCGTGAACAAATCCCAGGAAATATTTAATCCCTCCCAAGATTCTTGGAAATCCTTATGATATCTAGAAAATATTTTTTCTGGAGTTGTGTTTTCAGCGTCGGCCCTTATTGTGATTGGAGTGCCATGACTGTCGCTTCCAGATACCATTAAAACTTTGTTTCCGATTATTCGATTGTATCTAGCAAAAATATCAGCTGGTAGATAGGCGCCCGCTATGTGCCCTAAATGAAGTGGACCATTTGCATACGGCCACGCTACCGCTACTAATATGTGATCAGTCATTTTATTGTTACCATTCTATCTCAAGTTGTTACTATGTTTTGTCAAAAAATCCTTGTATTCTAGTAATATTCTTAACGTTGATTATAGATATATTATATTAAAGTGAAATGCAGATGGCTCCTCAAACCCGATTCTACAAATATATTATCCCAATAGTTCGAGGTTTGGGGCATCTATTTTTTCGGATTTCAGTCAAGGGCAAGGATAACATACCATCGGAAGGTCCGGTGTTAGTTGTTTCTAATCATATGGATAATATCGATCCCGCTCTTCTTACGGTAGTCTATCCTACACAAATAGTCTTTTTAGCAAAAAAAGAAATATTAGAACATGCTCCAGGATGGGTTGGGGCAGGATTTAATGCTTATGGGACTATATTTATCGATAGAGGAAAAATAACAAAAACCTCTTTAAATAGCGCTCTTCAATATCTTGCCAAGGGAGGAACGATAGGTATCTTTCCCGAGGGAACAAGAAGTTTAAAAGGTCAACTTCTAAAAGGCCAACCCGGAGCAGCTTTTTTGGCGATTGAATCCGAAGCAAGTATCCAACCCGTTGCTATTATTGGTTCTAACGAATATAAAATTAATATACGATCGTTATTTAGAAGACCGCTTCTAACTGTTATTTTTGGTAAACCTATAGCGGTCAATAAAAAGGATATGGAAGACATGGGAATCAATGATTTATCGGAGAAAATCATGAATTCGATAGCTGATTTATTGCCGGAGGGGATGCGAGGAGCTTATTATAAGCCGGATTAGTTTGATATTTATTTAAACTACTAGTACTTTATCTTTCAAATATACAAATCAATCGTAGTCTATTGTTCCTACATTAGACTATTTGAATGGTATAATCTGTATGCTGGGGCCGGGGGCTAATATACTTTTCGGTGCGTCTGTCGCAATCGTTAAGAAACGGAGGAGTGTGGATGGCAAAGAAGTCGGGTACGACTGGAACCACGGAAAACGAATCCCTAAGCGATTTTGATAAACAAAATGCCAATATACTTTGGTTTAAAAACCTATCGGCTCACGACATAGATGTGGCTGGTGGGAAAGGGGCCAATTTAGGTGAAATGACCCAGAATGGAGCTCCGGTTCCCCCAGGATTTGTCATCACTGTCTCAACCTACAGAAAATTTTTAACTGATTCGAATGTGGAAGAACAGATTAGAAAACTCTTGCTTGACTTAGATGTCAATGATTCTCAACTATTAAGAGATAGGGCGAGTAAAATCCAACAGCTAATTATTTCGTCTCCTTTATCTGAAGATATCCAATCGAAAATAGCTGACGCGTACCAATCGATGGGCGAAGGGCTAGTTGCCGTAAGGTCATCAGCTACTGCAGAAGACCTCCCAGATGCCTCGTTTGCAGGCCAACAAAGCACTTACCTTAACGTAGATGGAATTCACCAAGTGATTGATGCCGTTAAAGGTTGTTGGGCGAGCCTTTTTGAGGCAAGGGCTATTTTTTACCGAGAAGAACAAAATTTTGATCAACTTTCGGTTGGTATAGCCGTCCCTGTTCAGCGTATGGTCCAGTCTGAAATCTCTGGAGTAATGTTTACCGCTGAACCAACTACGAGTGATAGAGGGAAAGTACTGTTAGAAGCAATATATGGTCTTGGAGAAGGCATCGTGTCAGGAGAGATAACGCCTGATACTTACATGATAGATAAGGAATCAGTAAGCGTTATAAATCGCCAGCACGTTCCTCAGACCTGGATGCTGGTCCGCAACGTTGATTCAACTAACCGCGATGATTTAAATAAAAGAGTGGACATTATGGAGGCTCAAGCTAACTCAAACAAATTGGACGATGACCAAATTCAATCGATTGTTAAATTAGGGCTTGAATTAGAAAAAGCTTACAAAAGTCCCCAGGATATCGAGTGGGCGTATCAAGATGGCGAATTCTTTATAATTCAGACAAGGCCAATAACGACTCTTACTGACAGCAATGGTAGTACTCCAGGATTGGAAGTCGATGAAAATGAATACCCATTGCTTTTTTCTGGAGCTCCTGCAAGCCCTGGTGCTGCATCAGGCCGTGTGGTGGTCATTGAGAATGAAGATATGGGGAATTTAGATAAGGTTCACGTAGGAGACGTATTAGTAACAGAGATGACAACCCCTGATTTTGTTCCCGCAATGAAGAGAGCTTCAGCAATCGTAACAGATCAAGGAGGACGAACCGCGCATGCGGCTATAATATCGCGAGAGTTAGGAATTCCATGTGTTGTTGGGACTGGTATCGCGACCGAACAACTTGCTGGTGGAGAAGTCATTACAGTTGATGGATCATCCGGACGAGTCTATAAAGGGGCAGTTCCTGATGCTGCGGTTCAGGTAGATGAATACTCAGCTGCATCCGATCTGAAAACTAGGACGAATATTTATGTTAATTTAGCTGAGCCTGACCTCGCTGAGGTTGTAGCAGCGCGTAATGTTGATGGAATTGGTTTATTGCGAGCTGAATTTATTGTAGCCCGAATCGGGGAGCATCCAAGACTAATGCTTGAAGAAGGACGTGGCTCAGAATTTACCGAAAAATTAGCTGAAGGATTAACCTCTTTTGCATCAGCATTCGATCCTAGACCAGTGATTTATCGCGCTACTGACTTCAAAACTAATGAGTACAGAAATCTTAGAGGTGGCGATAGATTTGAGCCCGTGGAAGAGAATCCAATGATTGGATATCGAGGTGCTGCCAGATATATTAAGGAGCCTGACTTATTTGCGATCGAAATAGAGGCTGTAAAGCAAGTTCGGGAAAAATATAAAAATTTGCATGTAATGATACCTTTTGTGCGTACTGTAGATGAGTTGATTCATACAAAATCTTTGTTAGAACAATACGGTCTTAAGAGGGGCGAAGATGGATTCAAGTTATGGATGATGGCGGAAGTCCCGTCTAATGTTTTGCTTCTAGATCAGTTTATTGATGTTGGAATTGATGGAGTTTCTATAGGTTCTAACGATCTTACCCAATTGGTTCTTGGTGTTGATAGAGATAGCGCAACTTTGGTTCAAGATTTTGACGAGAGAAATGCAGCAGTGATGCACTCTTTGGAGAGGATTGTAACGACCGCAAGAAACAGAGGGATTACCTGTTCTATATGTGGTCAGGCCCCGAGCTTTTTCCCAGATTTAACTGCTAAATTGGTTGAATGGGGAATCACTTCCGTAAGTGTATCTCCAGATGTTATCAATAAGACTCGCCAGATAGTTTTTGATTGTGAGAATAGCTAATTAAGAATATTGGTATATTCAAGCGACTCACTATTTTGAGTTAGCAATCCAATAATAATCGGAGAAAAAATTGGCGTTATTGTTCTACCAAATATTTTCGCGAGATACTTCTGCAGAAACTCTTATGGCATTTCCAGTGATACTTTTTGCCTTTATTCTGGCTTTACTATGTGCCTTATCCGTGCACGAATTTGGCCACGCTTTTATTGCTTTTAAATTGGGGGATAAAACAGCAAAAATTTCTGGGCGACTTTCTCTGAACCCAATAAAGCATCTAGACCCTTTAGGTAGTTTCATGTTCCTTTTTATCGGATTTGGCTGGGGGAAGCCAGTTCCCATTAATATTGCAGCATTGAATAATTCACGTAAATCGTTGGCTTTCGTTTCAATCGCAGGACCAGCTGTAAATTTTTTATTTGCTTTACTATTAGGTTTATCTGCTCGCCTTTTTTCACTACCGGTACTCCCATTAGGGTATGCTCTTGATCCTCAGTTCATATACGTTAATATTACAAACCCTGCGGTCTGGGTAGGATCATATTTATCTTTCAGCATTGTTTATAATATTGTTCTAGGGATTTTTAACTTACTACCTCTTGCCCCGCTAGATGGTTCAAAAATTGCGATTGGTCTCACTCCTAGAAAATGGTTGCCCGGTGCCTTTATTTTAGAAAAATATGGCCCTTTCCTGCTGATGCTTTTAATTGGTATCGATATATTCTTTGGGGTTAGTATTATTTGGCGTATTGTATTTCCACCGGTATATTTGTTTAGTCAATTGGTAGTTGGGTATCCTATCATATGAAGGAACAATGAAAAAACTTACGGTCAATAGAATCGAGGACTTTAATGCATAAAATATCGATTATAGGGTTGGGGCAAATAGGGGCTTCAATTGGATTAGGACTTCGAAAGAAAATTAAAGGGGTCGAAATCGTTGGGCATGATATAGAACCAACAACGGCTGGTAAAGCAAGGAAGATAGGGGCCGTAGACAAAATTTCCTATAGTTTACCGAACTCTTTAGAAGGTGCGTCAATTGTCATCGTGTGTGTTCCTGTAGAAGCAGTCAAACAAGTTTTTGATGAAATTGCCCCCAGTTTGGAAGAAGGTACTATTGTTACTGATACATCTTCCACAAAAATACAAGTTATGCAATGGGCGGATGAAATACTACCTAACAATGTTGATTTTGTTGGAGGGCATCCAATGGCCGGGGTTGAGACACCTGGTATAGAAGGGGCCGAACAAGCATTATTTGAGGGCGCTGCGTATGGCATATTTCCCACCGTAAATGTTCGTCCAGAATCAGTTGATGCAGTTGTTAGCTTAGTTAATCTTCTTGATGCGCAACCACTTTTTATTGACCCTGTGGAGCATGACAGTTTAGTCGCAGGGGTCAGTCATCTTCCCATAGCTCTATCGATTACCCTGATGAATGCTACTGCTCAATCTGCAAGTTGGCGCGAGATGTCTAGGCTTGCAGCGGGTAGTTTCAGAGATGTATCCCGTTTATCTTCCGGATCAGTCGATATGCATCATTCGATATTTTCAACTAACCGTGACTCTGTATTAAGGTGGCTGGATAGTTTTGATATCCAACTGAAGCAGTTTAGAGCAGCCGTTGAAGAAGGAGGCGACGATCTACGCGAGTTAATCGAAAGTGCCTATCAGTCTCGATCAGATTGGTTATCAGGGAAAGTTAAAGGTGCTAACGATAGTATCCAAAATGTTCCGACTGCGAGTGAAAATATGCTAGGAATGCTTGGTGGAGATAAACTAGCTGAGTTAAGCCGCAAATTTGATAAAGATTCAAAAAATGGACCTTCAGGACGTTAGAAAGAGTCATGGATTTATCTTTATTAAAACCGAAAATTTTCAAAGGAGAAATAAAAGCTCCAGGAGATAAGTCAATTGCGCATAGAGCCCTACTTTTGAACTCTCTTGGTTCAGGCAAGGCAAGCATCTATAATTTCCCGCGTTCTCAGGACACAATTGCAACATTAAGAGTCATGGAAACTTTGGGGATGGGTATTGTTAAAGAGAGCGTAGATTCCAAGGGTGTATCTAGCAATTTAGTAATTGAGAGCAGGGGAATTCACTCCTTCATCGAACCTTCCTCCCACTTAGATGCACAAAATAGTGGCACTTTAATGCGCCTCCTTTTAGGTGTTCTTGCTGGGTCCTCAATATCTGCCGTAGTATTTGGTGATTCCTCTCTTAACAAACGTCCAATGGGTAGGGTAATAAAGCCTTTAAAGTTGATGGGAGCGAATATTGACGGTGCAGAAAATGATGAGTTCCCACCAATCAGTGTTAGGGGTGGTAATTTAAGAGGTATCAATTATGACATGCCGGTCGCAAGTGCTCAGCTAAAGTCAGCTTTGTTGATTGCAGGTTTATTTGCTGAGGGGAATACGCAAATTATTGAACCATATGCATCAAGGGACCATACGGAAAATATGTTAATGGATATGGGGATTCACTTGGATAAGGACGAGGCTTTCAAGAGAGTTATTGTTTCTCCAGGCATTCCAGATATGATTGACATAGAAATCCCTTCTGATTTTAGTTCTGCTGCTCCGTGGATTGTAGGGGGCCTTATACATCATGACAGCGAATTAGTTATAAAAGATGTTGGTGTTAATCACACCAGGACTGGTCTGCTAGATGTATTAGAGGAAATGGGAGCTAATATCTCAATAGAAAAAAAGAAGTCAAACTCTAGTGAACCTGTTGCGGATATTAATGTCAGCTCAAGCCAATTAAAAGGAATAGAAATTTACGGCTCAATTATTCCTAGGTTAATTGATGAGATTCCCCTTATAGCAGTCGCAGCTACGCAGGCAGAGGGAACAACTGTAATAAGGGATGCCGCAGAATTACGGGTGAAAGAAAGTGATCGTATCAAAAATACGGTAATTGCCCTAAATACTCTTGGAGCCCGGGTTGAGGAGCAGGACGATGGCATGGTAATCTACGGTAAGGGGAAATTAAAGGGAGGGACTATACGATCTCATGGAGACCATCGGCTAGCAATTGCTGCGGCCGTATCGTCTTTGGTGAGTGATGATGAAATTGTGATACAAGATTCAGAAGTGACTGATGTTTCATATCCGAATTTTTGGTCAGATTTTCTAGGTATTATCTCTACAAATTAGATGTTATTAGGGGAGAGGTGACCTACTATGGTTTTAGGACCGGAGATATTACATGTGGGGTTCGGTAATCATGTGGCGATGAACAGAGTGATCGCAATTGTGGCCCCAGGCTCGGCTCCAACCAAACGTTTAATTCAAGAAGGTAGGGCTCGTAATGCTGTACTTGATATGACTAATGGCCGTAGAACTAAAGCCGTACTTATAGTTGATAGTGGTCATATAGTCCTTGCGGCTATCAATCCAGAGACCGTGGCTGGCCGCCTTTCATCTTTTAGGCAGAATGGTCATGTCGCTAATGAATCGAACTCTGAGAGAGTGTTTGAATAAAAAATGTCCGCCTCCCCGCCTTTGGTTGTAATAACTGGCCCATCAGGAGTGGGGAAGGATACAATTCTTGATCTCCTTCGTGAAGACTTATCGAATGTATACGTTCCTGTTACAGCAACTACTAGAAAACCTCGACTGAGTGAAATAGATGGTGTAGACCAGTTGTTTTATGATAATGAAGGATTTGATTCCCTTATAAAAAATAATTCCTTAATTGAGTGGGCTGAAGTTTATGGAGAAAGATATGGAGTCCCTAAATCCCAAATAGACAATGCACGTTCTTTAGGGAAAGAACTTATTGTTCGTACAGATGTTCAGGGAGCTTTTAGTATAAAGGAATATGATCCCTCGTCGGTACTAATTTTTATTTCACCTCCTTCGTTAGATAGCCTGTCTCATCGTTTAGAATCCCGAGGAGGTATTACGGTTGATCAAATACAAACTAGGCTTTCTGCGGCAGAGCTTGAAATGGAAAAAGCAGATTTATTTGATTACGTAGTTATAAACGAAACAGATAACCTAGAAGGCACGATCAACGTACTTCAGGGGATTCTAATTGACTTAGGCTTTTCTTTAAAAAACAATTAAGTTCAAAGAATGTTGTGCATCGACCTAATTTGGTTAAGAGATTTGTAAATATGAAACTAATAGCACATAGAGGATCTTCTGAATATTTTCCTGAAAATACAATAGCTGCGTTCGACCATGCTCTAGAGCTCGGGTTTAATTTTTTAGAACTAGATATACATTTGACTCTAGATAACGTTTTGATAGTAATGCACGATTCTGAAGTCGATAGAACTAGTGATGGTTCTGGGCCGATAAATCAAATGAGTCTGCAGCAGATCAAAAATCTTGATGCTGGAAGTTGGTTTGAAGGCCCTGTTGTTTTGAATGAAATACAGAGAGTACCAACTCTAGAGGAGATTTTACAGAGATATTCTAATCAGGCACATATTCATATCGAAATTAAGTCAGGAGAGGATATTTTACCTTCTATTCTTCATAAAATGCTTTTAGATACTAATTGGATTAGTGAAGGAGTCATCTCAAATCCATCAAATGTACCCGGGGTTTCGATACTATCTTTTGACCAAGATCAGCTTATTAGAACCAAAGCAGTGATGCCTGAGGTAAGCCATGGGTTACTGGTGGTAGAAGCTACGGATCGCGATATAGAGTTTTGCTCTTTGAATGGTTTTGAGGGTTTATTCCCACACGTTCGAACAGTTTCAAAAAATTTTATTGATATGGCTACTGATAGAGGATTATATGTAGGTGTTTGGGGCGTTGAAAATAAACAAGATTTAGAGAAAGTATATTCGATGGGAGTACACGGCGTTACAGTTAATGATCTTATCGAAGCCTCAAGAATATTGGATGAATTAAAATCCTAGTTCACTAGAGGGAATCCCTTGGTTTTTAGTTGCTGTTAATTAAGAGCGATTTTTTTACCAGCATCGACATCAACCCGACTCAGAATTAATGCTCCAGCGGCGATTATAATCATAATTGATAGTATTGCTGTTCTAGTGTCGATTGTACCTGAGATAAGTACGTACAGCATAGGGCCGATGACCGAAGAAACTTTATTTGTAAATCCAAAAAAGGAGAAGAACTCTCCACTCCTATTTTCAGGTGTCATGTGAGCGAAGATACTTCTTGCC
>CEUS01015437.1_pt1 | contig 39544 bp, 38 predicted proteins | sample 427031 | NCBI WGS metagenome assembly CEUS01 (sample SAMEA2622837, study PRJEB7988) | marine metagenome | biome: marine biome (ENVO:00000447); feature: marine epipelagic mixed layer (ENVO:xxxxxxxxx); material: "saline water (ENVO:00002010), including plankton (ENVO:xxxxxxxx)" | depth 140 m | reverse complement strand
ACAGCAAGAAATAAATCTGCAATTGCGGGAGGGTGTACTTCGCCAAAATCAAGCAACTTTTCTGCTGCTGCATTTTCATAAAGATAAACGGGTCTTCCTAATTCAGTTCTAATATAAATAGGATTTAAAGCTTTGGCCTTTTCAAGATTTTCGGCTTTTGGCCTAAGTTCTAGAAATTTTTGATTTAATTCATCAATGGATCCACTCATTACTTCCTTTCCTTGATCCATAAAAACTACATCGGATAGCACTCCTTCTATTTCTTCAACTTGATGAGTGCTGATAATAATTGTCTTGTTCCCATCAAAATAATCTTCGATTAATTGTGAATAAAATTCTTTTCGATAAGATAAATCTAACCCCAAAGTAGGTTCGTCTAGAACTAATAGCTCTGCATCAATTGCCATTACGATGGAAAGATGAAGTTGAACTATCATACCTCTTGAAAGAGCTCTTACTCTTGAACTTGTCTTGATATTCGTGTTTGATAGAATTTTTCTTGCCTTACTTATATCAAACCTAGGGTGAACTCCTTCAACATAATCAAGCACTTGCCCTACTTTCATCCATCTAGGCATTACTGCTACATCTGTTATAGAACAAACTCTGCTCAATAATTCATGCCTATGTTTATTAGGAGAGAGACCCAATACCTCTAATTCACCTGAAGTTTCTACAAGACCTAATACGGCCTGTAAAAAAGTAGATTTACCTGCTCCGTTAGGACCGATAAGACCCATTATTTGTCCTGGACGAACATCTAAATTGAAATTTGATAAAGCTGAGCTTCCTCCGTATTCTTTTTTAATGTTTCTGGCTTTAATGACTATATTCGTTTCCATTACTAACCTTTATTAACCAGTTCAACTAAATCTATGTTTAACTGATCAGCTTTTTTTAATACTGCCGGCCAATCTCCTTTCAAAAATTTTTCTTTTTCGATCTTAAGTAATTGCTTTTTTGCTAGTTCAGTAACAAACATACCCAAACCCCTTCTTTTTTCAACAATTTTTAGATCTACTAACTCTTGATAAGCCTTTGAAACAGTTAGAGGGTTAACACCACCCTCAACCGCCATTTGTCTTACAGAAGGTATGGGTTCTCCAGCATCTAAGACTCCATCTATAATTAGAGAAACTACGTGATCACGTACCTGTTGATAAATTGGCTGGTCGTTAGTCCACTGCATCTGAACATTCTTTATATAAACAAGTGTATTAGTAAAGTAATACACTTACAAGTAAAACTATTCTTTTAGCTTTTTTTGAATTGTAGCTAGTATTCCTCTAAAAATATTAGCTTCCATATGATCAATACCTGTTCTTTTAAAGAACCTTCTTACCCTAGTAAGCAGTTGCCTGGGATTACCAACCTGATAGAAATCTATTTCTTGCATTAACTCTTCAAAATGTTCAATTAACCTTTCTATTTCAGAGTTTTCAGCAAGAGCAACATCCCAGACTTGGTCTAAATTTTTTTCTAGATGACTTAAGACTCCTAATCTTATTTCATAAGCAATGATTTGGACTGCCTGAGACAGGTTCAATGAAGGATATTCCTTGCTTGAGGGTATATTTACATGAAGATTACATAAACCTAGCTCTTCATTAGTAAGCCCTCTGTCTTCGCGACCAAATACCACAGCTATCTTATCCGCGCTATTTTGATTTAAAGTAATAATTCTTTCAGCAGCTTCTCTTGGGTTAACTAAAGGCCAAGGAACTTTTCTATTTCGGGCGCTTGTTCCAACCACAAAATGACAATCAGCTATCGCATCCTTAAGTGTTTGATGAACTGCCGCTTCTTCTAATACATCAGTTGCAGCTTTAGCTCTAAAAAAAGCCTTCTCATGAGGAAATTCTTTAGGAGAAACCAATTCCAATCTATTCATCCCCATATTCTTTATAGCTCTTGCTGCGGCTCCAATATTTCCAGGGTGAGTAGTCCCTACAAGTATAAACTTCAAAGAGCTCTTAAGTTTCTCTTGAACTTCTTTATTATGAATCATGTTTATATTCTATCAGGCTAGTCTTAACCTTCTGATAGAATACGCAACCTTTAATTTAACTATGGAACCAAAAGTAAACATAGCGCTTGAAGCCGCCAGAAAGGGAGGCATGGAACTCCTTCGCTTCAAAGATGAAGCAGATAAGTTAGATGTAATAGAAAAAGGCCCTGCTGACTATGTAACTGAATTGGATAAAAGAGTGGAAGAAATAATTATAAGCTCTTTAAAAAAAACCTATCCTCAACACAGCTATTTATCAGAAGAAGTTGGAAGTATAAAAGGGAAAGGAAAAGATATTGACAATGTATGGATTATTGACCCCTTAGATGGAACTACAAATTATATTCATGGCTTTCCTTATTACGCTATTACTATTGCTTATAAAGAGAAAGGCAAGACTTTACATGGGATAACACTAGATGTATCTAGACAGGATGAGTACACAGCCAGTCGTGGAAAAGGAGCCTACCTAAATAACAGACGAATTCGTGTAAGTCGAAGAAAAGAAATTAAAGGCGCCCTCTTAAGTAATTCTTCTCATAATACGGATTCTGGAAAAGTACGCCATGATAATTTAGCTACTTTCAGAGAACTTTACTCATATGGTCTAACAATTAGAAGGACTGGTTCAACTGCTTTAGATCTAGCTAATGTTGCAGCAGGAAGATTAGATGGCTTTTGGGGAAGTGGTTTGGAAAAATGGGATATAACTGCTGGTGGTCTTTTAGTGCAAGAGGCAGGGGGCTTAGTAAGTAACTATTTTGGCGAATTTGAATATAGTGATGGAGGAAATATTTTAGCGGCCAGCACAAAGTGCTTTAAACCGATGCTTAAAGCCATTAAACCCTTTGCTTATCTAGCTGATACTTAAGGCAGATCATTGAAATCTTCATTTTCTTTTTCTGGTACAACCAGATGATCGCTAGTTAAATGCATCATCACTAGTGCATTTGAGGCTATATAGATGGAAGAATATGTTCCAACTATTACTCCGAATATAAGAGCCATAGCAAAGTTCTTTATTAACTCACCACCGAAAAGGTATAAAGAAATTAAAACAAGTAAAGTTGTAAGAGAAGTAATTAATGTTCTGCTTAACATTTGATTCAAGGATAAATTAATTACCTTTTCTGTATCTGTGCTTCTTTCAATCCTTAAGTTTTCTCTAATCCTATCTGAAACAACAATAGTATCGTTAAGCGAGTAACCTATAACAGCTAGCAAAGCAGCTAAAACAGTTAAATCAAAATCTATGTTGAATAAAGAAAAGATACCCAAAACAATAATTACATCGTGTATAAGAGCTAAAACAGCAGCTCCAGCAAATCTTGATTGGAATCTGAAGGCTATATAGAGCATCATGATTCCTAATGCTAGAAGCATTGCTAAACCACCATCATCTCTTAACTCACTGCCAATTTGAGGTCCAACGTACTCAATTCTCCTTAAATCAATCTCACCAGAGGTCTGCTCTCTGAGAACTTGAATAATTTCTGCTCCTAAGGTATCACTAACACTTCCAGGAAGTTTGATAAGAACATCTTGAGTGGAACCAAATAAAGCTACCTGTGCCCCTTCATAACCTTCATTATTTAAGCTTTTTCTTACATCACCTACTTCAATTTCTTCTGGGTAATGCAGTTCAACTAAAGTTCCTCCAGTAAAATCTAACCCATAATTTAATTGTTTAAAAGCAAGAGAGAAAACAGAAGCAATAATCAAAATTAAGGAGACTGCTAAAGCAATCTTCCTCCATGACATGAAATCTATATTGAAATTCATATTGCCAACCTAGTTAGATTATTTTTATTCTTATAAATCAGGTAGATAAAACCTCTAGTTCCTATTATGGCAGTGAACATAGAAGTTAATATTCCAATTGAAAGAGTAACAGAGAACCCTTTAATAGGACCTGTTCCTAAAGAGTAAAGAATGATAGCAACCAATAAAGTAGTTAAGTTTGCATCGAATATAGTTAGGAAGGCTTTGTCATATCCTTGATCAATTGCCAGCAAAGGTTCTGTTCCTTGTTTTAACTCTTCTTTTATTCTAGAGAATATTAAAACATTGGCATCTATTGCCATTCCAACTGTCAATACGATACCTGCAATCCCAGGGAGAGTAAGAGTTGCTGACAAGATAGACATAATTGCTACTAATAGAATGATATTAACTCCTATGGCTAAACTAGCAGCTACTCCAAAAATCCTGTAATAAAATAATGTAAAAAGAAGAACCAGAGCCATGCCCAATTGCATAGAAAGTAAGCCAGCATTTATATTATCCTGACCTAGACTGGGCCCAACAGTCCTTTCTTCAACAAAGCGCATAGGTGCAGCTAGCGCCCCTGCTCTTAATAGTAAAGCTAACTCCGAAGATTCTTGGGGACTGTCCAATCCAGTTATCCTAAATTGTGTGCCTAGAGCTGCCCTGATGGTAGCAAGGCTTATTATCTCTTTTGTTTCAAAAGTTTGCTGTATAGCAATTTCATTTCCCTGATCATCTTTCCTGAAATTTGTTTTATTTCTTTGCTCTACAAACAAGACTCCTAGTCTTTTTCCTATGTTTCCTCTTGTTGCTCTATGCATTCTAGCGCCACCGGTTCCATCTAAAGTAATGTTTACTTGCGGCATACCACTTTCATCAAAACTAGCTTGGGCTGTAGCTACCTGATCACCACCGATTATTATTTGATCCTGTAATTCACTAACACCTAGCCTTTTATCTCTATGTGGATAGGCCGTTTTCCTTGATCTCGGAGTATCGTATTCTGCCTCTAAATGAAATTCTAATGTAGCAGTCTTGCCTAAGATTTTCTTCGCTTCAGCTGTATCTTGAATTCCAGGTAGCTGAACTACTATTCTCTTTTTTCCTTGTCTTTGAACTATTGGTTCTGAAACTCCTAGCTCATTTACTCTGTTTCTTAAAGTAGTTAAATTTTGATCTATTGCATCAGCTTCAATCTGATCTATCTCCTCTTCGGTTAACTGTAAAGTTATATCAAATTCTTTTCCTGACTCTTTATAGGAAATATCAAACTGAGGATAATTGTCTTCTATAAGGTCAATGGTTCTTTCAAATAATGGTTCATCCGAAACTTGTAGTCTTATTTTTTGACTCTTATCTACGAATAATGAAGTGATGCGTAACTTTTCATCTCTTAATTTCCTGCGTATATCTTGCAAAGTCCCATTTTGCCTATTATTTAAAGCCGTTTGAGTATCTACTTCCATTAAGAAATGTACTCCTCCTCTTAAATCAAGACCCAGTTTTAAGGGTTCTCCACCTATATTTTTAAGCCATTGTGGGGTTGTAGGGGCTAGATTTAGTGCAACAATCAGATCATCACCGATGGAAGATAAAGTTTCTTTTACTTTGAGTTGCTGTTCTGATGAAGACAATCTTATCAGAGCGTATTTTTCATAAATCTCAACTTCGGGTATAACTGAAAGATTAGCTTCATTTTCTAAAACTGAAATTAATCTTTTTTCTAGCTTTATATCAGGAGATTTATTGCTATCGTTATAAGAAACTTGAACAGCTGGATCTGGAGTGTATAAATTAGGCAAGGCATATATCACCCCAAAACTTAAAATAGTCAAGATGAGGACATATTTCCAAACACCAAAAGGCTTCACTAGTCTTTCTTAAATTGAGTTGATGGTACCTTTCGGAAGGACACTAGAAATAGAGGCTTTTTGAATCTTAACTCTATTATTGTCTCCGAGATTTATTTCAAAAAATTGATCATTAACCTTAGTTACCCTCCCTAACAAACCACCAGAAGAAACTACTTCATCCCCAACTTCTATTCCTGTAACCATCTCTTCATGTTCTTTTCTAGCCTTGTTTTGAGGCCGGATCATAAGGAAGTAGATCAGTACAAAAAAACCTATTAGAAGTAAAAAAGTAGGGTCAAAAAAGGTTGGGGTTTCATTCATTTCATTTCTCTATATGGGGATAATTAGAATTATCCCAAGTATCTGTGCATTTATCCATGAAAGCTTTAAATTTATGTTGTCTAATAGAATTTCTTATTTGCTTCATCAAGTCTAAATAAAAGTGGACATTGTGAATACTATTTAATGCAGAACCAAGAAATTCTTTTGTTTTATCTAAATGAAAAAGATAGCTTTTAGAGAAATTAGAGCATGTATAACATGAACAATCTGGATCTAAAGGCTCTAAAGAACTTCTATTCTCTGAATTCCTGATTTTTATAATACCCTTCGAAGTATATAGGTAGCCATTTCTGGCATGCCTTGTTGGAATAACACAATCAAACATATCTATTCCTTGCTCTACACTCTTTAAAATATCCATAGGCTTACCTACACCCATTAAATATCTAGGAGTATCCTTGGGCATCTTGGATGTCAAAAACTTTACTATTTCCAGCATTCTTTCGTTTGGTTCTCCAACTGACAATCCTCCTATAGCATAGCCATCAAAACCAATGTTAATTAAATTATCTAAAGACTGCTCTCTAAGCTCTTTATACATTCCTCCCTGAATTATTCCAAAAAGACCTGATTTAGATGAAGAAAAGGTGTCCCTGCATCTTTGAGCCCATCTCATCGAAAGCTCCATAGACTCTTGTGCCCCATTCTTTTCTATAGGGAAAGGAGTACATTCATCTAAAACCATGGCAATATCAACCTGGAAATCTAACTGAAGTTGCATACAAATCTCAGGTGTTAAAAAAATGACATCGCCATTTAAAGGTGAAGTAAATTTCACTCCTTCTTCGGTTATAGTCCTTTTTTTTGCCAAACTAAAGACTTGGTAGCCTCCGGAATCAGTTAAGATGGGTCCATCCCATGACATGAATTGATGAAGTCCTCCGTGCTGTCTTATTACCTCTAAGCCAGGTCGTTCCATTAAATGGTAAGTATTAGAAAGAATAATTTGAGCATCAAGTTCTTTTAAATCTTTTGGTGATAAGGTCTTTACAGCTCCATAAGTACCTACAGGCATAAAGGCTGGAGTTTCAATCTTTCCATGAATTGTATTGATGCAACCTAACCTAGCCTTATCATCTTGGTCCTCTAGTTTAAAACTGAAATTCATTATTTATCTAAATTAGCATTAATAAACATTGAGTCTCCATAACTATAAAACCTATATTCATTTTTTATAGCATATTCATAAGCCTCCATAACTTTCTTGTACCCACCGAAAGCACTTACCAAAACAATTAAAGTGGATTTGGGTAAATGGAAGTTTGTGACTAAAGAATCAACAACGTTAAACTTAAAACCTGGGTAAATAAATATATCTGTTTCTCCTTTAAATGGTTTTAAAACTCCGTTATTCATTTTAGCAATTGATTCTAAACACCTTAAAGTAGTTGTACCGATGCAGATTATCCTGCCTCCTTGGCTTTTAGCTTTATTAATTAAATTAATAGCCTCTTCTTTAAGCTCAATCCTCTCTTTATGCATTTCATGGTCTTTAATGTTATCTTTATTAATAGGTTTAAATGTCCCCATACCAACATGCAGAGTAATTTTAGCTACAGCAATATCCTTTTTTTTCAAAGCAGCCAATAATTTATAATTAAAATGGAATCCAGCTGTAGGTGCAGCTACCGATAAATCCTTTTCTGGGTCTGCATAAATTGTCTGGTACCTTTCTTCATCTACCTTATTAGAATCTCTTTTTATATAAGGAGGTAAAGGAACAGAACCATGCGCTTCTATTACCTTTTTAGCTTTATCTGAAAAGTGAACTAACCAAAGATCTTTATCTTTTTTAATTAGATTTAGGCTGTGATTACTATTTAAGAAAAGAATCTGATCTTTTGGTTTTAGAGGTGAATTGCATTTTATTTGGACATAAGCAAAATCATCATCAATAACCCTTTCTATTAATATTTCTGCTCTAGCTCCTGTATTTCTCTTCCCCAATAACCTGGCTTTAAATACTTTTGTATCATTAATTACTAATATATCTTTTGAATTTATTAGAGAAGGTAGATCTCTAAAGTTTAAGTCCTTGAGGCCCTCCTCAACTACCAAAAGTTTACTTGAGCTCCTATCTTTGAGTGGGGTAAGGGCAATTAGCTCGCCTGGTAGCTCGAAGTTAAATTTACTAAGTTTCATTTTATTTCTTCATGGTGCCGGAGGAGAGACTCGAACTCTCACACCCAATGGGCGGGGGATTTTGAATCCCCTGCGTCTACCGATTCCGCCACTCCGGCAAAAAAGTCTTACTAAAAAGGTTAAACTCTATTCTAAAATTATAGTCTTATATCTTATGTTTACTTTTTGGTTAAAGGAAATTGTTTTTTTAATAGCAAAATATTGCATTACTCCATTTATTAAATATGAAGTCGAATTTGAAAAAGGCGTTTCCGCAAAAGATCTTACTAAAGAAAAAGTCGTTTTTGCTCTTCCTGATAACTCTATCAGTGAATTGGTAGCCTTAGACAACTATACACAGAATATAAATAGTCCTTCTCCAAGAAAAAAGTTTCTTAGTTCTAATGCAGAAAGTTTTATTTGTCTAATAAAACCAAGATTTGATGTAAAAGAACAAAAAGTTAAAAGGTTTTTACCTAAAAATCTCCCTGAAATATTGCAACTAAATGATGATGAAATAACTTTGATGCCTGTCTCTTTCTATTGGGGTATGCATCCAGATAAACAAAGGTCTTTCTTCAAGATCATTTTTTCACAGTCTTGGGCTGCAGGAGGATCTTTTAAGAAATTCTTTAGGATTCTTTTACATGGAAGGTCTTTAGTTATCAAATTTAATCCCCCTTTAGCTGTCTCTGAGTTAAAAGATAAAAAAAGGACGGCTGAAGATAGATCAAGACTGATTAGTCGTTATTTAAGGGCTCTTTTTAGAAAAACAAAGAAAGCAGCTATCGGGCCAGATATTTCTCATAGGAGAGCCTTGGTCAGATCATTAGCAAAAGATAAAGCCGTGAGAAATGAGATAAAAGCTCAAAGCCTAGGAGATACAAGGAAAAGAAGGAGGTTAAATAAAAGGGCTTTTAGATATGCTAATGAAATTTGTTCTGACATTAATTATCCGATAGTGAGAAATCTACAAAGAGGTCTAAGCTGGTTTTGGAATAAGAGATATGATGGAATTCAGATTAGAAACCTGGATAGACTTAAATCAATTGCTAACGAAAATAGCCTTATCTATGTCCCTTGTCATAGAAGTCATATTGATTATCTTGCTTTATCTTTTATCTTATTAGAAAACGGATTGATGCTTCCTCAAATAGCGGCTGGAAACAACCTTAACCTGCCTATCTTGGGTGGAATTGGTAGAGGGGGTGGAGCCTTTTTTATGAGGAGGTCTTTCTCAAGTAACCGACTTTACAGCCTAATTTTTTTTCAACATTTCAGGAGATTATTGCAAAGAGGATCTTCTATTGAATTTTTTCCAGAAGGTGGCAGGAGTAGAACTGGTTTTACTCTTCAAGCTAGACCTGGTCTCTTATCTATGACAATAAGGAGCTTTGCGAGTTTAGGTAATGAAAACGTTAAATTAATTCCTACGTATATAGGTTATGAAAAGATTATTGAGGGAAATAGTTATTTATCTGAATTATTAGGAGAAAATAAGAAAAGAGAAAACTTCTTAGACTTATTTAAAACAATTAAAGACTTTAATAATTTTCTTGGTAATAGTTATATAAATTTTGGGGAACCTATAGACCTAGGGAGGTTTTTAGAAAACCAATTAGAAGGAGAAGATTACAAAATTGATTCTCCTCTTGACCGCCCTTCTTGGCTTAAAGGTGCTACCAATAGTCTTGGTGCAGAGGTTATGAGAGGAATAAATAAATCTGCTGCAGTGACTACTTCTAGCTTATTCTCTTTAAGTCTTCTAACTGAAGAAACCCAAAGCCTAAATTCAGATGACTTGGGAAGAAGAATTGAAATGTTTTTGAATTTGCTTAAAGAGTTTAGTGAATATAAAAAAGTATGGATAACAGAAGAAAATCCAAATCAAATTATTTCTAAAACTGAGACTTTAAGATTGATTAAAAGTCAATTAATAGGTGGAAACAAAGTCTATAGACCAGATAAAAATGAAGCAGCCCTCTTAAGTTTTTACCAAAATAATATTTCTCACTTCTTTCTTATTTATTCTTTAATCTGCCTATCTCTAAAATATGTAAAAAATTTATCTGAAAAAGAGATACTAAGACTGTCAAGCTTGGCCTACCCTTTCCTTCAAAGTGATTTCTACTTACCCTGGGAAGCTATACAAATTCAGGAAATTATTTCTGAAAAAATTGATATATTAATTAGCTCTGGATTAATTATCAGGAACAAAGATGGATTGATTTGCTGTCCAGAAAAAAGTTCTAATGAATATAAAGATTACTTAGCTATATGCAACATAAGCGAGGCTAGTATCAAAAGGTTTTACATAGTTATGAATACCTTATGGAATCGAAGCTCAATAGGTATTGAGGAACTTCAAGAGACATGTTTACTGGTAGCAAAAAAGCTTCAAGAAATTGAAGGTTGGTTATATACGGAATTTACAGATGAATCTAAATTTCAAGTTTTTATAAACAACCTCCTACAAGATAGTTATATAAAAGAGATTGAAGGCAATAAACTAATTGCGTCTAAAATAACTACAAGAGTTCAGGGAGAATTTAAGCAATTTTTTAATCAGGAGTTTATGAGTCAAGTAAACCGTGTTACACCAGAGAGTAAACATCATAACGAATAACCCTTCCTTTTAAACAATAAGTTGGCTTTATTCCTGCTAAATTCTTTGCTTTTCTATGTCTTTTAACTATCACTCTATCCCTGGCTTTAATTAGAGCAATTTCTAGTAATTCTTTTTCATTGGTTTGTGAAACCAACTCTCTTAAAGCCTGCACTTCTTTTTTTGCTTTAGATTTTGTACCTCTCTCAAATAGAGGGTCTAAATAAATCACTTCGGGCCTGTCCTTCAAACTTGAAAGATATTTCTTAGACTCGCAGCAAAGAGCTTTTATGTGATTTAAACTAGGAATAATTCCTCTTGAATTATTAATTCCATCTTTTAAAAGTGCATGCAACCAAGGAACCCTCTCAATCACTATTACTTTCTTGCTCAAAGAGCTAAGTATTAAAGCATCCCTCCCAAGGCCAGCAGTAGCATCAATAATTACACTATTTTGAGGAACTCCCTTCATTGATCTGATTAAATTTTTCTTTTTAGGCTCTTTAATCCACTTCTGAAAGTTGCAATAAATCGGCCGAGATCTAGTATCCATGCAATCCTTGAGATAAATCATTCCTTCATCTACTACAAGCAAAAAGCAACCTTGTTTGAGTTTATTTTTTCTTTTCATGCTAGCTAAATCTCCTATAAAGGTTAGATTAATGGATTTAGCTATTTTTAAAGCTACCTGATTTAAGTCTTCCGTGCTGGAAGCCATATAAAGTTTAGATTGTTTCATGTCCAAAACAATAAAAGCCAACTGCCTAGTAGTAATCTGTATATAACAAATGGAGTAAAACCAATTCTATTGATTAATTTTAAGAACAAATCAATAGAAATATATGCAACTAGAAAAGAAATGAAGAGCCCTAAAAAAAGTTCTTTACTAGCACCAGAGAAATTAACGTAACTTAGACTGAAAATCTCAGCTAAAGCAATAACTCCAATAGTTGGAATGGCTAGAAGGAAACTAAACTTAGAAGCTGTGGTTGCCTTTAAACCTAGAAAAAGTCCAGCTGTGATAGTAATTCCTGATCTTGAAGTTCCTGGAATTAAAGCAAGACACTGAAAAAGACCTATGATGAATGCTTCTTTAAAATTAATCTGATCTAGATCACCTTCATTTGTATTAAATTGGGCAAAATATAAAAGAACACCAAAAAAAATAGTTGCGTAAGCAATTATATGGCTATTCCTTAAATGTAGATCAACTAAATCTCTTAAGAAGAAACCTAGGAGGAGCACTGGAATTACAGCAATTACTAGATTTAATGCTAACTTATTTTCTGTACTGAACAGATGATGAGAACCAAGATTTCGTAACATAATTAAAAGATCTGATTTGAAATAAGCTATAGCTGCTAAAAGAGTCCCTAGATGAACTCCAACATCAAAAATAATTCCCTGGTCTTCTTTACCAAGAAACTCGCTTAATAAAACTAGATGGGCTGAGCTAGAAATAGGTAAGAATTCAGTTAAACCTTGAACTAAAGAAAGAAGAACTATATGAAAAATATCCATTAACTTTTAGACCAATGCTCTTCCCCGGAAAGATAAATTGGTGCTAAATCTTGAGGGTCTAAAATTAGACCTTCGCTAAATCTTATTTTTGCTTCTTTAAGTAAATCCTTAGCATTAGGGTATCTATCAAAAAGCTCTACACCTAAGTCTTTCAATAACCTTTCTATTAATTTACAACCATCTCCTACGAAAAGAGAGCTCTTAGAAAAAATAGATGAATCAATATTTTTTAGATCTAATGCTTTTTCACTTACTGAAACTATTCTGCTTTCATTAAATTTAAATTTACCCACATAAATTTGATCCATGTGGGCATTTATTAATACTGTCACATTTGGAGAGCTAAATTCTCTATGAATACCAAGGGCCAATATTTCCATACTAGAAACAGAAATAACTGGTATACCTATGCTATAAGCCAATCCTTGAGTAACAGAGCAAGCTAATCTTGTCCCAGTAAAAGAGCCTGGACCACATCCTGCAGCAATAGCATCAAGATCCTGATAACTCAAAGCTATTTGTTGCATTAAATCTTGGATTGACTCCAGTAATTTTTCTGTATGTTGTTGAGGTAATAGTGAATGGATTGATTTTATTTTTCTGCCATTTGTTACTGCTATGGAACATGCATCACTAGAAGTTTCAATAGCTAGAATATTTGGCATTAAATATTTTTTATTTTCTTTAGCATTGAGCTAGAAACTTCAGAGGGAGAGCCTATTCCAGAGATCTTCAAGTAGTTTAAGTCTTTCGTTTTTGACCTTTCAGAGTAAAAATCAATTAGCGGTAAAGTTTGAGAATGATACACACCCAATCTATCCTTAACGGTGTCAGGCTTGTCATCCTCTCTTTGAACTAAAGGTTCGCCACTCAAGTCATCTGTGTCCTTTTTCTTAGGTGGATTAAACTTTACATGATAATTTCTACCCGATCGTGGATGAACTCTTCTACCTGACATTCTGTCTATAATCATATCGTCAGGCACATCTATCTCAATCACTAAATCTATATTAATATTATTTTGATCTAGAGCTTCAGCTTGAGGAATTGTCCTAGGGTAACCATCAAAAAGAAAACCGTTTTGGCAATCTTCTTTTGATATTCTTTCTACAACTAACCCGACGATCACTTCATCTGACACTAAAATACCCTGGTCCATTAAAGATTTAGCTTTCAAACCTAACTGGGTCCCAGCATTAATAGCTTCCCTCAACATATTTCCTGTGGAAATATGAGGTAAATTGAATTCTTTACAAAGAACTTCTGCTTGAGTCCCCTTCCCTGCACCAGGAGGTCCTAAAAGTATAATTCTCATAGACCTTCCCCTAGAACAAACGCTAAAGAGTGTTCTTTAGTATCTGAAATAGTAACAAGGAAATTTTTACAACCTATTTCTTCAGCTTTCTTTAGTGCCTCCCCTTTCATAAGCAAATATGGCAACCCGCTTTCCTCTCTTAATACCTCAATGTCTTTTAATGTAACCCCTTGAGTAAAACCTGTTCCAATAACTTTTGCAGCAGCCTCCTTACTTGCGAAGTTGTTGCTTAAGAAGGATATCTTTCTGCTATAAATATTTTTTGATAGGTATTCCTTCTGTTCTTCTTCTGTTAATATTTTTTTTATAAATCTATCTCCAAATTTATTCAAAACCCTCTCGATTCTTTTCTTTTCTACTAAGTCGACGCCAATTCCTTTAATCATTCTTAACCTCTTTATCTAGATAAATACTCTCTTATTTTTAAGGGTTTATTTCCAAGATGGGAGTTTATAGCTTCTCTCATAATTTGTTTAGATGAAGTAAGAGTTTCAGTGTCAGACAAATGTCCTTTAGAAAAATTGATAATATCCTTTCCTTTAAAATTATTCTTCTTGCTTACCGAAGTCTTTGTGGACTGAAACCCGGTCATTGGATCAAAAATATAGATACTGTCAGTTTTAATTTTTTTATCCGAGTTTGCTTCAAAACATAGATCTACCCCATAACCAATTTCTTTTAATAAGTTAAGTTCAAACATTCTTAGATGAGCTTCAAGACTTTTCTTTCCGACGCTGCTTAAGTGGCTACAGAATGTTAAATAATTATCAAAAGTTTCTACATGAGGATCTTCTTTATCTAAAAGCCTCATCAATAGCTCGTTTAAATAAACCAAAGAATTAAGACTATGCTGATTAGGATTAAAATATCTTTTAATTTCGCTGTTAGTAAGGTTTTTTAGATCACCTTTTCCGGAACAAGAAACTAAAAATAGGCTAAAAGGGGTTTTTATAACGCTTATCTTACTTTTGGGTCTTTTAGCTCCCTTTGCTACTACAGATACTCTTCCATAATTTCTTGTAAAAAGTTCTACAATTAAACTAGTCTCTTTATAGGGTCTGCTATGTAAAACAAATGCTTCTTCAAGAGAAAAGGGTTTAAGCATCTTTATACCCCATAGAACTCATGGTCCTCTGATCATTAGTCCAATCTTTCTTTACTTTTACCCAAACATTAAGCATGACTTTTGTTTCCAGTAACTTTTCAAGATCTTTTCTTGAAGCTATGCCTATAGATTTGAGTAACTTACCCTGTTCTCCAATAACTATGCCTTTTTGACTTTTCTTTTCTACATATATTATTGCGTCTATGGTTATTAATGATTTTGTTTCTTTAAAGTCTTCTACAATAACCGTAAGCCTATAAGGAACTTCATCTCCCACTCTTGATATGCACTTTTCTCTTATGATTTCAGAAGATAAAAATCTTTGGGAAGCATCAGCAATTTGATCTTCTGGATACAAGTGTTTGCTAAACGGCAACCTCTTAATAATCTCACTTTCCAATAAATCAATATTCTTATTCTTTAAGGCCGATATAGGTATCACTTCATTGAAAGTAAATAATTTAGTAACTTCTTCGACAAAAGGAATCAATTTGTCCTTTTTATGAATTTTATCTATTTTGTTTATAACTAAAATCACCTTATTGTCCCTAGAAGATACTTGATTCAATAATTCTTTATCAGTTTCAGAAAAATTTAAAGGATCTACTAGAAAAAGAACGATATCTACTCCATTAATTGATGATAATGCTACTTTGTTCATAAACTTATTCAATTTACGTTTATGTCCCTTGTGAAACCCAGGAGTATCAACGTAGATTATCTGGTTATTTTGCCTTGTTTTAATACCCAAAAGTCTCTGTCTTGTAGTTTGTGGCTTTCTAGAGGTTATAGAAATCTTTTGCTCGATAAGTTGATTTAATAAAGTGGACTTACCAACGTTCGTCTTACCAATTAAAGAAACCATACCTGTCTTTTGTTTATCATCAGTCATTTTTAAAGTGCTCTTCTAGTAATAATTGGGCTGCCTGTTGTTCTGCAATCTTCTTACTTTTACCCAGCCCTGTGGAGGTAAGATCTAACTCTTCTATAAAACAATTACATTCGAATCTATCTTCAAAAAGGGCATCTCCTCTATCTAATGATTTGTAGGTAGGCAAGCTAAGGTTTTTCTTATGTAAAATTTCTTGCAGGATAGATTTCGCGTCTTTGAAGCTAGCAGAAGGGTCTAAACTATCTAATTCTTCCAAAAAGATCTTCTCTAAGAAGTCTTTTACTTGCTCTAAACCTCTGTCAATGAAAATTGCTCCCACTAAAGCCTCTAAAGCATTTCCGGCTATAGAGTTATTCTCTGTTGACACCCCTTTTCCCAAAATAATTTCCTTGGTCAGTCCGACCTTTTGGCCTAAATTATTTAGAATACTTCTACTTACTAAAGAAGCTCTAATCTGTTGCAACTCACCCTCATTCAGTTCACTAAACTTTCTAAAGAGTTTTTCTGCTATAAAAAAATTTATTATTGAGTCTCCGAGATATTCAAGTCTTTCGTAATTCCTGTTCGAAGCGCTTTTATGTGTTAAAGCTTCATTCCAAAGGGATTTATTTTTAAAGTTAGACTTTATTTTTTTGAGATTTATGGACACTACTAAATTATTTTATACGTCTATTTCTTTTAAAAGTTGGTAATTCTGAGAATGAGCCCCAGTGCATCCAAATAAATTCACCCCTTCCTATTAGGTGTTCTTTAGAAAAATAACCCCAATCCCTGCTGTCTAAACTATTGTCCCTATTATCGCCTATGGCTAAATATTTATTTGGTGGAATCTCCCAAACGTAGTTCTCATATTCTTTTAAACCTAAATATCTAACAGTGTAATTAAGGTTATCTAGTTGCTCGGAATAAAACCTCTCTTCTTTATTTTGAATTATAAATTTTCGATTTAATTTATTGCCGTTAATGAAAAGGTCTTCACCTCTTATTTCAACTTTATCTCCTGGAACCCCTATTATTCTTTTGATGTACTTAATACCAAGATAGGTGCATCTGTCCTTCTGCAGGTACAAGAACTTATTTAAGAAAACCTGACTTTCCCTTACCGGTATGGATGCTAATTCTGGTCTAGCTTCTTCTGGTGAAGAATCACATAAAGTATGTGGAGGTAAAAATACTCCTACTTCACCTCTCTTGGGCTCTCTCACATTGACAACCAATTTATTTATAACGGGCAGTTTTAATCCGTATGCATATTTATTTACAAGAACGAAATCTCCTATTTGCAAACCAGGTACCATAGAGCTTGAAGGAATTTGATAAGGCTCATAAGCAAAGGATCTTATGCTCAGAATAAGTAACAGTATCCAAAAATAAGACTTGCTTTCAGAAATTAAATTTTTTAGGTTTAGTGCAATTCCTATTAACCAAGATAACACTGCAAAAATAGTTGCAAGGAATAGAATTAAACCGAAATCTAAATTTAGTCGAAAAACTCTCCACAACAGAAATAAAACGATGATGAACATTAAAGCACTCATCGCGGCTGCACCCTTCAGATTATTATTTATAGTAAAAAATATCCAAGATCCATAGCAGGTAAGTCCTACTAACGAAAGCAGGATTAGTATTTGGTCTAATTCAAAAGTCATTATTAATCATTAACCTTTAGTACTGAAAGAAAAGCCTCTTGTGGTATTTCAACTTTGCCTATCTTTTTCATCCTCTTTTTACCAGCTTTTTGCTTCTCTAAAAGTTTCATCTTTCTGGTTACATCTCCACCATATAGTTTAGCAGTAACATTTTTTCTATAAGCTTTAACGGTTTGCCTGGATATTATTTTCCCTCCTATTGCGGCTTGTATTGCAACATCAAATTGTTGTCTTGGAATAACTTCTTTAAGAGATTCAGTTAACTGTCTAGCTTTTGCTTGAGCAACTTCTCTGTGAACAATAATAGCCAAAGCATCAACCTTGTCTCCATTTAAAAGAATGTCCAGTTTTATAACATCGCCCTTCTCATATCTATCAAGAGAATAATCTAAAGAAGCATATCCTTTGCTAACTGATTTAAGTCTGTCAAAAAAATCTATCACAACTTCACTTAATGGAAGGTCATAGATTAGTTCAGCTTGATCAGCAACATAACGTAAAGAGCGTTGTTTACCTCTCCTCTCATTACACAAGGTCATTACCGAGCCAATAAATTTTTCTGGTACCAAAATATTTGCCTTAGCAATCGGCTCTCTTATTTCATTTATCTTATTTGTTTCTGGGAGGGAACTAGGGCTTTCTATCCTTATTTCTTTTCCTTCATTATCTAAAATTTTATAAGCTACAGTGGGGGCAGTTGTTATCAGATCTATTCCATACTCTCTGTGTAACCTTTCAGAAACTATTTCCATATGTAAGGTCCCTAAAAAACCGCAACGGAACCCTGCTCCTAATGCATCAGAGTGTTCTGGTTCATAATTCAGTGAAGCATCATTTATACATAGCTTTTCAAGGGCCTCTCTAAATGATTCAAAGTCATCTGCACTCTGAGGAAAAAGTGCAGCATAAACCTGAGAGTTAACTAATTTAAAGCCCGGTAGTTGATCAGTATTTGAATTATTTTTGATGATAGTGTCCCCTACAGGAGCTCCTCTTATTTCTTTTATAGAAGCGCAAACAAAACCTACTTGACCTGAGTACAATTCATCAAGCTCTTTCCTCTTCGGAGTAAAGACTCCAAGTTTATCAATTGAATGCTTTTCTTTTTTTGAATGGACTTCTATAAGATCACCTTTCTTTAGCACTCCCCTTACTACTTTCACTAAGGAGACCACTCCTAAGTAATTATCAAACCATGAATCAATTATTGAAGCTTGTAAAGGCGCCTTAATATTCAAAGAAGGACCTGGAACCTCCTGAATTATCTTCTCCAAAACGTCTGTTATACCAATTCCTTCTTTTGCACTAATACAAGGTGCAGAGGAAGCATCGATCCCAATAATCTCTTCGATTTCTTTTTTTACTCTATCTGGATCAGCTTGGTCTAAATCAATCTTATTTAAAACAGGAATAATGTTGAGACCCTCTTCTACTGCACTGTAACAAGTGGATAAAGTTTGAGCCTCAACTCCTTGAGATGCATCAACCAAAAGAATTGCTCCCTCACAAGCAGAAAGAGACCTTGAAACTTCATAAGAAAAATCTACATGTCCAGGCGTATCTATTAAATTTAATTGATAGGTATTTCCGTTCTTTGCAGAGTAATCAAGGTTAACAGTTTGAGCTTTTATTGTTATCCCTCTTTCTTTCTCTAGATCTAAAGTATCTAAAACTTGGTCAGACATCTCTCTATCCGTTAATCCTCCGCAAATCTCTATAATTCGGTCGGCAAGAGTAGACTTCCCGTGATCGATATGAGCAATAATAGAAAAATTTCTTATATCCATAAGTCTTAAGCATTAATTTGCTTAAATTTAAGTAAAGGTTAACTATTTTGTTAGCTTTAAGCTACGAAATGTTTGTACGCCATTGCGAACTATTCCAATCATTGTAACATTAGAATTTTCTTTAGCTTTTTCAAGCGAAGAAGAAAGATCACGATTATTTCTTATCTTTTTACTTAGTATGTAGGTTATGACATCTCCTTTCTGCATTCCTTGCTGGGCTGCTAAACCGTCTGGATTTACCTCAATAATTAATACTCCATGATCCAAATTCATGTCTCTCCTCTCATCAAAGGTTAGTTCTCTTGTTACCAATCCTAAATCATCTGATTTATCTCCTTTCGATGAACCAGCAATAGATAAGTCATCAGGTAACTGACCAACTTCTATACTCAAACTTTGTTGCTTTCCTTCTCTGATGATCCTGGCTTCTATTGTTGATCCAGGTCTAATACTTCCAACTGTCTGAGGAAGATCTCCAGAATAAATAATCTCAACTCCATCAAACTCTATTATCACATCTTGATCTCTTAGGCCTGCCCTTTCAGCTGGACTATCAGGTATTACTTGACTGATAAGGGCACCTTTGGGTGCTGACATACCAAGACTTTTAGCCAGATCGCTTGTTATCTCTTGAATACTTACTCCTAACCAGCCTCTAGCAACCGAGCCGCCTTCTCTAATTTGATCGACTACATCCATTGCATAATCAATAGGAATTGAAAAAGAAATTCCCATATAAACACCTGATCTTGAATAAATTTGTGAATTTATTCCCACTACCTTTCCTTCTAGGTTAAATAATGGTCCTCCGGAGTTTCCTGGGTTTATTGCTACATCAGTCTGTATAAAGGGAACATAAGTGGAGTCAGAGCCATTAGGAATACTTCTTCCCTTAGCACTAACTATTCCAGCAGTAACAGAAAAATTTAATTGGAAGGGAGAGCCAATTGCAACTACCCATTCTCCTACCTTTAATTCACTTGATTTACCGATTTTAACTACAGGTAGGTTGTCTGCTTCAATTTTTAATAAGGCTAAATCTGATCTTTCATCTGAACCTATCAATTCAGCTTTAAATTCTCTTCTATCACTCAAACTAACTATAATTTCATCTGCATCATCAACTACATGATTGTTAGTTAAGATGTAGCCATCCCTTGAAATAATAAACCCAGATCCACCAGACCTGACTTCTCTTTCTCTTTGTTCTCTACCTGGAGCAGGCTCTCCATAAAACCTTTTGAAGAATTCATCTAATGGGTCTTCAAATCCTCTAGGGCTACCCCTCCAAGAACTCCTTTCTTTCACTATTTTTTTGCTACTTATATTAATTACTGCCGGAGAAGACACTTCAGCTAATTCAGAAAAGCTCGGTAAAGTGTTGCTTTGACCGTTTAGATTTAAAGAAATGAAAAGGGAAAGGACAGGAAATAAAAATAATAATCTACTCATGGTATTTTTAGGGATTATCTGTTGTTAATAGAAAAGTTTGCGTTTCTTAAGATTTGAGATTTTTGCTTAGAAGAGATATCTCCAGTAACCGAGATAATATAAAAACCATTTTTTGTTTTTAAATAAGACAGCTTTGGAGCCTGATTGTTGTTGAGTTCCGGTAAAGCAGTAGAAGCTGGCATTAAGGAAACTTTAAAAGTTTTACCATTAGAAGGTAGTCTGTAGTTAGCATAGACTTGGCCTCTATTGCCTGAGTTTACTCCTTGTAAAGTAACGTTCATACCCTTAGTAGCTATATCTAATACTTGCATAGCCTGAGGTGTTGCAATTGCATCTGCAATTTTCTTGTTGGTTTCAGAGGCAAATAAATCTTCAGGTGAAATAGTTTTATTTAAAGGATCTACGCCTACAAAAGCAATCGCTATGACTAAGCATGCACTAGCGGCTACAGTTAAAGACAAGAAAGTTTTATTTGGTGTAGTCAGTTCATTGGGTTCAGCTTTGTACTCTCCTAGTTCTTTGGCGACTCTATCTGCTATATCAGTCTTAATGTAACCTAAAGAATCATCATTAAGTCCCATCTTAGTGATTTGTAACCTCTCCCAGTAGTCCCTTAATTCTTGGCTGGTCTCGATTTCTTCCAATACCCTCCTAACTTCAAATTCGGAAAGTTCACCGTCTACTAATGCAGATATTCTTTCTTTTATTCCTTCATTCATTTTCTCTTAGATCCTTTTATTAAACCTGGATTACCTTGTACTAAAGGTAAGATTTTTTCTTGGATTATTTCTCTACCTCTAAAAATTCTAGACCTTACAGTGCCAATAGGGCAATTCAGCACCTCAGAAATATCTTCATAACTTAATCCTTCAAATTCCCTTAAAGACAGTGCAGTTCTTATATCTTCAGGCAGGTTTGTTAGCGATTCAAAAATTAGCTCCCTTAGATTATTAGCTTCCATTATTTCTTCTGGAGAACTACCTGAGGGTATGTCAAAAATATCTATATCTTCAGAAGATAAAATTTCTGCTTCTAGGAGTTCTTTTTTCCTTTTCTTGGACACCAAGTAATTCTTTGAAGTGTTAGAAGTTATTCTGTACAACCACGTATAAAAGGCACTTTCTTCTCTAAAAGAGTCTAAAGATTTATAAGCTTTTAAGAATGACTCTTGGGCAATATCTTCAGCAATTTGAAGATCTTTAACAAACTTCATGGCTATTGCTACAGTCCTTGATTGGTATTTAAGGACTAGAAGATCAAAGGCCTTATAATCTCCCTTTTTAGTTCTTCTTACAAGAACTAGATCTAAGTCTTTATTGCTTTTTTTCATGCCTCTTTTATATGTATACAATCAGGTAGACTTTAAAATAATGAAAAAGTTCTTCAATTGTATAATTTTTTAATATCTTGAAGCTAATACTAGGCCACCTTTCAACCCCAGATCAATATCTTTAATTAAGAAAGTTGGCATTATCTGCAATAGATCTTTCATTTTAGAACTAGACTCGAAAGCTCTCCTAAATAACTCTGCTTCATTAGGTTTAAGTAAAGTATTTGCAATAGAACCAGAAAAGAATACTCCTGAAGTTGCACCCCAAATCAAAGCTATATACTGGGCATAAGTTGATAAAAGATTAATTAATATCTCTCTAGTTTTTAGACAGTCTTTGTCTTTACTATTATTCAAAATCTCTTCATTACTGTATTCAGTTGAAGGGCAATTCTTTAAACTTCTTAGAATAAAGTTAATTCCTTTCCCAGATAATAAATCTTCAAAGTCTGGTGCTCTTCCTTTCTCTTCTTTAAATTTTGTTACCAAACCCCCTATTTCATCTGAATAAGAAGGTACTTTAAGATGGCCACCTTCGGTGAAAACTACTTTTTTTTCTATCAGACCTGCTAGACCTAAACCTGACCCAGGGGAAATTAATACTTTAGTACCTTTTTTTTGCTCCTTTGCTTTGCCTAGCCTTAAGAGATCTTCATCTATTAAAGAGTCTAGGGCGTATGCTTGTAACTCTAAATCATTTAAAACTTCCAAGGATTCAAAGAATAATTTTTCTTTTAAAGATCTCCTATTAAATTTTATATTAGTATTTGTGAATATTATCTCATCCCTTATAACTGGAGCTGCCACTCCTATTACACCTTTAGTTACTTTCTTTTTTATATCTTCAAAATAATTAGTAATTAAGTCTTCAGCAGAACTATAATCAGATAGTAAATAATTCCTTTGTTCGCAGATGACCTTTCTTTTGTTTGTTAAACAAATTCGAACATTTGTGGCTCCAAAATCTGCTATTAAAATATGGTCATTTCCTTTCATCTTGAATAAAAGCCTTAATTTGATTAATTATATTACTAAAATTAGTAGGTCCTGACTTTCCGTTTATTATCCACTCCATAAGGTCAACATCATTGTTATCTAATAGATCTAGAAAGTTTTCTTTTTCAACCTCAGTTAGATTTTTAAATCTTTCTTCAACAAATGGTTTTAGAATTAAATCTAGTTCTTGCAGACCTCTTCTAGATAAAAAATAAGCTTTTTTGTGTAAATTAGAATTCACAGTAGGTTTATAATAGTTTAGGTTAGATGTGGATAAAAATATATTAATAGAACTTAACCATTTAAGTACTTTACAGTTTAATGGTGAAGGAGCAATTGATTTGCTTCAAGGCCAAATCACATGTGATGTCCAAAAGGTAAGCCCTAATAACTCCTGTTTAGGAGCTTTATGTAATGCCAAAGGTAAGGTAATTAGCTCGTTTCTTGTCTGTAAATTAGACACTCCAAATTACTGTCTAATAGGAGACCATGAAGCTCTAATAAAAGCAAAAGAAGAACTTGAGAAGTACAGTCCATTTTATAAAGTACAAATGGATTTAACCAATAATTTTAATTTTCTAGCTATAGATAAGAAAATACTTGCGGCTAATTATGGTAAGGGTCTTTTTAAAAAAAAGAACACAATAGAAATTGGAAGTATTAAATATTTTAGCTATTTAAATAAAAAGTTGGCTTTAGTAGCTTGTAAAAAGAAAGAAATAGATCTATTAAAGAAAGGATTCGAGATTAAAAAAGACATTTTAGATTGGGATCTTGATGAAATTCTATTAAAGAATGTTGAGGTAAATGCTGGAAATTCTGGTATTTATACTCCCCATGAACTGAACTATGATTTAAATGACAGAATTGATTTTGAGAAAGGCTGCTACACAGGCCAAGAAATAGTAGCTAGGATGCACTATAGAAGCAAAAACCTACCTAGATTAAGTTTAGGAGAAACAGATAGCCCAGATGTAGCTGAAAATATGTCTGTTACAAATACTCAAGATAGAAAAATAGGGAAAGTAGTAAAAGTAGTAAATTTAAATGAAAAAAGCATGTGTCTAATAAGTTCTAAAGAAAAAAAACTCTCTAAAGAAAAAAACATAATTAGGGAGATAGATTGTGAAGTAGTATTGATTTAAGTCTCTAAGCTCCAATCTATAGGTTTCTTTCCACAACTCTTTAAATAATCATTGCACTTCGAAAAATGTTTATTCCCTAGAAATCCCTTATGTGCTGATAAGGGAGAAGGGTGAGCAGATCTCAATATTAAATGTCTATTAGAATCAATATTCTCACCTTTTTTAGCGGCATATCTTCCCCATAGTAAAAAAACTATAGAATCCATTTTATTAATCTTCGAAATAATTGAATCTGTAAAATTCTCCCATCCCCTTGAGGCATGAGAATTTGCCAGACCTTGTTCTACAGTTAATACACTATTTAATAAAAGAACTCCTTGCTTAGCCCAAGGTTCTAAACAACCCGAAGTAGGCATCGATAGATTCAAGTCATCTACCACCTCCTTAAATATATTTTTGAGAGAAGGTGGCAAAGGAATGCCATCAGGTACAGAAAAGCTAAGTCCGTGAGCTTGACCAGGGCCATGGTAAGGATCTTGGCCTATTATCACTACCTTGACTTCATTTAAAGGTGTTGTGTTTAAGGCTCTAAAAATATCTTTTCCTTTAGGAAAAATTTTTTTACCTTTTTTCTTTTCACTAGCTAAGAAAGACTTTAGTTTAAGCATATATCCTTCATCAAATTCACCTTCTAGCTCTCTTAGCCAAGATGACTCTAGTTGGATAATCTTTTTGGGTTGAATTTTCATAAATAATAAAGGTTAATGTTAGGAGAAAATTAGAATAAAAGAAAACGTTAAAATTTTATCCACAATTTCTGTGGATAACTCTTTGGATAACATTCAAATTTAAATCTACACCCCTTGAAAAGGAGGTTTGTCAGCAAATTGGTCGAATTTTGATCTATTCTAATTTTATTTAATAAAATCAATAACTTAAGTAAACTGTATAATTTTTGATCTTTCCTTTTACTCTTTTTTCTTAGACTAATAATCTATTTTTTTTAATATGTGCAAAACAACACCCCCCATAACACCATTGAATTGCTTTAATTTATCTTTAAACAAAGGGAATTACCCTTGTCTTTAAGGTTTAAATTCTAGTCAATAGTGCTATTTTATTATTCTGACGTTGATTAGGTTATTAATAGAAGATAGCTTCTCTATCGCAGAATTATTAATATCATTTTCTATGTCTATTAAGTTGTAAGCTATCTCTCCTCTACTTACATTGGTCATATCAACTATATTTAATCCTAATTCTCCTAAAGCAGTTGCAATCTGACCAATCATAGCAGGAACATTTTTATTAGTTATTGCAATACGCGCTTCAGTTGATCTTGCTAAGTTAACATTGGGAAAATTTACTGAATTATTTATATTTCCAGTTTGAAGAAAATCCACAAGCTGCTGAACAGCCATAACAGCACAATTCTCTTCTGCCTGAGAAGTACTTGCACCTATGTGAGGCAGAAGAATAACATCTCCGTTTTCATTAGCTCTTTTAATTAGCTCTGGAGTAGGGAAATCAGTTATAAAATTACTCAAGAAACCTTTGTCTAGTGCTTTTAAAATCGAGTCATTATTTACAACTTCATTTCTAGCAAAATTTAATAAAGAAGCATTATTACTATTTTTTAGTAAATTAAGATCTACAATCCCTTTTGTACTTTCAATGGCTGGAATATGGAGAGTTATAAAATTCGACTGAGAAAAAATTTGCTCAATGCTTTCTGCCGGTACTACTTCGCTAGGCAATTTCCAAGCAGCTTCAACTGATAATGCTGGATCATAGCCCACTACCTTCATGCCTAAAGCTACACCCATTCTTGCTACTTTTGAGCCTACGGCCCCTAAGCCAACAACACCCAGGGTAGAACCTGATAACTCTCTTCCTTTAAACTTCTTTTTGTTTTCTTCTAAGAATGGCTCTAAGTCTTCCATTCTCTCTAAGTGATTTAATTTGTTAACAAACTGAATGCTTGAGAAAACATTTCTAGATGAAAGCATCAGTCCAGCTAAAACTAACTCTTTAACAGCATTTGCATTTGCACCGGGGGTATTAAAGACGACAATACCTTTCTCAGTGCATAAATCTATAGGGATGTTATTCACGCCAGCACCAGCCCTAGAAATTGCTTTTAAAGAGCCATTTAAGTTACTCTCCTTTAATTTAGTGCTTCTGATTAAAACGCCATCAGGATCACCTTCTTCTTCATCCAGAATACAAGAAGTACCTGATATCACCTCTAACCCTACAGTAGAAATATTACTTAAAGTCTTAATTCTGTATTCTGCCATTAACTCTTATCCCAAAAAATGCGGAGAATAACATCATTTGATTCCTTTCTCGATAACCTTTAGAATTCGCGCCCTTTTTTTAAAAGCCATGAAACATTTTTTAAACTTAATAGACATGTCTGCAACTGAATTAGAAAGGCTGCTAGATTTATCTCTTTCACTAAAAAGAACTAAAGATAGTCCTAAGCCTTTAGAAGGTAAATATTTAGCCATGATCTTTGAAAAGCCCTCAACAAGAACTAGAATTTCTTTTGAAGCAGGTATGAACCAATTAGGCGGTAAAGCAAGCTTTCTTTCAGTTAACGATCTTCAGTTGGGTCGAGGAGAAACGATAGAAGATACTGCCAAAGTAATCAGCTCAATGGCAGATGGTATCGTTTTAAGAACTACCTCACATAAAAAATTAGTTTCTTTTGCAAAAAATTCAACTGTTCCTGTAATCAATGGACTAACTGATTTGTCTCATCCATGTCAATTATTAGCTGACTTATTAACATACTTCGAATTAAAGGGGAGTATTCTAGATGCAAAGGTAACTTGGGTAGGAGACTACAACAATGTTTGTTATAGCTATGTAGAAGCTTCAAAATTATTTAACTTTCACCTGGATATTGCCTGCCCTAAAGATTTCTGGCCTGAAGAAAATATTCGGAAAGAATCAGGTGCTAATTTCACTGAGGATTTAAAGTCTGCTGTTCAAGGGAGTGACTTAGTATGCACAGATGTATGGATTTCAATGGGCGATGAAGAAGACTCTTCCCAAAGATTTGATATTTTTAGCAACTACCAAGTTTCGCCTAAATTAATGGATTTCGCTAAACAAGATGCAATTTTCTTACATTGTTTACCTGCAGTTCGAGGACAAGAAGTTTCTGAAGAAATGTTAGATGACCCCAGGAGTAAAGTATGGATTCAAGCAGAGAATAGGCTTCATGCTCAGAAAGCTCTACTCATTGAACTGTTAAACAGTGATAATTAAAAGACTCCTTTAGTTCTCTCAACAGCTGAAAGCCACTTTAGATATTTATTTTCTAGGTCTTGCGATTCATTTAAAGGACTAAACTTTCTCTCGCATCTCCAATTGGATTTTAAATCTTCAATATCTGGAGAAAGACCAGCACTTATACTAGCTAAATAAGATGCTCCAAGAGCCGTTGTCTCTATTACTTCAGGCCTTAAGACATTAAAATTTAAAACATCTGAAAGCTTTTGAGAGAACCAATTATTTATTACCATTCCTCCATCTACCCTTAATTCAGAAAACCTCGCTCCATCGTTTCTCATGGCACCTATTAAATCTTTAGTTTGAAAGGCTATTGACTCTAAGGTTGCTGCAGTTATATCTGAGACACTGCTATCTCGTGTTAAACCAAAAATTGAGCCTCTGCTATTAGGATCCCAGTGAGGCGCTCCAAGTCCAGTAAATGCAGGAACCACTAGAACTCTTGAATCTGGATTTCTTGTTTCAACCAAATTTTCAGTTTCACTAGCATGTTTAAAAAAATTGAGATTATCTCTTAACCACTGAACAGCTGACCCAGCAACAAAAAGACTTCCTTCTAATCCGTAAGTGGTTACACCATTAAGACGATAAGCTATAGTCGAAAGTAATTTATTATTAGAAGTAATTACTTTGTCTCCAGTATTTAATATCAAAAAACATCCGGTTCCATAGGTGCTTTTTGCCTCGCCTTCATTAAAACAACATTGACCTATTAAGGCAGCCTGTTGATCACCAGCAATGCCACCTATGGTAATTTCCCCTCCTAAAATAGAGGTAACTCCATAGTCGTCTACACTATCGCAAACCTCAGGCAAGATTTGTTCTGGTATATTAAAGATTTCTAGTAAATCTTTATCCCAACAGTGTAACTTGATGTTAAAAAGCATAGTCCTAGATGCATTTGTGGAATCTGTTTTATGATGTTTCCCATTAGTTAGTCTCCAAACTAGAAAGCTATCTATGGTTCCAAATGCGAGCTCTCCCTTGTTGGCTCTTTCTCTCGCTCCAGAAACGTTATCTAAAATCCATGAAAGTTTGGTAGCAGAAAAATAAGGATCTATTAAAAGTCCCGTTTTTGTTTGTACTATCGTTTCAAGTTCCTTATTTTTTTTTAAATTTTCACAAATTCCTGATGTCCTCCTGTCTTGCCACACTATTGCTGGATAAATGGCCTCCCCAGATTTTTTATCCCAAACCACTGTTGTCTCTCTTTGATTTGTAATACCGATTGATGCTATATCCTGGTGTCCAAGTGAACTAGACTTTAGAAGCTTTTTGGTGACAGATAAAACACTGGCCCATATATCCTCAGGGTTGTGCTCTACCCAACCATCATTGGGAAAATTCTGTTTAAACTCTTCCTGCTCTATGCTTTGTAAGATGTTTTTCTCATCAAAAAGAACAGCTCTAGTACTTGTAGTCCCTTGATCTATTGCTATTACATACTTAGTCATAAAAAATAAAAGATAATCATTATGAATAATAATCTAATCTTGTCCTTCAGTAACTTGTTATCCACAAGAAATCCACAAAACTTTTTAGTATTTGTTGGCTTGTAATTTAATTAAAAACACAGTATCTTGTGTCTAGAAAAGATAAACACCACTATATATAGTTATTTCAGAGAATTAATAAAATTTAAATAATAGAAGAGAAATGGAAAATATAACAGAAACTAAAGCACCCAAAGCACCTTTAGAAATAAAAGAACAAAGCCCTTCTTTGTCAATCTCACCCGGCCAGATGAGAGTCATTAAAAGAAACGGCTCAGTAGTGCCTTATGACCAAGAAAAAATAGCAATAGCCATAACAAAAGCTTTCCTTGCAGTAGAAGGAGGAGCAGCAGCAGCTTCTACTAGAATACACAACAAGGTAAATGAATTAGCGAATGCTGTCACCATAACTTTCTCCAGAAGAATGCCCTCGGGAGGAACACTTCATATAGAAGAGATCCAAGATCAAGTAGAGCTTGAACTTATGAGATCTGAGGAAAGAACTGTAGCTAGGTCTTACGTTTTATACAGAGAAGAAAGAACGAAAGCAAGGAAAGAAGAGACAAGGGAAGAAGGAGAAGAAAAGCAAGCCCAAGAACCCGGAATTAAGGTCATCTTAGATGATGGATCTGAGTCTACCCTGGATATACAAAGACTAAAAACAATAGTTGGAGAAGCCTGCGAAGGCCTTAACGATGTTTCTGTAGAAGAGATAATAGAAGAAGCAAGAAAGAACCTATACGATGGAGTGTCACTTGCGGACGTCAGATCATCTCTGGTAATGACAGCAAGAACTTTAGTTGAGCAAGAACCAAACTACACTTTTGTTACAGCTAGGATACTGCTAGATAACTTAAGAGCTGAAGCACTCTCCTTCTTAGAAATGGGACAAGAAGCCACACACGCAGAGATGGAAAAACTCTACCCTCAAGCCTTGAAAACCTTTATTAAAAAAGGGATAGAAAATGAAATTGTTAATCCCGAATTACAAAAGATGGACCTCTTAAAGTTAGGGGCAGCGATAAAACCGGAAAGAGACAAGAACTTTACTTACCTTGGCCTGCAAACACTATACGACAGATATTTCATTCATAAAGACAATGTAAGATACGAGCTACCTCAAGTTTTCTTTATGAGAGTGGCTATGGGTCTGTCTATTAACGAAGAAAAAAGAGAAGAAAGAGCAATCGAGTTTTATAACCTGCTCTCCTCTTTTGATTATATGAGCTCTACACCAACACTATTCAATTCAGGGACAATGCACTCCCAGCTTTCGTCCTGTTACTTGACGACTGTTCCGGACGACTTACACGGAATTTACGGAGCAATACAGGACAATGCAATGCTGTCTAAATGGGCAGGTGGGCTAGGGAACGACTGGACACCAGTCAGGGGTCTAGGATCACATATCAAAGGAACAAACGGTAAATCACAGGGTGTAGTGCCCTTCCTTAAAGTAGTTAATGACACAGCAGTGGCAGTAAACCAAGGAGGAAAAAGAAAGGGAGCGGTTTGTTCTTATCTAGAGACATGGCATGTAGATATAGAAGAATTCTTGGAGTTAAGAAAGAACACGGGAGATGACAGAAGAAGAACACATGATATGAATACTGCTAACTGGGTTCCTGATCTTTTTATGAAAAGAGTGTTCGAAGGAAAACCCTGGACACTATTTACACCTAGTGACACTCCGGAATTACATGACTTATATGGAAAAGCATTTGAAGAGAAATATGAGTATTATGAAAGCCTAACAGAAAGTGGAGAAATTGAATTCTACAAAAAAGTAGACGCAACAGACCTCTGGAAAAAGATGCTTTCGATGCTTTTCGAAACGGGACACCCGTGGATCACTTTCAAGGATGCGTGCAACCTCAGATCTCCGCAACAGCACATAGGCGTAGTTCATTCTTCCAATCTTTGCACAGAAATAACTCTTAATACTAGCCAGGATGAAATAGCTGTCTGCAACCTAGGTTCAGTCAATTTAACACACCACATAAAGGAAGGAGAGTTAGATCAAGAGAAACTAGAAAAGACAGTCAACACAGCTATAAGAATGTTAGATAACGTAATTAATATTAATTACTACGCAGTCCCTGCAGCAGAAAATTCAAATATGAAACACAGGCCCATAGGACTAGGAATCATGGGCTTTCATGACTCTTTATACATGCTTAACGTGCCTTATGCATCAGGTGAAGCAGTAGAATTTGCTGATAGATCTATGGAGGCAGTGAGCTACTACGCTATAAAAGCTTCTAGCAATCTAGCAAAAGAGAGGGGCACTTATGAGTCTTATGAAGGCTCTCTTTGGAGCAAAGGAACACTACCTATTGACTCTGTTACTTCCTTAAAAGAACACAGAGGAGAAGAATATGCAGAAGTAGATTTAAGTAAGACCTTAGATTGGGATTTCTTAAGGCAATTGGTATTAGACCAAGGCATGAGAAACTCTAATGTCATGGCCATAGCGCCTACAGCCACCATAGCTAACATAACAGGAGTATCTCAATCTATAGAGCCTACTTACCAAAACCTTTATGTGAAATCTAACTTGTCTGGAGAATTCACAGTAACAAACATACACCTAGTTGATGCTTTGAAAAAACATGGTCTGTGGGACTCCGTGATGGTTAATGATCTTAAATACTATGAAGGTAGTGTAAAAGAAATATCTAGAGTTCCTGAAGACATAAAATCTATTTACGCAACAGCTTTTGAGGTTGAACCAAGGTGGCTAGTAGATGCCGCAAGTCGAAGACAGAAATGGATTGATCAAAGTCAGTCTTTAAATCTATATATAGACGAGCCAAGCGGCAAGAAACTTGATGTTATGTACAGAATGGCATGGTTAAGAGGCCTAAAAACAACCTATTACTTAAGGTCACGAGGAGCGACCACGACTGAAAAATCAACTATAGCGACAGGTGAATTAAACGCTGTGTCAGCTTCACAAGAAACCATGGAAGCAAGTGCACCTGAAGCATGCTCTATCTTGGATCCAGATTGTGAGGCATGCCAATAGAAATGTATAAGGAGGAAAAATGTTAAGTTGGGAAGAATTTGAAGAAAAAGAAAAAAGAACTGAACCAGTAAAGGCTCATCAGCCCGAGGTAAAAGAAGAAACGCCAAAGGAAGAACCTAAACAGCAGGAAACAGAGACTAAAGTTAATCTTTCTACAGGCGATATATCCAATAGACTTGAAAGGGCAAAACAGGCAGTAGCAGATTTCGATAAAAATACTGGAGAGGAAGCGCTCTCTGGTATGGGCTCTCGAGTAGATGTTGATCAGAAAGCAATGATTAACTGTCGGGCTGATGTTAATCAACTAGTACCCTTTAAATATGATTGGGCTTGGCAGAAATATCTTGATGGTTGTGCAAACCATTGGATGCCGCAAGAAATAAATATGACTCCCGATGTAGCTTTGTGGAAAAACGAAGAAGGCTTATCTGAAGATGAAAGGAAAATTGTGATGAGGAGCCTTGGTTTTTTCTCCACGGCAGACTCTTTAGTAGCCAACAACCTCGTTTTATCTATATACAGACATATTACAAACCCAGAATGTAGGCAATACTTACTACGTCAAAGCTTTGAAGAAGCTATTCATACTCATGCCTACCAATATGTCATTCAATCACTAGGTATGGATGAAGCTGAACTCTTTAATATGTACAGAGAAGTGCCTTCTGTTGCTAGGAAAGCATCTTGGGCCCTAGACTTCACCAAAGAGCTTGATGACCCCAACTTCGAAACCGGTGAAATAGAGCAAGATAAAAAATTATTAAGAAACTTAATTGCTTTCTATTGTGTGCTGGAAGGAATCTTCTTCTACTGTGGTTTTACACAAATACTCTCAATGGGAAGAAGGAATAAGATGACTGGAACTTCTGAGCAGTTTCAATACATACTTAGAGATGAATCCATGCATTTAAACTTTGGAATAGATATGATCAACCAGATAAAACTGGAGAATCCTCATTTATGGGATGAAGAAATGCAGGATCAAGCTGCAGGAATGATCTTACAAGGAATGGAACTAGAGATTGAGTACGCAAGGGATACCATGCCTAGGGGTGTATTGGGAATGAACGCCAGTATGATGGAAGAGTACTTAAACTACATAGCTAATAGGAGATTAGTCCAGCTAGGGCTTACTGAAGAATTTCCTAATGCAGAAAACCCTTTTCCTTGGATGTCTGAAATAATGGACCTAAGAAAAGAGAAAAACTTTTTTGAAACTCGCGTAATTGAATACCAAACCGGAGGTGCTCTCAACTGGGATTGATGGTTGAGATTATCGGACACAGAGGTGCATCCTCAGAAGCTCCAGAAAATACATTAGCTTCAAACCATCTTGCTTTTCAGCAAGGAGCGGATGGTGTGGAGGTCGATGTTAGGCTCACTAAAGATAATAAACTAGTGTGCATACATGACAAAACTACCCTGAGAACAGCTAATAAAGAATTAGTCATTAGCGAAAGCACGCTTAAACAACTCAAATCTCTTGATGTTGGAAACTGGAAAGGAAATAAATGGAGAGGAGAATCAATTCCATCCCTCGAAGAAATTCTAGAAACCATTCCAAAAAACAAGAAAATCTTTATTGAAGTTAAAGTAGGCATTGAATCCATTGCCCCTCTTATTGAAGAAATCCAAAAAAGTAAGATGGAGAAAGAAAAAATTACCATTATCTCTTTTCATGAAAAGGTAGTTGAGGAAGTAAAACGATCTATTGAAGCAGTTACTGCTAATCTTTTGATCGCTTTCTCAGGTCAAAAAGGAGTCAAAAACACAGAGGTTCTCAAAAAATTGATAGACTATGAGCTCGATGGTGTTGGAATAGAAAATCATTTTAATTTTACCCAAGATTTTATTGGCCCTATATTGAAAGCTAATAAAAAAGTGCATGTTTGGACTGTAGACTCGATTAAAGAAAGTAGAATTTATAAAGAAATGGGGGTTTCATCTATAACAACAAACTTACCAGAAAAAATTAAATCTTCTTTATAAAACCAAAAAACTATTTATAACTAAAGCTTAGACCTTTATAGTCTGATAATTATGAAAGACCATGCAAAAGGATTTTTAAACCTAGTGGAAGAAGCTTTAAAAGATATTCCAGAGGTAGATGTTTATCAAGTGCAAGATAAATTGGATAAAGGTGAGCAGATTAACCTTATTGATGTCAGGGAAGACAACGAATGGAATTTGGGTAGAATTCCAACAGCTATACACTTAGGAAAGGGAATTATAGAAAGAGACATAGAGTCTGTAGTGCGAGATAGAGGAGTAGAGCTAATACTCTACTGCCAAGGAGGATTTAGATCAGCTTTAGCTGCGGAGAGCTTAAAAAAAATGGGATATAAAAATGTATACTCTATGAGTGGAGGTTTTAGTACTTGGGTTGTAAATGAGTTCCCTGTTTTAAAATAAAGGAGAAAACAATGAGTAAAAATGTTTCAAAACAAATTAGATCAGAGGTAACCAAGGAAGGAAAACTACTTATTTATATAGATGCTACTGAAATGCCTGAGCCTAAAGAAGATGAAGTTCTAATAAGAATTGAGGCTTCACCAATAAATCCTTCTGATTTAGGTTTGCTATTAGGTCCTGCTGATGTCTCGTCTATGTCGGTCTCCGGAGATGGCGAAGAAGCAGTTGTTACTATGGATATTCCTGAAGGTTTATTAAGAATGCTTGAGACAAGAATAGATCAATCCCTTCCTGTAGGCAATGAAGGGGGCGGAGTCATTGTGAAAGCTGGAAGTGAAGCCCTAGAGAGCTTAGTTGGTAAAACCGTAGGTGTTGCAGGAGGTTCTATGTATTCACAATTTAGGTGCGTAAAGGCCTCGGCTTGTTTCATTATGAATGAAGGAACTACATCTGCCGAGAGTGCTTCTTGTTTTGTTAACCCTTTAACGGCTTTAGGTATGGTAGAGACTATGAGAATGGAAAATCATACAGCCCTTGTTCATACTGCTGCTGCTTCCAACTTAGGTCAAATGTTAGTTAAGATTTGCTTAAATGAAAATATTCAGCTGGTGAACATAGTAAGAAAAGAAGAGCACGTAAAATTATTAAAGGATCTTGGAGCAAAAAATGTTTGTAATTCCTCGGTGGATACTTTTATGCAAGATCTAATTAAAGCTCTGGTAGAGACTGGTGCTACGATTGGGTTTGATGCTACTGGTGGAGGAAAACTAGCAGGTCAAATTTTGACCGCGATGGAAGTGGCAGCAACTCAAACTGCTACTGAATATAACAGATATGGTTCTGATAGTTTCAAACAAGTGTACATTTATGGTGGACTTGATAGATCTCCCACAACCCTTACCCGTTCTTTTGGTTTTTCTTGGAGCTTGGGAGGTTGGTTACTCACGCCCTTTATAGGAAAAATTGGACCGGAGAGGTTTAGTGAATTAAGACAAAAAGTAGTTGATGAAATTAAAAGCACTTTTGCTAGTTATTACACCAAAGAAATATCCTTAGCTGAGGTTTTAAACCCAAGCAATATTGAGGTTTATTCTAAACAGGCTACTGGAGAAAAGTATTTGATAAACCCAAACAAATAGGTGTCTTAAAAGGGCTTAGAGTAAATAAAAAGTAAGGACTCCTAAAGGTAAAAGGGACAAAAAGAAAATCCAACTAAAGCTTTTCCAAGACTTATAGTCCTCTCTGTTTCTGTAATAGTCTACTGATCCTGCAGTTAAGATAATAATCACTACAAATAAATTTAAAAGTACAAAAGTATCCAATTAAGAGAACACTCTAATAAGTGGATTTAGCTTTATTTTATCTGGAATTTCTTCAGCTCCTGGAATACCTCTTGCGACCATAAAGGGCTTTAGAGCTTCTATTGCCTTTGGTTCATCATAATGACAAATATTTGGGTACATATGGTGCATAGCGTGTATCTGCATCGAATGATTCAAATATCTAGGAATAGCATTAGACCAAAATCTAGAATCTTTATATCTCCCAACTGGTAATTTTTTATGTGGTTCGTGTGAAAAAATGATAGCGAGATAAGAAGTAGCAAGTTTTCTAGGTATCCACCACAGTAACAGAGTTTCAAGAGGATAAATTACTACAACAATCATTTGTGCGAAGAAGAATAATGAATCTACGAGACCTCCTCTTTCTAAAGCTTCTGTAAATTTAGGATCGTCCTTACTTAACTTCTCTACTACTGCAATAAGTCCGCCCTCCCCAGTTTGGTCTTGAATTGCTATTGCTGACTGAAACCAGCTATCAACATGTGTGTGGCGGTAATCTGGATCTCTTTCCGGATCATTAGTATGAGCATGATGTTTCATGTGGGTAGCCTTAAGAATATGGTGAGACTGAGCTAACGGAATAAGAGATATTTGGCCAACAAAAGTATTGAGCCAGTTAAGGTGTTTATGTTTTCCTGATAAATGACCGTGCTGACCAGCATGAGAAGGCAGATAAGAACAAGCTGTTGAAATAGTTGAGATAAGGAATCCAGCCCATAGTGGAATTACATTATTTACAACTAGGCCCCAAGTAATTATCCAGACAATACATTGTCCAAGTCCAATGACTATCATCTCCCACTCAATTCTACCCATGAAAGTACGGGCTACTTTTCTTTCTTCTTCAATAGAAAGCTCTTCTGCTAATTGATCCACGTCCATCCTTTGTGTTTAGCCAATAGGCCCAAAATAAGCCCTAATAAATAAGCTGTTAATGCAAAACCTAAACTATGATTAGTACCTAAAAAATAAAGAAACATTGCATTAAAAATACTTCCCCAAAAGACAAGTCCAAACCAAACCAGTCCCCAGTTAGTTAAATGCTCAAAGAAAACAGTAAAAACCTTCATGATTGACTCTATTTTAGCATTTAAAGAGTTTTTGAACGTTCTTGCTTAACTACCTTCTGCATTCCTTCCCACTCATCCCACATATTGCACATTGCTTGCTTGGATCTTTCCCAAGGATCATTCCCTTCTTCATATTCAAGCCACTCTCCTTTCTGCCCTCTATCAGGATGGTCTGAAACCCCATTTACCATCTTATCTGGTTGCCTTTTTTTATTTCTTAACCTAAAAATAATATTTTTCCTTGATTCAGTTCCATTCTCATTTCTAGAACCCGAATGAGGGATGTGATACATAGCGATGCAAGCATCACCTTTATCCATTTTAATTGGTGTTGGTCTGGCCCACTTTTTACCATCTGGAGTTGCTTCTGAAGAAGCATCAACAAATTTCTGCTGTATAGAGTCTGGGATATAGAATAAACCGCAGCGGTTTGGAGCTTCATAATTTATTCTCGGCCAACCAGGGCCTTCTGGACCTAGATGACCATTAGTTTCATATTGCCATTGGAAAAACTTTTCCATCTCATGATGAGCCCCTTTCAATAAATTAGTTTGTCCCCTGCCCTCTTCTGTTTGATCGTTTAAGCACACAAAAACAAAAGCAGTAAAACTACCTAAAGCTAGTGTCATCTCAGGGTCTTGGAATAGAGGAACAGAATTATGCCCCATAACATCCGCACTTCTCCCTAAGTCCCCTTTAGGACCTGATGTTATATACCTGTAATAAATCTCTTCTTCCGACCCTTGTTGAACATCTTGTGGAGCATTGATGGTCTGACTTCCATCCATATGAATTTGTGCACCATAGTAAGGCATGTCTTTGTCTTTATACCCAAGACTATTGAAATAATCTCCAGGTTCTGACTTTTTCATTACTCCAACTTGACAGTAAATTGGAGGGTCAAAGGAGCCCATTGCTTCATGCAATATTGGAGTCAAAGGAGAAGCATTGACCAGATCGGTCATTTCTTTTTTTCCTCCAAGATTTTCGCCTTTTTTAGCTTCCTTAATTTGATATAGAGCTTCCTCTACAAGCTCTTCAGGTATAACCTTTTTAAGAATTAGAAAGCCATCACGATAAAAATCTCTTTTCTGCTCATCTGATAGTTTATGGTGCGATTCACTCATGATTTAAACTTCTGATTTTATGTCATATGTTCGGGTAACAAGTTCACCTTGCATAAAAGGAGCAACAGCTTCAATTAATCCTGTCTCAACTCTCCAGGCCATATAAGCTTGTTGGTCCTCAGCACTATCCCATTCCTCGACAAGAACCACACTGGAAGTTTCTTTATCTACTAATGTAGTTACGCTTTTGCATCCTTTATAGGCTCTTGTTTCCACTAAAGCTTCTTTAAGGATATTTAAATAATCCTCTAACATATCTGGTTTCACAGGCATTTCTAAAGTTATCATTACGCTCATGATTTCTCCTTTTTAATTTTTAGTTAACTTAGAATATATATATTAGAGTAATAAAATAAAGAAAAAAGAATAAAAAATTATCAAAAAATATTGAAAAAACTAATACTAATCGTTATTTCTTTTAGTTTGGTAGGATTTATTGCCTGGCAAAATAGAGTAAATTTATTAATTGCAGGTCTTCCAATGCTTCTAGAGATTACTGACCCTGTTTCTGCTGAAGATCCAGTTGAGTGGTCAGTTGGTCCGGACCGTCCTATGGCTAATATAGATGATAGACCGCCGAACATAATATTAATTCTAGCTGATGATATGGGTTTTAATGATCTATCTCTTTATAACGGCGGAGCAGGAGACGGTAGTTTAATGACGCCTAATATAGATGCCTTAGGTCAAGAAGGTGTAATTTTTGATAATGGCTATGCCGCTAATGCAGTTTGTGCCCCTTCTAGAGCATCAATCCTAACTGGTAGGTATTCCACTCGTTTTGGTTTTGAATTTACTCCCTTTCCTGCAATTGGAGTGACAATAGCAAAATGGATACAGGAAATAGATGACCCAGAACTTAAAGCGTTCATTGATACTGAACTGGCTTCTGAGATGGATGACATTGCAGATAAAGGGATGCCCAGCGAACAAGTTACTCTAGCAGAAGTCTTGAAAGAAGCCGGGTACTATACTGCACATATTGGAAAATGGCATCTAGGCCAAATCGAGGGTAGTCATCCCTTGGATCAAGGTTTTATGGACAGCTTAATGATGATGGGCGGATTATATTTACCAGAAGATGATCCAAAAGTAGTAAATTCAAAAATCGATCATTCCATCGATAAAATGGTTTGGGCTACTGGAAGATTTGCAGCTTCATTTAATAAAAGCGGTTTATATGAGCCTAAGTCATATCTCACTGATTACTATACTGATAATTCAATGCAGGTAATAGAGAATAACCAACACAGACCTTTCTTTCTTTATTTAAGTCATTGGGCCATTCATAACCCCTTACAGTCTCTAAAGAAAGATTACGAAAAACATATAGATCACGGAAATCATAATCTTGGGGTTTATTCTGGAATGATAGAAGCTTTAGATAGGAGTATAGGAAGAATTGTAAAAAGACTTGAAGATCTTGACCTTAGTGAAAATACATTAATTATTTTTACTAGCGATAATGGAGGGGCAAGTTATATTGAACTGCCCGATGTTAATAAGCCTTATAGGGGCTGGAAACTAACTCACTTCGAGGGCGGAATGCATATACCTTTTATGGCAAAGTGGCCTTCTAAGATAAAAAAAGGCACTAGATTTAAACACCCCATACACCATATTGATATCTTTCATACAGCTATTGCAGCAGCAGGCGCTGATTTGCCCACAGACAGAAAACTAGATGGGGTAGATTTGCTACCTTATGTACAAGGTAGAAATAATGAAATTCCACATAAGACATTATTTTGGAGAGAGGGTCACCACCAGACAGTTTTGCATAATGGATGGAAGTTAATAAAATCAGGACGCATCAATAAAAAATGGTTATTTAACTTAAATGAAGACCCACTAGAAAAAATAAACCTAGCTAAAAAAGAAGTAGAAAAGATAAATGAACTTGAAAATTTACTTGCTGCCCATAACGATGAACAAATCGG
>CEUS01004635.1_pt1 | contig 39553 bp, 33 predicted proteins | sample 427031 | NCBI WGS metagenome assembly CEUS01 (sample SAMEA2622837, study PRJEB7988) | marine metagenome | biome: marine biome (ENVO:00000447); feature: marine epipelagic mixed layer (ENVO:xxxxxxxxx); material: "saline water (ENVO:00002010), including plankton (ENVO:xxxxxxxx)" | depth 140 m | reverse complement strand
ACTCTTGGATTGATGGAAGCAAACTCACTCACTCTCGCGAATACACCGAAGAGGAATTGTGGGAAAATTTCACCTATTTCGCCCAAGAAATCGCTCCTGTAGCCGAAGAAGCTGGCGTAAGGATTGGGATTCACCCCGATGATCCCCCGGGGGTGAACCTAGGCGGAGTTCCACGTCCTATTTTTAGTAGCTTTGATGGATACAGCCGTGCGATTGAAATTGCAAACAGCCCGAATGTCGGTCTTTGCCTCTGCATTGGCTGTTGGCTAGAAGGCGGACAGGCCATGGGCAAAGGAGTTGTTGAAACTATCCATCATTTTGGAGAGCAAGGTAAAATCTTCAAAGTCCACTATCGGAACGTCGACAAACCGCTACCCCATTTTGTAGAAACCTTTGTTGATGACGGCTATTTCGATATGTACGAAGCAATGAAAGCTTTGGCGGAGGTAGGCTACGATGGAACTCTAATTCCAGACCACATCCCAACAATGGGCGATGACCCACGTATAGGTGAAGCTTACACCCTTGCCTATATGCGTGCTCTGCAAAAACGGGCGGAAGAAGAAGTTGTGAGCTAATAGAAATCAAGCCGCTTTCATTTCCATCTGTTTGGCTAGAATCGAAATCTATCAGTTCTATCAAAAACGAATCAACACTGACTACATTTAGTGTGTTGAATTTGGAGTGAGTTTCCCATTTTGCATGGATTAAATTAATCAATTCTCTGGACCAAACCTTTCGGGAATATCCGTCTTTCTTGTCTCCTATTCTGTAAAAATTCCGTGATAGTCTTGCCAGAAAGAGACAACATCCGACAGAGTGAATGGCATGCTATTCGGATGCTGCGCCAAAATTGACCAATCGGCTGAGGTTAACGCCGCTGGTTTCGACTACATCGAAGCTGCAGTAACATCTCTTATACCAGACGAAAAAGATGAAACTTTTGCTCCAATTCTTGCTCAATATAAAGCCTCACCTGTACCAACGAAGGCTATGAATCTCTTCCTGCCTCGGGACCTAAAGATCGTCGGCCCAGAGGTTAATTATATAAGAATAAAAAATTACGTTAAACGCGCAGTATGCCGTATCCAGCAAGTCGGAGCTTCAAGAGTCGTCGTCGGCAGCGGCGAAGCCCGTAATATCCCAAGAGGCTTCCCTAAAAATAGAGCAGTCGAACAAATCGTCCACTTCTTCGACATTCTTGGAAAAGAAGCGGACGAAACTCAAATAATCATTACAATCGAGCCTCTGAATACAAAGGAATCTAACGTCATAAATAGTCTAACAGAAGGATTTTCAATTGTCGAAAGAGTTAATCGCCGCTCTGTTCGACTTCTAGCTGATTTTTATCATATGGACGAAGAGAAAGAACCCCTCGAGAACATAATTAAATACAGTAAATGTATTAAACATGTCCATGTCGCCGACACTGGGCGCAAACCTCCCGGAACAGGGTTCTACCCATACAGTAATTTCGTAGACAACCTACATAAAGCAAAATACGACGGCATGGTTTCAATAGAGTGTGATTGGGAGGATTTCAAATCCGAAGCACCTCCATCTATTCAAACCCTGAGAAAGATTTTCGGAAAATACGATTGATGAGACTCCGAAGAAACAATGAGCAAATCAGATGAAATTCTCAAACTAATGCTTAACCCTTCCAATTATGACTGAAAAAGAAAAAGCAATTTTTGAAATTCAAATCTACGGATTCACCATAATCGAACGAGTTCTGAGCGAAGAACAAGCGGACAAAATGCGGGAGGCCTTAATTTCCTGCGATAGAGAATTCGGAACGAATCACACCTTCAGAGGATCCGCACGCCACGTTTCAAATCTTCCCACTCTCGAACGCATCTTTCACAAGACAATTGATCATCCCCGCACCCTTCCTATTTTAGAACATTTTTTGGGAGAAACTCTCATCCTTGGTAGCCTTAATTCAAGAATTGTTAGGCCTAACGACGGTTACCAAGATCTCCACGGAGATATTCCACAGGTGATGCTGAATATGGAATCACCTGTCATGATGAATACCGTCTGGATGCTGGATGAATTCACTTCCGAAATCGGAGCAACACGCTGCGTCCCTGGTTCCCACAAATCCGGCTATGCAAAACCTCCGGAGGGTTTGGAAATCAAATACGTTGTGGAAGCAATTGCCCCAATTGGAAGTGTTCTCATCTTCAACGGACAAACATGGCATGGGGGAGGGAGAAATACCGGCACAAAAAATCGTCACGCACTCTTTGGCCATTACCGTAAGCAGATGTGTATTTTCCAAATTGATCCCCACGACAACTTTCCGAGAGAATGGTTTGAAAATCTCACCACCCGTCAGAAACAGCTACTTCGAATGACCAATGGTCTGGGAGCTCCTCACGCTTCAGATAATCATCTTAGGTAAATATATTTAGACTTAATCACGAATCTATTTTAACTACTACAACGCAGGCCAATCCCAGTTTCGCAAATCCATTTCCGAAAACATAGCGTAATTCTATGAGAAATATAAATTCTCTCTCAAATCTCCAATGTGCTTAGTGTAATTTATCTTTTTCCGTAATTTACGCAATTTCGCCACTCCTATTAAAGTTTCTTTATGACATGATCCTTTCATCTTCAGTGCCGTCATAATCAATCATGCCACACCCTCCCTCCTATAATATTATCTACAATTGGGATGGGGCTACACACGGTTACTCAGAGGTTCCGCAGTCCTTAGAGGATTTTTTGGAAAAAACTTATGCCCCACTAATTGACACACAAGTTGGAGCATTGTTCTGGTGTGTCGGTGAACACGCAACAAGGTGGCCGACAGACAGCTTAGAATTGGTGGGGGAAATCCACGGCCGTCGCTACGAGAACGCACGTAGTTATACGAATACAGAGAACATCCGAAGGATGCTAGAACGTGGAGAGAATCCGCAACAAGAGCTGATCAACCAAGGACGAAAACTAGGTATCGCGGTCTATGCATCTGTACGCATGAATGACAATCACTTTAACGGAGCTCAGATTTCAGACCTCAAGGAACTACACCACTCAGAGCTAACACAACTAAGAATTAATCACCCTGATTGGTTACTCGGGGACAATACCTCAGAATGGTTTTCCCTGTCTTGGGACATGTCGATCCCCGAGGTTAGAGAACACCGTTTAGCCTATATTCGGGAAGTTTGTACCCGATTCGACTGGGACGGAATCGAACTTGATTGGCAACGGCACGCATTCCATCTGCCGGAGGATCAAGCCTGGCGTTTTCGTCATCTACTTACAGACCTACAACGGGCGGTTCGGCAGATGACCTATGAAATTGCACGAGAAAGGGGTAGACCACTCTACCTTGCTGCCCGTATATCTGGGAGTCTCGAGCGATGCCGTCAGATAGGATATGACATCCCACTTTGGATCGATGAGGGGCTGGTTGATATCCTGATCCCTTCAGCAAATGCATCAACCGACCCATCGATTGATGTCCCTTACTACTCCAATCTCTGCAAGGGGAAAAACATTGTCGTGTATCCCGGGCTAGACAATGCCCTACCTGGTACATCAGTTGGACCTGAGGAAGATGCAAAAAAGGACCGGATGAGGGTTCGTGCTATCACGAGCCATTACCACAGGGCGGGCGCTGATGGAATCTACGTATTCAACTGGCATGCTGATGCGAATACTCGCCGTGATTTGCTCACTTCTATCGGCTCACTCCAAACCCTTTACGGAAAAGATAAAATATACGCCGCCACTCACCGGTTCATCCTAAAGAAGGGGGATTGGCGCGGAGCTTATCGGGGTGATCGTCTGCTTGGCGATGTACCAGTTCCGCTGAAACCGACCCTGACAGGTGAAGGCCCTACTGTGATTCTCAACGTGGCAAACGAAAATACGGCAACTTACACTCTCCGCATCAGGTTGGAAGAATGGGTTAGAGGTGATAATGTTGCTGTTTGGTGGGATGGTAAACAACTAGAGAATCCCGAAGTAAGTTACTGCTACTGCAACGAACCACAAAAGATCAGTGACATCAGTGACGCTGTCTGGCTGAAATTCGTACTATCCGAGTGTTCTGAGGGATCACACGAAGTAAAGGTCGTTCTCATTGAAAGACATCCGCAGGTTACCTGTGATCTTGTCCTGACTGATATAGAGCTAGTGGTCCTTTTTAGTTAATTTAGTGGATACTTAAACACACAAGGCAGGCTCCATAGTTCCTGATTCATCATTGACCAATGGTTCTCTTGGCGTCTCTCGTAAAACCAAGCGTGGATCTCACCGAATGCACCAAAGTTCCAACCGGAAAATGCATATACTCTATCGACAGAGTATATGTTAGGAACTCATCAGATTATAGATCCAACTATAGGATAAAATCACGATCTGTCATTTATCGTTGATTGTCCGAGACAATAGAAGCCTCCTTATCAAGTAGACTGCAGTGCCGCTTCTTGAAGGCAGCACTTCCATCATCTTCTTCGACTGACAAATGCACCCCAGTTTGGAACCCGGGAAGATTCCCTTTGTAAAAGGAGAATTGATAGACCTCTTCGGAAGTAAAACTCCGCTCCCTAATCTCATCTTCATTCCCGGGCCAAGCAACGGTCAATATTCGCTTCTTAGATCGGTAGATGTCCTTGGGCGAAGGAGAATTGGGATCAACACGGTATTTTTCCACCGCCTTCTCATCCACTTGGATCCCAAGTCCTGGCTCGTCCGGAACCGGCATGTATCCATCAACTACTGGAATGCGCTCAGTCAGTAAATCTGACTCAAAGAGTTCATGGCAGGTAATTGAAGGCAATTGAGCGTGAAGAAGAACCGCCCCTAGATGGGCAGCATAAGCCGTCGTAATACCAGTTCCCACCAGTTGAAGCCAAAATGGAGTACGGAACTCTTGAGCCAACGTGGCTGTTCGAAGATTCGCCTGGAGAGTGCTTCCGATAACGAATCCATCACTGGCACGAGCGTGAAGGATCGCCTCACCAAAGTGCTCAACTACAAACTTCCTGACCCTCTGACGTAGTATTCGAGCACCTTCCAGATCTCTCCCTAAATAGAAAGGAGATTCATACATTCCCACGTTGAGATGCTCATCTAACTTTTGCAGATGAATTTCTGCATTTGCGGGCGTCAAAAGAAAGCCATTAAAGTCAATATCGAAACGGTAATCATTCGGAACAACTTTACCTACCGTTTCAATTTGCTGATGAATATCACGCCAAGGTCTAGCTTTCATCTTAAAGCAAGTGTAACCTCTTTTTACCGACTCCTGTGCCTCTTTGCTCCAATCCTCCGGTGGCATATCAATACCCCACCATGAAATTGGACAACGATCTCTTACCTTAGCTCCAATCAGGCAATGGACCGGGATCCCAGCATCCTTCCCAGCAAGGTCAAGAGCAGCGATCTGCGGACCCATTCCTATGCTATCATCTCGAAAAATACGCCAAGGGTCTTGGCCAACCAGGTTGTCCACAGGACTAGCTATACCAACGTTATCACCATAGCCAATCAAGCCATTGTCCGTCTCGAGGCGGTAGAGGTTAACCCGTTCGGAGTGGGTGCTCGCGCGGTGCATGTGCCTTTCAACATGATCGGCGTAAAACGGTATATCTAGTGTCAAGTACTCAGCTTTAGCAATTTTCATTGTATTATAAATTTTTCAGTTAATTCTGTCCATTATCCAGTCGAAATCACACGCGTTTTAGGGTGATTTCGGATATAAGTGAGTAGAATGCATCTCGGTCAAGTAGATTTCTAAATTCAAGAAAACATCTGGCATTACAATACATTTCGCATATCTGATTCCCTAGGACTCCAATCAAGATCAACCAATATTTATTTCCCTGTCTCTATTCGTAATCACTCGGCATTTTGTAAACCCTGAAGTAGAATATATAGAAACTATAAAATTCCAATATCCAAACTACTTCGATCCAAGATGGAATCTATGTCACAAAGATTATTGTGAAAACTGGAAGTGAAATTTTCTCCCTGCTGAACCTCGAAACAGATGGGATTAGGCCCGTTAAAGTCGCAGTTGAAGCCAACAGACTGGAAGAAGCAGAGATTGCCTATCTGAATTATTATCGCCAGAGACAGGCTCCGTTTCTACCTTGGAACGCACCGGGCGAACTCGACTTAAAGAAACGAACGGTAGACTTTGATTTTCTCCTATATTCCCTTCCTTCGTTCACATGGAAAGATCGTGAAAAAGTACGGAAAACCATTTACCTTGGTAGGGGTTACGTCGCCGCACGATCAGCACCACCACGGTTGTCTCCATATACCGCCAAGGATCTCGCGAATCTTATCTTACAACACAAGATCTTTCTTCCCGTTCATAGCGATGACGGCATTGTTGACCTTGGCGCTAACTGGGACTGGGAAGTGGTACCACCTGTTGAGGGTCACCGTTGGCCCATGTCACTCTGCTACCAATATTTCCTTAAAGTACTAGCAGTCACTTACTGGAATACAGGAGAAGAGAAATATATTAAAAAGCTCGTCTGGATTTGTCTGCACTATATTGAATATGTTCGAGGGCGATCTGACTGGATGTGGTTACCAGACATGCAACTGGCACGCACCTATCTGCAGATACTGCCTTTTATCCTTTCCTGGAAAAATCTTCCCCCAAGTGATCTATGTATCCTCCTCCACTGGCTCGCTACAACCTGTGCCGGTTCAATGGGAAAGGTCAAAAGTGCACCTGGGAACCAGCTTCTTTACAATGGGATAGGATTACTATGGTTAGGTGTTGGAATGCACGAGTTCCGAAGTTCATCTGATTGGAGAGATCAAGGACTTGAACAATGTAGCCGCTATTTTGCTACCGACGGTGCATATTATCCTGATGGTTCTTCCAGAGAAAACTCGCTAGGGTACACAGTCCGTGCTTCGTATTCCGGGCTCGAGGCTTTGATGCTGCTCAAAAAAAACGGCTGGGCTAGCCCTAAGCCAATCATGAAAGCAATGCGGAAACGTGCTTATTTTTTAGCGGACATGAGGCGTCCGGACGGTCTGTGCCCCAGTACAGGGGACGGACAACAAGCCTCTCCGGACAACTATATTGAGGCGATTTTAGAACTCGGTGATGATCCCTCTCTGGAACACGTTATTCGGGAAGGAAAACAGGGACCTCATCCTGATCATACTTCTATCTACTATCCATGGATGGGGACTGCGGTGATGCGAAGTAGCTGGGACCGGAACGCAAACTATATGATGTGTGATATGGGACCGCTTGGAGACATTCACGCCCACGAAGCCAAACTATCAATCGAAGTTGCGGTCTTGGGGCGAACACTCATTGCTGATAAAGGGGTTCATACCTACTCAAGGGAGAGTCGACACCATCGTTGGTATCGGTTCTTCGGTAGCACTCGAGGTCATAGCACAGTCACTGTGGATGGTCTCAGTCAAATGCGGCTTGTGGGTGGGCAAAAATCAGTAAGTAAGCCACTAAACAACAGATGGTATTCCAGCAAGTCTTGTGACTTCATATCAGGTGATTATGATGAAGGATGGGGCCCATCCCAGTTTACCGAACCAATGAGATCTGTCTATCCGCCACCACCGTTCGAAGGTGAGATTAAAGTTTGGGTTACCCACTCGAGAACTGTGCTGTTTGTGAAGTCGACTGGTTTAAAAGATTCTTGTTACTGGGTCGTCAGTGACAGACTGTTGGGATCAGAGGAGCACACCTACGAACAATTATTTCATTTCATTCCAGTAAAAACTTCATTCGATTCGAAACTTAAGATTATTAGAACCATCAGTCCAAACCAACCGAATCTCGCTCTCATTCCGATTCCAAATCCGCAACTCGAGGTAGATGTTGTTGAAGGTAAGGATGATGGGGGTGAAGGACTTCAAGGCTGGCACATAATTGGAGGGCGCCAAATACCAGCACCCTGTGCCATTTATCGGAAACGATCGAAAGGTCCCGTTTTAATACAGACAGTCTTATGGCCTATTGCTTCGGAAGAGAAGCTCCTACCCACCGTTGAGAGTATCGGTCCAGCAGACGATGGGTGGATCAGAATTAGTTTCCAGGACGGGGAACGACAGGATCTGATTTGTCTGTCACCGGGTTTAGGTTACTACGAGCTTTCCGATTTAGGAACTGGAACCGTCGCATTCGAAGGGGAAGGAATGTTGTTACGTCTCGATAATAACAAATCGCCCAGGGATTGGGATGTCATAGGTGGGGGGAAAGCGCTCTTCAATGGGGAAACTCTAAGGTAAACAGATAAAACCCTTGGGGGTCGCAATCACTAATATACAATAAAATACAACTACTTTAACTCCTCCGCACATTCCTTAATTAATCCTCCAAACGAGATTAATTAAATAATATAAATCCTTCAGAGAGTTTTAGCATATACTCAATCGTTTCTAAGGGATAGGCTCTTAATACTGGAACTCTCCTGTGATTTCCAGACTCCTAATCAATCGTCACCTGACTTCCCCACCAATCATCATTCGGATGCCAGTTCGGATCAAGATATCTAGCATGCGTTAATTCCAACTCTGGCATTAACTCGTACTCTATTTCGTAAAGACGTGCAGATGCCCTTTCAGGGGCGTAATCTGTGTCGCATATAGGTATTTTTGCGCTCACATCCTTCAGCCATTTATCCAAACTATATCGCAATGCAACAACCTGATCCGAATATACCCCACTGATGTCGTTCTTCTCTCCCTCATCGTTCTTAAGGTCATAGAGTTCGTCTCGCCCGTCCTCATAGTAGTGGATCAGTTTCCAATTATGTCGCCTTATAATGCTCGAAGGGTCCCCACCCTGATTGCCATAGTGAGGGTAATGCCAATAAAGATCCCGGGTTTCGATCTTATTATCTGACTCCCCTTTCAAAAGAGGAACAAGGCTTAACCCATCTATGGTCTGGCTGTCAGGAATATCACAAGAGGCAAGCTCAAGAAGCGTACTGTAGTAGTCAATACCAGAAACAGGGACATCACAGATGGATCCAGGCCTTGTTATACCGGGCGCTTTGATATAGAATGGCTCACGAATCCCACCTTCCCACTGACGGCCCTTCCCCCCACGTAATGGAAGATTAGAAGTCGGATATGCGTCCCCAGAACTAACACCGCCATTATCAGATGTGAAGCAAACAACCGTGTTCTCGGACAGACCCAAACGATCAAGAGTTTTGAGTACAATCCCAACTCCATCATCCATTGCCTCAACCATTCCGCCCATAATCGGACAATCTTGTACCTGTCGCACGGGCAGGTAATTTTCCATTATGAATCGCCGGTTAGGAGGACCTTGCACAACCGCCTTATCCCTATATTTTTCCCACCGATCCCTGCTTGTTTCAATCGGGCCATGAACGGAATAGAAAGAAAGGTAAGCAAGAAAAGGTTCGTCTTTATTTGATTCTATCCAATTGGAAGCTTCTGTTCCGAGCCGAATTGGAAGCGACTCTCCCTTTGGACCATCCTTGAGATACGGATTGTTGTAGGGAGAAAAATACCCCCCGGGCGGCTTACCCAATCGAAAACCACCAATATTAACATCAAACCCAAATTGTTCGGGATGGTTATCCTTGTCCCCAAGATGCCACTTGCCGGCAAATAATGTCCGGTATCCATCATCCTGAAGGGCTTTAACAAAAGTAGTCTCATTTTTCCGGAGACCATGCTCGTATTCCGGAGGAAGTAGCTTATTCTGGCGTCCAAGTCCACGCCAGGCTTCACCAGATGGTGCACCAATATAGTCGGTTACACCATGACGTGGTGTAACTTTCCCTGTGAGAATACTAGCCCGAGAGGGACTACATACTTGGCAAGCTGCATAGCCCTGAGTGAATCGCATGCCTTCGTTGGCGATTCGATCAATATTGGGACTTTCATAAAATTTGCTGCCCTCGCAGCTCAGATCCCTCCAACCCAGGTCGTCAGCAAGAAAAAAGACAATATTAGGTTGGTTCATTCTGCCCTTCTCCACCTCATTGATTTGTCCTATCCTTTTAATAAACCAAACTAACCTAATCGAATCGCGACTCCATTCGATTTTCCCAATTATTCAAAATAATGCATTATATCACTAATGCGCCTTCATCCAATATCCCATCCTAAGGAACGTTGGTTTCTATAATAGAAAACCCTGAGGAATTGCAATAGCGACACCATGCCAAATTAAACCCGCCTAGAGGCAAGCCCATTATTAACTTCCTAAAATGGATTATATACCCCAGCAAGGAATGAGATTTGAATGGGAATAAAAAGAGATTCCAGGCCGCCGAATTTCAGGAACAACAAACTTATTTCTTCCAAAACTGATCCAAACTGTCTTGCGGTTCCCATCCCAAGACCCGCCTTGCTTTTTCATTCGAGAATTTCTGATGAGGAAGATTTGGGAAAACAAAGAAAAGTTCGCAGCGGGACGGGAGCATATCCAAAGCAACATCTATAGCACAACGAAACGCCTCACCTGTATCCCTCCAAGAGGTCGTATAGGGTGTCATATCACGTCCAAGGTTTGCGATGGGCGAATCGGAACTGGACCCGTGGGTCTTCGGATCCAGCAGCATATAGAACAGGAGATCCATCACAACAACATCGTGGTGTTCAGTAAAAACTCGACAGATCTCCTGTCCAAGAGACTTTGTAATCGCGTAAAGATAAGTTCCCGGCTGAGGGGGGACATCTGGGCTTATCTGATGGTCGAACCGCTCGTAGGTGGGCCCCGCAACGACATAAAAAGGTCCCGAATTAACAATCCGTCCTATCTTATGCTTTACTGCAGCAACCATCATGTTATAGCACCCGCGAGCATTTACATCAAAAGCCTGTCGACGATCAGGTCGAAGCACTGAAAGATTGATGATCGCATCCATCCCTTCAGAAACGGAAACCACTTGATCAAGATTGGATATATCCACCTTTAGATATTCATGATCCGTATCGAGATCATTAACATCAGATAGACGCAAATAATGTTTGGACTCGAGCGACCGAATCACATGAGGCCCCATCTGACCATTGGCTCCGAGGATAAGTATATTCATCGACCAATATCTCTTTTCCGAGGTTTGTAACCCAAACTGAACGGTGGGGATACATCATCTGCACTCCACCAGGATTGGCCTGTCAGAAACCTCGCATTAGGAACATCTGATTGAACATGGAATATATCAATCCAACCGGAAAGTTTGGCCGTCAGAGCCTTATCTACAGCTTCGACTGCATCTTCCATATAAAGCGTAGAGGTTCCAGATTCAGAAGACAAATTAGATGACATTTTACCCAACCTAAGGATGACTACCTGAATTTTTCTCTCTCGGGCAAATTCCCGGCACACGAACTCCCCTAGGTGACAACATAGAACCGGAAGATCCGTAGTCGGAAGTGTCTTCCATCGCTCGGTCACAGCAAACTCCGGGTTGTAGCCTTCCATGAGACTTAACGAGCTAAGGTAGATAAACCGAGGAACACCCATTTCCGATGCAGCCAACATTAAATTGTAGGTACAACGCATCTGGTAGTCAAGTTGATCAGATGGACTAGCCTCTGGTATGACTTCAGCTGAATGAACAATAGCTTTAATCCCGTGAACAAGCTCATTAGTGTCAGCTGTATGATCAAGATCCGATCGAACGAACTGAAGGTCAGACGAAACTGGCTGAATATCTGTAAGTGTAACCTCGTAACGTTCACTAAGAGGAATTGCGATTCCCATTGAAAATTGTGATGCAGCCGAAGTTATTAGAATTCTCATGGGTGGAAACTATTTAAGTATAGTCCTGGATAAAATTGCATCAAATCACATTAGTTCCAACTATACTTTCTTTATCTTTGGGTAAGATTGGACCGGGATCCCAGCGTCCATCAAAGGCCGTATAATCATCAATTTCTGGATCCATAAAACTGTCAATACTTACATCAATGCTAGGAAAACAGCCGCCAAAATCGTACCCAGAAAAGCAGATCCGTAGCACAAGATAGCAAGAAAACCCCCTAGATTCCTCAAACCCAAATCAACTATAGCGTAACGGAAGCGATGGGCCCAGTGAAATAGAGACAAAGAAATGAGGCCAAACAGACACACCCGAGCTAATGGATTTATTAAAAGTTGCCGCAAACTCTCAGCTTCAATCCATCCAGCAGGGACAGCAATACCGGTTATGACAACAGCAACCGGAGTAAGAAAAGCAGCAACAACACCGCCAGCCGAAAATAGTGACCAAAAAAAAGGCTCATTAGATTTCGCCATCGCCCTTACCTATCCAGGAATACAACCCATAAGATAATGCTAGAAAGGACTGCCCAAATGATATAGTTGGCTCCGGCAATAAGAAGCGGGCTCACCCTCTCTTCGCCTTTCCGTAGAACAACCACTTTCGGCGTCAAGTTAATCCATGTAATGCTATGGTATAAAACCAACGGCAAAGCAATACACTGAAGAATAACCAGAATGGGAGAATCAAGAAAGGCAGCAAAGGCCTCGGGGTCATTAAGACGTGCCACCAATAGAAGAAGAAATAACGCATAACCACCAACAAACACGCAGGTAAGTTCGCGGACCATAAAGAGAAAGTAGGTCTTCCTTTTCCACCACCAGTTTCCAGGCATCTTCGGGGTGTATTCTCTGCTCTCCATCATTTTTTCCTCCGGGGCATCAATACCGAACGGAACCAATCTTTAGTAGCCGTCACCTTGGCCTGTTGGATCGCTCCAGCTGGATCCACATTTTTAGGACACACTCGTGTACAATCATCAACAAAAGTACATTTCCAAATCCCTTCGTGACTAAATATCGCCTCTGCTCGCTCCTCAGCGCCAGCATCACGCGAGTCTAGATTATAGCGTTGCGCAAGCGCGATAGCCGCCGGACCAATAAAATCTGAATCGTGCCCATAAACAGGACAAGCTGAATAACATAACATACAGTTTATGCACATACTGTATTGTTTAAATTCCGACAATTCCTCAGGTGTCTGATGATACTCACCTTCCTCAACTGGCTTTTCTTCATTTGGCACCAACCAAGCCTTAACGGTATCGAGCTTATTCATGAAGTCATCCATGTTGACCACCAAGTCACGAACGACGGGAAAATTGCTTAGAGGTTCAATCCGAATCGGATTAGGGTAATAATCGCGCAAAAATGCTGCGCAAGTAAGTTTCGGCTCTCCGTTAACCATCATTCCACAACTGCCGCAAACTCCCATCCGGCAGGACCATCGAAAAGTAAGAGTACCATCAATGTGGTCTTTGACATAATTTAACGCATCGAGAACAACCCAGTCCGTTCGATAAGGGACTTCATAGCTCTCGAATTCGACTTCATCGCCCTCATCAGGACGATAACGGAAGACCTCTAATTGAATTTTGGTCTCAGTTTCGCTTATACTATTTACTTCCATATACACGGTCTCCAGGTGGCCACCCAGTAATGACGACATCCTGGTATTCAATACGTGGGTCGCCGTTAGTTCTATAGGCAAGCGAATGCTTTAGAAAGTGTTCATCATCCCGTACGGGGAAATCAGTACGCTGATGAGAACCACGCGATTCCTTACGCGCCAAAGCACTGTGGACGAGGGCATCTGCAACATCGAGCATGTACTCCAGCTCAAGGGCCGAAATTAGTTCTGTATTAAAGGTCAGGCTGTGATCCATTAAATCAATCCGATGAAACCTTTCTTTCAACTCTCGAATCTTTTCACAACTAGACCGTAATGAATTCTCACTTCGGTAAATACCTACCCCATCTTCCATTGCATGGGTCAGTTCTCCCCGAATCCCCGCAGTCGATTCATTACCTCGGCCCGGTTGGAAAAAGTTCTTTCGAATCCGCTGTTGTTCCGCTTCGGCTTGAGCCGCAATTTCCTGCTCGGCGAATCCGCCAATTTTCTTTCCAAAACGAACCGCCGCCCGTGCCGCTCGTGCCCCAAAAACTAAAAGCTCAGTCAGGGAATTTGAACCCAAGCGATTAGCACCGTTAATACTGACACAAGCACATTCTCCTGCCGCAAACAGTCCAGGCAAGGGAGTCTCACCCTCAATATTAGTATGCACGCCACCCATGACATAATGAACCACAGGTCGAACCGGAATTAATTCATTGACCGGATCAATGCCTACATAATTCCGACACAACTCGCGCACAAAAGGAATTTTCTTATCTATTACCTTTTCGCCTAAATGCCTGACATCTAGATGCACAAAATCACCAAACTCACCAGGAATCGTTCCTCCGTTTTGACGTTCCTTTTCAAAGGCTTGAGATAGACGATCTCTAGGACCCAATTCCATCGAACGCTTCTGCGGATGCTCTGGACTATAGATATCCAGCGGTTTGCCCAAGTCGTAATCCTGAAGGAAGCGATAACCGTCTTTATTGACGAGTATTCCACCTTCACCACGAGAGGCCTCTGTGATCAGAATCCCCGTACCCGGTAATCCGGTGGGATGGTATTGAACAAATTCCATATCTTTGAGTGGGACGCCAGCCCTGTAGGCCAAAGCCATTCCATCACCCGTTTTCACAGCTGCATTAGTCGTAAAGGGAAAGATCCGTCCCGCCCCACCAGTGCACAAAATAGTGCCTTTGCCAGTTATAGCACGGGTTTGACCCGAACGCAACTCCAGCGCAACAACGCCTTGGCACCAGCCGTCGTGAACCAGTAATTTTGTAGCAAACCATTCGTCATAGCGAGTGACATTCTTGTATTTTAAGACAGTCTGAAACAACGAGTGAAGCATGTGAAAACCTGTTTTATCGGCAGCAAACCAGGTTCGTTCAATCTTCATTCCTCCAAATGGACGAACCGCTACTGTTCCGTCAGACTCACGACTCCATGGACAACCCCAATGTTCCAGCTGGATCATTTCTTTAGGGGCCTCATTGACAAACGCCTCAACTGCGTCCTGATCGGCCAACCAGTCAGAACCCGATATGGTGTCGTAAATATGATCTTCTAGGCTGTCGTTCGCCTTTATAACCGCTGCAGCACCTCCCTCAGCAGCCACCGTGTGTGAGCGCATCGGATAAACCTTTGAGACAACTCCTACGCTGAGATCCGGGTTTTCTTCTCCAATCGCGATAGCTGCCCGTAAACCAGCACCACCACCCCCGATGATCAATATGTCATGGCTTAACAATTCCAACTCTAGACTCTAATTTAAAGTTTTCTTCCCTGCCATGGATTAAGTATGCCACGCATGGCAAATCTATAAATTTAAAAAGCACGACATGATGACGATTTCAAGATCCATTATCAATATATCTCCAGAATGCTGAGCAACAACACCCACAAGTTACCCGATCGGAAAATCATACCGGGGATACAACACTGACCGTCACCAATGTATCAGAGTTTGTGTGGACACAATTCATTGAAACTTTATTAAATTAAATAGATTCTTCTGAAAAACATAGCAAATTCATAATACTATGCAATTCAACCGCTAATCTAAAGGAACCGATCATGCCCGAAAGTAACCAATTCCGTGTCTTCATAACCTCCAACCTCCCAGGCGATGCTGGGGCCATTACATCATTCAGGCTAGATACCGAGAAGGGGATTCTGGAGCCATCGGGGCGATACACCGACATCGAGAATCCCTTTTTCATATGTCTTTCCCCCAACAGGAGATTTCTATATTCCGTGCAGGTACGTGGCGATTTCGAAAGCGACTCTGGCACCGTGGCTGCCTTTTCCATTGACCCTGAATCGTGTCAACTACGCAAACTTAATGAAAGGCCAGCAAACGGGACCACAACCTGTTATATCGATGTAGATCCGACGGGAAAGACTGTAGTATATGCTAACTATTCCAGCGGCAGTGTAGGATCCTTCCCCATCCTGAAGAATGGGTATTTGGGAGAAATGAAGACTTTTGTCCAAAATCATGGGGCTAGCCTCATTGTGCCAGATCGTCAAGACGGCCCACACGCCCATTGTGCAGCCATTAGCCCTGACGGGAAGCATGTTTACGCCTGTGATCTTGGAACCGATCAGATTTTTGGTTTCGCTCTTAACTCCGAAACAGCTACCTTAGCTCCACTGGAACAATCTTATGTACGAACTATTGGCGGCGGAGGGCCACGTCACTTTGCCTACCATCCCAATGGGGCTTTCGTCTATGCTAATAACGAATTGGCCAATTCAATCAACGTCTATAGCCGCAAGGCCAAGGAAGGCATTTTAAACGAGATCCAGATTATCTCAACTTTGCCCAATAACTTTAACTCCCCGAGTTATACAGCCGATATAAAGATTTCCCCTAACGGGAAATTCCTCTACTGTAGCAACCGCTTGCATGACAGCATTGCTGCTTACGAAATCAACTTGGACGGACGGCTGAAACTAATCGAGGTTTATTCGAGCCGTGGAAATTTCGCCCAGAATCTAGCTATCACTCCAGATGGAAGAACCCTCTTATGCGCCAATATGCATGTCGAGGACGCTGGCGGGGAAGGATCCAACGTTTCCCTCTTCCGTATTGATACGGAAAATGGGGAACTAACGCCATTGGGTGATCCTTATGATCTAATGAAACCCTCGTGTATTATGATTGCCTAGGATAAAAAGTACCCTCTTCAGGCTCATAACCAATAGTTGAACAAGTCGAATCGATGTCCAACCAACACCTTTGATGCTTCGAAGCCCCGTGGACAATCGAACACATGACGGAATCATCAGCATCAATACAACTTTTGAAAAGCAAAGCTGCATCCTTCTCGCTTATTCTCCACTGCCACTCTTCGGGATCCCAATCTTCGTCTTGACGGAACGAAGGTGAAGTCAATCGGACACTGATACAAGACAAGCCGTGCTGATGGGAGTAAACCTTCCCCAGTGCCTCTCCCCAACACTTGGTCGCACCATAAACATTGATCGGATAAACCGGCATTTCAGGCGTACAATGCACTTTCGTTTCATTATATCCTAACACCGCATTCACACTGCTAGCAAAAACAATGCGTCGACACCCAGCGATTCGAGCTGCCTCAAATCCATTATAGGCCCCAATGACATTCAAAGAAAGAAGGGTTTCGTAGAAATCTGCAGAGGGACTGGGGTCAGCCGCCAAATGTACAACCGTGTCAATACCCTGACATGCTTCCACAAACGATTCCAACTCCGTAATATCAAGCCTGAAAAACTCTTCGTGTTCCTTTGTGGCCTCAACCGGATTCAGATCCGCCAACCGTAAAGCATAACGGTCTCCCCAATGAGATCGAAGGATTCCTCCGACTCTCCCTGCCGCACCAGTCATTAAAACTTTTATTCTTTCCATTCTAACTGAATTTAAATTCCCAAATTAGATATTAAATATTCCAATTAACAGGTTCGATTTAAGTTGAAATTGTACAAATCAAAGAAGACTTCGAAAATCTATAGTACGGGTCTTTTCTATTTAGTGTCAAAATATTAAAGCCAGCAACATTGGTACTAAATACAAAATTTCTTAGTGTTTATGACATTGGCATCGAACAGATTTTCTAACAGAATTCTCCTCGAAAAATCCAAAACCTATATAAATGCGACCTGCTGTAGATGACTGAAATATCTACATCAGATCCTAGAAAATGGACCACATATAACTATCCTGTGCTTGACCAACCAGTTGCAATTTAGACAGAATTATTTTTTCCGGTAAATTTATATTTTGTACTCTTAAGAAAGCGAGCGGACAGTGATTCAAATAGCAGAAGTTCTACATCCTCCAGCATCGAGACTGTGGCAACTCGTCAAACAGTGCGGCGTCAATCATGCCGTCGGGACTCCTGGTCCGCAGGTTCCATCATCCGGGGCAAAGGCTTCCCCTTGGTGGCACTGGGAGCCTTTGGTAGCAATGAAAGAAGCCTTCGATTTAGCTGAAATCCAACTGTCTGTAATCGAGGCTCGCCCTCCTTTAGAAAAAACAAAGCTTGGCCTTCCGGGGAGGGACGAAGAAATCGATGAGACTTGTAGATTGATTCGGAACATGGGAAAGTTAGGTATACCCGTTTGGTGTCCCGAATGGATGGTGACCAGTTGGATTAGAACTTCGACTACCACTACGGGAAGGGGAGGAGCCTTGGTAACAAGCTTCGACCATGACGCAATCAAAAACGAACCATTAACTGAACTTGGAGAAATCTCTGAAGAGAGTTTATGGAAGAACCTGAAGTATTTTCTGGAATGTATAGTCCCTGTAGCGGAAGAATCGAATGTTAAGCTGGCCATGCACCCAGACGATCCTCCTTTGTCTCCAATTTGCGGTGTTGGGCGCATCATGAGAAGTATAGACAATTTCCAGAGACTCATAGATCTAGTTCCAAGCCCGGTCAACGGGATCTGCATGTGTCAGGGGAATTTTACCCTCATGACAGATGATCTTCCGGAAGCCATTCGTCATTTTGGAAATCAAGATAAAATTTTCTTCGTCCATTTTCGGGACGTTGAAGGGACGCCAGAAAAGTACTGCGAGACCTTCCACGATGAAGGACCAACCGACATGCGTGCTTGCCTTGAGGCTTATAAGGAAATCGGATTCAATGGAGTCCTTCGTCCTGACCATGTACCTACCATGGCTGGTGAATCCAATCAAAATGCTGGCTACGAAGTATTGGGACGTCTCTTCGCAATCGGCTACATCCGCGGACTACAGGAATCAGTCTACGGCAAATAAACAGATGAATCAAATCGTAGCAATTAAATGAAGTTTTGTAATGTTTATTACTCTATCTCCTACCCACTAGATTAAAATCTATCTGACAGAAACCAACTGTTCCTCTCTCCTCTAACTATTTAGTATAATCAGATGAAGCTCATTAATCCCGAAAACATACGCGAGCTCACCTCCCTCAATCCTTTTGAGCGTTTCCATGACGGCCGGCCCAAGGTACCAGACAATCTCCTAAAGCGTATGGAGAAAGTTACAACTGAAGAAGCTTGGGGAGTTATTGGATCGCACGGCTATGATCATCAGTTTGAAGGAGACTGGTTCAACCTCCGTCCAGAACGTATCCTTGTTGGTCGTGCCGTAACTGGACGGTATGTCCCAACCCGCCCCGACCTTAACGACCTCGTTCAGAAGGAGGGAGAAGAGAATAATCGGATTGGCGGCCAAAACTCATGGATAATCGATACACTCGTAGAGGGTGATGTTATCGTTATTGAACTCTTCGGGAAGATCGTTCGAGGAACTTTTGTTGGGGACAATTTATCAACGGCGATTTCAGCCAATACCGTCGGTCGCGGCATGGTCATCGACGGAGGAATCCGTGATTATCAACGGATCGCTGAGATTGAGAACCTCACGGGATTTGTGAAAGGACTGCATCCCACTGCGATCGGAGATGTCACCCTGACAGAAATCAATGGTCCCGTCCGAATAGGTAAAGCCACAGTCCTTCCTGGTGACGTTGTCTTAGGGACCCCAACCGGGGTGATCTTTGTCCCACCCCACCTAGTCACGGAAGTTGTCGATCGCTCAGAGGACATCCGACTCCGCGACTACTGGGGTAAAGCCCAAATTGAAAAAGGCATACATACACCAGGTGAAATTGATCGGAAGTGGGAAGATCATATTGAGGCCGCTTTTATTGATTGGTGTACAACCCACTCCCTCGATGATATCGAAAGTTAATCAGCTTTAACACCATCACACTCTCTCCCGACTCACTTCGGCACTTGTTATGGAATTAAGCACCCTCCCCAAACACAAATAGACCAAAGATAGAGTCAAGAGCCTGTATTGGATAAATTCGATTTCAGATATGTGTCTGTTGCCTGACAAGAATGGCTGTATCTACGAATAAAGAAGGAGTTTCATTGCAGCGGTAACGGATACAATCTTTGCCATCCTGACTCCCCATTAGCGAATTCCGTATCAAATGGATCAGTCTTGTGCTGCTTTTCCGCATTGGCCCGATAGATTGACGAAAGCATCTGAGACACCAACTCTCGGTCGAGTCGCTCGCGTATTTCCTGACATTCAGGATCGTTAATCCTGTTATGTTGTTCGGCAGGATCTTCTTCGATATCAAAAAGGGCGCTCCACCCATTAGAGTATCGAACAAGTTTCCACCTCCCATCGTAGTTCATTGAGGCATCGGAGACAAATCCGAAAACTCGCTCACGAGCTTCAGCTCCCTCAATAGCAAGATCCGCTAATGGCTGCGAATCCATGTAACTAGGAATTTCGCAGCCACCTAAACGCAATAGAGTCGCAGTTATGTCCGCAATACTAGCTGGATTCTCATGAACATGTGGGGTTTCTAACCCAAGATTTCCCACAATGAGAGGAACCCTTGTACTTGACTCGAAAAAAGAGCCTTTCCCAATCATACCGTGATCACCGAGATAGTCGCCGTGATCACTACAAAAAATAATCACCGTATTGTTATATCGACCAGTCTCTTTTAGAGCAGCAATTATCTCTCCAACTTTTTGATCAATCTGTTTTACCAAAGCTGAGTAGTGAGCACGAATCTTACGTTTGTGTTTGGTAGTAAACTCAGAATAATCAACCCCATTCCAAGACCCAAGGTTTCCCCGTACAGAATTTTCTACAAAACCAGCGGGTTCACCAGGAGCGATCCCATATGGTTCGGGCATGTTATCGGGAGAATAAAGATCGGCATACTCAGGCGAAGGATCATAGGGACAATGAGGACCGGGGAAGCCGACCATCATCGCAAAGGGAGAATCTCCAGAGTATTCCCGAAGATAGCGGACTGTTTCATTTCCTACAAATCCATCCCAAGAGTCTTCGTAACTGTGTTGATGAACAACAGCTCCCCTATTTTCTTGATAACCGATGTGTTCGCTACCTCCCAGTTTCCTAAGTCCCTTTCTATTGAGATATTTCTGATAGTCATCATCCACGAGAAGCCACCGTTTATCCTCACAGATGATCCGATCATCAAAACCCATCGAGGCCTCCCAAGGGTAGAAATGCATCTTACCAATTGAACAGGTATGGTAGCCCATTTCACGAAGCATCGCAGGCCAAGTTAAAATTCCACAGGCTTCAAAATCCGGACGAAGATATTCTCCATTACTCAAGACTCCTGTACGGATTGAGTTCAACCCCGTAAGAAGAGAAGAACGCATAGGCACGCAAAGAGGAGAGGGCGAATATGCCCTGGAATAACGCACACCGTTTTGACAAATACTGTCAATGTGGGGAGTTTCTATAAAATCCGCACCATAACAGCTCAAGAAATCATGCCGCAACTGATCCGGCATGATAAAAAGTAAATTGGGCCTTTGTTCAGTCATAAAAATATTAAAAGCTTTGAATCTCTACTCCCCTGACGATCAAGCAAGCCATAAGTATAAAAATTTCCACCATGCTAAATTTTGAATCGGCCCAAGACTTGAGGTTTAGAAATTATAAATGGAAACTAACCCTGAATAATCTCTGGTTTACGTAGAGAACCTGGACCATTTCTATAAATCCAATACTATAGGCTTTGGAAGCTGGTTGTAGATTGCAATGCATCCCTTCCGCGTAAGGGTGTGAAACGGATTGATTAATAAGTCGTAATTAATCTCATCGAAAAACAAATAGACACCTCAAGTAATCAGTTTAGACCTAGACCCTCAGACTTCGAAATTTCCGCAATAACTCTTGCCGTATCCTCCGTCACTGCCACATCGGTGTTTTTGTAAAGAATCCTTTGGTCCTTTCCAATGACAAAGGTCCATCTTGCGATAGTCAGCCCGCGCTCTAATAGGTACGGACTCCCGTCAATTTGCCGCTCAATCGACCCACCCTCTCTTAAAGAAACTCCAAATAAGCGTGCGATTGTCCCGTCAATATCAGAAAGAAGGGTGAAGTTAAGCTGATTAACTTGTTTAAATAGTCGAAGATTATTAACGGAATCCCCGCTCACTCCGACAACGATGGAATCGAGATTTTGAAGATCAATGGATTGATCCCTATAGGCACATGCCTGAATTGTGCAACCTTCTGTCATAGCCGCTGGATAAAAATAAAGGACTATGTTTTTCTCACCTGATGCCTCAGCAAGACTCCAAAGGTTTCCGGTGTCGTCATTAGCCACAAAACTTGGAACACGATCTCCAACACGAATTTCTGAGAATCCCCCGGCTTGAAGAAGCGATGCGGAGAGTATAAAAAAGTGTAACCCTGTAAAAACAGAAATGTATTTAATAAACACCCACCCTATCTTAGATCCGCTTATATTTTTCATTGGCATCGTGTAAGATCGACAGGAAACAACTTGAATCAAAGATTATTTCCTCTTCGCTTAAATTCTATCACATTAATTCGCGAATATTGTCTCCTCTCTACTCGCACCCAAGGGTTCTACTAAAACGAGACCATACAAAGCAAGCATCACACGAAATCAAACTTCAGTCGTAATCTCAATCTCATGACCATCTGGATCAGAAAAATAGATTGAATGCCGAGGGGGTTTTTGCCCTGAGTGATTAGAAAACCGAAAGGGAATTTCCCTTTCATTGAGTTTATTCTGAGTAGTTTCGAAACTAGGCCTATCAACACAGAACGCACAATGTCGGAAAATAAGATTCTCATTCTGCTCCGGCTTCGGTGCTGGGTTTTTGTCCTTTGCTCTGAAGAGGGCTAGAATAACCGGCCCGTTTGCGATGAAGCAAGGATTACGAAGTTCTGCATCAGGATACAGTCTCTCCAGTCTTAGGATATCGCTATACCAACGCAGAGATTGATTAAAATCCGAAATAGTGAGCGCAATATGATGAATGTTTGTGTAGTTAAGCATACAAATCCTCTTTGAAGAAAGTAACGAATTCCAGCAGATCCATTATACGCAAGATTTCAACAGAGGATCAAGGACAAGTTATAGGAAGGCGAAGATTGACCGATACATTCTCCGGACCAACGATCTGAGGAGTGTGCGCCTCAGCATTAATTGGAAGGCTCACTCTCCCCCAGATGAAATCGATACACAGGATTCAATATCTCTTATTTTGAATGTTCGTTAGTTGAAAATGTAAACGAATTGAGGAGTTGTGGAGAGCTTGATTTACCTAGATTTAAATTTAGACTCTTTGTTATCATGATTATCGAATGGAATGCCCATATGTTCTCCCCTGACACTGGGAGATACCCGTTACACGAATACGCTGCATACCAACCAGAAATGTCGCACCACCCGGAAGATCCCTTGGCTGCCTACATCGACCACATGGAAAACGAAGGTATCGACCGTGCAATCATTGTTCACCCCGAACCGTATGGGGATGCACATCACCTTGTGCTAGAATGCCTTAAGCGCCAACCTGAACGTCTAAAAGGGACTTCTCTATACTATCCAAACGACTCCGACGCACCAAAAAAGCTCGCCGACTTAGTAGCACAAGAACCGCGAATTATTGCTACCCGTTTCCACGCACACCGAGGCAAAGAAATGTACCTTGACTCCTTCTCTGACCGTGGTGTTCGCGCCCTCTGGGAGAAAGCCGTTGAGCTCGGCCTCATAGTCGAACTTCACATTGGACCGAATTACGCTCATCAATTAGATCAGGCTTTGCGAGATATCCCGGAAACGGTTGCACTCATCGACCATCTAGCCGAACCACATATGGGCCATGCATTTGAATACGCAGATGTCCTGGAACTGGCCGCACACGAAAATACTTACATGAAACTCTCAGGCCTCAATCATTTTGCCACCGATGAACCTTACTACGAAAGCGTGATCCCCTTTACTCGGCGGGTCATCAAGGAATTTGGTCCCAATCGCATGGTCTGGGGTAGCGGCACTCCAGCAATCGTAGATAAGCATATGGCTGATTACAGCGATAAAGATCGAGCTAACGTAAAAGGCCTCAATCTAATGAAGTTACTCGATTGGAATTAGAGAGGAAAATGGGATACTAAAGCGATTGAGGATTCTGCTAACTTTCGGAATTCGAGATCAATGTAATCGCACAACAACCCAAACTTTCAAGAGCTCATGTTAATTACTTACCAGCTAATAAACACTTTAAACAAGCACTCGCTCCCGAAAAAGTTGATTCAATCCGCTGTTAATCTCCTTTGTAAAAAACCTCAGCATTATGCACCGGTTCGTAACCGATCTCTCTCTTCGGGGTCTCAATATCAAAAATATTATAGGTGTTATTTGAGATCACGAAATAGTACGCCCCATTCCTAAGGGTCCCTTTCACGTACGACGTATAACAAGCATGGACAAACCGTGCAGCATCCTCCTGATGACACCATAATGTAAAATACCCTCTTTCGTCAGTCATCTTATTTCTCTCATTGATCCCTCCCCAACGGGCTGAGATTGCCCCAAAGCCATTTAGCGCCATTTGTTGAGCCCACTCTTCGACATAAGCTTTTTCTTGCCCATAATCATTATTCGGGCAGGCGGGTATCGTCGCCGAGATAGGATCTGGCATCTCATCAATTTCATGGAATTTACGATCGGCTAAAATCGAAAGAGGTCCGTCTACAAAGTTGTAAGCTTCATCAACCGCATGCACTGAACTAGCCGCTACAATTAATGGAGGATGCGATTGCCTTCGTACCGTATCAAACACGAGATCAGTCATCGCATTCATCTCCTCGAGAGGATTCTTTCGTGCCAAATAAATTACCATATCCTTCCCGACAACAAGGCCATTAAAGGCCTCATGATCCGTATTGATATCAAGGTCTACAAACTCGCTTTCCACCTCCTGTTTCCCCGCCAAATCCACAGCCCCAGGCAAGTCGACCGTTACAATACCATAATTAGAATCTAGTCTCGGAAGGTAATATCTCAACCCGGAACCAATTATTCCCCGACCTCCAATAAGTAACACATTGATCATGTCACTTCCTATCGTTTGATGTAACGCTTACTGACCATGTTCCCGAATCAACAACTCCTTTAAGGAACTCCCTTCTACAAATAGAAGCAACAAATAAGTAATTCTGTCATCAAAATAACTGCAGGGATTTCCTATTACATTAGAGTACCCAATAACAGTTACAGGTAAGACCTGAAAAGATTATTAAATTCGGAGAATACCGCTGGACTTCATTTATCAACTGAATAGAAATCATCCATGCCATCTCCTTTACGTCTGGGGCTTATAGGATGCGGGAAAATCGTGCAAATGGCACACGGTCCTGCATATCTTGAAGATAAAGATGCTGTTACCGTTGTTGCAATTGCAGACCCTAAAGAAGAGAATAAGCTTTGGGGAAGAGATTTCTTTGGAGTGCCGGATAAGGAGCTCTACTCTAACCACCAGGATATGCTGGCTTCGGCGGACTTGGATGCGGTGACAATTGCTACTCCCCACTCTAAACACGCGGAGCAAGTTATTGCAGCAGCATCAGCAAAAGTCGCAATCCTCTCCGAGAAGCCTATGGCAACTTCTTTGGAAGAGGCTGATGCCATACTGGATGCAATTGAACTTAATGCAGTACCCTATGGCATCGTACATAATTTTTTATATACTCAATCAATGCAAACCGCATTGCGAGAACTCGAGCAACTTCCAGATCCTTTCCTCGGCCGAACCAGCGGAATGACACTCAAACCAACTGGGTTTGGTCCAGGCCATGAAGATTCAGCGTTAGCATGGCGAGCAAGTAAAGTCGCCGGAGGTGGGTGCATCAACGACACTGCCTACCATGAGATTTACTCACTCCAATCACTTATGCGGTCTCCTATACGATACGTTGAAGCAAGGGTTGGAACAATTCGTCTAGATCTAGATGTCGATGATATAGCTCTACTTCTCTGCGAGCATGAAAACGGAGCCCTCTCCACCATGGAAAGATCCTGGTGTGCTCGATCTCCCAACATACATTTCTGTGAGGTACACACTAATGAGGGTTCCATTTGGCTAAATAATCGCAAGGACGAACCGGAAGGCTACAGACGGTCGACTGCAGACGGGGATTGGCAAACAATTGAGCTTCCATCATCCAGATTAACAACTCATGGAACATACTTTTCAGAATCTTTTAATGCTTTGGCTAAAGGCAAAAGATTGCCGGTAACTGGCGATGACGGCCGTAGTATCCTTGCAATAATCGAAGCCGCACGGAAAGCGAGCGATGTACGAAAAGCTGTTGATTTACATGAATTTAGGAGATAGAGTAACCTGATTAAAGGTCCAGCAATAAATAGTTGATGCCGTTCGTCCGCTTGTTCTTACAAACAGGATTAATACTCTCTAATGTCCTATAAAGACTAGACTTAAGAAAGCTCCAGACTGCTTCTCTTATAGGACCATGCCTCACAAGAAAATTTAAGGAGGATTGTAAACCTTCATATACAGCCTTCACCAATGTAAAGTTGCTGGATCTCGGCTATAGTCTTAGCTTCAGTGGATTTGAACAATTAGAAATAAAATCTAAGACCACACAAATACCTCATCATCATCATGAGAATATCCGATAAAGACCGCTAAAACGATTCTTGGCTGATCGCCCTCTATTTTAGGGACCTCGTGAATACACCCACTATTGAAAAGATAAAAATCACCTTGTTCAAGTTCGATTACAGAACTTTCAATTCCTTTTTCTTCTGCATATTCATAATAACTGTTGTCTGATAAATGAGTCTGGACTTCGGGACTCCAGGCACATCTATGTAAAATCCCCTGAGCCGCTCTCCCTGTTTCATCTGCATTCTGAAAACAGAGCACACCGGCAAATTGGTGTTTGAATCTACTGACGACAAAGTCTGTTCGATCTTGTTTTGCCAGAACAGCAACATGATCAATATGAGGCCGATAGTACTGGCCTTCATAATGAACTCGGAAAATCGCAGGACCGTACAGCTGACCATCAGCTTCGCGGGCAGTCATAACCTTTTTGCCAACGGCTAGCCGGCCTAATGCATCATAAATGACAGAGACGGGATTATCGAAATCTTCGAAAAGAAAGCGAAATAATCGGTGGGTCTCAACAGCGTGTTGCAAAAAGGCCTCCTTGTCGCTCCCTCGATTACCTAGACTAGTGCCAATATCAATACGAAGTCGCCTATCCATTCCCGACATTGATCCGGTTCCACCCGAAGACTCAACTTCCCTCATCAGACCCATGCGAATGAATCTAGCTATCAATCCTTTGCATTGCTCCGGATTAAAAGCCTGACGCAACACAATCGCCGGCGTTTCCATATCGGCAAGCGCCTGCAATGGATTCTTTGACTGGGACAGAACCGTTTTGAGGTCAGGAGCCAGGGCTTCCCAAGTTGAACTATTTAGCATTTATTGATCCTTGTTCATTTCAACGCTCTGAACAACATTTTTCAATCTCGAATCTTTAATAGCAATATGTTCCCAAACACCATCGCTCATCCGTTTATATAGTTATCTACCAATCTACTACAGAGGCAAGAGGTCGCGACAAAGACATAAAAGGACCTGGATCCTGAGAAATTGAGCCCTTTGCTTACCCTTTGGAGGGTTACTATAACTCGCCTCACCATGGCATAATCCGATCGCTATATTCCCGTCCAATCCTGACAACCTCTTCGTTGCCCCCGGGCTGTATGATTCTTACGCCTTCGTCTATTTTTTCCTTAATATTATCGACAGTCGCTGAACTGAGAAAAGCAACATTGTTTTCGGCACAAGCATTTCTTACACGTTCATGGGTTTCCTGTATTTCAGGAGGGAACGGCCGTGGGCAATTCAGATAACCAAGGGACATGCTCAGGTCCCCAGGGCCCATCTCGGCGAAACCTATTCCGGGTACAGCCAGTATCTCCTCAATATAGGGAAGGGCTTCAGCAGATTCTATCTTTACTCCTAGAAGCAGTTCCCCGTTGGGATTAAGTGGCCAAGGATCAGCTCTTTGTACGTAATCATTTCTCTCAATACCCCAGATGGCAGTTGCGGAATTTTCGGAGCCAACTCCGCGTCTTCCTTTATCCAACCCATTTCCAACCCCTACCCTATTGATAGGGTAACGACAGGACTCAACAAAAGCCTGAACAGCAGAAGCGGACTCTGCCTGGCAAAGTAGGATACCATGGACACCGCGGCCAAGAATTTGGCGAAACTGCCAAGAATTTGCCCTTATGATCTCCTCGGTCACGCCCTCCACGGGTGCTTCCACAATAACGCTTGGCGTGCGGTGCCCACTTCGCGTTGGACCACCTTCCACTAAGCCAAGTAAATATTGGTCTAGGCCTGCCAGGTTGAATGCACCGTGTTCCATTCCAACATTAATATAGTCAGCCCAGGTCGCAGCATCCTCTCGGCCCTGTTCACGTGTGAGGACGTGGCCAGAATGGTTGCCCATGTAATAAACCGCTTGATTGAGGGAAAGAAGTTCGACTGTCCGGTTAATTCGATCGGTCATTATTCTTTGAGATGAAGTAAATCTTAGGGTATCAGAATCTAGGATTTTGATTATCAGAAATCTGTTTCGAAAGGTTGTAACAGTAAACAGCTAAGGCAGATAGTTTTAATTCATCAGATCTGGCAATTCCTAACATCATGCCAAGCTAATCAAATTGATGAAGTCTATAAATCGTCAGCAAATTAAAGCTGATTCTTTCCAGTATTCGGAAAGACCAATAGAAATCTTTAGTTAACACTGAAGCCTTAAGGAATCAAAATGGAAAGATAATTCCATAACAGGAACCTAGACTCCCTCAAACCTCGCTCTTTTCCCAAACGGGTTGAATAGCCAACCTCGACTCCAAGTCCTTCCAATCCTTGGAACCATCGTCCTCCCACATCTCAAGCCTCACTCCGTGTTCGCATACCGGAAGGTTCCCAGCAAGATTTTGGTTCCAGTAGCCGCCCGAGCCATACTCTCCCTCGAACCATATCTTATTACCATTCGCCCGATTTAGATAATAAAGAGCTTTTCTGTTAGGTTTCACAATCGAATCAACACGAAACTTCAAAGCCTTTTCATTGAATTCGATACCAAGCCCAGGACCGGTGGGAAGCGAAACGTAGCCTCCCGAAACGTTAATAGGATCGGAAATCAACTGATCGACGTACATATTCATACAAGTAATTGCTGGCCAGACAGCATGGCTACATACAGCGCCCAAATGCATCGCCCACGTTGTCGTAATTCCGGTCCCCACTAATTGCAGCCATCCCGGCATATTGAACGCAGCTGCAACCTTAAAACTTCGTAAACAATTCCCTGCACTCCCTCCGATTACAAATCCATCGCAACACTCTTCCTTCACAACAGTATCGATTGGAGGATTACCGAAATGCATTGCGATAGCAGAATGAATCTGTTGCCTCAACATCCGGTTACCAGTTACATCGGATTGAGGAATTGGAGATTCAAAGAAGGCAACATTTGGGCATCTCTCGAGTTCCTTTAATATCGGTAAGGCAATTGAGACATTGTTCAGGTGCCCATTGAAATCTAAGTCGATCTTGAAATTTGAGTCACCCTGGGTAGCTGTTTGCTTCACTTGCTCGTAGACATCAAACCAAGGCCGCGGCTTCTGCTTAATGGAGGTATAACCTTGAGCCACCGCATCTCTAGTCTCAGAAGCGTAATCCTCAGGGGCCATGTCAATCGCCCACCAAGATATTGGACAATTATCCCTCACCTTTTCACCCATCAGATAATAGGCTGGAACCCCTTCAGCTTTCCCACAAACATCGAATATTGCCATTTGCAAACCCGCTCCCAATGAATCGTCCCATAGTAGCGAAAATGGATTCTTCCCGATAGCACGCCCCTTACCCTCCTCGGTTACCTTGCCCCAGGTATAGTGTGGAAGAGTTTCTCCAATTCCTGTTACACCCGTGTCTGTAGTAACCCGGCAAAGCTCTACGATATGCCATCCATTTAAACTGCGTGACATATTTCGTTCCGGTACTTCATGGAAGGGAACGTCAAGAATGATGGTTTCGATGTCTTTGATTATCATGGATATTTTCTTCTTGAGAGTTTATGTTCCTGAAAGACAGATTGCGTGACTTTCAAAGTCAAGATGCGTTTATTTTGATTTCTATGCTTAATCCGCCTATCCCGTCATCAAAATACCACCATCAATATTCAAAGCCTGTCCGGTCATAGCAGCAGAGTCCTCAGATGCGAGGTAGACAGCAAGAGGAGCAACCTCGGCCACTACAAGCCTCCTACCCAGAGGGGTTGAAGTGCGTTCCACTTCCTTCAGGTCTTTACCCAACCGCTGAGCATCATAGGCTACGCGCCGGTCGTTGATGAGGGTTTTTACGGGTCCAGGACAGATGGCATTCACAGTTATACCCTTGGCAGCAACCTCTACTGCCAGCGATCGAGAGAGTCCAAGTAGACCATGTTTACTTGCAGAATAAGCAGCACCATGAAAAGCCCCTACTTTTCCACTAATACTTGAAATTTGAATAATCCGTCCATGTCTCCGTTCCATCATCCCCGGAAGAGCCTTTTTACACAAGAGATAGGGCACGGTTAGGTTCACATAAAGCAACATTTCCCAAAACGCATCATTATAGCACTCAACGGGACGGGGGTTCGAACTACTGCCGATTCCAGCATTGTTCAATAGGATGTGAATATCACCAAGCTCGCCAACCAGCACATCCCATACTCGATGCACTTCGCCAGACTTCGAAAGGTCAGCACGAACTGTCGCACATCGTACTCCCAAGCCCTCCACTTCGGTTTTCAACGAAGCCAATTCTTCCTCGTTCCGACCAGTTCCTGCGATATGAGCCCCTTCTTTGGCAAAAGCGAGTGCAATCGCCCGCCCTAGGCCTTTCGTTGCTCCTGTTATGAATGCGGTTTTATTTTGTAGTTTCATTTCCGTACTGTCTATTTGGCCATAACTGCAGGCTTTTTCTGGAAGATACGGCCTGATTCCCCGTGTCAAAAACCTTTGGAAACTATTATCAACTTTCAGCGAAAACTTATAATATGGAGTAATCTGCACATTATTTCATGTCTTCACCCCGTAAAATCCCGGACCGTATTTCGTGAAGCCCCGGCCACTCTACGGAAAGATCACCACTTTCCACCATAAGCCTCAAAGGATTAATCAACGTCTTGAGCGGCAAGTAAATCCTTTGTCTTTTTCGCGTAGACTCATAAAGAGCCATCATAACCTCCTGCACCGATCGGCCCCGATCCCCGCTACTGATTGGCTCTTCGACCTTGTTTTCAACCCAATCGATTGTCTCCTGGCATTGATGGGCCCAACAATCGTGCCAAGGCGCTTCAATCTCTCGCCACCCATTCGAAGCGGCGTTCATGTAACACGCCTTTCCAATTTCAAAATTATAACGGGCAGATGGCATTTCTGGCATATACATAGGGGCATCAGAAGGAATCTTTGAATTCGGATGGTATGAGGTACTTAATTCCATAAGCCCGTCAGTTCCAAAAACGCGACATCCTTGCCCAATACCTTTAATAAGGTTTCCGTGAATCAGGATTGAAGCACCGTTACTACAAGCCGCTATCCCGAGGGAAGCATCTTCTGCTGGCAAACCTCTCTCAACCAAATCAGTGATGCGTTCCACGGTTCCCATCACCCATTCGACCTGAGGCTCATCCATGAGGAATAGCGCAAGCCGAATATTGTGTGAATTCGTATTCAGCATATTTCCGGAGGCGTCGACCTCAATTCTATTGATTTTCCCAATGATTCCATCTCGCAGAAGTTCCCTAGCCTTGAGCCACACAGCATGATGTGGCCTCTGGTAAGCGATGACCAACCGAACCTGATTGCGCTCACAGGCAACCATCATCTCATTTGCCTCTCTTAAATCTACTGCCATAGGCTTCTGACAAATAATCGCTCGGGGCCGTCGAGCCGCGGCAGCGATTACCATTTCTGCGTGTAATTGGTGCCAAGAACAGACATCGACAAAGTCCGGCCTCTCTACATCCAGCATCTCCCGATAGTCCTTGTAGCGTTTATCTTCCCGAACCTCGAAAAAGTCACCAAATTCCCGAAGTGCCTCTGCATTAGTATCGGCAATCGTAGCAATCTCTACTGGCCGTTCCGGCACCCCGAGCCACCCACGAGCATGAACGCGCGCAATAATTCCTGTTGCTATAATTGCGGTACGGTACTTCGGCACTGGCTACCTCCTGGAGTTGTTTTAATTCTACCGACTAGCGAGAAGGGTATTCGAAAAGATTCATATCCCATTTTACCTATAAAGAAAATAGAACGTATTAATCTGAAAAGCAACTTCCTCTGAATGAGAATTCAAACCGCATTGATTTACTTCTATTTGGTTTTACTAATGTTTCTTTGTTGGTTATCCACTGTTTTAGGAACTCCAATTTTATATTTTGCTGATGTCTGTTAAAAATAATTAGCAACCTACTCACTTTTGAAATGAAAGATCGCCATAATATAATTCCACCTGAAGCGGGTGATTTCAACCGACATAAAAAATCAATGGAAATACAGAATTCTATTCCGATTTTTGAAATTTTCTGCTAGTGAATGACTTATGGGACTTTTACACGGCACAATAATCGATTCGACGACCAACCAGAGAATAAACGCGAAGGTCCATGTTCTCTCCTCCACCGGAATTTTCTGCAAACCAGAAGATGCCCTTCTCAAGCGTGGCCCAGGTACTGAGTTCTTCTTTTGTGACGGAGAGTTTGAAGTTAATACTCCCCGGGGGCGTACTGATATTCTGGTCGAAAGAGGGACGGAATATGAACCATCTCGTCTGATCGTGGAGGTGCCAGAAAAAGGAAGTAAAGATGTCGAAATATCTCTGACGCGATGGCATCATCCCCAAGAAGGGAATTGGTACCCAGGCAATACACACATCCACTACGACGAAAAAGAGACTCGGCCTGACGACCGTCTGGCCGTAGACTGCAGCGTAGAGGGTTATAATGTCACAGTGGTAAGCGTCCTCGACCGTCGCCAACTCCCATATGCAAGCAATAAATATCCAATCGGTGTCATGAACGAGTTCACCACAGCCCACCATGTGCTGGATATTGGGGAAGAGAACCGACACTACGGAGACCACTCACCTTGGGGATTCGGTTACGGCCATGTAATGTTTCTTAACCTAAGAAATATTGTGCAACCTGTGAGCCGCGGGCACATCCTCACTTCACAATTCGATCCTGATTATCCTCCATTATGCTTTTGCTGCGATGAAGCCCGTGATCAAGGGGGAATCGTCATCTGGTGTCATAACGGGAGGGGCATGGAAGCTCCGATCGCTGCGGTCCTGGGCAAACTTGATGCCTTCAACCTCTTTGATCCATTCTGGCTAGATCCGGAATACGATCTCTGGTACAAACTTCTCAATTGCGGCATCTCCCTTCCTGCATCTACCGGAACAGACTGGTTCGTCTGTTCCAACAATCGTGTGTACGTTAATACGAAAGAAGAATTCTCTTACGCAAACTGGATCGGCGGCATGAAATCGGGCAACACCTTCATTACCAATGGTCCAGCCATCGATCTGGCAGTAAATAATCAACCGATGGGCACTACCATTGACTTGGCCAAAAACAGACAACTTGAAGTTGCAGTGACCTATAATTCATTTTATCCCGTGCACCGAATAGAGGTCATTAAAAACGGTACCGTTATCCACAGTGAAAGCCATCCCTTAGGTAAACGTAAAGGCATTCTACGTCATAATGTCTCCAGTGACAGCGATGGGTGGATCGCAGCCAGGCTATGGGGTGATAGTCGGGACAGTTTTGACCAGTCCATCTACGCTCATAGTAGCCCCGTCTATTTCGTTTGTGGCAAGCCACCAGAAGAGCGAAATGAATCAGCAAATTATTTCCTTCGTGGAATCGACGAATCGCTCAAGTGGATCGATTCCTATGGCCGTTACAGCAACGATAGCCAGCGTGAGGATGTAAAAGATCTGTTTAGACGGGGGCGGGAAGAATTTGTCGATCTCCTAAAGTAGCCCTAAGAAGCCCGGCTTACAGAAACATTGTTAGCTTTGAGTGGTGATTCCGAGAATCTTGATGATGCGTACCAAAAGGCAGGCAAAGCTATACAAGCCTATTTGCCCGCCAAAAGTTTACTAATTAGGAGATCTGAGACTTTCAAATGTGCCCATACTTTTTCCACAACCCAGGCTGGTTGCGGCTGAGATTCTCTCCTACATACGTTCGTACGGAGAATTCCAGCTCGCTCAAATATGGTCTTGTGCATCCATATATCACCTCCCATGGGACCCCCAGAGGCCACCAGTCGACTAAGTGGAAGAATCTGTTGTAAATAGCATTCCCATGCCCCACCGGTATTCCCCGAGGAATAAAGATCGCAAACGGATCGAAATGCATCGATCAAGGCAGGATAAGGTAATGTTCCAACCGATCCCCGATCTAACTCTTCCAGCAATAGATTCCCGTTTCCACCTCCTAAGATATCCACAGTTCGTCCTACTCCGTCACTCATCTTGATCTCACGAAGGCTGTTGATTACTTCAGCCATTTTATTGGGAGTACCCGGACATTCGATCTTCATGCAATTTATGGTTGGCGACTCTCGAACCGCCTGAAGCATGATCGGAACCGGAGCATTTCCTCCTGCATCCTGTAGCATGATGGAAAGATCAACCCTACTCGCCAGTTCCCGAAATAGTCGTATTAACTCTTCTCCTTTTTTTTGATCCGGGTCAACCATAGCACAATCAGCGCCGCAATCTAGTGCTAATTGAGTCAAAGCAATTACTCCTTCATGACTAGGATGCGCAGTTGCCACTACCAGAGGCAGTTGCCCATTAAGATGCCGCGATGCTGCAGTCCAAACCGTCTTCCTCTCGTGATCCGTAAGCTCGGGGCTTTCACTGCCCTTTCCAAAAGCAATCGCCTGTGAACCTGCCTCGACACAAAAATCAATCTCCCTGAGTAAACTATCAACATCAACAGCGCCATTAGCCTCGAACGGCATACAAAGAACTGGGACGGCACCGCGAATTAGTTTTTGTTGGATTTTGTTTCCTGGTTGAGTGGACATGGTGATACCTTTATATTAAAATCGTTACTCCGTATGGCACGCTAGAATTTCACGAATTCGAATGGATAACAATGACAATGAAAGAAATTCATGATCACTCTAATTTAGAGGGTAGCACTTTCTTTATGCTTCACCGTTCGCAGTAGTTTCCTTTTCCTAATTGAACTTTATAAAAACTAAATTTCATTTTGCTACCCCGCAAAAGCTTTTAACTACATCAAATAGCACCTTCGTCGCAAACAAGAGATTCTCCACCGAAATACGTTCGTTATGGCCATGAATTAGATTCGCTTCTTCATCTTTACCCGACATTTCGCGTAATGGCATAAATCCGAGTACTTGCGTTTCAGGCTTTCGGGGAATAATGTGCTTCGCATCGGTTCCTCCTGTCATAATGGAGGGAATAATCCGCGCTTCTGGAACATGTTCGCCCATAACTGATACTATTGTCTCGTATAAAGCAGAGCCTATTTCCGCCTCAATGGGCGGAGAGTACTGGTCTACCTCTACAAATACATCTTTCCCCAGAAAAGGATAGATTTCTTCAAAAAAGCTTTCCTCTGTCTGTCCAGGAGCCAATCGGCCATCGACCCAAGCTACAGCGTCGCCAGGGATCACATTAATCTTGGTTCCAGCTGCAATAATAGTGGGAGAAACTGTGTTTCTTAAGAGAGAATTTAATGATGCGATCTCGGTTTCTGGAAGTGGCGCTTGAGATAAAGCCTTTTCACTCTTCTCAGAATCCAAAATTGCTCTCAATCGCTCTGCTGCTTCCACATTTTGATGCTCAGCAATCCCTTCGATATAGGCCTTTAGCGTTGGAGATGGATGTATCGGTAATATCGTTTGCCCCAATGCCGCTACAACTCTTGAAAGCTTTACTACTGCATTATCACGATGAGGCACAGATCCATGCCCTGGACGACCTCTAGCATGCAATCGGAAACGACAAATTCCTTTCTGGCCCGTTTGTATTGTGAAGAAACTTGTGTTTCCAATTCTCCTCTCATTTCCACCACCTTCGGTCAGCACATATGGGGCTTCAACCTGATCTGGGAAATTATCCAGCAACCAACCGATCCCATGATTGCCTTTGCCAGCCTCTTCATCCGCGGTTGCCGCATATATCAGGTCACGATTCAGAGACAACCCCAGTCTTCTAAAGAGCAGAAAAACCATTAATTCAGCTGCCACCATATTCTTCATGTCCAAAGCCCCTCGGCCCCACACAACCCCCTCCACTAGCTCACCACTGAATGGAGGATGAGTCCACTTCTCTGATTCGGCTGCAACTACGTCTGTATGACCTAAGAGCATAAGGGGGGCCTTACAGCCTCCTTCTAGGCGTGCTGTGACATTTCCGCGCCCCGGCGTTGACTCGGTTACTTTGTATTCAATTCCTTCGCTCTGTAAAACACCTGCGATGTAATCAGCACAGCGAATCTCATTACCAGGTGGATTGGTTGTATCGATTCGAATCAGTTCCTGGAGATGATTTGTTACTTCCTCTCGAACAGCGTTCCATTCAACTTTGTTAACTATTTCCATCCTTATATCGTTTCCAGTAAAATTTGGTTCTACCTAAGTAGCTATTCAATGCAATCCAACTGCAATCAATCGTTTCAGGTCGGAACCGAATCACTTCAGAACAAACTTAGATAGGAGGTTTTAATTCTAAAGCACCAAGAACTATTATATCTATCCGGAAAGGATATGAACATTAAAGGCTAATCCATACAACCTTACCTATTTAACGATAAAGATCCTTCCGTTCAGAATATTTCGAATAGCCCTATAAATTAAAATTCCTATCATAAGTTTTCTTTAGTCTGGAATATCATTTGCAGATGAAGCGGACCTTCAATCTTCCATCCCTGCTGGTGAATGTATACAATAACAAAGTGAAACTCCCTATAATTCTTTTGGTTACTGGCCAGATCCGTCTAGACCAATTGCGATTCCTCAACTAGGATACCAAGCTGGGCATAACGTTCACGATCAGCTCATACGAGAGACAGCCTATTCTGAGCGATTTCTGGGGGCTCTACAGGAATAGTCCATCCAATGGGGGCCCTAAGCAATGGATGGAACATCTACGCCGAACAAGTCGGCTGGAGGCGACGCTTGACAGCCCGCCTCAGCCGCGACGTTAGTATAGTCTGTGTTTAACCAAAAGAATTCCATCACAAGAAAAGATCTTAAATCTCGGCTCGACAGTTTCAGTCGTCTCTCATTGGCTGATCTTCCCACCCCTTTGTTCGACTGCCCGAGATTGTCTAAAGAACTGGATGGCCCTCGCATTCTCATCAAGCGTGAAGATCAAACCGGCATTGCATTTGGTGGGAATAAAATTCGTGAGTTTGAATACTCCCTAGCCCCTGCCGTCGAAGGGAATTATGATATCCTTCTTCATGGTGCAGCATCCCAATCTAATCAATCACGCGTCACCGCAGCGGTAGCGGCTCGCTTGGGGAAAAAAGCTGTCATGGTTGGACAACGCGACGATCATTCTGAACCCATTACCGGGAACCTTCTTCTGTCTCATATATTTGGCGCCGACATTTACCTTACCGATAATCCTGGAGAAAAAATTGAGATCATTAACCGCCTGAGGAAAGAAGGACATCGTGTTTACAACACTAGCACTGACGGCTATCTTTTACGGAGCATCGCCTATGTGGATGGTTTCCTGGAGTTGTCAAAGCAACTCCAGGACCAAGACATTCATCCTGCCGCATTGTATGTCTGTTCTGGAGTCCATACCCATGTCGGCCTTGTAATTGGAGCTCGCGCGCTTGGGATTCCAGTAGAAGTCATCGGAATTAAGCCAATGCCACGAGAAAATGAAGAATCCAGCAGGGAACTAGCCTGTGTGGCTAAAAAGGTTGCTCTCATGCTTGATCTTTCGCTGCAAATTAATCCGGCTGATTTTGAGTGCCATGGAAACTACGCTGGCGAAGCCTATGGGACCGTAACAGAACGGGGCCGAGACGCTGTTCTTTTAATGGCACGAACGGAAGGACTGCTCCTAGATCCCGTCTACACCGGTAAAGCTTTTGGAGCCATGATCGAACACATAAGACAAAAGCGTTGGACCAAGGATCAAACAGTGGTGTTTGTGCATACAGGGGGGACCCCTGCTCTTTTTGCTTACGGTGACGAGATTTTATCACCCAAAACCGAAGTTAACTGCGACTAGTACTGTAAATGATTATTCTTGGTCTTCACCTGGTTCTTTTTCTACACGGGGCCATCTCCCACGTCTTTAAATTTCTAACTAATGGTCGTTATTAAGAAATAGAGGGCTTGAAACCAAAACTATCCTTAAGCAAAAGCTCCTTCTTAATTTCTATTTTCAAAGTTTTCTATTGCAATTTCAAACTGTTCCAGACTGCAATAATTGACGTTCCCTGAAATAAGAAGCTTACAAAAGGTTATAAAATGAGGATAGCAGATATCAAACTGATCACCTTAGAACTTGACGATGAACACCCGGCTAGAGAGTGGAAGTTAACTACTATCCCCAACCTAAGACGCATCCAGTACACCCACGGGCGCGCGAAGCAATCAGGCACTGTTAAGACCCGAAACACTTTCCTCAAAGTCATCACTGACGAGGGAATCGAGAGTATCGCCACCACAGAAATTTCAATAACACCAACACAATTGTCCATAATCAAAAATCAGGTAATCGGTGAGGACGTCTTTAACCGTGAGGCAATCTGGCAAAAGTTGCACAAAGGAACGCGATGGGTTTACCAACCGCCAGGATGGTTCGGAGCTTTTGATAATTGCCTGTGGGATATCCTTGGGAAAGCAGCTAACCTTCCTGTCCACGCTTTGGTGGGAAGAGTTCGAGAGAGTCTTCCGGTCTATCTCACTGCCGGTGATTCTACTCTAGAACAATATCTGGAACATATTGATATTGCGAAATCATTTGGAATAAACGCCTACAAATTCCACACTTACAAAGGCGGCAAGGCAGATATCCCAATTTTCACCAAGGTGAGGGAAATTGTTGGTGCTGATTACGATCTATTAAACGATCCGGTTTGCTCCTACGACCTAAGGGAAGCAATCGAGGTTGGTCATGTAATGGAAGACTTGGATTTCGTTTGGCTCGAGGAACCCATGCACGAGTACAAACTCAATCTCTATCAGGAATTGTGCGATGAACTGACCATCCCGGTGATGGGTACCGAGATGCTTATGAACGATATCGGAATAACTTCCCAATGGCTCATTCAGGGTGGGACTGACCTTCTTCGAGGAAACGCCAGAGCTGGAACAACCCATGTCCTAAAGCTTGCCCATCTTGCCGAATTGTATGGTGGCACAATCGAACTCAATGGCGTTGGAGGTCTGTCCGGCCTTGTTCACGCCACGCTCGGATGCTGCATTGAAAACACTCAATTCTATGAATACATGGCACTATCCCCCGATGCCTTGCGGGAACAAGGGGCTCTCTGGGGTCTCACCAACGCCCCCATCATCAAGGACGGCCACATTGCTCCCAATAATCTTCCTGGGTGGGGAGCGCAGTGGGACGAGGAAAAGTTCGCCTCCCTTATTGTAGAAGAGGTCTAAGCCTAAGGGATTCATTGACGCTCCCTGAAATAAGAAGCTTACAAAAAGTTATAAAATGAA
>CEUS01058435.1_pt1 | contig 39600 bp, 27 predicted proteins | sample 427031 | NCBI WGS metagenome assembly CEUS01 (sample SAMEA2622837, study PRJEB7988) | marine metagenome | biome: marine biome (ENVO:00000447); feature: marine epipelagic mixed layer (ENVO:xxxxxxxxx); material: "saline water (ENVO:00002010), including plankton (ENVO:xxxxxxxx)" | depth 140 m | reverse complement strand
TCGCGGTGCTCTTGATATTGCTCCGTCTCGGTCAGACGCAGCAGGCCCGCGCCCAGGTAGGGCAAGGTGGTTTCACGGCGGAGTTCTGCATCCAGCTGTGCCGCGGCGGCCAGCGCCCGCTGGCTGGCTTCCCAGGAGGCCGCCAGCTGGCCATCCTGCTCGTGACAGAAAGCGGCCATCCGCCAGCCCTCCATCACCTGAAAATCGTCTTCCGCCTCGGTTGCCAACTGGGACCCTTGGGCAAACACCTCGGCTGCTGCCGCGTAATGTGACTCACCGAAGAGGATCGAACCCTCAGAGAATTTGGTTTGCACCGCCACTTTGCGGGTCGCTTCGTCCTGAGTTTCAGCCGCCGCGACCGCCTGGCCTGCACCTCGGTAACACTCCAGGGTTTTCGCCGCGTCACCCTGTGCGAAATAAGTGGCGCCCAATGTCATATTGACGGCCGCGATCAAGGTCGGCCACTGCTGCTGCCGAGCGATCTCGGCGGCACGTGCGGCCAGTCTTTCGGCGGCGGCCACGTTCCCGTCGGCGGCCGCGTTGGTCAAACTGACGAACAATTGGCGAAAGGTGAAACCGGGTCCTGTCCCTGGGATGGCGCGGACCAGTTCGTTGTACGCGGCCGGTAGATTGACGTCGAGTTCAATCGTGACCACCTGCCGGTCCTGTTGGCTGGCCAGAGTTGCCAGCGCTGGCTGGTGCGGATCGTCGACGACCATGAACCGCAGACCGGGATCGACCGTCTGCTCCAGCAGCTGCGTCAGCCACGTCTGCCAGGCGGTGCGGTCTGAGACGGTTTCGGGCGCAAGTACCAGGACCAGCAACTCCATCCATTCACTGTGGTGCTGGTGAAACGACGCGTAAGTTGCCAGCAGGTTAGCGGAGGGTGGCGAGGCCGTTGCTGGAGCCTGCCAGTCGTCTTGGATCCCTGCTTCCGCCAGGCCCGCTTGTACATCCTGGTACTGCCGCTGCAGCTCCGCGCGGAGTTCTGCGGCGTAGTTTTCCGGGTTCTCGAAGGGATTGCGGAAGATCAGGAACATGTCGGGTACGCTACCGACTTCTTCGTTTTCTTTGTCTAGAAACACGTCGATCATCTGGACGTTGTCCGCATCGGCCAGCCAGCGTAGCAGGCGGGCTTCGGGCTGCTCGGTGAACTCGGTCCAGAGTGTTTCAATCTGGTCGATGCGTTTTTCGATGGCGTTGGGAGCGGGCACCCGAAAGTTCTCTGGTCAGGGGATGGGGACAGCAGGGTGACGGAAGGTGCCAGGAGACTGCCTGGACATCACTACACCGGTGACTAATTCAATTTGACAGTGGCGCCGGTAATCTCGTTGATGCCACTTGCCTGGGAGGTGATCACGGCGCCTTTGACCTCCACTTTGGCCGAACCTTCGATGGTAATCGTAGGTGAGGCGATGGACACGCTGGCCGGCTCGATCTTGAGTGTTGAGCCACCTACAGTGAGCGTGATACTGGTGTCAGAACTAATTTCGATTGCACCGGACACACCGATGTTTTGTGCACCACCGACGGTCAATTCGTCGTTTGCGCCGATACTGCCGCTGCGGTTACTGCCGATTGTGGTGGTCTGATCGGCACCAACATCCATCGTGCGATTGGCAGATACATTCAACGTCTGGTCGTTGCCCACTGTAGTCGACTGGTCGCTGCCGATGCTGATGGTCTGCTTGGCGCCCACCGTTTCGCTGTCGTCGACGTCGACCAGGTCGGTGCGATTGTTGTGGACCGTCGTCGTCTGGTCGTTTTCGACCGTGGTGTTCATATCGTACTGGCCGTGGATCCGCAGCTCCTCGGCGCCCTGGGTATCGTCCAGCGCGATCTCGTTGTAGCCCTCTCCCTGGTGGGTTTTGGACTTGAGGCCGCTGGTCGTCTTGTTGTCGGGCAGCCCAAACGGGGGCATGTTCTCGGCGTGGTATAACCGTCCCGCGATGATTGGCCTGTCTGGGTCCCCCTCTTCGAAGGCCACCATGACCTCTTCCCCGATCCGGGGCAGGTCGATGGCACCGAAACCCTTGCCGGCGTGGACCTGCGAGACGCGGATCCAGCAGGAGCTGTTTTCGTCGAACTGCCCTTCCCTGTCCCAGTGGAACTGGGCTTTGACGCGGCCGAACTCATCGGGGTAGATCTCTTCACCGGCGGGACCGGTGACGACGGCCGTGTGGACCCCGTGGATGCTTGGTCGGGGGGTCGTTCGCGCCGGGCGAAAGGTGACGCTGTCGGGGATACAGGTCAACGAGTTTTCGTAGTCGCGCTCGACCGCTTCACCCGTTTCGTAAGCCTGCGCTTCCTGCGCGGAATGTTGCAGGCTGGTGATGACAAAGGTCTGCCCCTGTTCGCTGCTACAGCGGTGCTGGCGGATTTTGAATTTGCCGGCCGGAGTAAATGACTTGCATTTGCTGGTAGCTTGCACGATGTCGTACTCAACTTCCTCTTCTTCCATACGGATATCGGTCAGCGGGCTGCCATCGCCGTTCTGGCGGTAACCCCCGGGGTAGTCGTAGTGTTCATACTGGTCGATCCCCGGCAGGTCGAGCTTACTGGGGCTGTTGGTCATCAGCGAGGTGCTGGGGGTTGTAAAGTTGTAATCGGTTTGCGCCCATTTTCCGCTACGAAATTCGTAGCCGTGTTCCCAGCTGGTGATATGGTCTTCAAAGGCGACATTGCCAAAATCACTGGGATAGTCGACCTCGTTTTCGGCACAGTCTTCATAGGCTGAGGTGCTGTCAGACAGTACCATTTTGTGGTTGTCCTCGTTATGCTGGAAAAAATAGTAGATGCCCTCTTCTTCCATCAGACGCGAAACGAAGGCGAAGTCTGTTTCGCGGTATTGCACACAATATTCGCGCTGCGGGTGATTGCCACTGAGCCGCAACTCGTAATCACTGAACCCCAGATCGCCAAAGATCTGCTCGAGGATCTGGGGAACTGTTTTGTTCTGGAAAATGCGGCAATCTGAAGTCCGGGTCAGGAACCACAGCCAGGGCACTACCATCGCCCGGTAGGCACGGCGCCCTTCGCGGTCTTCATCGCCGGCGACAAAACGGCTGACAAAACCGTTGAAAGGGCGGTAGGAATCATCGGCCTGCCGCACGCGGAATGTCACGTTCTGGCCGACAATGTCAGAATTCTTGATCCCGTTGTTGTCGGAGAGCAGCTCCAGATCAAAGCGGAACAGGCGAGACAGTTCCTCACCACCCTGAAAGGCAGTTAGCAGCAGCTCGTCGGTTCCCAGAGGCGTGCTCAGCTGGAGCATTCGGTGTTCTTGTTTTAACGCCATGACCGATTCTCCTTCCAGAAGCGGAAGTTATGCCTGATTGCGGTGGGCTGACCTGCTCTCTGTCCGGTCGCGGTGTGGCTGGACTGTGTTGTGTGGGCCGCCCGTGGTCCTGAAAAATCATAGTGTAGCGGGTGTTGGCGGGATACCTGGCCAGCTGTGCTGGTAGTGGTCCACCGCGGCCGTGGGTGTATAAAAAATGCGGGACCCCAGCGAAAGGGGTCCCGCCATGAACGACGCAGCCGTGAGCAGGCGATTTGCCCCAGCGGCCTAGGCTTCTCCCTCTTCGACTTTCCAGGTGTATTCCACGTTGCCTTTTTTCTTTCCCGCGTTGTCGTTTTCCGTATAGGTGACCTTGATTTCCTCAAAATTGAGTGAGAAGCTTTCCATTGGTACATCATCGGCTTGTCCGCTACCGCTGATGTTGTAACTGGTGACTTGGACATTCTTGAGTTCGTAGGCGTAATACGTGACCCGCCCGGAATCGGTGTAGGAAGCCGTCAGGTGAATTTCTACCTTGGGGAAGACTTTGCCCTTGCAGACGCTCTCGGCGATCTTGGGGCTTGATTTGTCCAGTTCCTTGGTGCATTGCAGGTCATCGAGAATCACATCACCGCGACGTCTGGTGGCGCCCGTTCCCTGTCCTGGTTTTGTGATCGTCTGGTTGAACGCGCCCAAGTCGGTCCAGCCCTTGTGGTCTTTGTCCGTTGCTTCGCCGTCGATTCCGTCGAACTTGATATAAGCAGCCATGACGTTACTCCTTGAACAAAAAATGGGTTAATGGTTTTTTTGGCGGCGGTTAGCGTGTTACTGTTCCCCGCGACACTTCTTTTGTCGTAGGTTCGTTGCGAAAGTTGCCGGTAATCGGAAAAAAAGGCTCCTTTTTTTCTGGCGTCCCCAAATGGTGGCCGCAGTCACTGCGATTTCAGGAGATCTGGTAGTCAAATTGGCCGTCGGCCTGGACATTGATCTGCACTTGCGTAATCTCCCGATCGTCGGCCATACGCGCCAGAAAATCTGCCGACAAATAAGGCAGTAGCGAGCGGGTCAGAATGTGATCGACGTTGCGGGCCCCGGTATCGACCTCGGTACAGCGTGCGGAGATCGCCTCTACCAGTGCATCGGAGTAGTGGAAGTCCGCGCGGTAATGTTCGCCAATCTGGCGCCCCACTTTGTCGAGTTTGAGACGAACGATACGTTGCAGGACCTCGTCGGTGAGTGGGAAGTAGGGGACCACATCCAGGCGACCCAGAAAAGCTGGCTTGAAGGTCTTCAGCAATTCGGGAAACAGGGCTTCCATCAAGCTGTCCGGTTCGGGACGGGTGTCAGGATCCAGGCACAAGTTCTTGATCAGGTCGGTCCCTGCATTGGTCGTCATCAAGATCACGGTGTTTTTGAAGTCGATGTCTCGTCCTTCACCGTCCTTCATAGTTCCCTTGTCGAAGACCTGGTAAAAGACATCCTGGACTCCTGGGTGGGCTTTTTCCATCTCATCGAGCAGCACCACGCTATAGGGCCGGCGGCGGACGGCTTCCGTGAGCACACCACCTTCGCCGTACCCCACATAACCGGGAGGGGAACCCATCAGCAGTGAGACCTTGTGCTCTTCTTTGAACTCGGACATGTTGATGGTGGTCATGTTTTGCTCGCCACCGTACAGCAGGTTGGCCAGGGTAATGGCGGTTTCGGTCTTGCCGACACCACTGGTTCCGGCCAGCAGAAAGACGCCGATAGGCGTTCTTGGATCGGACAGATTAGCCCGCGACGTCCGAATACTTTGGGCGATGCGTTCCAGGGCGTGCGACTGCCCGACAATGGATTGTTCCATTCGTTGCTGCAATTCGAGGACGGTGCGGACTTCATCGGCGACCATCCGTCCGACTGGAATCCCGGTCCAGGATGCGACGGTTTCAGCGATGGCTGAGGCATTTACACAGGGGTGCACGAGCGGTACATCGCCCTGCAGTTGCTCTAATGTTTGTTCGGCTTCGATCAGTTCGGTCTTCAGGCGCTCGCGTTCCTCCGCAGTTAACGGTTTCGTAGTTGGTGGCGCCGCGGCGCACTCGATATCCTCTGCTGCTGTGGACTCGGTTTCTGCTGTCGCGGCGGATTTCTTGTCGGTTGGAGTTGCGGCGTTTGGATTGAGCTGTCCGGTTCGATCTCGAATTGTTTCCACCAACGCGAGTTCTTGCTGCCAGCGTTCCTGCAGTGCGGCGAGCTCCTGCCGAGCTTGTTGTGCTTGCTCTTGGTGTTCGGCCAGCGCATCGGTGTGGTCTGAGCCGGTTGCCATTTCCCGCTCGAAAATCTGGATTGAGAGTTCCAGTTGTTCGATACGGCGCTGACAGTCTTCCACGGCCGGCGGCGTCGCCGCCTGGCTCATGCGAATCCGTGCGCAGCTGGTATCCAGTAAGCTGACGGCCTTATCTGGAAGCTGGCGCCCGGAAATGTAGCGATTCGACAGTTTGACGGCATCGACTACCGCTTCGTTGAGGATGCGGACCTGGTGGTGGGACTCCAGCGTGGTGGTCAGGCCACGTATCATCTCAACGGCTGCTGACTCACCCGGTTCTTCGACCTTCACAACCTGAAATCGTCGCGCCAAGGCGGCGTCTTTCTCAAAGTATTTTTTGTATTCCGCCCAGGTGGTGGCAGCGACGGTACGTAGTTCGCCCCGGGCCAGTGCCGGTTTGAGCAGATTCGCAGCGTCATTCTGTCCGCTGCCGCCGGCGCCGATGAGGGTATGGGCTTCATCGATGAATAGCACGATGGGCGTGGGTGAGGCTTTGACTTCATCGATCACCGACTTCAGGCGATTTTCGAATTCACCCTTCATTCCGGCACCGGCCTGGAGCAGGCCCATGTCGAGTGAGTGGATGGCCACATTCGCAATTGCCTCGGGCACATCTCCGGCGGCGACGCGGAGCGCGAAACCTTCCACAACGGCTGTTTTTCCAACGCCTGCTTCGCCGGTCAGAATCGGGTTGTTTTGCCGACGACGCATGAGGATATCGATGATTTGACGAATCTCGGAATCACGTCCCAGTACAGGATCGATGTTGCCGGCTTTGGCGTGCGCGGTCAGGTCGATTGTGTATTGGGCCAAGGCGGCACCGGAGCTGGAGGCCACCGCTGGGCCTGCGTTACTGGGATCGGCCGCAGAAAATCTCGACGCCGATTGTTTGGCTTCACCGCTCTCAGCGGTGATTTCGACCAGGTCCTTGCGCAAGCCTTCGCCAGATATCGATTCCAGCAGTTGAATCCCGGAAACGCCTGACCGGACGATTTCTCCGTTGGCCAGCAGCGCGCACAACAGATGGCCGGTTCTGGCGGTGACCTCGCCAAAGTCGACCGAGCTGATCAACCAGGCAGTGCGGATCAAATCCACCAGGTTCGGGCTGAGCGCTGGCGGCCGGGAATTGCCACGCTTGAAACGATCTACAGCAGCAATCAGATCGGACGACAGCCGAGACGAGTCTATTTCGTAACGCCGCAAGATCAGGTCGACATCCGAATTCGGAGTTTCCAGAATCTTCAGTAGCCAGTGTTCAATTTCCACGTTGTAATTAGTCCGTGAGAGGCACAAACCAGCGGCGCCTTCCAGACTACTACGGCCGGTTTCGCTCAGCTTGCCGATGAGTTCTTTCAGATTAACCTGAACCATGCTTTACGATCCTATGAGTGCGCGGTGAGCGCGTGTGAGGTGAAGCAGATCTGTGACTGAAATGAGGTACGCGCAATCGTATGGGAGGTGTTGTTTTTCGGCGGGCCAATATGCGCCGGGAATCGATCACGGATTAACAAAGGGGATGATCTTCCACAAGGAATATGGCATCCGAGGCATCGTTCGTACAGTCCGCGTTTGTCAACCAGGTATTCCAGCCCAGTCGCGCGGGGATTCCCTTGCCACCCAGCTGACACCGCGGAATTTCCGAGCTTCGCAGGACTGGTTGAATGTCGAAATCAAATGCAGGACCGATATAGGTCCTGACAAACTCAGCTAACTGTACCCAGCGTTGACTGCCCATGGGGGAGAACTCGCAAAATGTCTCATAATCGAGCGGACCCAGCTGAATGCGAATTCGGTTTTCCACACTCCAGACACGCGTGCCGGCGACGGCGCAGACTCCCAGTTGATTGTTGGCGTTGGTATTCCACTCTGCGGCGGTCAATTGGGATTGTTCCGTAGCAGGCAGATAGAGCCATTGGCCTTCAAATTGACAGACCCGTGCCGGCACCTCGAAAAGTTCTGTGACGCTGGATTCCAGGTTGATCGCGTTTCGCGGAGCGTGCGCGAAATGGCCCGCGAAGTAGAGCAAATTTCGATCGTCGAGTTGTTGTCGATTCTGCAACCGATCGGTACCCATACCAACCAGACTCAACAGGCAACGGGTAAACAGATCGTCTCCCTGAGGCTCGGGATTGAGCGCCTGACGTTCGTATGCAATCGGAAAGCGGTACTTTTCCCAGGCGCGATAAAACCAGGCAATCAGCCGGTGGTGGAAGATATCGAGAAAATCACGTAGTGCGAAATCTTTCTGACGCATCCGCTCTATCAGGAGTGTCGTGTAGTGTGCGGGTAGCACGCCGCTGGGGCCGACGAGTCCCAGAAAACTGACGGTCATTTCTGCCGGACACGGTGGCCCGTCGTCGTCATCAATGTCTGAAAACTGACTGATCGAGCTCTCGGGAAATCCCTGCGAGACGAGTGTACGAAACCGCACCAGTTCCTCGGCCGGTGGAAAGTCCTCGGCCAGAGTGCGGTTTGCTTTATCATTGGCTGCTGCCGCGAGCCGCAACAGCCGAACCGCTTGAAAGAAATCGAAGCGTTCGGGGTGCTGCTCGAGTTGCTCAAAAAGTGCTGAGTTGCGTTGGCTCATGACAAAGAATATCAAGGGTGCGAGGGGAGATGCGACGCGCGACGCCAGATCAGACGAGTGGCGTATGGCCAGCGCGTGGTGGCCAGCGTTTTAGTGGGGACTCGCGTTGCGGTGTAGTGAGCACGGTTGACGTGAAGGAATTCAAATTCGTATAGAGTGCCAGGAATCGTTCCAATACCGATGCAAACAGAAACATCCCGCCGCCGGAGAACTTGTCTTCATCGAGCTCCAGTGTGACCTCGGTGCCGCGGCAAAAACCGGCGTTGACACTGCCGCCGACACGGCCCACGACACGTTGGGAACGCACCCCCGTCAGACCTTCGATCATGGCTTCATTTTCCGAGGAGTCCTGAACGTAGAGCCTGAGTATTTCACGCAGTGCGTTGCCACCGTCACTCGAATCGACGAGTGAAAGATGGTTGAGTGACAGGTGTGAAATCACACGCCATAGTGTTTCGTGCCCGAGGCTGGTTCGCAATGTACGTGTCGGTGGTGTCAAACAGGTGATTTGCAGTGGTACACCGCCGGACGCTAATTGCAGCAGAGGCTGTTGACCACCGAACGGAAGACGTCCTGGTAAATCTCGATTGAGGCAGGTGGTTTCTACGTCCACGGTCCAGTGTGGCAGCTGAGCCGGTTGGCAACTCAGATCGACCAGACTCAGGAATACTTCCGTGCCGTGATCGCTTTGGCCGTCAATATTGCGGGCGGGCCGTCGTGTGGCGTGCCAGTAGGCGGGTTGCTTGTCTGCTGACGTTGCATGTTGGATGGAGTAAAAGGGCAGGAATTCTGTTTCTTCGTTATCGGGCGAGGTGGCAATGACGCGTTGGACGGTATGGATCTCGTGGGCCAGTGGGCGCCGCGCGTCCGGCACGATGCGCAATTCGGACTGGCTGTGATCCCAATTGAGCGGTTCGGCCCTCTGCCGATAGAGATTGACGATTGGACAACATCCCAAAGCGAACGTCTCGGCGCTCACGCTTTGTTCAAGGTCCTGAATGTGCTGGTTGAGGTAGAGATAAAGTTCCATTTGGTTACCCCTCAGGCTGCCCTCTGCCAGCGTCGGACCGAGCTGCTCGATGTCGATGAACAGGAACTTGTCTGGAAAGGTAAAGAACTCGCGCAGCAGTCGATAACCAGGAAAACTGCGGGCCGGGTAATCGATCAGTCCCTGGTCGGGATCGAAGCCGACGGGTCGCAGGCGTTCAGCTGCCAGCCAACGGACTTCGGAAGCGTCAGCGCCTGCCGCCATTCCCACACCAACCGTATTGTTTAACAGAGACTCGTACAATTGGTGTGTGAACGTGGAAGTGCCGCGCAGAAAAAAACGCAACGACTCCATGCCGAGTTGGGAGAAGTCGACTTTGTCTGAGCGGGTTTGCAACTGGATACGGACGACAGCCCGGACATCGGCACGAAAGGGGGGAGTGGGGGCAGTAAACGGGTGTCCCTGGTAGGTTGCCTGGGTGACCGAGACCGGCCACAATTCCACCGGATAGCAAGTCTGAAAACGACAGGGAATGCCAGCAATCGGCTCGGTCTCAATTTCGGTACGCCGTGCGACGTGATAACCACTCGTCAGCTGGCTTTGTGACTGATCGAGTTGGAGTTGTACGATGGCTGCCGCGGGAAGTGGAGCCAGATAATGCGGATAAAGTACTTCCACCAGGCCTTGCGCGATTTCTGGAAACTCGTCTTCGATCTTGTGTCTTGTGCGAGCATTGAGATATGCGAATGCTTCGATGAGTCGCGCGACGTGAGGGTCTTCCGTCAGATTTTCACTGAGCCGTAGACGACTGGCGATCTTCGGATGGGCTTGCGCAAATTCAGCGCCCATGTGTCGCAAATAGGCCAGTTCACGGTTGTAATGTAGCAGTAGCTCGTCTGTCATCTTCCTGGCGCCTTGATTTCCACACTGGCAAACGTGGGTTCCAGTTGTGAGTCAAAAACCACGGGTTCTGGTTCGGGGTCGGCGTGCAACAAGGCATCAATGCGAAATCGCATGGTGCGATCAATGCCGTCCTGATTTTCCAGGAGTGTCACCTTCACACTCTTGAAACGAGGATCGTACTGTCGAATAATTCGCTCGATCATACTGCATAGTTGGCTGCGGTCGTTGGCCGCTGACATGCTCGCCCCGCTGAAATCCGGAATCCCGTAATTAACCACCGAGACGTCCAGCTGGTCTAGGTTTGGTGGCCAGGCGACACATCGCCAGCGGGTGTTCAATAGATTTTCCAGATCACGCCGTACCGATTGCTTGAGTTCTCGGAGTACCTGGTGCCGTGATTTGGGTGGGTCGCGCGGGTTGCCAGGCTCCTCGTCGATCAGCCGATCGAGGATTGATGGAGTTAAGGGTTGGTCCGCACGAACGCGCGCCATGGTTTCATGCCTCTTGAGGACGTTGCGGCGATTCGAAAGCCAGTGATGTCATTTGCATGATCGGAATGTCTTGGGTGCCGACAAGGAACATCCGTTGTCCTCTTCCCTCGACGAACTGATCCTCTGCGGATTCCCAGCTGGTAGAACGACCCAGTCGCAATTGTGCGTCGCTGTGGTCACAGCTGCCCGCGTACAAGGCAGGCAAATAAACTTCGCCATCGGGCCCGTCGTGCACCGTCATGTGCGCGGCTCGCCAAATCAAGTCACGCGGACGTTGGGGCGGGCGAAACTCCAGCGAGACCACCTGTTCCAGTGGGATCCAGAAATATTTGCCGGTGCTGGTCAGTACTTCGAAAAAGCAGGCCGTGCGGTCATCGAGGTCGCGCAGATCGCTGAATGCTTGACCGTCACAAGTACCCTGGCAGCGTACTCGCTGGGATTCCGCATTGTTCAGTTTTTCGGTTGCTTCCTGCAGGTTGCCGTCGCGCATTGCGATGGACGCTTCCAGGTGCAACCGCATAGGGGAGGTGACTTCCCCGACAAATTCGGGAACCCGGCCTTCGCTGAAAAATTGTTGTCTCGCATTTTCTGCGCGGATCAGTTGCCGTAGCAAACTAAGTCCGACTTCCGACTCCGGGACTTGTTGCCCGAGCACCTGGATTTGCCGATCGGCTTTTTCCCATTGCCCGGTGAAGCAGTAGAGTTCACACAGTAGTCCCCGCAGATCCGTGTCGGCAGGCTGTTGCTTGACTTGTTGAATACAGCTTTCCACCGCCTGATCTAGCTGTCCGGTCTGAAAGAGTTCATGCAAGTTCGGAGTTTCTGACATGCCGATAGTTACCTTCGAAGTGTCGCTCAAGTTCGTGCGGCGGGCGTGAGTTCTGCGACCAGGCTGACACGGGCCTGTAACTGATCGAGCTCATAGTGTGGGACCAGGTGCAAATGACATTGAAAGGAGCCAGGTTTGCCTGGATTTGAACGCACGTTTACTGATGCCTCACGAAGCGGGAAACGCGCTTTGACGTCTGGCCCTGCCTCGTCATCCGATGTGACGAACTGGATAATCCAGTCTTCCAGAAATCGTTCGAAATCGGCGGCTTCCTGGAACGATCCGATTTTCTCGCGCCCCAGCACCTTGATGTAGTGACCAAATCGTGACACGCACAGCATGTACGACAGCATCGCCGATATTTGCGAATTGATCGTCGCCACCGATTCATCGAATACCTGCGGTTTCTGAATGGACTGGCTGGAGTAGAACGCGGCGTACTGGGTATCCTGGCAATGGCAAAGCGGCAAGAAACCAAGATCGGCCAGTTTTTTTTCCCGTTCGTCAGTGATCATGACATCGGTTGAGGATTTTAGTGCCAATCCACTGAGATCGGTCGAGAAACTATGGTTTTCCAGGCCGGTTACGAGGCCACCGCCATCCAGGCCGCGGCGGACTCCGCGGATGTCCGCTAACCAGCCAGCCCGTGCGAAGGCCCGCAGCACCACTGCACCATAGGCAAAGGCGGCGCCGCCCCAAAGATAATCTTCACGCCGGTCAGTTTGTTCCCGAAAACAGAACTGGTCGATTCGTGTCCCCTCATCCTCGTAGGGTGTCCGCATCAAAATGTGGGGTAATGTGAGCCCCACGAAACGCGCCTCTTCGCGTTGGCGCATGGCCCGCCACTTGATCCATTCCACCTGTTCGAAAGTTTCTGAAAAATCGAGCGGTTGCTGGATGCCAGAAAAGTCATCCAATCCCAAAAAAGAGGGATGGGTATTGGCGATAAACGGGCAGAATGCTGCCGCGGCGACCTGGCTGATACCACTGAGTACATCCAGATCGACATGCGGATGCGTTGCCGTCGGTTGGGGGTGTACTTCGTAGTCACCAATTAGTAACCCGTACGGCTCGCCACCGGCGGTGCCGAATTCCTGTTCATAGATCTTCTGAAAAAGTTGACTTTGATCGAATTCGGTGGCCCGTTCGAAGTCGCGTTCTAACTCACGCCAGGTCGCGTGCAGGACTTTGACTTTGAGGGGGCCCTCTTCCTCACCGGCGGCTTGCTCAGTCAGGTAGACCAGGCCGCGCCAAGAGGCTTCCAGACGCTGGAACGCAGGGGCATGGAGGATGGCATTGAGCTGGGAATTGACCAGTTGGTCGATTCTCGCGACATCCCGGTTCAGCAAGCGGACGAGCTGCTGTCCATCTCGCACGGACTGGTTACCGAGCCAGCAGGCAATCGCGCGGGTCGCATCGGTTTCTTTCAGGAATTGCTGGAGGAGTTGTGCCGCACGATGATCTGTGGAATCCGTGGCCGCGATGGCGCAGTCCAGCAGTGAGCCTGTTACAGGCTCTGTCGGTGCAGCCTTCTGAGCTTCAAAGCGCGTCGGCTCAGTGGACGGCGAGTTTTCAGACTCGGACAATCCCGGATCCATGACCAGAGCCTAACTCACGTCGCTTATTGCGGAGCGATACCCACCATTGGGTATTTGACCAGACCAATTGTTTGCTCTGAAACCTCTTGTGCAACATGTTGGATTTGCATCTAACCGCCGATCTTGGGGATCCGCGCCACCATCCGCATAGAGGTTGTCAACTCTTCCATTTGCATCCATGGTCGCAACCAGGCGACCGCATTGTATGCCCCTGGTTGGCCAGGAATTTCTTTGACTTCTATCTTGGCTTCACGCAACGGATACCTGGCCTTGGCCTCCTCGCTGGGACTGGTGTCGGCACTCACGTAATTGTGGATCCAGCGATCGAGCCAGTCTTGACAATCCTCGACTTCCATAAAGGATCCGATTTTGTCGCGGCCGATGACTTTCAGGAAGTGTGCAAACCGCGCGCTCGCCATGATGTATGGCAAGCGTGCCGAGATCGCGGCGTTTGCAGTTGCTTCAGGACGGTCGAATTTCTGTGGTTTCTGTGTGGTTTGCGCCCCAAAGAAGACGGCATAATCGGTGTTTTTGTAATGACACAGAGGGAGGAATCCGAGTTTTCCGAGTTCCCCTTCCCTACGCTCGGTAATCGCCAGTTCGGTGGGACATTTCAGGTCCATGTCACCATCGTCTGCCTGGAAGACGTGTGCCGGCAGACCTTCCACTTTACCGCCCCCTTCGGCACCGCGGATGGCGGTACACCAACCCGTTTGGGCGAAAGCATCGGTTAATTTGCTACCCAGCACATAGGCGGCGTTCATCCAGCAATACTCATCGTGCGAAACAGAGATCGGTTTGCCGTCGTCTCCGAGTGGAACTTCCTCGTAGTCAAATCCTTCCGATGGTTTGGTGCTGGCGCCATACGGTAGCCGTGCCAATACGCGTGGCATCGTGAGAGTGACGAATCGCGAGTCTTCACTCTCACGGAAAGATCGCCATTTCGTGTATTCCGCGGTGTCAAAAATCTTTTCCAGGTCGCGTGGCTTGGACAACTCGGTCCAGTTGTCTAACCCACATAAGTTGGGATCGGCGGCGGAAAGAAACGGGCAAAATCCTGCAGCGGCGACACCCGACATGTTGGTTAACAAGTCGATGTCGTCAGGATGATTGGTGAACTCATAGTCGCCCATCAGAGCACCATATGGTTCACCACCAGGCGTGCCGAATTCGTTCTCGTAAACTTTCTTGAAGATCTGGCTTTGATCAAATTCAACGGCTTTATCGAGATCTTTAAACAGGTCTTTCTTCGAACAGTTGAGGACTTTTAGTTTCAACTGAGAGCCTGTCTCACTTTGATCTACCAGATAATGTAAACCTCGCCAGGATCCTTCCAGTTTCTGGAACTCCGGCGTGTGCATAATGACGGCGAGTTGCTTTGAGATGGTCGCATCGATGGCCGCAATGCCTGCGTTGATAGTGCGGGTGACGTCTTTATCGAACGTCACCGTCCCCTGCATGGCGGCTTCGGTAAGTGTACGAATCAGATCTTCCGCGCGATCGGGTTCCGTTTGCTTGGTCGCCGCAATGGCAGCATCTAGGATGCCGCTTTCCTGGTTTACCGAGTTTGCACTACTGGCGGCATTGGCATCTTGCTGGGGCTGTTCACCGGTACTCATTCTTCATCTCCCGTGCCCGCGTCTTTGGGCGTGTCGACTTTTAGCTCGGAAGACAGTTTTTGCAAGTCTTCAGAGTTTTGCAGAACCTGTTCCAGGACGTTCTCTAGATCGGTACTCCGATCGACTTTGGTCAACAGGTCGCGTAGCTTGTCCCTGGTGGCGAGCAGTTGCTCGAGTGGTTCGACCTGCCGGGCCACATTGGCTGGGCTGAAGTCATCCATCGACTCAAATTTCAGCTGCAGGGCCATTTCAGTACCGTCATCCTGCAAGGTGTTCTCTACACGCAGGTTCAGGCCGGGCGTCATTCGCTTCATGACATCGTCAATATTGTCGCGGTCGATCTGAATGAACTTGCGGTCTTTCAGCGATTGGAGGGGTTCGGTGGGGTTGCCGGAAAAATCCCCCATAACGCCCACGACAAAGGGAAGTTCTTTTTCAACCACCGCGCCTTCGGTTTCGACGTCGTACGTTATATGAACGCGTGGTTTACGGACGCGTTTCAATTTATCTTGCGTGCTTTCGCTCATGGGCGGAATTTCCTCTCAGGCGCAACGAAGAGGTTGGCCGGAGATGGCCAGGTACCGGAAAAACAGTTGCTGCAATTGATTATATACGTTCTGACTTGTGGACCAACTGACTGGCCAACAGCCCTAGTGGACCAACTGACTGGCCAACAGCCCTAGCATATCCAATCAGGGGTGTGTGAGGGAAGACGAGCTGCACGCCTTTCCGGGCAGATCAATTCAATCTTCACTCTGCGCATCGTCTCCGGCTGAACCATTTTGCTGAAACATGGCACGCCGGATGGAGTCGTCCTCGGCTAATTCTTGAAGTAACTCTGGCAGCGACATGCGACCCCAACGGATTGCCTGGTCTAGTGCATAGGGAACCGGAGAATGCGGCTCTTTGCGGCGAAAAAATTTCGCTATTTCCGTGACAAGTTCAAAGGCCTGTTCGCGGGTTTCAATACCCCCCACCTGGCGAGCCGACGTGACACTAGCGGTTTCACTGTTAGCGGGAGAACCAATTGTGTTTGGATCTTCCGCTTCGGTTTCGACTGTTGGTTCTGCGAGTAAATGGCCGGCGATGCTTGACAGACGGTCCTGGCACGCCTGCAAAGCGTTCTTGATATTGGATGCGGGAGGGGCTTGTGAATAACCATCACTATCGAGGCTGCACTTTTCTTCCAGAACCTCGCCCATGCGTTGATAGGCTTCCATGGCGCCTTGCAGATCTTCCGATAGTTCCTGGAAGAACTCGGGAGATGTCTCGTTGACGGCTTGTTCGAACATCTCCATGCTCACTGCTCCCTCTTGGATTCGTTGCTCGCGCCGTTCGGCATCTGCAGACTGTTCGAGGTCTACCGCGTCCAGGTAGTCGGCGCTGCTAAGCCGGCCATGTGTCGTGCTGTCAGTGAGCGGGATGGCTGCGATGGCGGGGATCAAAGCACCATCAGCATCGACGCCGTTGAGGCCTGTCAACTGAGCCAGGGTGGTGGCGATACCGTCTTCGTCCGGTCGGGGATAAATTTCGTCCCAGTATTGTTCACATAATTGTTGAATCAGCGAAAACCCTTCCCTCAGGCCCGCAAATCCGTGTTCCCGCGCCGCGGCTTCAATGAGCCAGGCTGCGATCCACAGGTCTTTGGAAGTTTCAGCAAGGACCGTCGTCGAAATTTCCAGAACATCACGCCATTGGGTGGGTTCCGCGGCGGCCAGATCATCGCCCGTCCAGGCCGCCTGCAGGGTTTTTCGTTCGATGTTACGGGACGCGTCACGGGCATCTTTGATGCGATAGTAATCGACGCTGGCTTCTCGATCTTCCTTGAGGGCGACACCTGCGGGTTGCTCGTCCGAGACGGGGGCCAGGATAGCTTCAAAATCGAGTACTACAGGGGTGGCCATAAAATTCTCTTTCTCAGTCACAGTGATCGCAAGATCAGTTGACCAGTTTGGAACTCCGCGAGATATGCTGGTCAGTCTGCCAGTCCTGCGTCTCTGAGTGATTTTGCGAGTTGGTCCAGGATACGTGCATGCATCCGGCTAGCCCAGGACTTGCTAATGGCCAGAGAAGCGGCGGCATCCGTTAACGTGATTCCCTCAAAATAAGTCATTTGGATCAGCTGGCGTTCGGTGTCCGGAAGGCCTTTCACCAGGTTACGTAACTTTTCCCGAATTTCACGATGTGCGACAATTGCTGGAGCCTGAGGGGCGGTTGGATCTTCCAGCGTCGAGTCACGAATTCCTTGTCCGTCTTCTCCGTGGGACGCGAGATAGACTGTCGCCAGACGATTCGTCATGCCTTGCAGCCAGCTGGCTGTATTTGTGAGCGTTTGGTTTTGGCCATTGCTGTCTTCTTCTGCCAGAGCCTGACTCGCCAGCTGTTCGGTACGGATGCGTCGGTAGCGGGAGCGACTATTCCAGCTCATCTTGGACAAGCCGTCGTAAATGGCGCCACGCACTCGGTAGTAGGCGAATGTCGTGAATTTTGCGCCCCGTTCTGGATTGAAGTCGCGGGCCGCTTCTGCCAGTCCCAGTTCACCGTAGGCGATCAGGTCTTCTCGTTCTGTGCTACCCGCCATCTGGCCGTGGACCTTCTGAGCCAGTGCGTGGACCAGCGCTTGGCCTTCCTGCATTCTCTTTTCGATGCTGGTGGTTGGGAAATTCATCGTGCGAGCGCGGTGAGTTGAGTCCAGAATTGTGAGAGTTTCTGTTGATTGTCTGGGGCTTCAAGGATGAGGGTCGCAATGTCTCGCGCCATATCGTGCCAGAAGTCTGTGGGCAGATCCCGATCCTGTTTCCATGGTTTCAAAAGGGCGTCGATTAGTGCGATACCGATAGGGTCCAGTGTTAAAGGTACCTTTCCGAATTGTCGCGCGACGAAGACCAGATCTTGCAAAGTGTCGGGGGCCAGTTGCTCCACATTGACGTGTTTGAGCGTCTCGTGGACCACCTGATCCAGGATGTCCTCGGTGTTGGACTGTGCGGACGTCGAGGCTTTGGTGGATGGTGGTGGAGTCGTGTCGGAGGGTTTGAAGCCTTCGGATTGTGCGCCCATGAGGTTCTCTGATTCGGTCGCAAACAAACGTGACAGGCATTCACTACGATTGCAGTGGAACGGCTGAGTTTGCGTTGTTACTGGAGGAATTTGTATGCAACGAGACCGAGCAATCCTAACAAGAAGAGCCAGTTTGCGCCGTACAGCAGACCGGCCAGTGCGCGATAGCGCTGGTTGGTCTGTAACGCAGAGGGTGTCCATTCCAAGTCGTCTTCAAGCTGGAACATCTTCGTGAAGACACTCTTCACGAAGGACTGGCGGTCAGGTGAGTTGCCGGTGCCGGCAAAGTAACAGCCGGTGAGCAGTTGGGTTCGATCTTCCTGGATATGTTTGCGTTCGTCTTCAATGAATCCACCGATCAATAAAGCGGTAAGCCGTTGATGGACTTGAGAGCGCGTGGTGCAGAGCAGCTGATACAACTTCGCATTGCCGGGTTTGCCCATGGCATCGCCTTGACGAAACAAATCGTAGACCCAGTCTTCAAATGCTCCGCAGGCGTTGGCCGTAAATGCCTCAAGATTTTCCGCGGTGAGATGAACCCAGTGGTCGAAACGGTGTCCAAATCGGCTGGCGCTCGCATGCTCTGCACCCACACGACGCACGAGTTCTGCGAACCCATTTTCGGTTTCCATTCCATTGACCAGGAATGTTAACGGGAAACACAACTGAGTCGACTCGCGCACTGTTGCCAGATCCCGGCGCAGTGCATCGGAAAGTGCCCGCAGATCCTGCTGGGATTTTATCTTTTGCCAGGGCAACGTGAGCAAAGCGCCGTTGAGTGGACACACCGGTTGCCGCAATTGGGACAGCAGTGAGCAGAGGTAATGCAGTCGATAGGACTGTTCGTCTAATTTGCCGCGTGGCAGCACAGTCGGAACTGCTTGTGGGCGTGTGGGGTCATGCGTTGCGTTTCCCGGAGACTGGTCGGGAAAAGAAGCGCCTGGCATTAACGTTCCCCGAATTCCTGCGGAGCCAGGTCTGCCAAAATCCGACTCAGAGGCCGCGCGGGCTGGACTCGGTGACAACGCAGCCGGGCGGCTGCCGGCAACAATTGTGCCGCGGATGTCGCCCTGTGGCGCCGACTGTCGCTCTAGGCTAGCGCCACCTGTTGGCCAGTCTCCCTGACTGTGGTGCACCAGGGCAAAGCGGCCGACATCATTAAGGACCAGGAAAATGCCCTGTTCGTTGCCGTACCAGTGCATGGGCGCCTGGATGTCTTCATCACAACGTACCACGAATTCAAGTCCTGAAGCCTCCATCAGGTTCTTGACGTCACGCGGTCCGGAAAAGCCAAATACCAGAAAAATGGGCATGTCATTGACCGCCAAGCCGGCCCGCTGGATTTCCAGCAATCCGCGTTGCCAGCTGGCGTCGATCTCAGGAAATGCGCTACTCGTTCCTTCTAACCAGAGTTTGAGCATCACGTAGGTAAGTATGGGGATGGCCACGATCAGGCCGCCAAGGACCAGGATGTGCCAGAGTTCGAACCAGGTCTGCCAGGATGGTCGATCGGGCGTAAGCAGGTAGCTTACAAACGCCGCAGTGGTCACGAGCACCAGGAAGAGGCCCATCAACCCGGACACACGCGCCGGTACAGAGAGGCTTAATAAACGTCGCGGCGCAAACAGCAACTTCGCTGGGATCTGCAACAGAGCGCGTAGTGATGCGAGCAAGTACAACGGAGAGATCCTTCGGATAGAAGCTGCAACGAATTTGTTCTAGAGGAGGAATACGTAATATCCGAGCACAACAGCTGTTAAAGCTAGGGCTACAGTGATCATGCCTGTACTGAGCAGCTGGAACTTGCCTTCCAGTGGCGGGGCACCGGCGCCGGGGCGTGGTATGCCATCGATCGGTGGCCGGCCCTGGCCGTATTCGATCAAACGAGCTACCCGTTTTTGCCAGGATGGCGCGTCGGGCGGCAATTCCAGTTGTTCCGCCAGGAAGGTTGCGTCTTGTAGTGCGTACAAGCCACGGAACCCGAGAATCACACAAACGTAAAATACTTCGAGGGCGTCGCGTCGAGTCAGTAAGGCTGCTTCATCGGCTTTTTTGAAGAAGGCGGTGGCTCGTTCACGTGTGTTAAAAAAGGCAAATTCCAAAGAGTTGTTTTCCCACCAGGTACTCCCTGCCCAGGGCGCGTCGATCAGCACGTCGTCAATCCACGCCACGAGTGCATATTTGGCGAGTTCCCAGCCATCGCGCTCATGATCTGTTGTCAACCTGGCATCGGTCTCGCGGAAACGGTTTTGGATGCGATCTCGAGCTTCTTCAGCGGAAACGGGCTCGTTTGCTGAGATTTGATCCAGCAAGTTGAGGACGTCGAGCAAGATCGGGTCTACCGCGAGTGAGAAGCGAGGTCTCATGTCGTTTGCTTGGGTACCGCGAAAAGTGAGATTTCCAGGACAGCACGCTTATCGCCTGCGAGCACCTCGAGTTTTTGCTGGCCGACGAGAGAATTGAGATTCCCGATTAACTCCCTGTTGAATCGCAACGCCAGTGATTGGGTCGCGAGAACGTCTTTGAATGCCGAGTTGTCACGGATTAGTTCAAAGTAGATCCATCCCTGGTGGGTGGGAAGGGCTCGGGGAGGTTCGGGCAATTCGAGTGTTTCGATCCCAGGGATTCCGTGTTTGAAGATCAGGTCAACCTGCTGGCTGCTCCCCATTTTCCAGTCGAGTTTGCCTGGACGTAGCAATTCTCGACACTCTTGGGGAGTCAGGTTTTCTCCGTTGACGCCCACAAACCAGTCCCAGCCAGAGTGCAACCACTCGGCTTTGATCGCGACGTGCATCCCGGTGTCTGTGCCGACAAAGTTGCGACGCTCGTACGCCATTTGTCTGGTCGTCACCAGACGCTGTTCGATTTGATTCTCGATCCCGCGAAAAACGCCGCCCAGATCGTCGTGATCGTAACGTGGAATTTGTTCCAGCCGGCGGGACTCGTGAAAAATGGCCAGCATGCCGAGGAAACGACAGAGTTCACGGAAGGCGAGAAATGGATGCACTCCCTGAGAAAATGTCAGGCAATGCAGCGTGGCGTAGTTTTGATTCAGTGTCATCAGCATCAACAGGTCATCCACGTCTGCCGGTTCGGTGCTGCTGAGAGTGATTCTGCGATTCCGCACACGTTCACTGAGGACTTCAATTTTTTGTCCGGTGACGTCAAAGATCGATCGAATAATTCCCTGCGCTAGTGGGTTCCAGGCCTCACTGGCCAGGAGCGGGGGGATAAACGTTTCGTCGATCGTGGGAGTTGCCTCCTGTTCACCAGCGCGTTTGATTTTCACTAGAGGCAGCACTTCATGACCAGCCAATTCCTGTGTGGACAGGCGGAGGTGAGCCTGCGTTTCCTTCAAGGGTACCTGCTGTTGGTTCCCACCCGTGGTCTCGTCTTCCAAAGACACAACGCGGTCCCGGTATCGTTGTTCGGTAGTTGCTTCACCGGTCGCGACGTTGGCTCTTCCCAGCACCACTTTCGGCAATGCTAAATAGACAATCACGGAGTCGTTGTCTTGGAATGCCTGCTTGAGGTCGACACGATCAGGTGCGTCGGATGCGTCAAACAAAACCAGTGTGCCATCGCGAAAACGGGCTTCACAGTGGTCGATCTGCGCCTGGTAGTTGGCAAGCGCTTGTTCGTTGATAAGGATTCCACGTAGACCGTACTCGTACGCGTGATCCCATTGATTGTTGGTTGTGAGACGTTCGTGGAGGTGCCGGTCCGCAGCTTGGAAATGCTGTGGTCGAAGAAACATGCCTTCGTGCCAGTGGACCGGAAGGTTTTTCATCTAGGATAGCCTCATCGCAATCGTTTAGGTTCACAGCTCTGTCGCCAGGGACAACAGGCAGCGTGGTACTGTCTCAGATCTGAACTATCAGCGTATCCGAAGCGACAGTATGGTCTGTTGACAACTTGGGCTGAAATAGTCGGTTGTGCGTGTACGGGCGGCGCACTCGTGGTCGGGCCTACTTCCAATATACCGGTGACCCGTTCATTCTATAGGATAATACGCTGGCTGAGCACCAGTGATTTTGTGTTCCCGAGCGTTCCCTGCGAGTCGCCCCTGCGATGGCAACTGGGCGATTTGCTTTGGTGACCGGTCGTTGGACGCGGAATGTGAACGTGTTGGCCCGATTCATCGGTAACGAAGACCAAAGCCAATGGATAATCCCGCATCGTTTCGGTCTCGCGCTTCGTGGCGTGGCGCGACTTCTTCGAATCCTGGCAAAAGACTGTGGGCGCGGGTCTTCGCTGTGCTCTTGCTTTTGGGTTTGTTGCAGGCGTTTGGTTGGCTGGTTTGGACGAATTGGCCAGGCCGGTTCCCCGAAACCCATTTTGTGGCGATCACGACCGGCAACGCTCATCGCTTTGCAGCACCACCGATTGCGTTTGCTGGGGAGGATCTCCGGCCGTTACAGGAAACTGATCTTAGCTCTTTCCATTACCATGATTTCAGCCAACTACAAACGTCGAGTCAGATTGGCAATCTGGGAAGGTTAGTTGGTTCTTCAGGGATTGGAGATCGTGACACCCTGATTGTTTTCTTGAGTGCGCATGGCATCTCCGTGGATGGCCAGCCCTGTCTGATTGGGCGAGACTATGAGCTGAACCAGTCCGGGCAAGGTCGTTATCCAGTTAGCGAGGTACTGGCGCAGCTGAAGCAAGTCACCGCACGTACCAAGCTGCTGGTTCTTGATGTTGGATGGATCTTGTCTGATCCGCGCTTGGGTGTGACAGTCAATGAATTTCCGAGACTTTTGACCCGGCAACTAGCGAGTTGGGATGATCCGCAGTTGTGGGTGCTTTTGTCGAGTTCTGACCTGGAAGTTCCCTTTCTTTCGGTGGCAGACAGTGCCACGATCTTCGGACGTGGATTTGTGACCGGTTTGTTGGGCCGGGCAAACGAAGAAGAGACAGGAAATCGAGATGGTCGCGTGGCGTTGCACGAGTTGTACGATTGCGTATCGAATCACTGCCGGACAGAAACGGGTGGGTTGCAGCAACCAGTTTTGCTGCGTGCCGGAGAGGGCGGTGTAACACTTACCGGGATTCCCCAGAATTTACATTTGGCGGTGGCGCTGCGTTCTCATACTGAAGCGGAATCCACGGAGGAACAAGTTGCCTCCGCGCCAGTAGCGGGAACCGCCTCGACACCCGCTGCGTCGGCAGCGGACTCCGGCAAGGGAAGTGGGCCGCAGGAAGATAACCCGTTACTGCACGCCGATGACGTTGAACGACAGGAACGCGGTGATCCCAGTACCGAAGAGCCGGCTGCTGCGACGAGCGATGTCCCTGGTCCTGCGGCGTGGGAACAGGTGCTGCGGAAAGCCTGGATACGACGCGATCAACTTGAAGCACTGCAGATGCAAGCCGATCAATGGTCACCGGTTGAGTTTGCGCCGCATCTTTGGCGTGAATTCAATCGATTACTGGTAGAAGTGGATCTCCGCTCTCGGTCGGGAGATGCGTTCCGGTCCGCAGCCGATTTGCAACAAGCCCAGCAGCTTGTCGTTGAATTGAGCCAATTGCTGAAACAGCTGCAAAAGAGTGAGGCTGGGATGTCGCAGAGCACTCGTCGTGAAAGTGTGCTGACCAGATTGATGGTTGCTGGGCAAGCGTTTCTTGCTTCTCCACAGCGCCAGACCTTTGTGGGCCCGGATACTGAATTTGTTGCCCTCGGGATGCAACTGCGACAATGTCAGCGGATTAGTTATCGGGTTGCAGACTACGTTCAGTGGCACAATCTGCTCAGTACGCATTGGTCTGTTGACGTACCGCTTGGTTTAGCGCAGCTGGCGGACCAAATTGAGTTATTGCTATTGCAGCTGGACCGTTTTCGAGCAGAGCTGGCGAGTCGAAAAAACACCCGAATCCAGAGCCGCGGCCAACAGGATCCGTTGTCGAATATTGCCCGGCAGATGCAGCAGCTGCAACGAGAAATCGACCAACGTGTAGAAGAGCAGATTCGCTTTCTTGAAAGCAACGCTGGTCGCGTTCAAGTGCAACAGAGCCTGTTTTCGCTGCTCGCTTCTGCTCTGCCCACGGCGCAGCAACGGAGGCGTCTGGTTGAGCCTCTGGGGACTGCTCCTGTCAACGGCGAGGCCCTGGCGGGCAAGATTGGTCTGCGTGATTTGCGGCGAAGTTGTGAATTGCGGCTGCGATTTCTTCGTTCGTTCCGCCCAGCAATGCCAGTCGACGGGGCCTCGTCCAGCCAGCACGTTGTATTGGGTACGGAAGCCGATTTCGAGCTGCTTTGGGATCTGTATCGTTCAGTTGGCAAGACGGTTGCCGCCAATCTGGCAGAGTTGAAAAACCAACTCGGTAACGGGGGGATTCCCTGGCTGGATGTCCATTGGCTGGACGCGCGTGATGTGGTGCTGTTGCCCGCCAGTGTTACCGACACTTCGTTTTTCACGGAGTTTCCTTTCTTGCCTTCGTATCAGCTGGAGATCGTTCAGGAGCCAGCCGGTTCGTTGCGATTTCCAGAGCCTGATCAGCAGCCTATAGTTCGCAAGATCGAATTTGTTGTTAGTACGAATGAACCGAATGTCGCGTTCGCACAGGCGATGATACGCTACGATACAAGTCAGTTGCTGGTGGATTTGGCCGATCAAAAACGGAGTGTGTCACAAGCTCCTGTGCAGATTCCCTTGGACAGCGACGGAAAGGGAGTTGTGCAGCTCGCAGTGCGGTTTGCACGGCAGCAGTCTCCCAATCTTGCCAGCCTTTCACAGACTCAATTGCAGATCGAAGTTTCAGCAGGTCAATTACGGTCGCAAATGTCAGTGGAGTGTGTTCGGTCTCAACCGGATTTCGTGGAGTTAGTGGTGCAACAAAAGGGTGCTGCCGAAACTACCAGCGAGCGAAGACCGGATTATCTCAAATTACAGCCATTCCCGAATCGCACTAGCCAGTTTCAGTTCTTTCTGATGAACCGATCTCCGGCGGATAAAAGTGTGTCTGCGTCTTTGTTTGCGATGCCTCGTTCAACTGGTGCAGGGCGTTCCCTGCTACGCTCGGATGGTTCCGGATTGGAAGTTGCCCGGCGAACCGCGTTGGATGTGGATACGGGGCAAATCCGACCCCAGCTCAAGCTGCTGGCGCAAACCAAGGGCAAAGTTCCACTCCCCGCAGATGGTGCCCCCCATCGTATTCCCTGGCAGTTTCCAGCAGGGGCGGTGCAGACAGCTGCGGATGCGACGTCGCCACCACCTGCCGAGGACGCAGTGGCTAGTGGAACGGCCGTTCAAGCGGAGGTTGAGGTTTCTAGTGGGTTGCTACTGGTTGTCCGCGCCGAGGGGAAGCAATGGTTGAAGTGGATCGATGTGCATCCCATGCGCCCGCATGAGTATCTGCAAACGCACGTCGATTACAACGCGGACCAGAAGCAGGTGCGTATCGAAGTCCGTCCTTTGGACCGTGACGGTGATGGCAAGGCCGATCGTTTTCCGGACCAGAAACAGCTTTCCGAACACCCAATTGAAGTCGAGTGGGATGTTCGGCAGCTGCGGGAGATAATTCTGGAGCGAAATGACCACGCACAAATTACGCAGCCAGGTGAGCATGCGGTGTTAACGGCACGCGTGAAGTCCGCTGATAAAAAACGGCATTCGATACAGTTGCACGTGGACGGGTGTCCACGTGCCTTTAGCTACGAACTCACATTCGATCGAGACAATCGAGGCCAGGACCGCCGCCGCGATGCCCGCTTTGTGCAGATGCGGTCGGTGCGAGTTGCAGGTGGCAACAGGCAGTACCAGGCGGCTTTATTGCGCAGTGGACAAGATGGAGTTGAAGGAGAGAAAAAGAACCCGCAAGAAATACGCCGCTTGCGCCCTGGCGAACCGGTCTATTTTGCGGTTCAAGAGGATGTTAATCGTGTGTTGATTGGCTTGGAAGTGGATGCTCCACAGGATGCATTCGTCTCATTGAGGCAACGCGACCGGGTGGCGGTCGGAGTTGTGCGTGAGGGCTTTGCGATGCGTGAATGGTATACAGACCGTAGCCAGCACGTATGGGTGTCGCAAATTGGACCAGCGGGAGTAGCCATACGCACGCGCATATCTGATTTTGTGGGTGCTGATAATGTCGCGATAGATTTGCAGGGCTTGAAGAACACACGTGTGCGTTTGCGAGCCAGTCTACAATTGGCTGCTACATCGACGGCGTTGCATGACGATGTGCTGGTCGTTCTCGATGATGCGGCACCAGAAATCCGTAACCTGACAGAGGAATCTCAACTGCAGGTGCAACAAGGTGAGCTGATTCCTATTCGCTTCGTGATTACCGACATTTCAGGTCCCGAGAAGATTGAGATCGGCGTTATTCAGCAAGAGGCGATGCCCCTCGGAGAGAAGAAAAAGGTCCGCTCTGGTTTTGCGGCGCAGAGTTTCAATAACCAGTGGCGCGTTTTTGAACGTTTGCCGTCGGCGGGGCTTCAGCCCGGTGGTTATTTCGTCAAGGCGATTGTGACAGACCACGTCGGGAAACAGGCTACAAGTATCTGGCCGATCCGGGTTGTACCACTGCGTGGTACGCTACGTGGAATCGTGCGGTTTGGTAACTCCAAGCCCAGCGGGATCCTGGTGGAGGTCTTGCAGAAAGACAAGGTGCTCAAGTTCACGAAAACGGCAGTGGGCGGCACTTTTTCATTTTCGGATTTGCCGGGTGGCGAGTATTCATTGCGCGCTGTCGGCGCTCCACAGAATTCTCGAAAAACAGGGGCACTTAAAGTGAACCTGGAAGTTCTGGAAGATTTTCAGAGCACTTACGAGATTGTGTTACGCTGATCTTGTCACCGTAGTTGCGGGTAAGCGGTACAGGCAGGTATGCTGACGCTGGTTGCTTGACGATCCGATGGTTCTCGCTGCGCTCTGTGCAGGTCGGAGGCAGGCCACTGTGCTTTGCGTTGCTGGCGACAGTTTGGCGACTTCCGGCAAGCAGGTCGGTGGATCATGCATCGATTCGCCCCTCCCTGCTTGTGGAATGGAATGAATGCCTGGATTCAGTTTGTAGCAGATCGAAGGAAAAACAAGCAAGTTGATTCTTGTCGGCCCGTTGTTTGATGGGGGCAATGGGCCACAGAACGAGTGGCATCATCCCTGGTTTCCGCGTTCTCTGCCATTTTCGACTGACGATGATCTGGTCAGGGGCGATCGGTGTCATCCTGGTCTGCAGCGATAATCGCTTCAAACTCGTTTTCGTTCAGGATGGGGATATCCCATTGTTGTGCTTTGGTGAGTTTACTGCCGGCGTTCTCCCCGGCAACGAGATAGTCGGTTTGCCGCGAGACACTACTGACGGGACGACCTCCGTGGAGTTCGATCAAGCGGTGGATTTCTCGCCGGGTACGCGTCAATGTGCCCGATACGACAAGTACCTTTCCTGCCAGTTTGCCGCCGGTTGATCCTGGCGGTTTGCCGCCCTGGGGATCAGGCGATGGTTCGTCCTTGGCAGGTGTGAGTCCTGCGGCTTGCAGGTCGGTGAGTGTTTGTTGACCGTATTCGCTGTGTATGAACTCGTGCACACTTTTCGCAATGATCGGACCAATTTCATGCACCTCACTGAGCTCTTCGATGCTTGCTTGCTGCAAAGCAGCAAGGGAATTCCATTGCTCGGAGAGAACTTGCGCAACCCGGCTGCCGACGTGCCGAATCGAAAGCGCATTGAGTAGCTCGGCCAGGCTGCGCGTCTTGCTTTTGGCGATCGCCTGAAGAAGTTTCTCAGCGGATTTATCTCCCATCCTTTCAAGCTTTAGTAGTTGATCTTTCTGCAGGTGATAAAGGTCACCATAGCTGCGAACCAGGCCGGCGGTGACAAGCTGATCAACAAGTTTGTCTCCGAGGCCTTCGATATCCATGGCGTTTCGGCTGGCGAAAAATCGAATACGTTCTTTCCACTGCGCCGGACAAGCATGGTGGGGACAACGAATGTAGATCCCACCCTCGTCCTGCACCAACCGGGTGTGACAGACTGGACAACGACTGGGGAAATCGAACCGGGGGAGTCCGAACGGTCTTTCGTGCTTTTCCACACGGACAATGTGCGGGATGATCTTGCCGGCCTTTTCGACAACGACCTTGTCGCCGATTTGTACATCCTTGCGGGCAATTTCGACCGCGTTGTGAAGACTTGCACGGCTCACCATGGTTGAGGCAATTTCCACCGGTTCGAGTTCTGCGACGGGTGTCACTGTGCCCGTCTTGCCGATCTGGACGTGGATACCGGTCAACCGGGTGGTCGCCTCGTATTTCTCAAACTTGTAGGCGATTAACCAGCGTGGGCTCTTGGCGGTACTGCCCAGACGTTCTCGCTGGTCAAAGCGGTTGACTTTGAGTACCAGACCATCGACTTCAAAATCGAGTTCGTGCAGGCTCGAAATCAAGCTGTCGCAGTAGGCAGCTGCGGCGTTAAAGGTATCAAAACGCGCTGCTCTCGGCGTTGGAGTCAGCCCGTGTCCCCCAATTTCCTGCAAGAACTCGAGGTGGGTTGTGGCACGCAACCCGACACAGTCTCCGACGCCGTGAAACAGCATTCGCAGGCGGCGTTGGGCGCATTCACGTGGGTCCAGGCGTCGGATGGCTCCAGCGGTCACATTGCGCGTATTTGCATAGACCGGTTCGTTACGCGCTTGCTGTCGCTGGTTGAGTGTCACCAGATCCGCATTGGTCATGTAGACCTCTCCCCGGACTTCCAGGCGTTGCGGTGGATTGCCACTGAGAACAAGTGGCACATCGCTGATTGTTCTGATGTTGTGTGTGATGTCGTCCCCCAACTGCCCGTTACCCCGTGTCAGAGCACGCACCAGTTGGCCCTCTTCGTAAATTAGCGATGCGGCGACACCATCGATCTTTAACTCGACCACCCATTCGACCTGCTCGCCCTCTAGTTGCCGTAGTGTCCGGTCGACATAGGATTCCAGCTCAGCGATGCTGTAGGTGTTGTCAATGGAGAGCATCGGTTGACGGTGTGCAAATTGTTGCAGATTGGCTACAGGTTCATCGCCGACGCGCTGCGATGGACTGTCGGGAGAGATCAGGTCCGGGTGCTCGTGTTCCAGCTGTTGCAGCTGCTGCATCAGCTGGTCGTATTCGAGATCACTGATTTCCGGAGCCGCGAGCACGTAGTATTTACGGTCATGTTCACGAATTTGCTGTCGAAGGGTTTCGACCTGTTGTGCGACCGATTGGACCATAACGGCGTTACTCCACGGTGCAGTCGCGGCTGACGGCATTGCCTGAATCGGTTGTCACGTGGGGAATCAGGCAGAGGAACTTAAGCGGAGTTTCTCCGGTGTTCCGAAACTGGTGTAGCTGATCGGGTGCCACGAACGCCACGTCTCCAGCGCGCAGCGGCTGTTCTACGTCGCCCTCAAACAGCACGCCCTGCCCTTCCAGGATGAATACCTCGTGTTCATAGGGATGCTGATGGCGTGGCGTGAAGCCTCCGCAGGCAACTTCATATTGCCGCATGGCGAAATGTGGAGCGCCATCGTCCTGACCGATCAACCAACGCACCTGGCATCCTTCTGCGCCATCCATATCGACGGCTTCTTGTGTAACGGTTTCGTAGTGATTAACGGGCATAAGATCAGGCCTCTTTTCGTGAAGAGCGAGAATTGGTGGCGGGTTTCCCCGATGGTGTGTTTGACCCTTCCGGTGGTTCGCGGTCAGTGGCCATGATGCCGAAAGTTAACAAGGCGAGCAGACCTAGTTCGAGCGAAAGCAGTAAAATCCCGTATTGATCGATGAAGTCCATCATCGCATGTTGGGGACTAGCATCTTCGCGGGAATGAATGGCCCGCCAGCTCATCACAAAATACGCAAACGCAGTGACCGAAAACAGAAATCCTACCAGGCCCATCAACGGGTACAGGGGGTTTTTATGTGTCTTCACGACGGGTTACCTGATCCGGGGCGGCGACGTGGTTCGTCCATCAGTCTGTTCGTCCATCAGTCTGTTTGTCCATCAGATCACAACCGGAATACCAACTCAATCCCGCTATCTCTCAATGCTGTTCAACCTGGGTGGGAATTCTTGACGTGATATCGGTAGCTATGCCTGCCGGCGTTGCTGGTACATCCGCTGCAGCCAGTTGCGGCAGGAGTCGGGAGTCAGAGCGTATTCGTAATGCAAGTTGGCCTTCAGGTGTCCGAAGGGCCGTTGGGAAACCCAGTGGAGGTGTTGTGTTCGGGGGCCCAGCAGCAAGACGCGTTGCCCGGCAAACAGGGGGATTTCTGCAGGCAGTCCCGTGTCGAGAATTTTGTACTCGCGGGCCAGGGGGTGTTCGATTCCTGGCAGTTGCAGGTTCCCTTGGACCGCCTGCCAACTGTAGAAGTCCCAGCGACCGGACACCTCGTCGGGACTTTGTTGAGGTCCAATTCCCCGCGCGACATCGATCGCGCCCGCGCTGGGCGGTACCGGTATCGATATAGCATTGTCGTTGAGTGCGGCCAGTAAAAGCGTTTGTAGCTGGTAGTTGTCTGCAATTCCGCTCATCCGTGCCTGCCATCCTGAGAAGGTTGCCGGTTCAATCAGTAGCAGTCCGCCTTCAACGACGGCGAGCAGGCGAACCAGCCAACGCGCCGCCTGGTGGCGATCCATGATGTGCTTGAGTTGTTCCTGGAAACACTGAGCCATACTGCGCCATTGAGGACTGGTGGATAGTACCGCGATCACCGCTGGGGCAAAGCGGTCCAGGTCGTGCCAGGCTTTATAGAGTGCGGGAAATCGTTCACGATGCTGTTCCAGAACCGTCGGAAACTGGGCCTCCGAGTTGTCGTGGTCGGCTTCGCTCGTTGATTCTTCACTGTGCGCTGCACAGAGATCGTAGAGTTCGATGACTTGCGGCAGCAGTTCTCCAATCCGGAGAAACAGGGGACTTGCCAGCGGCTCTGGCGGGCAGCCGTGTTCGATCAAGGCGCCACAAATCATGGACAGGCAAGTGGCCCTGATACCACTGCTGGTCGCGAAAACACGAGACAGTTGCTCCAAGGCTGCCTGGCGTTCGGTGAGGTCGGACTCCAGTGCGGTGCGCAACAACTGACCGGCGCAACTGGTGAGAGATGCCAGATCCGCTTGCGGGTCTTTCATGGAGGTCAGTAACGCACGTACGTCTGATGCGAGCATGGAATTTCCGTGAATCAGGCGCCCGCGATACGAGTAGGACAAAGCGGCTTGTCGGCTTCATGCCGAAACAGTTTGATTATACGCATCCTGTGGTTTCAGCAACTCCAGACGAGGATGCGGGTGTGGTGGTGTTTTGCCATGCCTGTGAAGGAGTTCCAGCAAGTACTCGAGGACATTGCGCGGGGTTGTTCTGCCAGCAAGAGGACTGATCAGGAGAGGGCGCAGCTGGTATAATTCCTGTGTGCTTCCGCTCTCAGATGTTTAGCCGATTCAGGAGTTGCTCATGAGCCGTCAGTTGTCTGGAATGATCAGTCTCATCTGGATCGCCACAACGGTCGTGGCCCTGGCCGATGACTGGCCACAATGGCGTGGTCCACAGCGAGACGGTGAGTGGCGAGAGACAGGGATTGTCAGCCGATTTTCGAGTGACCAACTACCTTTGCGCTGGCGCGTACCGGTTGGATCCGGCTACAGTGGCCCTACGGTAGCCAAAGGGCGCGTCTATGTGACCGACCGTCTGCTGGATCCGCAACGAGAACGTGTGCTTTGCTTTGATATGGAAACTGGCAAAGAACTCTGGAAATTGACTTACGATTGTGTCTACAAGGGTATTGGCTATCAGGCAGGGCCGCGCGCAAGTGTTTCGATTGAGGACGGTCGGGCCTACGCTCTGGGTGCCATGGGTCATTTCCATTGCCTGGACGCAGTGCGGGGGACGGTGATCTGGAAGAAGGACCTGAACGCAGAATTTTCGATTGATATGCCGATCTGGGGTATCTCTGCCTCTCCGTTAATCTACGAAGATCGGATCCTGCTGCAGATTGGCGGAGAAAAAGCCTGTGTCGTGGCCCTGCAGAAGTCGAGTGGAGAGACCTTGTGGACCGCATTGTCGGATGATCGCGCGTCGTATTCGGCACCCATTATGGTCCAACAAGCGGGGGTTGACGTGGCCTTGTTTTGGACGGGCGACAGCGTTGCCGGTCTCAATCCGTTAGATGGCAAGGTCTACTGGAGGTTCCCCTTTGCGCCAAAGAATATGCCCATCGGAATTGCCACACCGGTTGTTTCACAGAACGATGTGTTCGTGACCTCGTTTTACGACGGATCGCTGATGCTGCGTTTGCAACAAGACCGACCGAACGCGACGCGCGTCTGGCAGAAAAAAGGACGCGATGAACGTAATACGGAGGCGTTACACTCGATTATCAGCACGCCGGTGTTTCTCGGTCAGCACATTTATGGTGTATGTAGTTATGGGGAATTGCGCTGCTTGGATGCGAAAACAGGGGAACGCCTGTGGGAGGATCTCACGGCGACTCCGAAAGCACGCTGGAGTACGATCCACTTTGTCCGCCATGGCAAGCAAACGTGGATGTTTAACGAGCGTGGTGAACTCATTATCGGCGAGCTCGCGCCCAGCGGCTTCCGTGAGATCAGCAGAACGCGTCTACTCGATCCCACACTCGAGCAATTACGGCAAAGGAAGGGTGTCTGCTGGTCGCACCCGGCATTTGCCAATCGACATGTGTTCGCGCGGAATGATAAGGAGATGGTTTGTGCCAGCCTGGCGGCGGCGGAGTGAATTTCAGTGTGCTGCGGTGGCAATTCAACAGGGATCATCGAGGCGTTTAAGTAATCAGCCCTGTCGGCTTGCGTTTGCTGACCAGCGCCGGGGGCGACTGTTGCTGCTCGGGAGTGCGGGCGGCATGATATTTTATGGGTTTAACTGGAAAAAGTGATACACGGGACGGGTAATGAGCAGGACTGCTTCTTTTTGGCTGGCATTCGCACTGCTGTTCAGTGGTGTGATGATGATTTGGCAGATTTGGAAGCGGCAACAGCCTCGTGCGTTGGCGACAGCGGAAGTGCTGCAGTCCACCAGTGAACCACGCAGTGCCGGCGAGCAGGCGGCGTGGATTCACGATTTTGAGCTTACCGAACGCAGCGGTCGGACTTTTGATTCAGGGAAAGAAATGCCCGGACAGGTGTGGGTGACGAGTGTGTTTTTTTCCAGCTGCAATAAATCCTGCCGTCAACAGAATTCGATTGTCCAGGAACTTCAGAATCGTTTTCGCGAGCAGCGAGTCCGGTTCTTGAGTATTACTTGTGATCCGGAGACTGATACGCCAGGCCATTTGAGATCCTACGCACGCCAGTTTGATGCGGATCCCCAGCGGTGGTTGTTTCTCTCCGGTGATATGCAATACATTCGCCGAGTTGCTGCTGAACGATTTGAGATCGCCGCTGATAACGACGAAAAGCTGGGGCCAGGCCATTCTGATCAGTTCACGGTGACCGATAAATGGGGTAACAACCGCGGGCGGTTTATCTGGCACGATTCAGGCGCGGTGGATGCCTTGGAGCAACTCGTAGTTGAGCTGCTTGAAGAAGAAGAAGATCCAGCGAAAGAGCCTGCCGCCACGGACGCTACCGTGGGCGGACCGGGAGCGGAGGAAGATCCCCCTGAACCGACCGCGGCAGCGCCTGCCGGCAAGTGAGACGACGGTAATGGACAGGCAAGGCCTGTCTGCTTCAGGACGCGTACTGAACAGGTGTTTTCGTGGAAACCGCGGTTGAAGTATTGCCGCATGTGAACGCCACCCTTAACGCAACAGCCGCGTTGCTGCTGTTGCGCGGCTATTGGCTCATCAAGCGGGGCCAGGAACACGCGCATATACGAACGATGTTGAGTTGCTTTGGGGTCTCGGTTCTTTTTCTGGTCTGTTATCTGGTTTACCACCAATTGTTATATGCAGTGACCGGACAGCGCGGGAAACCCTTTACCAGCCCGGTGTGGCTGATTCGCCAGGTCTATTTTGGAGTTCTGATATCGCACGTGCTGTTGGCAGTAACCGTTCCGTTTCTGGCGGGAATTACTATTTATCATGGCCTCCGCAACCAGCGCAAAGTGCATCGTCGATGGGCCCGGTGGACGTTTCCGATCTGGTTGTATGTTTCGGTGACAGGGGTTGTGGTTTATCTGATGCTGTACCATCTCTTTGCCGCTGCGGCGGTTCCGCTATAATTGAGGGATTGCCTGTTCGAATGGTGGAATTCTGGACGGGACGATTTTCAAGTTTGGGATCGGCTGGTACGACAGAGAGAGAGCGCTTGTTGTGGGTACCCGTTTTTCAAATCGCATCGCTACTGCCGGGCGCCAATCGCCTTGTTGGACGCGCGTCGCGGGGTGCCTGGTGGTCGTGCTGCTCTGTTGTGGTATGGCCGATGCGTGCCCTACCTGCAAAGATGCGCTGCACACGGATCCCGCCCAGGCCAATTTGATGCGTGGCTACTTTTGGAGCATTCTTTTTATGATGTCGATGCCCTTTGTGATTTTTTCTTCACTAGGGTCCTATTTCTATTTCCAGGTCCGCCGGGCTCGCTTGCTGCAATCTTCTCAGGCCATGGGGCAACGACAACCCTCCGTTGTAGCCAGCGCGTAGCCTGTAACGCGCGTCCGGACCGGATCGACTAGTCACTGAGTTCCAGCACCTGGCCGGTGTAACTAATACCGCGCATACCTTAGCGCCGGTTCACCGTGGGGAAATTTTGTGGCGTATAGATGCCCCCATAACGAGTCCGCAATTCATCGCACCGTTTTTGCAGACGTGTCAGTTCTGCCGCGTAATTCGCGTCTGTGGCCAGATTCTGGACCTGGTCGGGATCAGCCTGGAGGTCGTGCAGGAATTCAAAAGTGGGCTGCTGCTGGAAATACCGCGCATAGACCCAGCGTTGCTCATGTACTCCTTCCCACTTGGGGATCGCCATGTGGTCAAAGAGATGCTCACAAAAGAAATCCTGCCGCCAGGATTTTGGAGCAGGCGCACTGAGTAGTGGCAGCAGGCTTTGTCCCTGGTGCTCCGACGGAGTCAGGCCTGCCAGGGCGGTGATGGTGGGCGCGATATCCACATTGAGTGCCAGGGCCTGACAAACCTTGCCGCGCTGCGCTTTTTCCAGCCGTGGATCAAAGATGACCAGCGGTACACGAAGAGATTCTTCATAGTGTGACCACTTGCCTGCAAAACCGCGTTCCCCGGCGTAGTAACCATTGTCGCCCGAAAAGATGATCACGGTGTTGTCTGACATGCCGAGTTCGGACAGGGTGTCGAGGACGCGGCCCATCACCAGGTCGAGGCCACTGATCATCCGGTAGTAACCGCGCAAGTTGCGCTGGTATTTCTGGCGCGTGTCCCACCTCCAGAACCAGCGCTGCCGATTCATTGATTTGCGCAGGAACTCAGGCTGACGGGCAAAGATCTGTGGGTCGGACAACCGAGGTTCTGGAAGTTCAGTCTGTTGGTAGAGATGTTCGACGGCGCGTGGCCAGGGAAAGTGATTGACCTTATCACTATCTTCGGCATGGGCTGCGTGGAAGCTGACGGACAGGCAGAAAGGCTGGCCTGATGATTGTGCCCGTAGAAAGCCGATTGCCCGGTCTCCCGCCAGTTCGGTGATGTGGCGCGTGCGGCCGTTGGGTTGCTTCTTGAAATAGGGATTGCGATTCGTAGGAGAAAAAAAATCAAACATCTTCTCCCGCTCGGCGCGCGGGATGTTGACGCCGAACTTGCCGACGAATCCGGTGCGGTAGCCAGCGTCTTTTAACAAGCGAGGGTAGCTGACATCGGTCAAGTTGCGAGCCAGCGGAGGTGTTCTGAAGGTGAATTTATGAGTTCGCTCAAACATGCCAGTGAATAAGGTTGCGCGACTCGCCGCACAGATAGAAGTGGTGACGAACATATTCTGGAAACGGACACCATTCTGAGCCAGCCGATCAATCACAGGCGTTTTCAGCACGGGATGGCCAGCACAACCCAGCAAGTCGGCACGGTGATCATCGGACAGAAAGAAGATGACGTTGGGCCGTTCACGGGCAAACGCATTGTTTTGCAGGGTCCAGAGAGCGATCCAGAGGGAAACCAGTAACAAGCAGATGGCAGTGTCCGCTCTACGGGAACACGCGGGATTTCTGCTGGGTGGCTGTGCGGTGGATATTCGTAGCATAGCGGTACTTTCCAGGCGGAGTCGTTGGTTTGAGAAAGAATGGTGAGCCGAACGTCTGGCAATTGAACCTGCCAGCGGACGTGTTTTCCTGGGTATTGCTGAAACGTTATTTCAGATCACGTACGGCGCGCGTCGCTGCGGTCGTGGGCGGGTTGCGACTAATCCAGGGCAACGAGTTTACCGGTGGCGGCGGACCGATAGCCAGCCAATAAAGCTGCTGTCGCGTGGCTTGCCAGTTCCGCCGGTACATCGCTGGCGCGACCAGCCTGCACGCAATCCAGGAAGTGTGTAAAGTCATCTTTTGCCGGTGCGGCAGGCATTAACCATGCATGTTTGGGGGCAGGGACGTGTTCAGGTTTCTTGGGCCCGCCCCACATGCCCATTGGATCCTCAGGGTCGGTTTGCGGCGGTGACCAGGCTGGGGCATCTGACCAGACGGCCAGCCGCGGACGGTGTGCGTCGAACGTTTCCAGCGAACGCGTTCCAATCAGGGTGGTTTTGTCCAGCCCCGAATCACGATTGGACTGCCAGCCGCTGCGACCCGCCGAGAGAGTGGCGATCATGCCACCCTCCAGTTCCAGGATCATCTGACCAAAATCTTCCATGTTGTTGTTCTGATGCTCTCGGAAAAAGAAATTTCCAGTTGTCGCACCAACCCGTTGGATTCGTTTTCCGGTGAGCCACAGCAGGGAAACAAGGCAGTAGACACCGACATTGGTCAGTTCACGTTTCGCTTCCATCAATTCGTAACGATCAGGGACAGCCGTTTCCTGTCGTACTTGCGGTTCCGCAGTTCCCGGAGTGCCTTTGGCAAAACAGAGGTCGGCGTGAAACGCGGTTAACTTTCCCAGCCGACCGGTTTCCAACGCGGTCCGCATGCGAGCGGCGGCTGCCGAACGTACCAGGCTCCACATTTGGGTTACGACGCGGGCTTGGGCCGCTGCTGCCATGATGGCTTGCGTGTGGGTTGCGGTTCCAGCCAGCGGTTTATCCAGGTAGACATGCTTGCCGGCTTTGAGTGCCTCAACGATGATCGGTCCGCGACGGATCGGTTCTGCGCAGATGCTAACGACATGGACGTCTTCGCGCCGCAGGGCCGCGTCCAGTGGTAGTACTGGAATCCCCAGTCGACGGGCCATTTGTTCATTGAGTTGGCGTCGGCGGGGCGAAATATCATCCTGATCGGTCATGCCGACTGCTCGGCAGCGGCCGCCTTGCAGCAGCGAGTCGGCGTAACCTGGCTGATGCGTGTGGTCACCAGAAACCAACAGCAAACCGTAGGGGGGGGCTAGCGGAATGGGAGCCTCTGCTACAGCTGACAAACTATGTGTTGGAGTCTGCGAGGACGGATTCGATTCGGCCATCCAGATTGTTCGTAATTGATCCAATAATTCGGTGGCCCGTGGGGCGAGTGGCGGTTGGTGATCCGCAGTGGCCAGATTGCCGTGCGTTGCCTCAGATTGCCAGGCGAGAGTGCCATGATTTCCCCAGAGGACAAGTTCCACGATTCCCTGATTGGCGACTGGTGTGCCGATCGAGAGCAACGCGGACGTACCAGAAGTGAAGCTTGCGAGAATGCTGATTTGACCGTTTTCCACGCTGCCTATCACGATCACGTTTTGTACACGACTGTTAAACCAGCTTTCTGCCTGGTGCAGCAGCCAGGCAGCAGTGACCTGAAGTTCGCCGTGGTCGACGACAGTATGCGCGATGACACGGAGCGCGACAGGTCTGCCGATTTGTCCGGTCTGGAGTCCGCGCGTTGTCGTCTGGACGACATCGGAGAGTGAAACCATGGTCGATATCCGAAAGAGGCAATGTCCATAGACAGAAGCGCGTGCCGACAGGACGGAGGCACGTCACCCACGAACAGAGTTATCGCCGGCCAGCGCGGTCAATTCAAGCGGCAGTGAAATTTCCAGCCAGTCACCTGGTCATGTTATGGGCCGTCCGTGCCAAATCGATCGGGTAACAGGAGACGCAGTGAGACCTCTCGTGTCTCAGGGACAGGCTCTTCTTGCACGAGCAGGATTGGCAGATCTGCGCAAAATTCGGCCAACACCTGACGGCAGGCGCCACAGGGAGTCACGCCAGTACGACTGGCGATGGCCAGTGCTTGAAAATCCCGGTACCCCTCCACGACAGCGTTTCCCACTGCCACCCGTTCGGCGCACTGGGTCAGACCGAGTGAGCGGTTTTCCACATTGCAGCCACGCACAAAGCGGCCCTCTGCCGTGAGTAACGCAGCGCCGACGGTGAAGTCTGAATACGTTGCGTAGGCCCGAGCACGCGCCTCTTGTGCGGCCAGAATCAATTGCTGACGAGTTGCATCATCCATCGGTTCAGATCACGGGAGTGCCGACTTTTATGGTGCGGTAGTTCTGGTGCGTAGCGTTGTGGTGCGTAGCGTTGTGGTGCGTAGCGTTGTGGTGCAGATGGTCGGTGCCTCGTGGCCGCACCGCGGAGAGAAGTCACCCTGGGCCAGCGGAACGGCGTCTGCGAGACTGATCCGGTTGTCGAACGCGGATAGCCAACTACTCAAGGAACTCCAGATCAGCATCCGGGCGTACTGACTTGTACCAGCGTTTCCAGGCAGTTTGGGCTTGTTTTTTCTGGACTTCACTGGGTGTATCGGGCATCCCCACGCCGGCGAATCTGCGACTCACCAGACGTAGACCGTCGCGGGCGGCCAGGACGACGCGCAGGTCCGGGTCACTGAGTGCGTAGATCAGCGCGGGAACTTCTGACAACCCTCCCCCGCGCGCCACTCCGCGGACGGCAAAAATCCTTTTCTCGTAGGACGGATCGGCAAATAACTTGGCCAACCGATTGAGCTGCCGTTTACGTTCGGATTCGACTTCGCTGAACTTGACATCGCGGGGAATCTCATCGAGTTTGGCCGTCTCTTTGATTCGCAGTAACGCCGTTTCCAGGTCGACCACCGCTTTCACCTTGATTACGGCGCCATCTTCATCGACTTGGAGATTCGAGAGATCAGCAGGCAAACCGCGACCCCCTCGAAGCTTGCCACCTTGGAGTGTCTTGACGAGATCTCGAGTGGCGCGGAGCAGGAACAGAATCGAGAAAGCCGTATCGACTTCGGTACCCTGGTTCGCTTCTTCGTCCCCTCCGAGTGACCAGCCTCCCCCATCTTTTTCGTTACGTTGGAGAAACTCAACTCCCTGGTTATACCAGTTCGGCTCATCTTCAAAGTCGCGGGTGGCAAACTCGCGCAAGGCCTGGTGCCGTTCCATACCGTACAGGTAGTAGGACTGCCAGTGGTTTGTCTCTGTTTGACAACGCTGGCGGAAGAAATTTTCACCGTCCTGGATCGAGCGGCGCAAGACACCCATTTCAATCGAGTGGGAACTCGCCGCAGTCTTCTTGGTTTCTTTCGCTGCTTCAACTTTCTTGAGCGGCCCCTTCTTCTTTTTCGGATCGGGCCGACGCGTGACATGGTCTTCGATTCCCAGTACCTGGGCCGACATGTAGATGCTGCCCATCGCACCAACCACCATCGAAGGCGTGATCCGTCCGGCATTTTGACCGGGTGGATCGTCCTGACTCTGGGCCACGCGATTGTAGCCACCAGGGTCTTTACCGAGATACGACCAGGCACCACTGACATCCTGCGTACGCATCAGCCATTTGCACGCTCTCTCCAGCGAACTGCGATTGACGGAAAACAGGTTGCCATCCTTGCCCACATTGTGTGCCGTCCAGGAGGCAAGTACGCCATACTGGGTACAAGAGGTGTCTCCGATTTTACGCCAGGGATAACTCCAGGAGCCGTCGCTGCGTTGCATGTTGC
>CEUS01059940.1_pt1 | contig 39789 bp, 31 predicted proteins | sample 427031 | NCBI WGS metagenome assembly CEUS01 (sample SAMEA2622837, study PRJEB7988) | marine metagenome | biome: marine biome (ENVO:00000447); feature: marine epipelagic mixed layer (ENVO:xxxxxxxxx); material: "saline water (ENVO:00002010), including plankton (ENVO:xxxxxxxx)" | depth 140 m | reverse complement strand
TTCCGAGAAAAACTCGCGTCCGGAGCACTCTGCCTTGGCCCGGGAATCACTTTCTATGACCCCAGTGTTACCGAAGCGATCGCACCAAGCGCGGATTTCGTCTGGATCGACCTGGAACACAACCCCACTAGCCTGGAGAGTCTCCTGTCGCACTTGATCGCGGCGCGCGCCGGTGGGGTCGCATCGATCGTTCGTGTTCCCAGCCTGGAAATTGCCTGGACCAAACGCGTTTTGGACACCGGCGCCGAAGGTGTGATTCTTCCACGCAGTACGACGGTCGATGAAATCAAACAATTTGTCGATGCATGCCGATACCCGGATGCTGGCACACGAGGCTTCGGGCCACGCAGGCCTACTAATTACGCTCGATTTGGTGGTAACGAGTACCTGCAACATGCCAATGACAATGTCTTCGTCGTTGCACAAATTGAAACAGTAGAAACCCTGGAACAACTCGACGAAATCGTGGCTATCCCAGGGCTAGACTCACTCGTGGTCGGACCAAACGACCTTTCCGGATCGATGGGCATGCTGGGGCAAATTGACCACCCACGAGTTCTAGACGCGATCAAGCAGATTGCAGATAAAGCACATGCTGCGGGACTATACGTCGGACTTGGCATGGGGGCCACCGTTGACTACGCACTCAAGGTGCGCAAACTCGGGGTCGACTGGGTACAGTGTGGCAATGACTTCGAATACATGATCCATTTCGCTGACCAATTGTATGCCGATATCCGGCAACAGCTTCAGGACCACTAGTGATTTCTGCCCGCCAATGCCCCCAAGAGACTCGTGGCAGAATGCACCGAGGGCGAGATAATCCGGTTTCTCCCAAAATCTGAGGCCCTTTTAGTTTCGCGACCAATTGGCAATGGGCTGTGTCTACCTGAGTTGCAACTCCCTTCCTCGACAGGTCATCCACGATCTGAAGATCTCAACGCTAAACAGCCTCAAGCCAACCTGCCAGACAAGTCTCCGGTTTTGCCTGGCAAGCCAAGAGCAACCTCGCGTAGCGGTTGCAGAGATTTCGCCAATCAGGATGATTGACGAAATCTCCCATCACACATGTCGAATGGGCTAGTTGTCCTTGTCCCCTGAATTCGGTCAAAGCAATGTTACATGCGGTCATCATGGCAGGAGGCGCCGGAACACGTTTTTGGCCGGCCAGTCGATCCAAATTACCCAAACAACTCCTCCACTTCGGATGCTCGCAAACAATGTTGCAGGCGACTGCGGAACGCCTGAATGGTCTCGTCACGCAGGACAATGTGATGGTCGTGACAAATCAGGCACTCGTCGCACAAGTCTCGCAGCAATTACCCTACCTGTCTCCCCAATCTTTGCTCGGTGAACCTTGCAAACGTGATACCGCGGCATGCATCGGACTGGCAGCCGCGACCATCTTGAAGCGAGATCCCGATGCAACGCTGATCGTCATGCCTGCAGATCACCAAATCGAAACCGTAGCATCGTTTCAGCAAACCATTCGCCATGCGCTGCGGCTGATAGAGGATCGGAGTGAACGATTAGTGACCTTCGGAATTCGCCCGACTTATGCGGCGGAGAGTTTTGGCTACATCGAACGCGGCGAACACATCACGCTCTCTGGTATCCAGCCAAAAGAACTCAACACTTTTCAGGTTTGCCGTTTCCGAGAAAAGCCGGATGCCGATCTGGCACGGGAATTCCTGGCCGATGGTAATTTCCTATGGAATGCTGGCATCTTCGTTTGGAAGGCCAGTACGATCGACGCCGCGTTAGCGCGATTTGAACCAGAAATGCACGAACGCCTGAATCGCATTGTGGAAGCTGCCAACACACCTAAATTCGACACCATCTTCAAACAAGAATTCAGCAAGATTCAGGGACGTTCAATCGACTATGCAGTAATGGAACGCCATGAAGATGTCGTCGTTATCGAGGCACCCTTTAACTGGGATGACGTAGGTAGCTGGCAAGCGGTTGCACGCACACAGGGCCATGACTCTGATGGAAATACTGTGGTTGGCAAGCACCTCGGTATCAATACCGCCGGTTGTATCGTTCATACTGATAACGACCATTTGATCGTCACGCTTGGACTCAAAGATTGCCTTGTCATTCGTACGCCCGATGCAACGTTCGTGGCAAACAAACACGATGAAGAGGCTATCCGAGACGTGGTAGAACAGCTACGACAACGTGGCTGGACTGATTATCTCTAGAATTCAGCAATGCGGCTGAGTCAAAAAACTGGCTGAGATTCACCCGCAATGCAGCGATTACCGTTTTTTTTCTGTCTGGCATAGCTTTCTCCTGCCGTGTTTTGCATGGCCTCAAACCGCTGCGATGCTATACGGATGCTAACATAGAAGGAAAGCAATTCTTCGAATCATAAGAGTCGTGAAGTATTGAAAGTAGATCGGCGGCCTGCAGAGCGTCGAAAACTACATTGGTGAAAACGGCACTGACCTGGCAAGACGACGGCGGGTCAGCGCAGTCAATTCCGACACCCTGTCTTCGGGAAACTGACAACGTGAATAAAATCCTGTTTGTCATTACAACGGTCTTGTTTGTTGTCATCGCTGCCAACAAACTTCCAGCACAAGACAATACTTCGGGAGGTGTGCAATTCGTTGGTGAAGGAATCAGCCAATGGCAAGTTGGAGTCACAATTTCTGCGGTGGGAAATTGCCGAGGCCTGGTAGCCAGCATGCCAGTTTTTACGGATTGGCCGGAGCAACAAGTCCAGATTGTCGATGAGAATTTCTCAAAACACGTCAAGAACGTCCAGTTTCGAGTTCTCGGCGGCGGCGTAAAACAGATGATCGTTTCAATACCATATATCGGACCAGGCGAAACAGCCCAAGCTTTAGTCACTTATGAAATTACCCGTCAGGCGATCGAAAGTCCGCAAGACACGAGCATGCTAAAATCGCCCAAAAAGGTTCCCCGCTCAATGAAGCGATTCCTGGGAAACAGTCCCTACATCGAAACAAGCAATTCACGAATCCGGGCGGCCTCGAGAAACCTTGGGCAAGATGCAACCAACGACTGGAAAAAAGTCGAAGCGATCTATGACTGGGTCCGAGATAATGTTCAGTACGAATTCTCAACCAAGCTGAAAGGGGCCGCCGCTGCCTTGAAGGATGGCAAAGGCGATTGTGAAGAAATGACCTCGCTTTTCGTAGCGATGTGCCGATTAAAAAAAATTCCAGCACGCTGCATCTGGGTTCCAGGACATTGCTATCCGGAATTCTACCTTCAAGACTCCGATGGGCAGGGGCACTGGTTTCCCTGCCAGGTCGCAGGACATCGAGACTTTGGTAGCATGCCTGACCTGAGACCTATCATTCAAAAAGGAGACAGCTTCAAAGTACCGGGCAAAAAGAAACCCCAGCGGTACGTCGCAGAGCTATTGAAAGGCCAGAGCTTTGTCGGTGGCAAACCGAAAGTTCGCTGGGTTCGTAAAATGCAATCGCAATAATCGAGTGCGCAACACAACACACGCACCTACGATCGTCACGCCAATTATCACATTGGCTCGCAGAAATCAGTTGAAGGATACTTCGCCATGACGGCAGAAACAAACGAGAACGCAGAGGGCGGCACAAAACCCACTCCGCTACCAGGCAACAAGCCCACAGAAGCCCAAAACGGCGTCGATTTACCTCGCATTGAGCGAGCGGTAAAGGAAATTCTTGCCGCTGTAGGCGAAGATCCCGAACGAGAAGGGCTCATCGAAACACCGGGCCGCGTCGCCCGCATGTACGCTGAGATGTTCAGTGGCCTTCACAGCGAGCCGCGAGAACATCTGCAGAAATTTTTCACTGAAAAATATGACGAAGTGGTGTTGGTACGCGACATTAGTTTTTGCAGCATGTGCGAACATCACCTGCTTCCTTTTATTGGCAAAGCCCACATTGGTTATCTACCCAACGGAAAAGTGGTCGGGCTCAGTAAATTGGCACGGGTCGTCGATGGAGTTGCCCACCGACCACAAGTACAAGAACGCATGACTGAAGAAATTGCAGATATGTTGCTCGCCGAATTGAATGCGAAAGGCGTGGCCGTAGTCATTGAAGCAAGTCACAGTTGCATGACCATTCGAGGCGTGCGCAAGCCTGGCAGCCTGTGTACGACATCCGCCATGAAAGGGATCTTTCGCAAAAGCCTATCCACGCGAGCTGAAGTCATGCAACTCATTTACGGCGATCGCCGCGGTTGATTGTACCGAAACACACTCAACACCATGTGTGCGCCATTTTGTGTTGCAGCAATTTCAAGCTGATGGCCTCTTGAGACAACGCAGTCCACAGTGTGTCACAGCAGTACACCTGATGTCACCCTGTGCGCAACGGGTGGTCAGCCACCCGTTTGCTGGCTAGCATGAACAACTCACACCGGCTCGCTCCCCGGCATCAAAGAACAACACGACTTGTCCAGCCTTGCCCTGATTCTCGTGCCATTTGCCTTCCGCCTCACGTTCGGTGTGGGTCTGGCGATGCGTTTGATTGCATCTCCTGCCGTGAGCACCGGTTTTTTTCGAGTCAATCTATGGGTTCTGCTGGGGATTAACACTCTTGCTGCGCTGGTGCTCTATGGTGAAATCACTGGCGAGGTCCAAAATTACGCCTACGGTTTTGCTGCGATTTCCCTGAACGTAGTACTCTTGGCAACCTGTTACGTGGGATCTGTGTGCTGGCTTTATCAGTGGCGGCGCCTTGGCAAAACGGCCCTCACATTCATCGTAGTTTCAGCCATCGCAGCCGCGATCCTGACGATGCCACAACATTTCCACAGCGGGTTCCATCTCTTTCTTGGCCTGCTTGATGTGATGTCAAGCGGCTTCGTACTGGGATCGATGCTGTCCGCGATGCTGCTGGGGCATTGGTATTTGAACACGCCAGCGATGGAACTTGCTCCCCTGAATCGGCTGGTACTATTTATTCTCAGTGCGACCGTACTACGCGTGCTGGTCTGCGGTACCGGTTCCGTACTACTCATCCTCGACTCATCCATCTCAACTCTGGGAGCAACCTGGCTGGCATTTCGTTGGCTGGCTGGGTTGATAGGCCCTTTAGCCATTGCCTGGTTCACACGATTAACACTAAAAGTCCCGAACACTCAAAGCGCAACCGGTCTACTGTATGCGGGAGTGATTGTCACATTTATGGGTGAGTTGATTGCGGCGATGGTATCCGCCGAATCACAATATCCCGTATGATGACTACTGGACATTTTATCGCAAAGTGTAGACTCGATCATGAACGTCACGTTTATTTGCCCGCATTGTGATCTTCCTACACGTCAACCGTTCACAACAGCAATTCCAGAAGTCTCTTGTGGCCACTGTCAGTCTACAACGCCGTTAATTGAAACCGTGGGAACTGAATCTCCTACAGGAAAATGCATACTTTGCGCCCGCGGTGAATTGTTCGTACGCAAGGACTTCTCGCAGCGTCTCGGCCTGACCATTATCGCAATCGGATTTATTGCCGCCACAATCACCTGGGCCTGGCATATGCCGCTGGCGACTTACGCCATCCTTGGCGTCTCCGCAGCCATCGACTTCACCCTTTTCTTCGTGGTTGGCAACCTCCTGGAGTGTTACAACTGCCATGCAGAATTCCGTGGCATAGAAAATCTCGACGATTTCCAGGCCTTCAACCTGGAAACGCACGAGCGTTTCCGTCAACAATCCGCTCGCCTTCGTGAGGCAACTGAGAATTCCGGCGGAACTTAAGTTTCCAAAACTCTGACAAACGACGCGCCGTTCGCGTCGACACGGTTATTGCTGACTCTCTTTTGTCAAACGGTCATGGACCAAGAACGGCAACGCATTCAAGACGATCTTCGAGGCCGGCTGGATGGTGAAGTGCGCTGTGACGATTTGATGTTGCAGCTCTATGCGAGTGACGCAAGCATCTTTGAAATACGTCCCCTGGGCATCGTCCGACCGCGAGGTGTCAGCGACGTAGTCGCCTGCGTCAGATACGCCGCGGAAAACGGGATTCCGCTTCATGCCAGAGGAGCTGGAACTGGGTTGGCAGGCGAGTCGCTGGGCCCTGGGCTGGTAATTGATTTTTCACATGGCATGCGACGCATCCTTGAAATTAATGAATCAACTGCTCGCATTCAGCCCGGCGTTGTACACGCTACGCTCAATCAACAATTGGCAGAGCAGGGCAGGTTATTCGGCCCGGACCCGGCAACTGGTAGTGTTTCCACAATGGGAAGCGTACTGGCACTCGATGCCGCCGGAAGCCGCTGGATGCGTTACGGTTCGGCCAGACAACATATCCAACGACTTGAAGTTGTTCTTGCAGACGGCGAAGTGGTTCAGTTGCGGCCTCGTTCAGTTTCCAGAAAACCAGCCGACAACACTCCGCGCGAAGAAGAGTTGGTTCACCAGGTATCACGTCTCCTCGAACGTGAACAGACACTGATCGACGAACACCAACCAAAAACGTGCGTCAATCGATCAGGGTACCAGTTACAAGGAGTGCTAGAAAAAGGTGACATCGATCTGGCGAAGCTCTTCGCGGGTTCTGAGGGAACGTTGGGATTTATTACCGAAGCCGTTGTGACGACAGACCCGTTGCCAGCTCATCGAGGTCTTGTTTTGGCGTTTTTTGATCGGCTTGAGAAAGCCGCTGTTGGCGCACAAGCAATGCCTGCCCTGGGAGCCTCTGCCTGCGACCTGATGGATCGGCGACTATTAAGCCTGGCGCGCGAATCGGACCCACGTTACGACGTAGTCATACCTGCACAGGCCGAGGCAATGCTGCTCATCGAATGTGAAGACAAAGACCCGGCAATGCTTCGTGACCGGTTACGTGCAGTGGTTTCCAAACTGCAACGCCGTCGACGTCTCGCATTCGAAACACGAACCGCCCTGGAAAACGATGAGGTTGAGTTTTACTGGATGCTTGCAAGGCGTGTCGTACCAACCCTGTATCGACTCAAGAAACAAATTCGCGCACTCCCTTTCGTTGAAGATATCGCTGTGCCTCCAAAAGCACTGGCAGATTTTCTTGTCCGTGTTCAAAACATATTCAAATCACATCAAGTTACTGCTTCCGTCTTTGCTCACGCTGGCCACGGGCAGTTACATATTCGCCCTTTCCTTGACTTGTCCAATCCTGACCATGTGCACAAGTTAGAGGCGCTGGCAAATGATCTCTACTCAGCTGCGTTGGAAATCGACGGAACGATCAGCGGAGAACATGGCGATGGTCTCAGCAGAACGTGGTTTGTCCGCAAACAATTCGGCCCCCTGTATCGTGTGTTTGAGGAAATCAAAACGATCTTCGACCCTCAAACACTCTTGAACCCTGAAAAAGTCATTTCTGACAAACGTTCTCCGACCGACCATTTGCGACCGGTAACCACCAGCGCACAGCCTTTTGCAGGCAACACAAATCACCAACAACATGTCGAACACGAGGCATTAACGGTTCCAGCTACCCAGCAAGCACCCGGGGAATTGGTACCTTTACAGCTTTCCTGGAACGCCGACGAACTTACCTATCAAGCACGCAGTTGCAACGGGTGCGGTCGCTGTCGAACCCAGTTGTCAACAGAGCGCATGTGCCCCATATTTCGATTTGCACCACGTGAGGAAGCGACACCTCGTGCAAAGGCAAATTTGTTGCGTGGCCTGTTGACCGGCAATCTCCCTAGTGAGCATCTATCCAGCGATGAGCTCAAGGCCGTTTCTGATCTCTGCATTAACTGTCACCAATGCCGGCTGGAATGTCCCGCAAGCGTCGACATCCCTAAACTCGTAACCGAAGCTCGTGCTCAATACGTGGCAACAAACGGCTTGAGCCGCACAGATTGGGTCATGTCTCGCCTGGACTGGTTTTCACAATTGGGCAGTCGATTTGCCCCACTGGCCAATTGGGCGATTGGAAACCGGGCAATGCGATGGCTGATGCAGTACATACTGGGAATTTCTGCCGGGCGCAAATTACCGCGTTTTGCCCGTACGAGTTTTATGCGATGGGCAAACCGTGAGAGGTTGACACAGCCGCCTCGCAGTAGCGGACAAAAAGTCGTCTACTTTGTAGATACTTACGCGAATTGGCATGACGTCGAACTCGCAAGGGCAGTCGTAGACGTTCTCAAACACAACGGCATATCGGTCTTTGTACCCCCAGACCAACTTGCATCGGGAATGGCGAAGATTAGCCTGGGAGCGATCGACGATGCCCGTCGAGTGGCTACAACAAATGTACCGTTGCTGGCAAACAAGATTCGCCAAGGTTACCACGTGGTCACCAGTGAGCCGTCGGCAGCATTAGCCCTTACACATGAGTACCCAGCATTGCTCGATGATGAAGACGCCCACCTGGTTGCCGCCAATTGCAGTGAAATTGCGTCGTATCTCTGGAAACAACATCAACGCGGACAACTCGAGTTGGACTTCAATCCTATCAACGCCACGGTGGCTTACCATCAACCCTGCCATACACGCGCACTACAAAACGGCTCCCCCAGTGAACACTTGCTCCGCCTGATTCCCGGTTTGACCGTACGAACGATTGAAGCAGGCTGCTCGGGCATGGCCGGTACATTTGGTGTAAAACGCGAAAACTATCGCAGTAGCCTCCGTGCTGGACGCACCTTGATTTCATCCTTGCGAGAAACGGTATTCCAAGTGGGAACCACCGAATGCAGTGCGTGCAAGATCCAAATGGAGCAGGGCACCACCAAGCCAACCATCCACCCTCTAAAATTGCTAGCACATTCGTACGGCCTGAAACCGGAATTTGCCTCGCTCCTGACGATGCGAGGCGAGGAGTTAATAGTCACGTGAAAATCACTGTACGCCTATTCGCGGTGGCTCGAGACCTGGCGGGCAGCAATGCAGTCGAAATCGAAGTCGAGGAAAACGCCACCATCTCTGATTTGCGAGCCGCATTAATTGAGGCAGTCCCAGCACTCTCTGACATCGCTGCGCACATGATGTTTTCAGTCAATTCAGAGTATGCAGGCGACCACACAACGATCACTGCGGACTCCGACATTGGTTGTATACCACCTGTGAGTGGTGGTTAACTCACATAAATCGCCAGCCCTCAAACCTCGTTGGTGCGACTACTACACCACATGGGGGCTGTACTGGCAGACCATTACATGGTTTCAAGTGCGACACACTCTTGTGCCAATAACCCAGCCGGCAGCAAAGGGCACAACCCGTCGGCATTGGCAGGAAACGCTAGCCCCCCCCCCACTCACCGTTGAGCCGCGCCAAGTCCGCCTCAACCATCATTCCTACGAGTTCGCGAAAATCAACTTTGGGTTCCCACTTGAGTTCGCTTCGAGCCTTTGACGCATCTCCACACAAAGTGTGCACATCCGCTGGCCGTAATAGACCGGGATCTACTTCAACAAACTCTCGAAAATCCATGTCAGCATGCTCGAAGGCCAATTCAGCGAATTCCAGGACGGAATGTTTGACGCCGGTAGCGATCACGAAATCATCTGGTGTTTTGTGGTTCAAAATGCGCCACATCGCCTGCACATAATCACCAGCAAATCCCCAGTCTCTTTGGGCATCTAGATTACCGAGACGCAGTGTCTTCTGGCGTCCCAGCTTGATACGCGCGACAGCATCGCTGATCTTGCGGGTCACGAATTCCTTGCCACGCCATGGTGATTCGTGATTAAACAGGATCCCATTACACGCAAAGATGCCATAACTTTCGCGGTAATTGATCGTAATCCAATGCGCATAAACTTTGGCTACACCATAAGGACTCCTGGGCCAGAACGGAGTCATCTCGTTTTGCGGTTCTTGTTGAACTCGCCCAAACATCTCACTGCTGCTAGCTTGGTAGTAACGAATACTCGTGTCAAATTGACGAATCGCTTCCAACAAACGCAAGGCGCCCAACGCGGTAACTTCACTGGTTAACAAAGGCTGGTCAAAACTAGCCGGCACAAAACTTTGTGCCGCCAAATTATAGACTTCGTGTGGCGTTGTCTGCTCTAACAATCTCAATAACGAGTGCGAGTCCAGCAAATCACCACAATGCAGCTGAACGCGGTCTCCCAAATGTGCGACGCGTTCAAGATTATCCGTACTGGATCGACGATGAATACCGTGAACACGGTAACCTTTGTCCAACAAAAAGGACGCCAGGTAAGCACCATCTTGCCCTGTGATTCCAGTAATCAACGCTGTACGTGTCATTCAGTTAACTATTCACATCAAGAAAGAAACAAAGGTTGCGATGTATGCGTCTGGAGGAATTGCACCATCGAATTGCACTACAATGTCCCCAAGTCAGCGTTGGCGTGTCAACCAGACAGAGCACATACTGTGCTCCGAAATACTACTGCATGGGAACTTGCCGTGAACCAGTCCGCCAACCTTTCCGCCGCCATGTGGAGACCAGCTATACGCCACCTACGTGCCCAGGACCCCATCCTAAGGCAGGTTATCAACCGCGTTGGCCCCTGTCAGCTCAAGCCCAAACGCCACCGATTCCGCACTTTGCTGGGTGCCATCATTGGTCAGCAAATTTCCACCTCGGCAGCACAGACTATTCGACAGCGCGTTGAACAACTTGCTCGCCCTGGCGTCCCAACGCCCAGAAAAATAGCAAAGCTCGCGGATTCTGAATTGAAATCCGCAGGCCTCTCGAGACAAAAGGTGAGTTACGTTCGAGATCTGGTGGATCGATCACTTGCAGGCAACATCCACTACCGCAACTTTTCACGCATGACAGACGGAGAAGTTACCCAGAACCTTGTGCAAGTCAAGGGAATTGGAGAGTGGACTGCACAGATGTTTCTGATCTTCTCACTTGGTCGCCAGGACGTTTTTCCTTACGACGATCTGGGAATTCGTAATGCAATCCGCAAACTCTACCGACTACCACAACAGCCTGGGAAAACAACGTGCTGCCGCATTGCCGCACCGTGGCGGCCTTACTCGAGTGTCGCCAGCTGGTACTGCTGGCAAAGCCTCAAGATTGATAACATTTACGACGAACTTCCAGTACCAGGAAAATAGTTCTACTGCCCGATTTGATTGCTTCACAATAACACGCGTTCACACCACGGCAGTTCCCTCGGAACCGTACCACACTATAGCAGGCAACCCTTCCATGCTGGCCCAGCAGACCCGTTGTGGCTGGCATGCATCCCCACACCTTTCCCTCTGGACATTCCACACCGATGCCTAAGTGTTTGATTGCACTCGGTTCGAACCTCGGTAACCGCCAACATCATCTAGACGAAGCAGTAAAGCAGCTTCTCGCGCATGAAAACATACGGTTCCTCGCTCGGAGCCGGCCAATCACAACAAACCCAGTTGGTGGCCCAACCGGTCAGGACCGTTTCCTCAACGAAGTCGTCATGATCGAAACAGACCGGACACCGGAATCTCTGCTGGAGTGCGCTCAGCAAGTCGAACACCTTCTGGGACGTGTTCGAAACCAACGGTGGGGAGCGAGGACGATCGACATCGATCTGCTTATGGTCGACCAAATGATCGTTCACAATTCGTTGCTGCAGCTTCCTCATCCCCGAATGATATACCGTCGATTTGTGTTGCAACCGGCGACGGAGGTCGCTCCCCAGCTCGAACATCCACTCCTCGGCTGGAGCCTCTCCAGACTGTTGGACAATCTCAATTCCCCTGTGAACTACCTGGCTTTCACGGGATCTGACGCAAACCGCACCCAGCAATTCGCCCACACAGTGGCCGAACAATTAGATCTGAACCTCCTGACCGATGCACAAAACGCCACTTTACATCAGGCTGGCCAGACACTGGCTAGATGGCTAGAATTTCTCGACCACCGGCATGAGTTGGTAGCCAGCCAAACTGGTAAAACTCGTGAACAATTTACAGTGGCAGACTTTTGGACAAACGAGGTACTGGCCGCCTGCAGAATGGATCTTTCCGCGCCAGAGTTACAGATATTTCAGCAGCGCTGGAACGAGCTCAAACCCAAAATAACGCAGCCGAAACTATTGATTTACCTGACAACGCCCAATTCTGACCGGCATGCAAAACAGCAAAGCAGCCTGCCAAATACTGACCGTGTGATGACTCGGGAGGCACGCTTCAGTGCTGAACTGGATAAGATCGTTTCCAAACCGGCACCTTGCCCTGTTCTACGCATGCATGCTGATGACCCACGAACCATTGAGGAATTGGCTGCCGTAATTGAGTGCTTGAACTCCAACACTCACCCAGCAAATTGAAGCCAGATTGAATACACCTCCAAACATCACCTGCCAAGGTCCAGCTCAAACCACCTGATGTATCTCGCGGCTTTTGAGATACCACCAGGGGTGTTTATTTACCTGCAGCCAGTTACTCCACACCATGCCTGTTGTTCACCAGACTCAAGAAGTGCGGTCACTTCTGGCTCCCGCCCGCGCCGCTGGAAAACAGATTGGCCTGGTTCTCACAATGGGTGCGTTACACGAAGGACACTTGAGTCTCGTAAGAGCAGCAAAGCTTGAGTGTGACTACGTCGTTGCCACAATTTTCGTCAACCCCACACAATTCGACGCAGACGATGACCTTGAGCGTTACCCCCGCAATACAACTGCAGATTGCGCACAGCTCGAACAACTTGGTGTAGACCTGATCTTCGCACCCGCCACCCAAGAAGTTTATCCAGACGGCTTCACGACAACGATTGATCCGCCTGCCGTCGCGGCACGCCTGGAAGGAAAACACCGGCCTGGGCATTTCCGCGGAGTTGCCACGGTCGTTCTCAAATTTTTCCACATGGCGCCTGCCGACATCGCTTACTTTGGAAACAAAGATTACCAACAAACGCTGGTCGTTCAACACATGGTCCGCGACTTGAATCTGCCAATTCAGATTCGTTGTTGCCCAACCGTTCGCGACCCCGATGGACTGGCTTTGAGTTCTCGCAACCAAATCCTGTCAACAAGTCAGCGGACACAGGCTCAGGTTATTTCACACAGTCTGAACCACGCACAACAACTTGTTTCAAGCGGCGAAAGAGATGCCAAAGCGATCAAGAACGCAATGCAGAAGATCCTATCCACACATGGTATTTCCAGAATCGACTACATCGCCATCGCCGACAGCAAGACACTCGAAGAAGTCGCCCAGATTGAAGACGCAACAATCGTATTGATTGCCGCTTACATCGGACAAACCCGACTCATCGACAATCAACTACTGACATTGTGTTGAACAGGTAAATGAGGCCTGTAAAGAAACAATGTGACCAGCACCACACCAAAATGTAATTCACCTGCCGCACCAAAATCAGTATGCTGCTACGCTGCCTATATTCTCTGCTTGGCAGCCACCCGATGTGATCCCTTTACGTTGAAGTGGAGGCAACATGCGTCAGACCCTCTTTCATATCAACTGGGAACTGTTTGGGTTACCCATGTTCGGGTTCGGGTGGCTGTTGATTGTCTGGTGCCTGCTCGCAATCGGTCTGTTTACATGGCTGTTATACCGGCAAGGTTGGAACGCAGACACCCGCTCCTGGTTGCCAATTCTGGCGATTATCGGATCGGTGATTTATGGAGCTCAGTTCGTACTTCCGGAGTCGAGCGGCCTTCCAATTCGCGGCTACGGCATGATGTTAATGCTGGCCATACTGGCCGCCAGCACGGCTGCACGCTGGCGTGCCCATCAGTTAGGGCTTGATCCAGAGCTCATTGTTTCACTCGCGCTCTGGCTCGTAGTAAGCGGAATTGCCGGTGCACGGATTTTCTATGTGATTCAATACCGTGATCAATACTGGCACCAACCCTGGGCGATTCTTCAGTTTTACGAAGGCGGCTTAGTGGTTTATGGAGCCCTGATCGGAGCCTGTATGGGTAGCATTGTCTTCCTGAAAAGGCGCAAGCTGCCAATTTTAGCGATCGCCGACCTGGTGACTCCCAGCTTGATGGTGGGACTGGCAATTGGTCGCATTGGCTGCCTGCTGAATGGCTGTTGCTGGGGAGGACAATGCGGCACGGACCAGTGGGGAATCCAATTTCCTGTCGGCAGCCCTGCGTATACAGATCAACTCGCCCGGGGAACACTGCTAGGTTTGAAAACACAACTCTCAGAGGAAGAGGACGGCACACACTTCGTGGTGACTCATGTCGAACCAAAAATGCCTGCAGACGGAAAACTTCGACCTGGCCAACAAATCGCCCCGCTTGCAGGAGGGAACAGCGCGTATCCCATTCGCACCCACCTACCAGGACCAAATGCCGCAGTAACTGAAAATCAACTGGCCGCTAGTGCGACTGTCGAAGGAGTTGGCACCGTGCAATGGCAGGCATCCGAAATCAGCCTGAAAAGTCTGCCGGTAGTACCCAGTCAACTCTACAGTTCCTGCAATGCATTTTTTCTGTTTCTGGTCGTCTGGTTTGCCTTTCCCTTTCGTAACCGCGACGGTCAAATCTTTGCACTTCTGTTTACACTCTATCCAATCACACGTTTCATGCTCGAGATCATCCGCGCCGACGAAGGAGCTCAATTTGGTACCAATTTTACCATTTCACAGATCGTAAGTATGGCGATACTGTGTGGAGCCGGATGCTTGTGGTGGTACATCATGCGACTGCCGCCACGAACCGCTTTTCCGACGTTTGGCCAGGACCGTACTCAACAGAACAAATTCACCCCGGCCTTATTAAACCGACCGGAGGCATAAGCGCGGTTGGAAGTGAAGACCGACGCATCTCAAATCTCGATCGATGCGCCTGGACAATCAACTCAGGACATCCAGAGAAGCCTGCCTTGGCCGCTGACCAAGAGCGCCCCAGCGACTCTGCAAAGTGAAACAGGCTGTCGTCGCCGTATCGAACAACCGCAACTCGCACGCGCAGTATACCGGCAGTGGCAAAGCGTCTTCGTGCAGGCCCGCAGTTGTAGTTTACAGAGCTAAAGTGCCGTATGATGGTTCCACGTACTGGCTCTATTAGCCTGGGCCATTCAACGCACTTTGTCCTTCCAGTGCCTGCCAAGTCCCACCATCATGAATGCCCCAGCCAAAAGCAGTCAACTCGATCGTGTTCAAGCGCTGTGCAAGCATGGGAGCATTCGTACGGCGGTCGAAGCCGGTATACTCCCGCAATTCGCTGACCTGACCCTGAACGAGGCGCTCGTGCTAGGTCTCGTAGAGCAGGGGATCCGCAAATTCGTTGGCATTTTTGGCCACGGCTCAACAGATCTGGGAGAAATTCTTCGGGCGTACCAACCAGCCGGTATTGAAACATTTGCGGTCCACCACGAAACCCTGGCAGCCCATGCTGCGACAACATTGTACTGGCAGTACGGAGAAACTGCCGCCGTTTTTACCTCTATCGGTCCAGGGGGCATGCACGCAATCGCGGGGTCCTTGACTGCCCTCTCCAACGGAGCTGGAGTCTACTATCTGCTCGGCGACGAAACTACGCACGACGAAGGACCCAATATGCAGCAGATTCCCCGTCGGGAGCAGGGACTCTACTTGAAACTCACCAGCGTTCTGGGCCCCAGCTATTCGATTCACACACCGGAGTCGATCAACACTGCACTACGGCGCGGAATCAATGCTGTCCGCAACCCGGTCTGGCCGTCCCCTTTCTATCTGCTACTGCCCATGAACGCGCAGCCGCAAATCATCCACGACTGCAATTTACTCGCATTTCCACAACCCTGTGAAACCGAAATGCAGCCGTGCGTCGGTGCCGCAACGCTGGCGCAAGTAATTAACTCCATTGAAAAGTACGACCGCATCGTCATTAAGATCGGCGGTGGTGCAAAAGGCATCACTCAGGAACTTGTTGAATTAGCCGAGCTTATCGACGCGGTTGTGGTAAGCGGTCCACAAGTGCCAGGAGTTTTCCCACACAGTCATCCACGACACATGAGCGTCGGAGGATCCAAGGGGTCCATTTGTGGCAACTACGCAATGGCCGAAGCCGAACTAGCAATCCTGATTGGCGCCCGGGCCGTATGCCAGTGGGATTCTTCCGGCGTCGCCTGGAAAAACGTAAAGCAATTCGTAAACTTCAATACGAATCCAGAAGACGCCATGCACTACAACCGCACGCTTCCCGTCGTCGGCGACGCACAAAGCAACCTCCAACTCCTCTTGGAAGAACTGAAATCTGCGGGCACGGACAAAACGAATGCAACGCCCTCTCCCTGGCTCAATGAATGCACGACAAAGCGATCTGAATGGAATGAGTACTGCCAGCAACGATTCACCAACGACCGGCTGTTTGATGAAACATTTCAAACTGAAGTACTGACACAACCGGCCGCAATTCGGATTATCAGTGAGTTCGCAACTCGCATCGACGCCGCGAAGTACTTTGACGCGGGAGACGTCCAAGCCAATGGATTCCAGATCGTGGAAGACGAACGCCCAAACCGTACTTTCACCGACACAGGCGCATCGTATATGGGCTTCGCTGCATCGTCTCTGCTGGCAAGTGGCATGGCAGACAATCCTGAGTATGCCATCGCTCTCTGTGGTGACGGGAGTTTCTTGATGAACCCACAGATCTTGATTGATGCGGTTGAACACCGTGTCCATGGAATGATCGTCATTCTCGACAACCGACGTATGGGTGCCATTACGGGCCTTCAAGAAGCACAGTATGGGCATGAATTTGCCACCAATGACTCCGTTGTTGTTGATTACGTCACGCTCTGCAACTCCGTCACGGGTGTACGGGCGTTTCCCGGGGGCACTCACCGTGAAACACTGATCGAGGCACTTGAAAAAGCCCATCAACACCAGGGACTTTCCGTGGTGCATCTGCCTGTCTACTTCGGACCTCACGAAATGGGAAATCTTGGAGCCTGGGGACAGTGGAATGTCGGGAACTGGTGTCAGGAAGTGCAAAAAGAACACCAGCGCCTGGGCCTGTAATATCACTCGGTCGGCCGATGGGCTAAAGTGTGGTCATCGTTCCACCATCAGGAAAATGAATATGTTCGCAATGAAACACTCTGCCGTAGACCTTGGTTTCGTCTGTAGTAATTTTGACGAGTCACTCCACTTTTATCGCGATCTACTCGGTATGGAAGTCGTACTCGACATCCAAATTCCCGAAGACACTGCCACCGGTGCCAGACTGGCACCCAGCGGATTCCGCCAGGTACGTTTAAAAGCAGGTGAAACCCTCATCAAGTTGATGGAAATTGAAAACCCGCCTCCCACGCGCTCTTTTGATTTTCAGGCCGGGATTCGCTGGCTCACATTCATCCTCGAAGATGTTCCGAGCGTTGTCGCTGATCTGAAGAGCAAGGGCGTTGAATTCATGGCCGACCCTGTCTCCGCGCCCGATGCCAAACACGTCGTGTGCGCAAAAGGGCCTGACGGCATGCTGATTGAGCTGGTGCAACTTCCAGACGAATAGTTCAAGATATAAGGCCAGCCTGGACTCCCAGGCAAGGAACATCTATTGTGAATCCTCAACGCCTGCTCGAAGGGTTTGATTCCCAGGAAGAGTCGTCACCTGTTACGGTCACGGACTCCGACGCGCGCAACCAACAGGCCCCTGATTCCCTCAGCGAACAAACCGTCGTAGTCGTCGACGCTTTGGGTCTAATCTATCAAGTATTCCATGCGTTGCCTGAAATGACAGGTCCTCATGGTCAACCCGTGAACGCAATTCACGGCTTTACTCGAGACATACTTGACTTGCTCAGCCGTCAACAGCCCGAGCTTTTCTTCTGCGCGTTCGACCATTCTTCGCGCACTTTCCGACACGACATTTACCCAGACTACAAAAGCAACCGATCGCCGATGCCCGAGGATCTACGTTGCCAGATCCCCAACATTCAGCGAATGCTAGAAGCCCTCGGAATACCAATCCTGACACTGGAAAACTACGAAGCGGACGACATCATGGCTACAGTCGCCCGCGAAACTCAAACGCGCGGAGGTCGGTGCCTGCTGGTGACCAGCGACAAAGACTGCCGTCAGCTAATCAGCGACCAAACCCAGATCTACAACATTCGCAAAGATGTGACGCTCGGCAACGAAGAAGTCCGAGATGACTGGGGGATCAGGCCAGACCAGGTTGTCGACTTTCAAGCGCTCTGGGGAGATTCCGTCGACAACGTTCCCGGTGTGGAAGGGATCGGCAAGAAGACCGCTGCAGACTTACTCAACGAGTATGGAACACTCGAGGGGATTTTCGAACAAGTCGATCAGATCAAGGCAAAAAAACGTCGCGAAAACCTGCTTCGAGATCGCGAGCAGGCACTCCTGAGTCGTGAACTCGTTCGCCTTGACGATCGCGTGCCGATCGCTCTCGACTGGGCCAATGCAAAAGTGGGCGGAATTGATCGGCAGCAGGTGCAACAATTGTGCGAAGAATTTGGGTTTCGACGACTGGGTGAGCGGCTGGCTAATCTCTCGGTGCAATCAGCTCCTGTTCACTGGGAAACCAACTACCAACTGATTGACACGAAACCAAAATTAGAAGCCCTGGTAGCCCGACTTTCCAAGCTGCCACGATTCTCAGTGGACACCGAAACAACCTCTACAAACCCCCGCCATGCAGACCTGGTTGGATTGTCATTTGCCTGGGGCGAGGGCGAAGCATGCTACATCCCTGTTCGCGCCCCCGCAGACGACCCACAACTGGACATAACCCATACGTTGGAAACGTTACGTCCCCTGCTTGCCGACAAAAAGATCGAAAAAATTGGCCAAAACCTGAAGTACGACATGGTCGTACTGCATTGCCACGGTGTTGAACTTGCAGGCCCTCTATTTGACACAATGGTCGCTGATTATCTGCTGGTCCCTGGTGAGCGAAACCACAGTCTGGACGAACTCGCAAAACGTTATCTGAACCACCAGACGATCTCAATCAAACAATTGATTGGTACAGGCAAAAAACAAATTCAGATGGACCAGGTACCTGTCGCGCAAGTCCTCGAATATGCCGCCGAAGACGCCGATGTCCCCTGGCGTCTGGTAAACATCCTGAGCGAAAAACTAGCTGACGAAGAGCTGTCCGATCTCTTCCACAAGGTCGAGATGCCTCTGATTTCGATTCTTGCCAGCATGGAATTCACTGGAATTTACATTGATGTCAAACGCCTCCACAACTTGCATCAGCGCTATGGAGACAGGCTCAGCTTGCTAGAGGCGGACATCCACTCACTCGCTGGAGAACCATTCAACATCGATTCACCCAAGCAGCTCTCCGAGGTGCTCTTCGACAAACTAGGCCTACCAGTTATTAAACGGACGAAAACCGGGGCTAGTACAGATGCAGAAGTACTAGCGCAACTCTCGAGCGAACACGCTTTACCCGCCAAGGTGGTCGAGTATCGTCAAATCGCCAAGCTCAAGAGCACTTACGTCGATGCACTACCCCAACTTGTCCATTCCCAAACACAGAGAGTTCACACTTCATTTCGACAGGACGTCGCCGCTACGGGCAGATTAAGTTCCACAGACCCTAACCTGCAGAACATTCCGATCCGTACCGCTGAGGGCAGAGAAATTCGCGCCGCCTTCATACCAGGGGAAACCCAGTGGTGCTTATGTACGGCTGATTATTCACAGATAGAGTTACGCATCCTGGCCGACCTCTCCTCGGACGAAACGCTTCTGCAGGCGTTCCAAGATGGACAGGACATCCACGCCCGCGTCGCCAGTGAGGTGTTTGGTGTCGACCTGACCGACGTCACGGCCGAAATGCGACGCAGTGCGAAAGCCGTCAATTTTGGCATCATTTATGGCCAAAGTCCGTTTGGATTAGCCAAGGCCCTGGAGATAGATGTCGAAGAAGCTGCTGCTTTTATCGACTCGTATTTTGAACGAATTCCGCGTGTACAAACGTTTGTCGACGCAGTACTGGAAGAATGTCGTGACAAGGGTTATGTTAAAACCATATTCGGACGTCGGCGAGAAATCCAGGGCGTTCGAAGCTCCTCCAAACGTGGCGATTCCCGCCAAAGAAATCTACCTGAACGCATTGCGATTAATACCGTAATTCAAGGTTCGGCCGCGGACCTGATTAAACATGCAATGATTCGAGTTGACGAGCACCTCCGACACAGTGACTTGGAAGCACGAATGCTTTTGCAGATCCATGACGAACTTGTCTTTGAATCCCCTGCAGACCAACTACCCGAACTGTCGGAAATGGTCACTGAAGAAATGGTAGCTTGCCACGAGTTGTCGGTGCCATTGAGCGTCGATGTCAAGTCAGGCCCTAACTGGGCGGAATGCGAATAACCCAGTGCAACGCCATGCTTGTAATTGGTATCGCCGGTGGGATTGCTAGTGGTAAAACACTCGTAGCCGAGTGTCTCCAAAACCTGGGAGTGTTCTTGATCGATGCAGACCGCATCGGTCACGAAGTGTTGCAACAAGCGGATGTCGTAAACGCGATTCAAACGCGATGGGGCAAGGAGATTCTGCAGAGCGATGGTCAACTCTGTCGCAGTGAGATCGCGAAGCGGGTATTCGCCCCACCTCCGAAAGGCCCCGTTGAACTCGCGTTTCTGGAAAAACTGACCCATTCAAGAATTGGAGAACATTTACAACAAAAAATCCACGAGCTAAAAAATGCCTGCGACACACCCGCAGTCGCTTTAGACGCCGCAGTCATGTTTAAAGCCGGCTGGAGCTCGTGCTGCACACATATCTTGTTTGTCGACACACCAGAGGAACTCAGAATCGAACGGGCACGGCAACGAGGCTGGACTGCAGCCGACCTGGCAGCACGCGAGTCCAGTCAGACCTCCCTGACAATTAAACGCCAGGCAGCCGACTACGTCATTGACAATTCCGGCCCCTCGAAAAAAACACAGGCGCAAGTCGAACAACTCTGGGATAAACTAAAACTCCTCGTAAACTGATAGTCCTTACCCACCTCGGAGTCGTTACGCGATCGACTATTCTTGTCATTTCGCAGCAACTCCCCACCTCTTCCTACCCATCTCACGCCTTGCCTGCCCGGCAAGCCGCCCTTCAGGAGTGTCTTCTCTCATGTCAAAACCGGATACGCAAACCCCTGCGGATGGCCCTCAGCGGCCTCCGCCAGACAACCATTCGGACACCCCCGATGATGGACTCGGCGAACCGCTCTCCCTGGCTGAAGAAATTGCCCATGAAATAGATGACAACGTCGACGCACCTGATCGATACAAAGATCTGAAGCAGAGTGAAGTGCACATCGCACGATTGCAACAAATGAGCATGAACGAACTCATTAAGGAAGCTCGTGCGAAAAAAGTCGCTGATGTGTCAGGCCTCAAGAAACAGGACTTGATCTTCAGGATTCTCAAGGAACGAGTTCGTATGAACGGGCTCTTGTACGGCGAAGGGACACTCGAAATCTTGCCAGACGGGTTTGGCTTCCTGCGATGCCCCGATTATCACTACATGTCATGCCCCGATGACATCTATGTCTCCCCCAGTCAAATCCGTCGTTTTGGCCTGAAAACGGGCTCAACTGTTTCAGGCCAAATTCGTCCGCCCAAAGAAAATGAACGCTATTTCGCGTTACTTCGAGTCGAGGCAATTAACTTTCAGGATCCAAACCTCCTGCATAACAAAGTTGCCTTCGACAATCTCACACCGCTACATCCCAACCAACGCATCATCATGGAACACGATGTGTCTGACCTTTCGACACGTATTGTGGACATGGTGACACCGATCGGGTTTGGACAGCGAGGACTAATCGTCAGTCCGCCTCGTGCAGGCAAAACGATTCTATTACAGAAAATGGCGAGAGCCGTACTCAGTAATTTCAAAGACGCGTATGTCTTTATGCTGCTGGTTGATGAGAGACCGGAAGAGGTCACCGATATGGAGCGTGAGGTCAAAGGACCTCAATGTGAAGTAATCAGCTCAACATTCGATGAACCAGCTTCGCGGCATGTGCAAGTCTCTGAAATGGTGATCGAGAAAGCCAAGCGGATGGTGGAATATGGACAAGACGTCGTCATTTTTCTGGATTCCATTACACGTCTGGCCCGGGCCTGGAACAGCGAGTGTCCTCAGTCCGGAAAAGTCTTGTCCGGTGGACTCGATGCCAACGCACTGGCCAAGCCAAAGCAAGTATTCGGCTCCGCCCGCAAGGTAGAGGAGGGTGGATCGTTAACAATCATCGCGACCGCGCTCGTCGATACTGGCAGCAAAATGGACGACGTCATCTTCGAAGAGTTCAAGGGGACAGGCAATATGGAGGTCGTACTGGATCGCAAGCTAGTAGACCGCAGAATCTGGCCTTCGATCGATATCAATGCCAGTGGGACGCGTCGAGAAGAAAAACTCATGGACCCTGACGAATATCGCCGAGTCTGCGTGCTTCGACGTGTACTTCACGAAATGAACGCACCCGATGCCATGGAGCTATTGGTCTCTCGGCTGGAAAAAACAAAAACCAACGCCGAGTTCCTGATGAGCATGAACATGTCCTGAAAACCACACCACCCCCTCCGCGGAGGGGCAGACGCATGACGGGGCTAATCGATCGCAAAAGCTCCGAACGGCAAATTCAGCCACTTCACTTGCCATGTCTACTGTGAACACAACCGTGTTTTTTGCGTCTCCGTGGAATGTCAGTACAGCTTTTCACCACTCCTAATTAGGCTAATTCAGATACAATTACAGCTGTACACCCGCTGCGCCGGCGGTCGATAACCGAAGAAAGGCTCTTTCTTCGCCTGATAATACGCCCCCGATGAGCTGTCTAACCCTTTCAGCTTGCCAGGAAATCCACCATGAACGTCGCGGAACGTCTCTCACAATTATTATCTGAACGGAAATGGATCGCATTCGCAGGCGTCGGAGTTGCGTGCCTGCTACTGCTAATTGCCAGCTTTAGCCTTCTCAGCGGCGGTGAGGAGACGGAAGGATTCGTGCCGTTCGAGGTCAAGCAAAGAACTCTGGCAATTACTGTCACAGAGCGGGGCAATCTGGCAAGTCAGGAAGAAACAGCTATTCGCTGCAAAGTTGAAAACTTTGGCCGTGGGGACCGTAGTGGCACACAAATTATCATGATCATCCCCAATGGAAGTGAGGTCAAGAAAGGTGACCTGCTCGTCGAACTTGACTCCGCAACCATTCGTGATCGTGTCGACGAACAAACGGTGGTTGTCCAAAAAGCGGTCTCGATGGAGACCCAAAGTAAAGCGATGTATGACAATGTGTTGTTGAATAACGAGACACTGAAGGCAGCTGCCGACTTGAAATACAAGCTGGCGCAATTGGCCATTGAGTCTTACATGGACAAAACCAATGGAAAGTTTCAACTGGATGTCGAGGCGATCGACCGCAAAATCGATGAAGCCAATACCAAGCTTGTGGAGGCGCGTGGCCAACTCGACCTTGTCAAAATCCAACGTGCTGGCATGGAAGAGTTGTTCAAACTCGGCTATCGCGGCAAGGCGGAGCGCGATCAAACTCGTTTGACTTACGCTGACGCAGAAAGCCGCGTCACCTCCAACATTAACCAGATCAAGACACTCCAGTCGGAACGCGCCAAGATGACGCTCTACGAATTCAAGACGCAAGAACTGACGTTGCGAGGCGACGTCGAGACATCACAACGTGAAGTCGCACAATCGATCAACGACGGCATTTCCAAAGCTGCCGAGGCGTTAGCGATCAAGGAAGAAGCCGAGCAGACCTCACAAAAGGAGAAGGAACGGCTGGCGCATTTTGAAAAACAACTGGAAAACTGCAAGATCTATGCGCCACACGATGGAATGGTTGTCTGGGCACGTGGCGACCGCAGGCGAGGTGAGATTTCCGAAGGAGCCATGGTTTACCAACGCCAAAGATTAATGACCCTGCCCAACTTGAAGAGAATGAAAGTCGAAACCCGCGTCCACGAGGCGGTACTCGATCAGGTCCGGCCTGGCCTCGCTGTCAGTGTCAGCGTGGATGCCTTCCCTAATAGAACCTACAACGGAGTCGTCGACAAAGTAGCCGTAATTCCCGAAGACGGCGGCTGGCTTAGTGGAGGAAGTACAAAAACGTACAAGACGACAGTGCGCATCACCGAAGAAGTCGACAGCCTCAAGCCTGGCATGACTGCTGTGGCAAATATCCACGTCGATAGTCTTCCAAACGTGTTGGCGGTCCCTGTCCAGGCAGTCGTTCAAGTCGACCGCGACACCTGGTGTTACGTAAACACTCGCCGTGGAGCACAACGCAAGGACATCGTACCGGGGCGTTCAAACGACAAGTTTGTCCACATCGAGCAAGGCCTTACTGAAGGTGATGTCGTCATTCTCAATCCGATGGACATTGTCGAAGAGAAAGAACGCCAAGCCAGTATTGCGGATACCGCAGACGAATTAACGAAAGAAGGGGACTCGGCAGAGACCAAGAACCCGTCTGCCAAGCAAGCTCCCCAATCACCAGCCCCCGCCAAAAAACGATCTGGCAAATCAAAGCAACGCGGAAAATCAAAATCGCGACAAAGTTCGAACCAAGCAGCAGCGGGCGCATAAACCGCAAGGACGAGACTGCCGATCGAATCCGCTTCATAAGCCCACCTATTCCACGATTTTCGCAGCACTATGAACTGGACTATCGTTAAGGTCGGAATCAAGAATCTCCTACTACACAAACTGCGCAGCTTGCTGACGGTGCTAGGTGTCGTGTTGGGTGTCGGCTCGGTCATTTCCATGCTGGCAATTGGAGAGGGGTCAAAGCGCGAAGCTTTGGAACAAATTCGAAAACTGGGCGCGAACAACGTCATCATTCGCAGTATTAAACCGGGGCAGTCCGGTGGAGGAGATGACAGCCAGGCTTCTGCGGCCAGCGAAGAAGAAACGCGTGTGTTAGAGTACGGATTGAAGTACCGGGATTTCGATCGGCTCAAAGCGACGTTGCCTACTGTCTCGGAAGCGGTCCCAATCGCGTTGCTCCTGAAGCCTGCATCCCGTGGAACAGGCCGTATTGCCAACGCTCGAGTCCTGGGCACAACACCCGAGTACATGGATGTCAAGAATTTGCGATTACGGCGAGGCCGTTTCATCACTCAGGTTGATCTGCGTAATACATCAAATATCGCGATCCTCGGCGCGGGATCCTGCCGCAAGCTATTCGGGTACGAAGATCCCCTTGGTGAAAACATCCTGCTGGGTGAAGACACGTATCGCATCGTCGGCGTACTAGCTGGCCAGGCGAGTGGCAATGCAACGCCAGGTGGCGTCGGCCAGCAAAACATGAACGACGACATCTATATCCCGCTCGCCTGTGCGCAACGCAGGTTCGGTGACGTCCAGGTCATCCTCAACACCGGCAGTCGAAATTTTGAACGCACTCAATTGAACGAAATCACCCTCCAGGTCTCCGATCCGAATCTGGTCAGCCAGACCGCGGGCATGGCTCGCAAGTTACTCGAAGAAACCCACCCCAACCAGGATGATTTCCGCCTCGTGATTCCAATAGAATTAATGCAACGGGCCGAAGAAGAAAAACGAATCTGGAATCTCGTACTGGGATCCATAGCTGGCATCTCGTTGTTAGTTGGTGGCATTGGCATTATGAATATCATGCTGGCAAGCGTTACCGAGCGAACCAGAGAGATTGGAGTTCGGCGTGCGTTGGGTGCCAAACAATGGGATATTACAGCCCAATTTCTCGTGGAAACCGTTTTGCTTTCTTCGGTAGGTGGTATTCTCGGAGTCGCCACAGGCATCTGCCTGCCGGTGATTGTCAGTAGCCTGGCTGGCATGGAAACAGTCGTACAGTGGTGGTCGATCTTCCTGGCCTTTGGAATTTCGGTAGGCATCGGTATTGTGTTCGGTCTCTACCCGGCCCGACGAGCCGCCTTGATGGATCCTATTGAAGCCTTGAGACACGAATGATGCAGGGTCTATTTCCTCCTTTGTGTCTGTTGCTGGCATTCGCATTGGCTGTCTGTGGATTCGCAATCTGGGCTCGCGAGGGACCCGAGGCCGGAACACAGCTCCATACAGCACGGGCTTCCGGTGATGACAATTCCCGCGACGCACTAGAGTCACACCTCGAACAGAAACAATTCGAGCGCCGTGTTCTATTGGGACTGCTCGTGACCGCGAGTGTGACGATGACAGTGCTCGGCTTCGCATCAATGCGTGGGCCACAACGCCCAGTCTCCGGCTAAAAAGCCGGAGACTGGACTCTGCCAGAGAGTGCCTGCTCCCTGCAACAGGTGTCGGCGACTCTCCACAAGCACCGGTGCAGTGTGCTACCGCTACAAACGGCAAAGTTTGCCACTACTACCAGACCGTCATCAAACCAATAACCCTCGCCAGCGTTATTTGAGAGGCCGATGATGATTATGGATAAGCGCTCACAAGTCATCAGTTTTTCGGATACGTCATGGCTATAGCTACTCGCTTCGTGCTGCTATGCCTGATCTTCGCCATGTATTTTCTGTCTGGATGTACGCGCAATCACTATCGCCGGCGCGCGGACACGGATGCAAAGACGATTCTGAACGAAAAGACCAATCAAACTCCGTGGACCGCACCGAGCGACTATTCGATCTATCCGAAATCCGCTTCACGACTATACGACGAAAGCTCGCTCGAAGATCCAAGTCTGCCGAATCCGTCACCGCAGCTTTACAGTTACGCGCTACCCGATCTGCCAGAGCGAGACCCTGACCGGTTCAAGTCAACAGAATCCGAACCCTTTGAGTTTCCCGCACTCCCAAAGGCAACCCATAACCTGCGTCGTCTGCCAGCCGTTACGCAAAGCTACGCGCCACCGTCACGCGCCAAGACTGTCAGCTTCATCGCGTCCGCCGAGACAGCAGCCTCCCCCCAGGCAGTCCAAGGCTCGCTCGATACGCCCTCCGTCGCCCAGACATCAAACCCTGACAGCAAGCAGCCCGAACTCGTCCCCCCACCTCCAGAATCCGCAGCAACATCAAATCGCGTCTCCCAAACGACCACGACAATTCGTCGCCTGGAGATTCCCTCATCCTACTGGAATGCACTACCACCGAGTTGCCTGCGCCGCATTCTGGAATTCGATAGTATTCGAACCCAGTACGAACAGACCTTTGGTCGAGCTCCGACAGACGATCAACTAAATCAGTCACCCCGACTTACGCTAGAAGACATCATCGACCTGACGCGACTCAACCAGCGCGAATACCAATCTCAGAAAGAAGGTCTCTATCTTGGCGCCCTCGCGTTAGATCAACAACGATTTCAACAACAACTGAAACTCAGTGCAGGGGGAAATCGATCCTCAGCAAATTTCAGTCACAGCCGTAGCTCAGGCGATACAAACAGCGGCATGACGATCCCGTCACAGCTTGGCGTGGACAAAATGCTCGTCACCGGTGCTGATCTGGCAGCGCGTTTCGCCAATCAGGTACTGATCACTTTCAACGGCACACAAGGATTATCCGCCGATGTGAGTTCAAGCCTCCTATTTGACTTCTCCCAAAGCTTGCTGCAACGTGACGTTCAGTTGGAAAGCCTCACTCAGGCCGAACGGAACATTGTCTATACCGCGCGCAGTTTCACGCGGTATCGCAAGAACATGTTTGCCTCACAGACTCAGACCTATTACAGCCTGGTCCAGCAATTCCGCCGCATCGAAATCCAAACACAAAACTACTTCAACCTGATCCGCAACTTCAATCAACGTGAAGCCGAGTATCGAACCCTCGGCTCGTCCTCGCGGACAGACGTCGACCAAATTGAACAACAGGTATTGAACGGACAAAGCAATCTCATCTCCGCGTGCAACGGGCTAGAAAGGGCACTGGACGCACTCAAGTTATCCATTGGCCTTCCCATTGAGCAACAAATCAACCTCGACCTTACAGAACTGCGGTTATTGACAGCGCGTGATGAACTAGCAGTTACTGGAGATTCAATGCGTCGCATCCGCAGACGCCTGGAATCAGCACGGCAATCAGATTCACCCACTGTCGAAGAACTCGTTAGCCCCGCTTTGGTGTTGATCGAGCGTGTTTTCGACTTTACGGACATTCAAGAACAAACCGGCCTGCAGCCGCCTGACCTGGCAACGCTGACGCTGCTGCAAGCCCAACTGCAAATCGTGGAAGCACGCTTGTTGAGCCAGTTCTCCATCGAACGCCTGAATCAAGAGCTCGAAGTTGTTCCACCGTCAATTCCCAACTTGTTCCAAAGACGAATGGAAGTCATTGAAGAACAATTGAAATTGCTCAAACACCAAATCGAACTGCTGAGAATCACCGCCACTGACGTTGCGACAATTCCTCAACACCAGGAACAGCACCGATCCTTGGAAGCGCGCTGGGACGAGTTGACGAAAGGGTTCCAGGATCTTATTTCAGAAGCCCAGCTCGAGCGCCTGGAACCGCTGTTGGCGGAGGCTGCCAAGGTCCAAAGCACTGTGGCAACTCAAGTCACAACCTTCGATCAGCTTGCGCAACTCGACGCAAGCCTGCTCAATCCCGAACAACGCCTGCAACGCACGCTGCAACAAACCGACTATCTTCTGGATGCAAGCTCCTCGCTACTATCCATTTCCGGGTCAGGGCTTTCGCCTCTGGAAATCAACGTCGATGATGCCATGCTGACTGCACTGACGCAACGCTACGACGTCATGAACCAACGGGAGCAACTGGCTGATACCTGGCGGCAAATCAAGTTCCGTGGCGATGAACTCAGATCGATCTTGAACCTGCAGGCATCTCAGGTGATTCGCACGCGCCCCGACGTCAACAACCCTTTTGACTTTACCATCGACGAAGCTTCGACCTCACTCGGCGTCACCTTTGATGCCCCGTTAAATCGGCGCGCACAACGAAACAGCTATCGCCAATCATTGATCAATTATCAACGGGCTCTCCGCAACCTCACTCAGGTTGAGGACAACGTCAAGTTCAGCGTACGTAACGACCTGCGGGCAATCGACTTGGGTAAACAGACCTACGCGATTTCTGTCGCCAGTGCTGCCTTGGCCAAAGACCGCGTAACCGCAACCGAACTCCAATTGAGCCTGGGGGTCCAGAATATTCGAGCTCGCGACTTCCTGGAATCACAAGCATCGTACACCAGTGCGCTCAACAATGTGGCAGCTCAACACATCGATTTTATTCTGGCTCGGATGCAACTCTTTCTGGACCTGGAACTACTGACCGTTGACAACAACGATTTCTGGCATGAGCTATACGACGAATCCGTCCAGCCTCAGCCACAACTGGATCCACCACTTCCCGATGAACCCGCTTACGGGCGACTCACACCACACATGAAACACTCGAAGCGAATTCGTCGGATGCTTGAAGTACCACGAGGCACTCCTCAAATCACTAGTCCAGAACTGCCAGAAAGTGCCCCAGCCGCCAGCGAGGCAACGGCCCCGGATTAATGCTTGAAGCCGTAACCGCTCAACGCGAGGCTGCTTCATCGGCACAACAAATGACCGCTGAGTCCCTGGCGCATCTGGCAAAGAACCGTGACCAGAAGCCGGGGCGACGGGAATTATCTCCAGAATTGCCACCAGGCCTGACGCCGAGGAGCCAGACGCGGCCTAGTGCCCGCACGTTTCCCATGTGGCTCAATGGCGCCGTCCATGCGGACACGCGTCATTTCTGTCTCAGCCATACTGGCATCAATCATATTTGCCTGTGTCAGGATCGCGCCGGTCAAATTGGCGCCACTAAGGTCCGCCCCGCTGAGATCAACATGAGAGAGATTTGCTTCCGTCAAGTTCCCACGCAAATCCGACAAACTCAGGACGGCTCCTGAAAAATCAGCGCGAGTCATCTCGCAGTTACCTAATTTCGCGCACCGCATTGTCGCGCGCGAAAAATCCGTGTCGGACAATTTGGCGCTATTCTGCATGACACCGGTCAGATTTGCCGCTTGCAAGTTGGCGCGTTCCTGGGCAATTTGCGCCCCGCAGATTCGCTCCCGATAAGTCGGCACCCGTGAGATCGGCGTTATGGAGATCAACGTTTTTCAGGTCCTTACCGGATAGATCCGCTCCAGAAAGGCGATGATTCTCCAGGTTCTCGCCTGCTAGCGAAGGACCGTCCACACGCAACAAAAATTCACCCGAGTCCTTATGCTTGATAACAGCCATGGGAACTCTCCTCCCCTGGCGCAAGTAAAGTGCCCTTCGCTAAAACCGCATTTAGCGAACCGCGAATACCTGCGTCCCACAGCGCCGCAATGCGATACCACTCCGGCATCGGCTATAAGAATGGACACCACACACTGGTCCGCGTTGGAGGATCCGCCAATTACGCCACAACTCTAGTTGCGTCCGTAACTCAAACAAACGATCAGTAGTCAGGAACCACACCCAGGTTCACCAGAACATCGCAGGAACCAAACTGACGCACACTGGTTTCCTGCCTATCATTTCCTGCCCATCAGCAACCTGTAGAAGCGCAGCGTATAGGAAAGCAGGCATCACGCAATTGCGAAACCTTCGCCCCCCCCGTTCGAACCACTTGCTAATCTGGGCCGACACCAGCGCTGCCCCGCAAGTTCCCTTCGATCCTCCATTTACGAGTACCCTGCATAGAGGGTAGGCTCGTCATTCAAACCAAGCCCGACCACCAGATCGTGACGGATTTCAGCCCGATGAACTTTCGCGTTGACCTCAACATTTTCCGCGGCCCACTGGACCTGCTGTTGTTCCTGGTGCGCAAACACGAAATTGAAACACCCGAGATTCCCATTGCCCTGATTACTGAGCAGTTTCTTGAGTATCTCACCGTCCTAGAGGAAATCGATGTCGATGGCGTTGGAGATTTTCTCGAGATGGCAACCACACTGATGGAGATCAAGTCACGAATGGTGTTGCCACGAGAAGGTGAAGAGAATGAGGTGATCGATGATCCGCGAGATGAACTGGTCAAGCGTCTGCTGGAATACAAGAACTATCGCGATGTAGCCAGTCTTCTTGACGACCAAAGTCGCGAATGGCAGCAACGTTACGCGCGGCAAGCCAACGACCTGCCACCGAGACGAGTCGATTCTGCCGACCAACCTATCCGGGAAGTGGAATTGTGGGATTTGGTTAGTGTATTCGGTCGCATCATGCGCGACACCCAAACAACACAACCATCGAACATCGTCTATGACGATACTCCAATCCAACACTACATGCGGAAAATCCACCTGCGCCTCGTTGAGGACCAGAAAATGGCCTTTTCCGAGATGTTTCAACCAGGCATGCACAAGTCCGCGATGATCGGCATTTTCCTCGCCATCCTCGAATTGGTACGACATCACAAAGTCCTGGCGCATCAACCCGACGCACATGGAGATATCGAAATCGAACAAGCGGAAGGATTCTCCGAAATAATTAACCTGCCGGATGAAGATGCTTACCAGCAAGGGACTATCGACGAGAGCACCTTGCCGTCGCGCCCCCGTTAAGACCACCGCAACGGCTGCCACAATCTGGCGTTCGAATTCCTGGTGTGGTAAGCGCCGGCATGCTCCAGATATGACTTACACGCCGACTCTTATTACCACTTATTCGATCGCATATGGATCGGCAAACGCAGCAAATGAACCCAAGCCACCGTCAACCTCTAGATCTGTAGCTGTCACAAAAGAAGCATCTCCACTCGACAGCCACAATACCGCGTTGGCAACTTCACAGGGCTGTCCAATCCGTCCCAGTGGATGTCGATTCGCAAGCTGCGTTTCGCCTCCTTGCGACTCTGCTGTCGAGGTTACTAGAGGTGTTGCGATCGCACCTGGAGAAACCGAGAGTACGCGTATACCCTGTCTCGCATACTCAACACCCCACTGTTTTGCTTGCATCAAGTTCGCTGATTTAATGGGGCCATAAGCTGGCACACCTCGGGCAGTGCGATGCCCCTGCGCACTCGCGATATTGATGACCACGCCCGCGTGCTGCTGACGCATAACTGCCAGAGTGTACTTGGCCATAAAAGCATATCCGGACAGATTCACCGCAACCATGCGTTGCCACATGTCAGACGGATACTGATCCATCGGGAGGTACGACTCCGGGGGTTGTATCGCGGCATTATTCACCAGCACATCGACTCCACCCCATTCTTCAACCGCCGTTTGGACAGCCGCTTCACACTCGTCTTCGAGGCCAACATCAGCCTGATGAAAACGCACCCCCTCTGGCAATTCATGAACCCCTGATTCATTCACATCAACGGCAAGTACTTCCGCTCCGGATTTCCGAAAAGCCGTGGCAATTGCCAAACCAATACCACTGCACGCGCCAGTAACAATTACCACACGCCCATCATTTTGATAACACACACTACCATGAACATCCGGCTTCGAGCTCAACGAACTCTCCCTCCTATATTCTTAGCCCATTACTTTTTGTGGCAACGCCAACCAAACACGTGAACGCTCCAACACACCCATTATTGCAGATCCAACACATCACATAGCGCATAAACGCAAGTGGCATTCGAACGCCTAAGTGCGACAGTACTGGCTCTTCGCCGGCGGCGTGTAGCGAACCTGCAAATGAGGAGTCTGAATTTCCTGGTTTTCCCTTATTCGTGACTCCAGGCAGCTCTCCAGTATGCCACTTACCAACATCGTGCGTTCAACCGGGTAGGGTGCTATACCGCGAAGAACCATCTCTTCAATTTTCGCAACCAAACAGGCCGAATAAGTCACGTTCGGCTCCGGTGGCAAGTGGAATTGAGTGGATTGAATATCCGCCAGGCCCCGGACACGTGCAGCAAAGGTGAAGTCACCCACTGCTCCGTTGAGCATTAGCATTGTGGCGCGAGTACCATCAACATATTCCAAGAAATAAGCCGCAGGTTCTTTAACCAACCGAGGGAGCTCACCACTCCCGACAAGATCCTGGGGACGCGCATCAACAAGTGTTTTCCCGAGAATTAAATCCGAACGCGACAGGGCAGATGCCAATAGATTCTTGGACCAGCGTCCGTCGGCACCCGATCTCCAAACAGCATCTCCAGTCAACATCTGAACCGACCTAACGCCAGTCTCACCGCCTTTACGACGTTCAAGCATGCACTGCATGGCTTCCAACGCATGGTAGTCCATCGCATCTGAAGACCCGACACCGACCATCAATGCGTCTTCCACTTCGCAGCCGAACGGCAATTCAACTTCTGGCATTCTCCAGGTAACCGGCAACGAAGAACCCGCCAGCAACGGAAACTTCATTTGACGTGATGTGGCGACCATACGTTGTGCTTTGTCAAAGCTATAAGACAAATGCTTGTCGTTAAATACGGGTACAGATCTCCCGCTCGCCGTAAAAGTGTTAACAACTTGCTGGAAAAACTCATACCGTGGGTAGAGAATTTGCCCCTTGTTGTTCCGCGGATAATTACCATGTTCACCAATAATAACTACCGCATCTACATTAAGATCAGATCCCCCACAGCATACCGCCTGTTCAATCGTTGGATAAACGGTAAAGCCAAACTCATCCGCTCGCTGCAGACTCTGATCGCCCTCAGGCTTCTGGTCTACGTACAGCGAAACCACTTGCAAATCAGGAAAATGCCAGCGCCCCTGATGTGGATAACCCACCAGCATCCGATCGCAGATGTGCTGGGCGTGGGACAAGTAGGTCCAAACGGTCGCAACAACTGCAACCCGTTTCTTTTTTCCTGCAGTTGATGCCTGCTGTGACGCTGCGAATAATTCCGCACGCAAACGGTCGGTTAATGCCCAGTGGCCAGTCGCAGCTCCCGCACCACTCGTTTGCAAGAACTTCCGTCGATTAAACATCCTGTCCTCCCCCGGCTCCACAATCCGCTTGACGAGTGATCTCAACACTGCAACTAGCAAATGCCGCTTCACCACATCGGTTCAACAAGCACCATCACTGATGACTGCAGCAACCAATCATTCCTCGGCATCACCAACCACCGGTTCGGGAGGATGCTCTTGGCGTGCAGCCAACTTTCCGTTTTGCGCCATGTCAATTAACAGCATCATCAGAGCTTGTTCAAGTAGCCTTGGCTGATATCCAAACGGACCGCGACCACCCTTGAACACAACCTGACCATCTTCCGAGATCACATACAAACGGTCTGGAAAAGCACTGTACGCACGCTCAACTCTGTCATCGATGTGATCTACCAGCAACGGCATCGACAAATGCAATGCATCCGAGCATTTAGACGCGATCTGGGTTCGCTCAGCAAAGGTCTTCGGTTGACTGAAGTTAATCCCAAACTGATCGTTTGAGGGCATTCTCCAACCATCTATTGGATGTGCCTCTCGAATATAAACCGCCAGAAATTGAACATGATCTGAATACCGAGAATACATCTTGTCCAGGATCCCAGCCTGGGATCGAAACGGACCTCACGTAAAACTACCAAAAATCAAGACAACGGGTTTCTTGCCACGAAAACTTGACAGTTTCACGCGTCGCTCACCATCAAAAGTAAGCAGATCGAAATCAGGCGCCGGTTCGCCCAGCCCGGGCCCGTTCGTCATTGACCCCAACTGTCCCGACAACAACATCTGCAACCAATAGGCCGGGGTAGGCTGGGGCTCTGGTTCGGCAGCAGCTACGACAGGTGGCGGTGCAAATGCCCGACGCAGGTCATCTGGAGTCAAGAACCCCTGGTCATCGGCGTCAGCGTTTTCGAAAAATGCGCTGATTTCCTCTTTGGATATCTTTCCGTTGGAATCACGATCCCATTGGTAAAACAACTGACCTGCCATCATTGCTGCCGGCCCACTCGACTGACCGCTCAGGTCCCGCAGCGTGATGGTGCCATCCCGGTCAGCATCAAGACGGCGCACAAACTTCCCTAAAACCCTGTTCTCCGGTAACTCTTGCGGCTCGATGCGTCCATTCAAATCTCCGTCAAATTCACTTGAAAGCCACAGCCAATCGTAAAGCGACTGGCTCCGCTGAAACCAGCCTTCGCCTAGCCGCATACCTCGTCCCTTCAACAACGCGACCAGCATTTCAGCCCACTCAGGACGATCCTGCCAGTCTCGTTCAATTAACTGGCCTAACTGTTTCGCTAACGCTGGCGACAACCCGTCCGTGGAAGCCTCAACCGGAGGTGACTCGTCTGATTCGAGTTCCTGTGCCGTTGCAATTACCGCGGCCACCAGACATAAGCAACACACCAACCCTAGCCGAAATGCCGTAATGCTATGCATCGAATTCTTTCGGAAAAAAGCCAATCCACATCCACTATTCAAGCAGACACATCCACTTGCCATCTAGATTAGCGATTGTACCATGCGGAAAATGTGGTTGCTGTACGCAGTCGCGTGAAAGAGTCCAGTCCACAGGGAACTGGTGCATTGTTTTCCCGTGTTTTTCCTGCACGTTTCCTGTAAGTTGAATCGGGTATTTCGCTGTTGACCCCAGGCGGTTGTTGAAACCCACCCCAATCACACGGCTCGCACATTTCCGAGGTAACCGTTTTGACCTGCCCCGCGACGATCCGCATACGGTGTGCAGCTGCGTCAGGCGGACGTCAGCCGCCGCTTTTCAAGCCGGATGCCAACCCAAGAACGCTGACAACCTCTTCCAGGAACGCCAACAACGGCTCCCAGTCTTTGCCAATCACACTCAGCTTCAGCCTGGCCATACTGACTGTACTTTTGGCACTGCCTTGCCGAATCCATGCCCACCCCGGCCAGGACCTTATCGCCGCGGCGCGAATCGGCGACCTTCCGCGAATCAAGAAACTCTTGGCGGATGGCGTTGATGTGAATTGGCAAGATCGCTTTGGGATCACAGCACTCTGGCAGAGCAGCTGGAAAGGAAACTTCAAGGTAACTCAGACGCTATTGAACTCAGGTGCTGACGTAAACATCGAAGATCAGGTCTGGAAAGCAACACCGCTAGAAATGACAGACGACCTCGACACGGTCAGGATACTCGTCAAAGCTGGTTCTCGAAGTCGAAACAAACTCCTGAGAAGAGCCGCTCTCAGAGGACAAACCTCCCTGCTAATCGCGTTGCTTGCCGGCAAATCACCTCCTCGCCACGAATTAGTTTCTGCGGCCGCCCACGCAAGAATACGAGGCCATGCAAACATCATTACAGTACTCGAGAAAACAACGGGAAGCACACTACCGCTTCCTCCCGCTCTCACCAGGCAGGAAATGTCGCGTCTAACGGGGCATTATCAATCCGCCGACTCAGCAGAAGTCGACATAGTAATCCAATCAAACCAGGTGAGACTGATTCGAAATTCTCGGTCAACGCCACTGATCCCCGCCTCAGCGTCCAAGTTCAACTATGACGAAAACACGTATCACTTTCTGCTCACGGGCCAACGTGTAACAGGGTTTACTGAATCGAATGGGTCTGACAAACGAGTATTTCAAAGAGCCGTTCCAACACAGCCAGCACGACCAGCAGAGCGATTTGCCGATGACTTAACACGTGACAATGAAGTCGCCTCCAAAAAGCACTGGCCGCAATTCCGAGGCCCTGGAGCGCGTGGCATCGGCGTTGGCCAGCAACTTCCCGTAACGTGGAATGTCTCCCAGAAAACTGGCATCCGATGGCAAATCCCACTCCAGGGACTCGCCAACTCGAGCCCGATTGTTTGGAACAACCACGTCTTTGTAACAACAGCCACCAGCAAATACGGCAATCGAGATCTGCGAATTGGTCTCTACGGCGCAGGTGATGCTGCGAAAGACCAATCCGAACATGAATGGCAGCTGCTTTGTCTGGCGTTAGATTCTGGAGAGGTTCTGTGGCGCCATACTGCTGACCGTGGTGTGCCACGTGTCAAACGACACCAAAAATCAACCCAAGCAAATTCCACACCTGCCACCGATGGCAACCACGTGGTTGCCGTCTTCAATTCAGGTGGACTTTATTGTTACGACATGACAGGAACGTTGTGCTGGTCACAAGACCTTGGTGTCCTCGACAACGGCGCCTTCAACGATCCTGACTACCAGTGGGGATTTGCCAGTTCTCCAATTCTCGTGCGCAATCTAGTCCTTGTGCAAATTGACCGCCAAACGAACTCTTGCCTGACGGCTTTCGACGTCGCCGATGGCACTCCTGTCTGGACCACAGTACGAGAAGAACCCTCCTCGTGGGGAACACCCACAACGTATCAAAGTTCACGGGGTCTCGAGGTCGTAACAAACGGAAGCCATTTTGCCCGCGGCAATAATGTCAAAACAGGCAAAGAAGTCTGGCGATTGCCAGGCCACTCAGCGATTACAGTTCCTACACCGTTCTCGGCACATGGCCTGCTGTATGTAACGAGCGGTTACCGTCCAATCCAACCAATCTACGCCATTCGGCTTGATGCCGAAGGAGATATCTCGCTTCAACGTGGAAACCAACCCAACAAGTTCATCGCTTGGAGCAAAACCCGAGGCGGCCCCTATTTGCCAACCCCTTTGGTCTATGGAAACTTTCTCTACAGCTGCTCAAATCAGGGTGTGCTCACCTGTTACCACGCCTCAACTGGGCAGCAAGTCTACCGCAAACGTATTTCCAGCGGCGGTGCAAATAGCTTCACAGCATCACTTGTGGCAGCCGACGGACGGCTTTACTGTACTGCTGAAAACGGTGAAGTGTGCACGATCAAGGCGGGCCCACGCTTTGAAGTGCTGGCGAGGAATCAACTTGATGACTACTGCCTGAGCACACCTGCGATTGCAAGTCAGACTATGTTATTCAGGACGCGACAGTATCTTATCGCTGTAGGCAATCATCGATAACCTGGCAGCCACGCACTACACCTGGCAACCCGACCCTAAAACACATCACCAGCATTGAACCGAATGGAGAAAACGATGCTCCGAAGACAATTCATCACTCAAGCCTTGACAGGAATGGCGGCAGCGCCCTGTGTCATTCCATCTGGCCAACCAACAGCTTGCGCAAGAACACAAAGCACCACACGCCGCGCCAATCCAATTGCAGTATCTACCTACTCCTACTGGCGTTATCGTGAGGGAGAGCGACTGGCCGTGGATCGTTGCATCGAACTCGCAGGAGAAATGGGGTTTGATGCTGTCGAACTTCTCGAAATACAGATGAGCGACGAACAACGCCAGAGCGGAAAATACCTTCAAGGCCTGAAACGCCGTGCGCTGATTCACGGCATGGACCTCTGTGGCATGTCAACACACCAGGGCTTTGTCACGCCAGACAAGGCCGTACGCCAAAAGAACATTGAACGGACTACGAAGAGTATTCAGCTGGCACATGAACTGGGCATCCCCACCATTCGAGTCAACACAGGACGCTGGGGAACTACCAAAAGTTTCGACGAACTCATGAAGAACCGTGGTATCGAGCCCCCGCTGAAAGGGTACACCGACGAGGATGGGTTCCCCTGGGTCATCGAATCGTTTGAAGCGCTGCTCCCAATTGCTGAGAAATATGGTGTGATGATGGGACTCGAAAACCACTGGGGCCTGGGTCTCACGCCCCAGGGTGTGTTGCGAATTGTTGATGCGCTCGCCTCGCCCTGGCTGCAAGTCACCATGGATACCGGCAACTTCCTTGAAAATCCCTACCAGCGACTACGCCAACTTGCGGCCAAGACCGTCTTCGTGCAAGCGAAGACATATTTTGGCGGAGGCGTCTGGTACACACTCGATCTGGATTATGTACAGATTGCCAGCATCCTGAGAAACGTCGATTATCGCGGGTATATCTCACTGGAGTTTGAAGGGCAGCAAGACCCCAAACTTGCAGTCCCGGCCAGCTTGAATTTGCTTCGCAAAGCCTTTGCATAACTTGTTCACCAGCGTCTGTTCTTGGGAACACTTGCCTCTTCGAGAAACTGGCCTATGTGTAGAGCGCAAACGACTCACCAATACGAACGCTGCCAACTACGAATACGGACTTGCTTCGCGTTGGCAGTTACAGCCTTGCTAGCCGCTGGCCCATTCGAAGTGGCACATAGCGCTGACACGACCACTCAGGGGGAAGCTCGCACGGCGCTACAACGGGCGGTCTCATTTTTTCGCACAAGGGTTTCGACACAAGGTGGCTACTTGTGGCGGTACAGCGCAGACTTGCAACGACGCGAAGGTGAGGGCCTTGCCGGGATACACACTGCCTGGGTGCAGCCCCCTGGCACTCCAACAGTAGGCCAGACTTATCTGAAAGCTTATCGCCGAACTCAGGAACCCTACCTACTTGCCGCTGCATTGGAAACCGGTGTAGCACTGCTTCAAGGACAGCTTCACTCCGGTGGCTGGGATTACCGTATTGAGTTTGAACCAGCTACTCGAACTCGATATGCATATCGAGTGGACGGCAAGAAACTGGAGAAACGCAATGTCACAACACTAGACGATAACACGACCCAGTCCGCTGTACAGTTCCTGATAGAACTAGATAAAACGCTACGGTTCAATAATCCAGAAATACACTCTGGAGCCCAGTTCGCATTAGAACAAATGCTACGCGCCCAATACCCGCTAGGGGCCTGGCCACAACGGTATGACCGGTTTCCAGACCCAGCCAGGTTTCCAGTGCTCACAGCAAATTATCCGTCATCGTGGTCACGTCAATTCCCCAAACTCGACTATCGCACTTACTACACCTTCAATGACAACACGATTGCCGACATGATCACCACCATGTTTCTGGCGTCACGCGTTTACGATGAGCCACGTTATTTGGCAGCAGCGGAGAGGGCAGGGGACTTTATCATCGCCGCTCAAATGCCAATGCCCCAACCCGCGTGGGCGCAACAATACGATGCCAACATGCAACCTGCCTGGGCGAGAAAATTCGAGCCACCAGCCGTCACTGGCGGCGAATCACAAGGGGTGCTACGGACGCTACTGGCCCTGTTCAGACACACCGGAAACTCCAAGTACCTGGCCCCCATCCCAACTGCGCTGAATTACCTGGAACGATCACAACTGAAAAACGGTCAGCTGGC
>CEUS01049651.1_pt1 | contig 40043 bp, 47 predicted proteins | sample 427031 | NCBI WGS metagenome assembly CEUS01 (sample SAMEA2622837, study PRJEB7988) | marine metagenome | biome: marine biome (ENVO:00000447); feature: marine epipelagic mixed layer (ENVO:xxxxxxxxx); material: "saline water (ENVO:00002010), including plankton (ENVO:xxxxxxxx)" | depth 140 m | reverse complement strand
TGATACTGAACCAGAACCTAAATTAACTGTTCCTGTAGCTGTTAAATTTGTAAATGAACCTGCGGCTTTAGTTGAGCCACCAATAACTGTGCCATCAATTGTACCACCATTAATATCTAATGAGGATATTGTACCCAAATCAGCATCCATAAATGTAGCATTATTAAAATCAATTACTGTTGAACCTACTCCTGTAAAAGCCCATATTCCTGAGCCAGCTGGTACTGAGGCATATGGAGCATCACCATCTGATTCAATATATTTGAAACTTGCAATAATACTACCAGCTTCTTCTATTTCAATACCACCAGATTGTGTACCGTGTGTAAAGCTAGAATTACCTTTATTAAGTGTTAGTAAACTATCACCTATTGATAAGTCCGTAGAGCTTATTGTAGCTGTATTACCAGCAAATGTAACTTCTGGTGCGAAGTGAATAGTACCTGATGATCGTCTTGTTGTCTTAGCCGCCATATTTGTTCTGTTCTCCTACAAATATTTAGCCATTTTTATTAAAAGGATTGTTTAATTAAAGATCTGCTATAACGCAAAACGCCCGGCATAAAACCGGGCGTTTTAAATTGTTTACTACGGAATACTATTCCGCAACTTAAAATATTACATAAATTTCAAGTTAGCGATGTTTGTATTCATATCAATTTTCGATAGGTAGTCACCTGCATTACCAAGTGATGAAGCAGTATTGTCTAATTGTACGTAACCGTATCTAGACATAAAGCTTACTACTGGTTCGAAAGTTGTAGGATCAATTACAACACCTGATGACATTAATGGGATGTATGGGCAATAGAAAGCCGCCGCATCCACTTCACCTGGACCTTTGTAACCGATTAATACGTTTGCACCGTCAGCCGCATATGAATTAACATATACTCTCATTGCACCGTTCAAAGTACCAACCATTTTAGTATTAGTTGGAGCTTCAAAAGTACCTTCAGTTGTTCTTGCGAAAGCTGAAGTTGTTGCTGATTGAAGAACAGTTAAAGCTACTGGAGATAATACACACCAGTTACCTGCGCCTCTTCTTGTTCTTTGTGCGATTCTGTTAGCTTCTCTGTTGATCATAGTAGCCAAAGCCGCGTGTTCGTCACCTACGAAAGTAGCTGTACCTGAAACACCACCTTGGTTATATGTTCCACCAACTGCCGCTAATGAATCTAATGAGAATAAGATCTCTTGATCTATCTCTGCAGTTATCTCTTGAGCAAGAGCGGCCATAATTTCCGCTTCTACATCTAAACCGTGCATCGCGTTAGCATCTTGCGCCGATTCGAATGTCCATCTTGCTGAAAGTTTTCTTGTTTTAGCTTCTACAGTTTGTTTTAAGATTTGGATAGATAATTTGTTACCCGCTTTACCTTCTAACGCACTTGTAGCCGCCGCTGTATCAGTAGTCGTACCTTCTTCACCAGAATAACCTCTTGCGATTTGGAATGGTGAAAGTGCTTCAGAACCTGCTGTTACACCTTGATCTGACTCTGCATATCTTACTCTTAATGTGTGGATTTGTCCAACTGGACCCGTCATTGGTTGTACACCGATGATTTCGTTCGCGATCACAGTAGGCATAACCCTACGAATTACTGGTAATACCACTTTGTTAAGTGCGGCAACGTTGCCGGCACCTGTAGCACCTGCTGAAGCGGCCTCTGCCAAATATTTCTGTGTATTTTCTAACACAGCAGACATAGTGTCTTTCTTTTGGCCTTCTAGACCTTCCATCAGAGCTTTTTTAGTGTTATCCCAATTTTCAGTTATCATTTTGTTTTCTGACATTGTTTAACTCCTTAACCCTGCTAGTCGTTTAATATTAACGATATCGTTGTTTGTATTGTCTGAGCCGTGCTCAGTTTCTCTATCACCTGTATGCTCAGTGATGATAATTTTATCATCATCAGCTTTAGGCGCCGCTGTTTCGTTTAATACAGCTGGTAGATACTTTTCAAATTGCTTTCTTAAGTTAGCAGTTTGAACTGATTCTAATAGCTCAGTCATTACTTGACGCTTGTCTTTAGCTAATGGACCAACAAGTTCATTGAGAGTTTTCTCTCTTGAAACTTTGTCTTCAGCTATTTTAACCTTAGTCTCCATTGCTTTAACTTCGTCATCTTTTGTTGAAAGGGCCGCTTCTGCTTTCGCAGTTGCTTCTTTCTCATTTGTAAGTTGTGACTGCAACTTACGAATTTCTCCACCTTCTGAAAGGTAAGAACTCATATATTCACCTGCAAATGCTTCAAACACTTTTCTTCCAAAGTCGTTTTCTTTAGCAACTTTGATATCGTCTTTAAGTGTTTTCATTTCATTTTTAAGTGTTGAACTAACTGTTTTCTCAACAATGTCCGATGCTCTTTTAACAAATGTTGCTTTAGTATCTTCAATCATCTTACGACCTTCTGCTACTAATTTAACTTTTGTTTCAATAACATCTTTCTTGTCTTGGCTAAATTCAGTTAACTCATTGGAGAGTTGTCTGACTACGAACTCTTCTAAGTTCGCAAATTGACCTTTAAGTGCATCTCTATCGCCTTGTAACTCTTTTACTTCTTTTACAAGAACTTCAGATATGAATTTTTCCAACATTTTCGTATGTTTAGCTACGCTATTTTTTAGTGCTACTCTTTCAGCAACTACTTTAGCTTTATCTTCAGCAAATTCTGAAACTTCTTTTTTCATTACTTCACCGATCATTTTGTCCATAGCTTCCACTATGTTAGCTTTGTCATTCGCATAACGTTGAGCAAACTCTTCTCTTAATTCTGCAGAGATGTCCTCACGAGCCTCAGACAGCTTTTTCTCCCAAGCTTCTTGAACTTTTGATTTAACGTCTTCAGATAAACCATCTGTTCCAAAGATTTCTGTAATATCTGCCATCTGATTCTCCTTACTTCTTGTTTAGCTCTTCTATTAGTTTAGTTATAGAATCAGCCAAATGCTTTTGTGCTCTAGGATCAAACATCGCTGATTGACCTAAACCATAAAGTTTTTGACCACCACGCATATTCCATAAGCCTTCATAAATCGCTTTTGGATATGCATCCGGAGCCGACGGTTGGGCTACGATATCAACAGTGATAATTTCAAAACCTTGAACTTCTCCTGCTTCATTAACGTTCCCAGATCCTCTAGAACTTACTCCTAATTTAACACCACTTTCAGATAATGTAGTTACTATCTTACCCATTGGTGTTGGCATTATTTTAAGTTTACCTAGGCCATTTGGACCATCCATCCACATATCAGTAATCATATGACTTACTCTGTCAAGATTTACTGTTAAGTTTTCTGGGTGATCCGCCTCACCTAAAACACTATAACCCGAATTTAATCTTTCTTTGATATTAGCTACCGCAGAAGAAATTTCGTTTATAGGATAAACTCTTTGATTTTGATTCTTCACTCCGCCTTGAATAAAAACACCTTTCATAAAAAGGTCTTTTGCTTTGCCGTCTTTACCTTCGTGCAAAACTTCGATCCCTGCTTGGTCGAATGTCAAAGCTTCTGTAATCAATTGAACCATAAATCTATCTCCTTACCTAGTCAGCAAATTATTTGCTGGCTACTGGTGACTTCGCAGATGAATCTGATCCATCTTTGCTGTCAGCCTTAACTTCTTTCATATCACCTGTGTTACTAGCACCCATATCTTTTGATGCTGGTGTTGATCCGCCTTTTTCGTCAGATGCTGGAGATACACTTGGTGCCGCTCCCATATCTTTCATATTAGCTGATGCTACTGGTGATTTTGTGTTATCTGAACCGTCTGGAGAAGCAACTTTAACTGCTTTAAGTTCTGCTTCAACAACTGGAGTCTCAACTTCTTCTGTTGATTCTTCAGCGTCGATTTCTGCTGGAACTTCTACTTCTGCGTCAGCTTCTTCTTCGCCTTCGCCTTCACCGTTCATAATATCATCAAATTTTGATTTCAGTTCTTCTAATGCTGATTCTAAATCATCTACTCTATCTTCAACTTCTTCGTGATCGTGGTCATCGTCTTCACCATCTTCATCACCATCGTCTTCGTTAGTTTCTTCGTAGTCAATTTCTTCAGCATCTGATTCAGCTTTTGCTTTTAACTCATCTTTAAGATCAGCTTCAGCATCACCTGTTTCAGAACCTACTGCTTCTTTAGTTTCTTCTTTAGATTCTTCAGCTTTAGTTTCTTCAGTTGCTTCAGTAGTAGCTTCTTCTTTAGCATCTTCTTCTTTTGCTTCAGTAGTAGCTTCTTCTTTAGCTTCTTCTTTAACTTCGTCTGTTGATTCTTCTGTTACTTCTGTTGATTCGTCTGTAGTTGCTTCAGTTGATTCAGTTGCTTCTTCTTTAGTCTCTTCAGCTACTGTATCTTCTTGTGCATTAACAAGCTCCTCGTGAATTCCTCTTGCTTTTTCAACGATGACATCGTGCAGTAAAGTTTCTGCTTTGTCTTGCTCGCCGTTAACCAAGTATTCAAGGACTTGTTCTAATTTTGAACTCATTTCTGACATATCGATATCTCCTTGTATAGTATATTCGCGACTATAATAATAGTTATATCTTTTATTTACGAATTTTTGTGCAGATCGTGGGGTTTTGAGGCGAAAAAAGACGATTTTTTAAGATCGCCGTCAAAAAACGTGTTTTAATAAAGATCTTTGTATTACATAGCCGGCGGTTGGCCGTACATTGTAGCTACAAATTCAGCATTTTCTTCTTGGTCTTGACGTCTAATTTCTCTTACTTTTCTCAATTTGTTTAAGTGTCTTAGAGTTAATCGTGTTTTTCTTGCTTGACCAATACCTGCTTTATGGTAATCATCCTCTGCTGGAAAATATGCTTCTTTAAGTTCTTTATATCTCATAATAAACTTATTTAGTAAATAACTTTATATTATGAAAGATCAAATTGTTTCAGTAGCAGAATTATTCCAGCACGAGTTAGATGCAATAAACAATTATATAGTGTTAATTGAAAATAAAAAGAAATTATCCACATTTGATAAAAAAGAATTAAAAAAACTAAAAGTAGTTGCCAAATATCTAGTTGAAAGACTTAATGGCGACGTATATGTTAGCACAGAAAATTTAACTATACACTAAACTCCTTTTCCAATTAATTTAAATATTTGTATGAAACGATTCTTTAAATGGCATAAAGACTTAACAGAGAAGATGATGAAGGAGTGCGGTATCTCTTGGTATAGTATCAGCTGGATGGCATTTATTAAAGGATTGTTTTTTGGATTCGCGATTTATTATCTTATTAAACTATAAAAGATTATTTTGAGTGTGGTGGAAGCTTTTTTTCCACCCACCAAATATGTTTACGAGTAACTGGATCGTATTTTCTTACTCTCAACTTTTGTGTTCTTTTTTCACCTTTGGTAGGTTTCATCGCATAATAATAAAATGCGTGGTCTTTCATTTTTGAATCTTCAGGAACAAGTCGTACTTTTAAATATGGTTTCTTTGAACTTGCCATAAATTAGGCAGTTCCACCTTTGTCGCCTTCTCCGCCTTCTGGTGCTTGGCCTTGAGCTCCTGATATTGGAGACTGGTCGCCTGTATTAATTTCAGGCTCAGGAACATCAGCCCCTGCACCAAAATTAGATGGAATTGGAGATGCACCTACTGAACCTAGACCATCTTGCGTTGGACTAACGTCCGAAGGCATCATACTTTTATTTTCTTCTGCCCATAGTCTCTGGTTATCGTGTACCTCTTCTTCACTTAATTTTAAGAAACGTTTCATTGCAAAACGTTTACTAATATGTGGAACTTGATTAATCTGTGAGAATATATTAACTAATTGTGTATCTAATTCAATCTGTCTATATTTTCCAAAGTTTTGTGGTTCATTAAATTGCAATTCAAATGATCCTGAATCAATTTCAATACCTCTATGTTTCAAGAACATTTTAAATTCTCTATCTAAACCTGGTTGCATAAAACTCTGTATTCTTTTACAGAATTTTGTAAATCTGTATTCTTGAATATAAGCTGTACCTACTCTACCATCTGTAAATGCTGTTTGTGGATCATTTGGAGAACTTGGCAAGTATGCACTAGGTACTCTTAAACCTTTCATTAACTTATCATTAAAATATCTTAAGTCATCTATCTCACCTAATTGTGTTCCACCTGGTAATGTTTCAACTTTAGAACCTCTACCCTCTGCCGTTTGAGCAAAGAAATAATCTTCTATCATTGATAATGGATTATATGTTGCATCCATTATATTTGCACCACCACCTGTTTGGTTTGGAATTCTTCTTTGGTGTATTTCGTTTTTAACTCTTTCAATAAAGCCCATAGCTTTTGATGTTGGCATATTTCCTACGTCAATATAAAATACTCTTCTTTCAGGTGCTCTTTGAACTCTATAAATGATAATTGCGTCTTCTAATAATTCTTTTTGTTTGTATGTTTTAAAGATTGGCTCTAATATTGATAAACCAAAAGGCCAAAATCTATCCATACCTTCTGTCATACTTAAATGTATTACGTGTGATGCATCAATAGGATGTATAGTTGCATCTCTTTGAAATCTTGATCCATAGCCACCCATTAAACCACCTGATTGTGATCCACGTGGCTGATGCATACCTCTTGAACCTCCTACATTACCAAATTGCATTGGCATTGTAGTTGCAAAACCTGTACCTGACGTATGAAATTTTGAATATGAATCTGATGTTAAGTTTAAATTTTTAATATTTAAATCTAAATTTTTAAGAAAGTATGCTTCTGGCTTTTTACCTTTACCTTCATTAACAATAATTCTATCAACAAATCCTGGGTCAACCCAAAACCATTTATAAGTTTGTGGATCTCTTACAAATATTTGATCACCATATTTGATTACATTTCTAACCATTTTGAAACATCTTTTATTCCACTCATTAATTTTGTTCCATTGTTGTAATGCAGTAGTTAATAATTGTGTTTCTGTATCTGTTGGTTCAGTCTTGTAATGAACATTAAAAGGTGATTTAGTTTTTTCATCATTTTGAGTACAAAATTCAGCAATAGTATCTAATGCTGAATTAATCTCAGTATCTAAATCCATCATATCATACTGATAATAACGTTCTTGTCTATTAGGTTGACCTGCATAAACTTCAGGCAACCACGTATTATAACGGTTATGTGATGCAGTATTAGTACCAGGTGTTGTGGACCCCATAGGAGACTTTGTACCTAGTTCAGTACTATAATCTTTGAAATATTTTCGCCAGCTCATATTAGTATTTATTTTAATACATTATAATGGTGTTTGTCAAGAGTTAATATTCTGGTTAATCAACCGAATAAGCGGCATCCGATCTTAGAGCCCTTAAGGCATCTCTTTGCTCTTTAGTATAACTTAATCCTTGGTTATTAGCTGAGGTTTGTGCCTGTAATTCAGCCAATTGTGCTTCTAGATTCTTATTGATTCTAATTAATTGTTTCACTTCTGGTGATTGATCTGCGCCAACATAGTCGTCTAAATCGCCATACATTGGCATAATTGATATTCTACGTCTTGGTTGAGCTCCTAGCATATTAGTAGATTCTGCACCAGAATCCATTCCGCCATCTCTCATAGTCCAAGGTCCATCTCCAGTTCCACCTTGGTTCCAACCAGTATTCACTCCATATTTTCCAAGTCTCGAATCTAGTCTTGCTGACTTGTCTTCTATTGTTGAATATTTGTTAGCTCTTAAATCACCAAAGTCTACAGCATCACTTTCCCATCCTAAGAAAGTTGATGTTTTAAAAACATATTTGTACAAGTCATCTAAAGCTTTATCATATTCAGCTTTAGTTTTAGCACTTTGTACTTTGGCATTAAGAGCATCCATTTTATCAAGTTCTTTAGCACTATCTCCACCCCAAACCATTTCTGCAACAATTCTATGTGCCGCGGCTCCAATTGTTTGTACAGCCGCACTAGTAATATGTGTAATTGCTTGTCCTATTCCAGAACCAGAAATCATATTTTCCATCCATTTAACTCCTCTTGAAATTGCTCTAATAAATGAATTCATATAACTGTAAATATCGTCTCTTAAAAATTCTGCAAATTTTGTTAAACCACTAACAACTAAATCAACACCTCTTTCAAAAGCTTTTACTACTTCTGGTGTTAAAAATGCAATTTGTAATTTTTGAAATGCTTCTCTAACTTTTGCCATTGCTAATGCTAATTGTGTTTGAGCTACACCTAAGTCATCTGCAGAAACTGAAGTCATTGTAGCCGCTAACCTTTGAAAATCTGCATCATCAATTGTTTCATTCATATTAGCAAGTTTAATTACAAACTTGGCCATTGGATCGCCACTAATTTCTAAAGCTCTTAAAAATTGTCTTTGATTATCACTAACATTTAAAACACTTGATCTAAAATCTTCTAACGCACCAACTACACCTTGATTATCTCCTCTGCCTGCCGCATCTCTTAAATCTTGTAAAGAATTTAATAGTAAAGGTGACACACCAGCTAGTTGTTGACCAAAGTCTGTAAACTGTACTCCACCTCTTCCAATTGCTTCACTTAATGCAGTAGTAAGTTGACTACCAAGTTCTTCACCAAATGCTCCTAATCCTGCAAATGCTATTTGAGAAGCTTCTGTGGCTCCTGCTCTTGCGCCTTGTGGTAACATCTGCATAGCATTTCTAAATGCTTCCATTGTAGTTGCCTGCATTACCATTTGTCTAATAACTTCAGCAGATGTATTTGTTAATTTTGTAAATGCCTGTGTTACTTGTAAAACTTTTGTAGTTTGTTGAGCAAGGTACATTGAACTACCTTCTAACTCAAAACCTAATCCTCTAAATTGTTCTGCCATTTCAGCAGTAGCTTGAGCAATTTCATTATTACTCATACCTAATAAACCCTGAGAGTCTAAAAGATTCTGTGTATTCTTAACTGCATCAAGAATTGTTTTTGAACCATACTCACCGGCCGCTGTTGCAAACTGACTTATTAATTCTACAGCTTCGTCTATACTCAAGGCGGCGTCGGCGGCCTGAGCACCTAGGTTTGCTATACCATCTGCTAATCTACCATCTGTAGATCTAAAATTAAATCCTCTTCTAAATAAAGTATTTTCAAGTCTTCCCATTTTCATTAAAAAACTTGTAACTGATTTTACAGCATTGAATAAACCAAATAACCCAGCTGTAATTGGATTAAGCATTTTACCAAACTTACCAAATTTAGAAACAACTCCGCCAAGTATACTTCCCGTACCTCCGCCGAGTTTACTTAATAAACCTTTTTGTGATTTAGAAGCTTCTTCAATTTTCTTTCCTACTTTTTTAACTGCTTCAGTAGTATCAGCTTGAGCACCTAATTCTTTCTTTCGATGTTGTTTAGCATTAACACCAACTAACTCTTTCATAAGAGTTTCAATGGATTTCTTTTGCTCTTTAGCGGATTTAACTTGGTTGAGGCCTTGTTGCTTTAAGACATTCTGAAGAGATTTTACCGTTGAGTCCATAGCGAACTCAGGTATTTCTATTCTTTCACCGCCAAATTCTATTGTTATCTTCTCTGCCATTTTATCTCTGATAAATAATTAAGTACTACGTTAATTACTCCTATAAGTATTCATATAAAGATATTTATTAGCAGTAAAAAGTACGTATATAAAGATAGGAACAATAATAATGACAACAGAAGAAACTGTACAAAATAAAGAAGAAAATCCATTAAAAAAGTTTTATAGAGCTCCAAAGCTATATGTAACTTTGCCATCTGGTGGTAGATTTAACGATATTGGCGAGAAAGCCGCTAATGGAGAAATACCAGTATATGCTATGACGGCCAAAGATGAAATCATAATGCGAAACCCAGATGCACTATTAAATGGTGATGCTGTTATGAAAGTATTAAAAAGCTGTGTACCTGATGTAATGGATGTAAGAAACTTACCAGTTTGTGACGTTGATATTTTATTAATAGCTGTAAGAATGGCTACACACGGTTCTATACTTCAAACTAAATTAAAATCACCATATGGTGAGAAAAAAGAAGAAGATTATGATATTAATTTAGAAGGAATTATTGAAGATGTTAAACCGCTACCAGCAGAAAACTCAGTAGTACTTAAAAATGGTTGTAGTATATATGTCAAACCTTTTAGCTATACAATACAAACAAGATTAAATTTAATGGCTTATGATCAAGCAAAAGCATTAAGAAATGTAAATGACTTAACAAGTGAATCAGCTAAACAGTTTACAGCTCTTTTCACTCAACTAGCTGATACTAATATGGACGTATTAGTTCAATCAGTAGATAAAATTACAACGCCAGACGGAACATCAGTTGTTAACAAGAAACAGATCAAAGATTTTATGGATAGTATTGAAAGTACTGATCATAGAAAAGTAGATTTATTAATTGAAAGTTTGAATAAAGCTTCTACTACTGTTAAGAGAAAATTTAAATGTAAAGAAACAGGTAGTGAATTTGAGTCTGAAGTAAGGTTGGATCCGTCGGATTTTTTCGTCAGTACTTAATAACACACTCGCCGTCTGAGATAGGTGAATACTTTGGTACTTTAGCTTCAGAACAAAAACAAATCAGAAAAGGCATTATTGAAATTTGCTGGTATATGCGTGGAAGTATTACTATGGCAGAAGCATATGATCTTACTTGGGAAGACAATAAAGATATACAAGATTTCTTAAAAGAAAATATGGAAAGATTTAAAGGCTCAATGACGCCTGTAGTTTAATCTAAATATTCAAACTTATATTTTTTTTCAATTACAGGAATATATTCATCTCTAAACCAAACAAAATCATCTTTACGCAAAATATTTCTTTGATAATCCCAAACGTTTGTAAAATTAACACCTATACTATTTGAATTTCCAACGTTTTCTTTATTATAAATTGATGGCCTAGTTATATCTCCATAACGATACTGAATATCGCAAGTAGATAAATGTTCTAATAATGTTGAATATTCTTTAACATTATATTTGTAATGTTCAAATTCTAAATGTGCATCAAGTACAAATTTTTCTCCACCATAACTTCTATAAAGTTCAAATAATTTTTCTACTTCATAATCATAATTTTTTATATTTTTAAAAAACAATTCAGTCCAAATCAATGCTGGTAACGATATATCATAAAAAATTATTTTACTAATATTTTTATACTTGTTTTTTATACGAGATAATAAAGTTACTGGAGATGCTACACTAATTATTGTATCATTATTATTTGTAAATTCTTTTGGTCTTGCAGAAGTTGAATTTATATAAACAATATTATGAGATTGAGTTGTAGGCTTATCTAAAAAGTTAAAAATTGTTGATACTTGATTATCAATATTATCATAGCAACAAGTTTTTTTATGTCTTTCTTGTTCTTGAAAAGGTCTAACTTTATAATTGTTTTCTAATAATGCACTAATAACTTGTGATCCTTGTGCTGTATTATTTGTATATGTATGCTTTCCTTCGCCTTTTGTAATTGATGTTGGTGTATAATCATCGTGAAAATTATCAGTAGACCTATTAACGTTTTGTAATTCTATATTTTTAGCTCTATCAAATGTAGGTGAGCCAACTTGTTTCCAATGATCTACATTTATTAAAAACATTTGATTGTGTAAATTATAATATCTTTCTTTTTTATCTAATATGTGTCCTATTAAAGAATAATCTACTATATCATCTGTACCAATTGTGTTGAAAATAAAATCAGGAAACAAATCAACATCTACAATATTTCCTTCTTTAACAACTAGTGCGTGAGAAGATTGTACTTTGTTTAATGTTTCTTTTAATTCTTCCCAATTACATTCTTTTACAGGATAAGCTTTTATTATTCCTTCAATATTTTTATCTGTATGAACTTTAGAAGAAAACCAAGCTGAATCATATTCTTTAACTTTTAATTCAGCCGGCCAAGAAATTTTTTGTGAAGTATAATCATTTATAGATTGTAATAAATTAGGATCTTTTAAAACTATTAATGTAAATGATATCATTATACAATTTCTTTTTTACTTTGCTTTTGTATTTCGTTTTTGTTAACTTCCCAAAAAGTTTTATAATCTACATAATGATAATCTCTGTATGGTAATCTATATTGTAAATCTTTCCAAAGCTTTGGATCCCATAAAACAAATTCACCTTGTCTTGATATCTTAACACATAGTAACCATTTATCTTGAGGCTCACAACTGTCTTGTGCTTGTTTAATCCATTCGTCTAATTGTTTTACTTCTTGGCCGAGGGCTAATTGATTCCATCTAAACTCTCCATAATTTTTTGCTTCAATAACTAATAACTGAAAAGTATCAGGTGGAATAATATCGCCTTTAAATCCTCTAGTTTGATTTTCAGATAAAGTATCAATCCTAGAAAAATTTTGTCCGCCAATAAACGCACCTGAATGTGGAACTCTTGTAAATGACTCTTGATAAAGTTCACTTAAAAAATTCGCAATATCACGTTCGTATGATTTACCTTTGTTTTTTGATTTAGTACCACTCATAATATTATTATACTACCAAAAATATTTATATGCAACTATTTTATGTAAAGACTAAAAAGAAAAGCTTCTTTTTTATTAGAAAAACTTAAAACAGCTCTGTCTTGTCCCCAATGTGTGCCTGGTTCATAATCATCAAACTGTTGATCAGTTGCTTCAAAATGCCAACCAAACTTTCCTTTACAATGGTCTGTACACCAATCTAGATACTCTCCTTGAACTCCGTGTGCTGGTAATTTTATTTGATACTTAAATGTTTTATTATATCCACACGTCTTTGGTATGATGCCGTTATTTTCTAATCTACAATCTCTATAATCCCATTCGTTATCTAAAGGATCTAATGTTTTACTCATTACTGTTTCCTTGTATAGGGACTCAATCTTGGGCTATAACCTTTTGGCCAATTCATTTTAATTGTTAACATATCTCCATTTTGAGAAACAATATCAATAACGTGACCTGTTGGTGTTGAACTATCCCAATATCGTTCATAATTGTTTATAGTAATTGTTTTATGTTTTGATTTTCTTTTTTTACTTCGATCAATACTCCTTAGAAGTGCTTTAACGTAGTGATCTTTTCTTGGATCTTTTGTTTTCATACTTTAATATTACTAAATTTTTCGCACAAAAGCAAGAGATTTAATAAAGTTGGAAAATAAAGGTTGACCATTATGCTATATTTGTCGTAATTTAAAGCATAGGCAGAATAATTCAGGCAAACATAGGCAAACATAGCATCTTTGGAAAAAGCGAATTACGGTGTAACAACACAGGCGAATCGCACGATGCAAGGCAAGTGTTAACTAAGGCACAAATGATAATGGCTCTGCTAGAGAAAGAAATGCAACCATTAACTTATACATAAACAGCCAACTTTGGATATGTATAGGTCCCGTTGGATGAAGTAGGATTGATAGGGGTATCGGCCAACCACCTCTTTAGAGTCCGCAAGTTGGATGACTGATCTCTAATAGTGAGATATCTTCACCCGTAACTGGGTGAAGTATGGCCAAATCAGCTAATAGTAGTATAAAAAAACACATACAAATATCACAGTTATCAATATTGATAGAATAAAAAATCGTAAAGAAACTAACGAACGTTGTACAATAGAACTTTAGTTCTATTCCTACGTAGATACTGTTTCTACTCTTTGTCTAAATCTCTTAATGAATTTAATTTATCTTGAGCTGTGGCTAATGCTTCAAGTTTCTTTTCGGCTGTAGCAACATAATCAATATGCTCTGCAACACCCATAGGTTTTTCTAAAAACACCAATAAGTCTGCTCTTGCTGACGCTACATCACCCTCTAGTTTTTTAATTAATGCTTCTTTAATCATTTTGTTGCTCCTTTAAAGTGCTAATATTTACCATAGCCATATTTCTGCCAACTTTTTAATAACAACTGCTTCCATTCTGGATTTTTTCTTCTACCGTGGCAAATGATATGTAGTCTTGCCTCATTTGATTTGTTCCATACTGCGTGTTCTTGTCCTACATCAATTAAAAAAGCACTACCATTTGTAAATGGAACAGTACCCCAATTTTTGTATCTAAATTCACAACCTTGAGGATTATAAATTGAAACATTAACCGGAGAAAATGTTCTATGGTCATTATCTCTATGTGGCAAAATATAACCGCCCGGTTCTACCCACATAAACCTTAATCGTTTATATTCTCTAAAAGGAAATATATTTTTAAAATAGTTTGTTGTAACCGGACATTGTTCAGATAACGTTGTCCATTTATACTCAACTTGCTCTTCTGTTAAATGCTTAAACTCTTCATAACTATCCCAAGTATTAGTATATTCTGTACCTAACCCGTGTAAGCAACCACTTAACCAAGTTCCTCCTCCTGAATATTCTCTATGTATTACGCATTGATCTTTAACAGCTTGGGCTTCTTTAAAAATTTCAGGCCAAGGCATATTGTCATAAACATCTAATTCTAAATAAGGAATTGTTGTTTCATCATTTAGCCAATCATAAATGTTTTTTTCTTTAAGCCATTCTGGTTGCCAATGTTTAAGTAGTTCTTTTTCAACTTCTTCTTGACTGCTATGTTTATCGTCGTAATATCCCATTTATTTTATTCTCTCTCTTAAATCTGTTGAACTAAATCTGTGTTCACGTTTATTAAAATAAACTTCAATGTTTCTTCTTTTACAAATATCTGCACCAGTAAATGGTTTGGTTTTATATTCTTCACCTATAATACGTATATTAATTGGTAATGTTGATAATATGTCTTCACAGTCTTGTTCAGTTTGATAAGGAATAATTTCATCAACATATTTTAATGCTTTTAATTGTAAGTACCTTTCAAAAATAGTTTGTATAGGTTTATTCTTTGTATCAGGCCTATCAATTGTAGGATCACTTTGTAAACCAACTATCAAATAATCACATTTTGATTTTGCTTCTTCAAGCATAGCAATATGACCTGCGTGTAGCAAATCAAAAGTTGAAAACGTGATGCCTATTTTCTTAGACACTAGGTCCTATACCTCCTAATAACATTTTAAAAAAATTCATCATTGCATTATTTTCTAATTGTATTTCATAAAGTTCAGAAATAGATTGTTGCATATCGATAATTGAATAAGATAAAACTACTACTGCAAATGACATAACAATAACCAATGTCATTATTAGTTTTTCTCTAAACTTTATCGTTGTCTTTTGTTTGTTTTTCAATCGCTTCATATTCTGATAGTGGTGTTGATAGAGTATTTTCTTCTATATGTTTTTCTATTTCCCACATTTGACTCTCAATTCGATTTTGTTCTTTTGATAGTTCCCACCATTTTTCTAATTTTGCCCAATCAGTTTTTGTTTTGCAAAACTGAGGACGCAAAGGATCTAATTTTGCTTTTTCAGATTTTATTTCTTCTAATCTTTTAGTAAAGTCTTCCATTTAAATTTTCCAACTTTTTAATTGTTCTTTAGTAGGCTTCATTGGTTTACATTTTTCTACTTTGCCACCTTTAGCTAAAAACTCGTCCATTTTCTTTTTTAATTCTTTTGCTCTTTGCTCAGGTGACTTTCCACCGTATTCATCTGTTGATGAATAATTTCTATTAATGCCTTGGAACTTTCCCATATATTATTCCTGTTCTAATTTATTAAAAGCTTCTAATATCTCTTCCATAGTATACTTACCTTGGATATGATGTAGGTTAACACAATCCATTGTTCCATCTTCACGGACTACAACTCTCCACTTTCCATCTGGCGTTTCTACTTCATTTACTATTCTTTTCATAATTTATATTATAATACTTTCCAATAAATTTCAACCTATTAGTATAAGAATTACTATTAAAATTTGTTACAAATTTGTTAAATAGCTGTATGGTTGCTATAAAAAGTACGCATAATGATAAAAGTATTGAACTTCAGATATCTGAAGAACATAAAACTATATGTGTTAGTTGCAGTGGCGGGGCCGATAGTGCATTATTGTTATGGAAAATATTACAACATCAAAAACAAACAAATAATAAATTTAAAGTTATAATCTATACTAGTTCTGGAAGAACAAAAAATTATTTTAACTTCTATCACGCATTAAAAGTAATAAATTGGATTTTTGATTATACAAAATTTGATCACGATTATAGTTGGTGTACATTTCGACAAAAAGCAACAATTACTTCATCGATGTATAAACATATGAAAGCAATAGCATTACTTCATAAACCTACTTTGTTTATATCAGGTAGAACTAGTTGGCCACCTGAAGATCAACTTACACCATACTGGAAAGAAGGACAAACAACTAATTCTGAAGGTTTACCTTTTTCTATGAGTGAAATAATAACTTATCAAAGAAATAAAGACGCTCCTGTTATGGAAAAACTACAAGATACTGACAATGATGCAAACAAATGGTTTGCTAATGACACTTATTATTATACACCAATGATATCTGTGGATAAAAAATGGATATGGGGCTCATACAAGCACTACAAGATAGTAGGCCTGTGGAATACTACTCGTAGTTGTGAAGGTGATCAATCAATTCTTGAACAAAGTTGCGGTAAATGTTGGTGGTGTTTGGAAAGAGAGTGGGCCAAATCTTAACATCATAATAAATAGCTTTTAATGTTAGAGCAACAATTAAAAAAAGTAGTCAAACTTACCTCACACACTCAAAGAAACTGGGATGTCAGTGTACCGTTTCCTCAGCCCCACACTAAAAGAATAGTTGACTTTGCAATTAGCATACCAACAAAGAACGGAATTAACTATTTTGATCTAATATGTGTTACAGACAATACAATTAAAAGAGAATTATATGATTGTACATTAGGTTATACCATTGCTGGTGGCAAAGAACACAAAAATTCTCAAATACTTGCACCTTTAGTTTTAGTTTGGGTTAATAGATTTCAAAAAGCTTTAGGATCAAACAACGAAGCAAGAGGAAAAACTGATGAGTTTTATCAGGAAGAACATTCATTAATGCGAAAAGTTCAAAACGATTATCATTTTTTATCAGAACAATTAGTTTCTATGCACGTTGGTATCAGTAGTGCATACGCAAATATAATGGCAGGTAGCATTGGATACAAAACTGGATTTTGCAAATGTTTTTCTAACCACGAAAAAATGATGCACACGTTAGGCATTGATAAAAGAGTTGAATTAATGTTAGGTATTGGCGAAGCTAATGAAACGTTGCAATCAACTGAACATCACGATGAGACATTTGAATACGGAACAGTTTTAAAAGAACCAATTAAAATAATTAATCTATAAATTTTAAACCTTCAACTACATCTCCATCAATAAACATATCAACAGGATGTTTCTCTCCAAAAAATTCATTTGATACCCAAGCTTGTTCTTCTTTAATATAATCAAACCAAGGACTAACTGCATAAACTAAATTTGTTCTAGTTAAATTTGTTTTGTCAGCAAAAGGCCTATGTGTAATTCCAGTATCCCAAGAATACCATTTACCAGGTTGAAGATAATAACGACCATCTCCTTCAATTTCCATTCCAAATGCATCTTCTGGTGAGGTAACACTTAAATTAATTCTAGCTTCCATAAAAATAGAATCGTCTCTGTGCCACATATATTCATTTACATTTTTTCTTACTTCGTCATTATCTAGTTGTTGTAGTTTTGCTAATCTACTTCTTATAAAACTTCTTTTAAAAAGTTTTGTAAGCTCTGCAAGGTATTCGTGATTCATTACATCAGTGGGTGTGTTAAATCCCCAACTATCTTGATATGTATTCTTAAGAATTTTTTTCTTTAATTGTTTTTGGTCAGGATATTTTTTACAAAGGTTATTGTATGTTTCTTCATCAATTACATTATTTCTAAAAAGAAATTTAAAAGCACTATGCGTTCCTGTTTCTGTAGTTTTTCTCCAAATGTCTTTATCTAAACCAGCTACCATTGTTTTTTTCCAAATATCTAAATTTTCTAATATGAAATTCAAATCCATATTATTACGAGGATAGCCTAAAGTCTGTGCATTTTTTTCTACTTGATCTTTATATTTGTAATTTGGATTATATACTAAACTTAATCCACCGTACGTTGGATCTCTAAACATTTCTTTACCATATATGTTTAAAAAACCAAAGAAGCCAAATTTTTCAAAAGCAGATTTACAAGATTGTTGTACTTTAGAAAGGTCAATATTTGGGTGTGTAAAAGACAAAAACTTTTTATCAGTATTAACTGGTTTCATATTATCCATATAATACTGCAAATTAGTTTCTTCTTTTATCCACCAATGAGGTACAGTCTCATCTGGACAATCTTTTACATAAAACTTATATTTCATTATTGAAATGCTGGTAACTCTTTTAAATTTTTAATCTCTTTTTCTATTACAATTGTATGATCAGATTTTGTCCAATCTACTTCTGACAATTTTTTCAAATATATATCACAGGCTTCTTTACTTTTAAAAACTAAAGTATCTTCAATAGTATTGTAATCAATATCAATAACTTTATTAGCAACAACGTTTCCATTAGCAACTTGTTCTCTATAAAATTTTCCAAGCTCTTCTACGTCTTTTCCGCCCATTGTTTTATGTGCATTATCTGGTCTTAATTTATATCCACGTTTTTTATCCTTTAATTCTGGTTGGTGATAGTAATCCCACTCATTAGGATACTTACTAACCACATAAGGCGTTATACCGTTTAAATTATAATGTCTCCATACTATACAATACATATTTTTGTTCCTTTTCTTATATTTATTGTAACATCTGCGGTTGTAAAATACAATAAATATCATTATAATAGACTAAAATATTGGGAATAATAATGAAAAAATATACTAGAGATCAATACTTGCTTCTTTTAGTACAAATTATAACTCACTTATCAATTATTCCAATGATTATGTATGGATCATTACATCATTGGTTAATTGGATTTGCAGTTTATTTTGTTACTGGATGTTTTGGTATGACTATGACATATCATAGATTGTTAAGTCATAACAGCTGGAAGGCACCTAAATGGTTTGAATACTTTGGAACATTATGTGGCTTTTATGGTTTAACAGGATCAAGTATAGGTTGGGTAGCAATACATAAAGAACATCATCACCATACTGATAAAGAAGGTGATCCGCACTCTCCTGAACATTTAGGATTTTTTAGAGTGCAATGGCTGAGTATGTTTGAAACACCTAACCCAAGATATGTTATAAGATTAATTAGATCAAAGTTTCATTTAATATTGCATAATTGGTATTTTGCTATTCATTTAGTAATAGCAATAATATGGTATCTTATTGACCCAATGTTATTAGTTGCCGCTTATCTATTTCCAGCAATGATATTATGGAATGCTGGATCATTTATTAACACATTAACTCATACGTTTGGTTATAGAAATCACGATACAGATGATAACTCAACAAACATTCCTATACTAGGAATATTAATGTGGGGAGAAGGCTGGCATAATAATCACCATTGGAAACCACAAGAAGCAACGTTCAAATATAAATGGTGGGAGCTTGATATAGGATATCAATTTATAAAGTTATTATCAAAGAAAGAAAAATGAAAATATTAATAATGGGTTTGTCAGGTGCTGGCAAAACTACTTTAGCTTCAAAATTAGTACCAGTATTAAAAGCAAAATGGCTTAATGCTGATGTTGTTAGAAAGACTGATCAAAATTTTGATTATAGTAAAGAAGGAAGAATAAAACAAGCAGAACGTATGAAACAACTTGCTGATAGAAAAGTAAACGAAGGACATATTGTTGTTGCAGATTTTATTTGTCCTACAGTTGAAACAAGAAAAATTTTTAATGCTGATTTTACAATATGGTTAGACACTATTGAATCAAGTGACTTTGAAGATACAAATGAAATGTTTGAGAAACCAATAGTTGCTAATGGTGACGATGCAGATATTATTATTAAAGAAAAAAATGCTGAAGGGTGGATTGATACCATTGTTGGTACATTAAACACGATAGGAAACAATGCATAAAATTATTATAGGTACTCCAAGAAGTGGAACAAGCTTTGTTACTAAATGGTATGCAAATGAATATCCTCAATGTATTGCACTTTCTGAACACAGATTATTTGAGTACTTTGAGCCAGACTATCCTGATTGGCCTGACCTTGGCGATATTGAAGGTATAGATAACGAAACACAAAAAAGAATAAGAGAACTACCACCTGATTATATATTTAAAATGCACTCAGGTCCTGATATGAGCAAATATATTTGGGACTTTGTTTATCAAAAACCTATTGTTTTAGTTAAAAGAAAAGATTTACTTGGGCAATTTATAAGTTACGGAATAGGATGGACAACTTTTAAATGGTATTGGTATCCTGATTGGAAAAAGAATAATGGCATTAATGGATTAGAAAAAGGGCAAACATTTAATTATAAAAAAGAATGGTTTGATAATTTAGTATGGCGTATAGAAGATTTAAAAAAACGTGAAAGTAAATTAAACATTGAACGTACTGTTTGGTTTGAAGAGTTACCAGACTTTCCTAACAATGGTGAAATAATGATACGACAAAATCCAAAAAGCAACGATGAAAAACTTAATATAATAGAAAATAAAGATGAATTTTTAAAATGGTTTAAAGATTGGGTAGGAGAATGGAAAGTATAATACAATATAATTCATCACATAAAGAATTAGTAGAACAATTTCTTGAAAAAGCTAAAGCAGAAGGTAGTGCCGGAACATATACTCAAAAGAAATTTGATTTAGATAGTTTAGATGAAAAAAGTAGTCTTTGGATAGCATTAGTTAATGATGAAGTTGCTAGTATAAGTTATGCTGAAAGAAGTTTTATTACAGGTACACCAGAATCAATTAGAAAATGTAGATATCATATACTTAAAAAACATAGACACGGTCGCTATGGATTTAAAATGATGAAACATCAAATTGCTTGGGCAAAAGAAAATGGATTCAAACATTACTATTGGACCCACGATGTAAACGACAAAGCAATTAATAAATTATTTCAACACAAAAGAACTTATATTGTAGGAGATAATAGTTGGTTCAATGACGAAGACTATAAAAAATTAACTTTAGAAAAAGAACTATTGTTTCACGATTCTCCTAAATCAGATATGCTACAATACATTTACAGTTATTACATTGACGAATCATACGTATGGAAACCTACTAACGCAATTATAGAACATAGCCATAATGGAGAAAATGTTGATCCTACAAGAGTACTTTATTACAGGCAAAGTAAATATTGGTAATGAAAGCTTTAATGTTTAGTTGGAATGGGGAGGTCGATGCACTACAATTCAATAGTGACATTTATTTTTTACAACGATGGAAAGAACGTTTTACTAAAGACGTAAGAGATAAAGATTACAATTATCATTACACTAACAATTATGGAAAACGTGGACTGTGTATTATTGATAAAAATAATAAATTAGATGTAGAAGTTGGGCAATTCAATTACCATATTAAAAATCTAACAGATGAAACCCAAGGACAATATTGGCAAACATTAAAATTAGGAAAATACAAAATTATTAATAGTTCAATTTGCTATCCTGATCCTGAAGAACCAATACTACAAAAAAGTGAAATGATTAATAGCTTTGATTCTGGCAGAGTGCCTTATAAAATTTATTATGAACAAGGTAAAGAATTACTTTCAATGATTGATGATAATACATTAATTTTAACAGATTTACATTTTGAAGATAGCGAAATTGAACAACAAAAAGTTTTAAGTTTAAAAGAAAGAAATATAAAAAATCATTTAAAAGACTTTGGAACATTTACTAATAAAAATAATTACAATGCCAGTTTAGATAAAATATTAACAACACAGAACAGTAATATTAAAATTAGCAACATTGACGTGATTAAATGTGAAAAAGAAGAGTCTAGCTACGGGCATTGGCCGATTTCATTTAATATCCAATTTGCTTAAATACTAACAAATGTTTTCATTAATTAAACCACAGCATATACATACGATTGAGGTAGAGCCTACGACCTTTTGTAACGCAGGGTGTCCGTATTGCTCTAGACATAAGCCAGGTACAAGTGACGTTATAGAAGATCTAGCTTTAGAACATTTACCTACTCATTTATTAGAAAAAATGAAAGAACAGTTTGATTTATTTCAAGGAGCTGATAAAGTCAATGTTTGGTACTGTGGAAATTATGGCGATTCTTTAATGCACCCTGAATTTGAATTTTTATATCAATATGCATCAGAAAATTTCAAGAACGTTGGAGTTCATACTAATGGTGGAGGACGTACAACTGACTTTTGGCGTAATCTAGGAGAAACATCTAAACGCAAAGGATCATCAAATTGGGATATAGGATCAACACGTATAACTTTCTCTATTGATGGATTAAAAGATACTAATCATTTATATAGAAGAAAAGTTGATTGGGACAAATTAATTCAAAACGTTGAAGCTTATATTAATGCTGGCGGATTAGCTGAGTGGAAAATGTTAATATTTGATCACAACGAACACCAAGTAGAAGAAGCAGAAGCCTTATCAAGAAAATTAGGATTTGCACATTTTTCAGCTGAAGTTACAACTAGAGAGCCACCACCAGAAGAAGATTATCAAGAAGCTGTAAAAGTTGCAAAGAAAAAACCTGAAAAAAGAATTGAAAGAGTTAAAGAAGTTGAAGAAATAAAAACAAAGAAAACTGAAGAGATTAAAAAAGAAGTTTTTAAACAACTAAAAGTAAAAGAAGAAACTTGTATTTCTTGCAGAGGTATTGACGACCATAGAATGTATTTGAATCCTAAAGGTAGAATATGGCCTTGTTGTTATTTGTCAGAGGAATATGATTTATCAATACATCAATTAGCAAGAAAAGAAGAATGGCTAGTAGAACATTACAAAAACGATTTTAACAACTTTAATACACGTTCATTAATGGAAATTTGGCACCAGCCAGCTTGGAAAGAAATTACTGATGCGTGGACTACAAAAAAACGTGAGTTACGTAGATGTTGGAGAAGTTGTGAAAATGGTAAATGGAAGTCGTCTAATACTGTAATACAAAAACAAAGTGGTGATCCCAACTTACATATTCAAACATAAAATAAATACGTATATAATGAAATACCCATTTAAAAACTACGAAACCAATATACGTTATCATAAGATATTTGTGAACGACACAGCCACAAAAATAACTTCATTATCTGATTACGAACTGTTATTTCATTATTTTAAATTATTAAAGCCAAGAAAAATTTTAATAGCTGGAGGTTTTACTAATTGTGATTTCTTTTATGCTATACAAAGTTGTAATTCATCAGACGTTGAAGCAGTAAATTATGATATTTTAGAATTTGGAACTACCGAAGAACAAGTTAATGAAAAGCAAGACTGGCTGAAAGAATTTTTTGAATTTAATGGAGAATATACGTTTGTTAATGGTCCAATAAACTATGATGATCATATAGATGAAGATTGGGATTTAATATGGGATCACAATACAGGCAACCTGGCTGAACATATTCATAAATTCAAAAAAAATATTCCTGTAATTTTAACACATCAAGGTCATCCTTTTGTTCTTTTAAATGATGTACCAACAATAGATAAACATATACCATTGTCAGCTTGTACAAGAAACACAGTTTATTTTGGAGTTAGTGATACTGTTATGAAAAAACTAGTTGAAATAAACGACAACGAAATTATTCATCAGGCACCAGGAACTCAACGTGTCAAATACGGCATACTACCTTTCAACAGAGAACAAAGTTATCCTTATATTGCTCACGGAGTGAGTTGGCGTGACGTTTTAAGCAAACTAAAACAAGCAAAAAAATATCAATAGACAAACTAAATAACACTATAATTGTCGTGTAAAACAATCTAGGTTTGGACAATAGCATTATGAAAACAGTACAATTAGGAACCATATCTGTAATTCACGAAACGTGGCTACCATATGCCGCGGCTTGTCTCATAAGCTATTGTAATAAAATTCCACAAATAAAAGAAAACTACACATTTAACGAACCATTATATAAATTTAAGCCTGTAGAAGAATACACAGAACAATTTAAAAACATTGATATATTTGGTTTGACTTGTTATGTTTGGAATCAAGCATACAACGATCAATTAATGAGTCATTACAAAGATGTAAATCCAAACGGTATTGCTATGTATGGTGGACCTAATATACCTGAAGACCCAGAACTTGCAGAACAGTTTGCAAAAGAACATCCTTACATAGATATATTTTGGGTAGGTCCAGGAGAAAAATTAGTTAGCAATTTTTTAAAAAATATTGATGCACCAATGCAAACTCACGATGGAGGATTTGGTATTGGTTGGAATAATGTTGAAGTAGGACGTAAATTATATCAAATTGAAACTTATGAAATGCCTACACCATACTTAGACGGTACATTTGATTCTATACTTGCAAAAGAAAAAAGAGTTAAAGCATCTTTTGAAACTAATCGTGGTTGTCCTTTTAAGTGTGCATTTTGTGATTGGGGTGGACAAGCAAGATCTAAAGTTACAAAGTTTGATATGGATCCTGTTAATGCACAATTAGACTTCTTATACAAGCACACAAACATAGCAGAGCTTGAAATACTTGATGCTAACTTTGGTATGCTACCTAGAGATTTAGATGTTGTAAAGAAGATGAAAGCAAACAAAGAAGCAACAGGTAATAATCCTAAGATATCATACTCAGGACTTGCAAAGAATGGCAGTAAGTGGTTGCCAGAAATTATAGATATTATACATAACAATTTAGATGCAGACCAACGTAACCTAAAAGTAAGTTTTCAAACACACGCCAAACAAACATTAAAAGTTATTAACAGAGCAAACATTAATAATGATAAGTTATTGCCGTTAATTGACAGTTTTAAATCAAAAGGATTGCCTGTTACAAGTGAAATGATTATTGCATTACCAGGTGAAACAGCAGACAGTTGGTTATACAGTTTAAACAAAGATTATGAACTTGGTATTGATTTTATGCGTTCTTATTTTTTAAATCTTGTACCAAATACAGAAATATACACAAAACAATTTAGAAAAGAATATAAAGTTAAATCTAAAATACTTGCATTTCCTTATAGTTTTAGTGGACTTGGATATAAAAAATTACACAACGAACCAGAATTTAGAGATGAAAGAAGTACATATGAGTTTGAAGAAATAGAAATTATGCACCAATGTTCATCATATGATTTACCAGAATTATTGAAAATGTTTGATTATTGGTGGTTTTACCATAACTTTTATAATGCAAGAACCCTATCAAATTCTATTAAATACCTAGTGGAACGTGGTACATCGGTTGCAGATCAAATAAAAATGTTTTATAATAACTTAGATAATATGCCACTTATGAAATGGTTGGTTGGAAAAAATAGAGATATCATTACAAAAATATTTTGTGATGAAGAAAGAACTGAAGTACAAGATTTGGCTACATATCTTTATTTTAGTAGATGTTTACGTTCTGATGAAATATATCAAATTTGGCATCATAAAGAAAGTATAGTTGACGAGATGTCCACAATATATCCTTTAGATGTTGTTAAATCTGACGTTAACGAATGGAAAAAAGAGTTTGATATGAGTATGTATGGTACTGATGCAAGAATGAAAAATGCAAATGTAATAGCAATAGGACACGAAAGATAATGTGGAACGAAATAGTTAAAAACGAAATTTGGGAAATAGATGATTTTCTTAATGAAGAAACTGTTGAACATATTAAAAGAGAAATGTTTCAAGCAGGAACAACTGAACTAGAGCCAGGAGAAGCAATACTACCAAACTTTAGAAACTCTGGGGTTAATGCTACAACTTACAATTATACTGTACATAGAACAGATATACATAAAAATAAAATATTAATTGATTTATATATGGATAGAATAAATGAAGTGCTACAGCCATTAACAGAAACACCTGTACCTAAAACAAACTTAGAAGGGTTACAGTTGTTTACAAAAAGCTTTAGCAAAAGAGGTTGGTATGATTTACATACAGAACCAATTAACAAATATGGACCTTATGCTTTTATGCATTTCCTTTCAGATGAAAAAGGTGGACATTTAATATTTCCGAGTAAAGAAGGTTGTGAAAAACATTTAGAAAAATATCCAAAACAAAAAAATCGTTGGGAAGAAAATATAAAACTAGTTGAGTCAAAAGGTTTTCCAATGCGTTATCTAAACGATATTACTATAAAACCAAAATATAATAAATGTGTAATATTTGCTATTGGATCAGCACATTACGTTACATCTCTTGAAGGAGAAGTAAAAGAAAATGCAAGACCAGTAGTAACAGGTTGGCCTTATGCTACCAAAGAACTTATAGATGGGTTAGATCAGCATTGTAATTTTAACTATTACTTTGATGCTGAAAAACATCAAGAACCAAAGCCGGAAGATTGTCATTAATGTTAGAATTAAAAGATATAAAAGTAAAAGTAGATGATAACGAAATCATTAAAGGCGTTAACTTAAATGTTAAGCAAGGGGAACTTCACGCCTTAATAGGACCTAATGGATCAGGCAAATCAAGTTTAGCAAATGCAATAGTTGGTAAAGAACAATATGCAACAACTGGTTCAATTAAACTAAACAACAATGAATTAATTGATTTAGATGTAACTGAAAGAGCAAATTCTGGTTTGTTTATGAGCTTTCAATCTCCTCCTAGTATACCAGGTATAACAAATTATAAATTAGTAAGTCAATTTTCTAAACAATATGAAAAATATTTAAGTGACATTGAAAGATTAAAATTACAATCCGGATGGGCTCAAAGACATTTTAATGATGGTGCATCAGGTGGAGAGAAAAAGAAAAACGAAATATTACAACTGTTACATATTAATCCTAAACTTGTAATACTTGATGAACTCGATACAGGACTTGATGTAGATGCATTAAAAATTGTTAAAGAATTAATTACTGAAAACAAAGATAAGTTTGGATGGATTGTTATTAGTCATAATTCATCTGTATTAAGAAGCTTGAACCCAACTTATGTACATATTTTGCAAGATGGCAAAATAAACAGAACTGGTGATGTAACATTACTTGATACCATAGATGAGCAAGGGTTTAATAATGATAGAAAATAATTATATTATTGATAAAGAATTAGAAACAAAAATCAATATAACTGATATCAATAATTTAAATTTTAAAATAAAACCAAACGCAAAAGCTTGTTTATTTTTTGAAGCTAAAGGCAAAGCAGATAGCGATACAAAAATTAATGTTGAGCTAGGCGAAAATTCTTCTTGTGAACTTTATGGTTTTTTTAAAAATACAAAAAAGAAAACTAATTTAATTACTAATGTTGTACATAAAGGCAGTAAATCAAAATGTAATCAAGATTTTAGATTTGTTAATAAAAAAGGTATAAGTTCTTTTGAAGGAAAAATTACTGTACCAAAAGATGTAGTAAAATGCGAAAGTCATATGTTAAACAAAAACATTTTATTAGATAATGAATCAGATGCTTTTGCAAAACCAGAATTAGATATTAACAATGATGATGTTATTTGTACACACGGTTGCACAATAGGAGCATTAGATGAAGATCATTTGTTTTATTTGCAAAGCAGAGGATATACAGAAGATGAAGCCATTGAAGTATTAGTAGAAGCATTCGCTCATATAAGAACACAGGAACATATTTAGATGTGGGAAGAAAGAATCATAAACGAAGTCTGGTATACTGAAAATTTTGTTGAAGAAGAATTAATTGATGACGTTTTAAAAAATATAGAAAATTCAGACACAAAAGAATTAGATGGTAACGAACAACCACATATAATAAGTAAATCTTATTACAACTATAATCATATCAAATATAATATACACGAAAATAGTAAACTTGTTGTACAAATCATTACAAAACTAAATGAAGTTCTCGAAGAAGTATATAAGCCAATACTAATACAAGATATAAATCCTAAAAATGTATTACAATTTACTACAAAAACTTTTAACCCACAAAGCATATACAACGTACATACTGAAAGAAGAGACATTTATGGTGACTTTGTTTTTGTACATTATCTAACTACAGAAGAAGGTGGTGAACTAGTATTTCCTAATGAAATTATGTTAATGGATCATTTTGATACATACCCAGAAGAAAGAGGAAACTGGGAACAGTTTAAAGAAAAACTAGAAACACAACCTTACCTTGCAGGACCTTTAGCAATAAAACCAAAAAGAAACTCTTGTGTATTATTTAGAGTAGGATCTGCTCACTTTGTTAACCCTGTTAGAAATGCTAAACCAGGATGTCGTGCTGTAATTACTGGCTGGCCTTTTGCAAATATGGGCTGGAAAGATAAATATAATTTTGATGCAGAGTCAGAAAAAGAGAACCCGTAAAAAACTTTCAAAAAAACGTAAAAAATCACAGTCAGAGCCATTTGGTTATCAGCCAAATAATCCTTTGACGAAATATTACGCAAAATTTATTGAAAGTAAAACTAAAATATAAGCCAGTAAATTAGAAATAATATTACTAGTATTGCTGGAACTTGTTGAATTAGTAGCCACTCTATCCACTTTTTTATTTTATAGCTTAATGGATCTTTCATTAGAATAAAAACTTTTTGCCTCTTGCAAATTCTTCGTAGTTCATTGTAAGTTCAGCACCTTTTTTAATCTTCTTTGTAGACACAAATGTTTTTTCAACAGTTATAGTAATTTTAGTATCTACTAATGTAAGGTTGGCATCATCATTGTGATTAACAAATGTATCCTCGCAATTCATATTGTGTGTATCACTTACTGGCATTTTTCTTGGTGCTTGTTCTTTTGGTAAAGCAGGACCTTCTAATGTTACAACTGTTTTCCCTTTAGGAATATCTTCCATAGCAAACCTGCCGTGGCCGTGTATTTCAGATTCTTTTATTTCAGTTTTAAACTGCCAATTGTTGGGCATCTGCTAGTGCCTTTTGTGTTTTATAATTATTATTAATACGTAGCTCACCCATATTATTATTTTCATTCCAATCAGCATCTGGGATTTCTTGCAAGTCTGATTGATTTTTTAAACTAAACATTAAACTAATTCTAGGTGTGCTACCTGAATTAACTACAGTATGAGTGAAACCAATATTTAAAAAGTATGCTGACCCATCTGGTTCTAAATGATATGCTTCTTCTTTACCTTTACGCCAAAAATAATTTGTTGCTTCTTTCTCTGCAAAGATAGGAACAATAACTCTTACTGCATAAGTTGGATCATAATCAATATGTGGTGTAAGTGTTTTACCTGGATCTAATCTAACAAGTCTAACTCTAATAGCATCAGCATTAAATGAATTTACAACTTCTTGAAAGTAAGTTCCTTTATATTGCTCTGTTGGAGTATTATAATTGTGTTCATTAAGTGCTGGATCTAAAGATTCACCACGTCTTGATTTCAATTTATACTTTGCAATTCTACCAATTGACTCATCACCTGTACCAGCAGTTTTACCAAGTGCTTCACAACTTTCAACAGTTGGTGCAGGAGCAGTAGGATCAAATTCAGTTAAATTAATTTGTTTAAAGTGTTTGTAAACACTCATAACTAATTCGTGATTATTTGAACATAATGCTTTGTTAGTTTCCATTACGTCACCGTAGCTGTTACCTAGTTTTAAAGCTTCTTCTTGAAGTTTTTTAATGTCAAACTTCTTGTTGAATTTCCACATTGTAGGTAATTGATATTTTTTTCTAATTAACATACTATATATTATCCTCAATTTTTATAGTATTTATGAGATGGTAGGCGATGTAAGACTCGAACTTACGACCTTTCCGTTATCAACGGAATGCTCTAACCAACTGAGCTAATCGCCTGTGATTAGTGTATAGAAACAACCTCAAAGTCCTCGCCAAACGAAGTAAATCCATTCTCTTTTACTACATTCATTATAGAATTAACTCTGCCAGTTAATTCATCTTTGTGAGAAATTAAGAATACATTTTTCTGTCTTTCTCGTGTTAGTTTTTTCAATATAGCCATTGAAGACTCAACACCTTGAGTATCCATACCACTATCTATTAATTCATCTATAAACAATAAGTTAATAGGTGCGTTAGTAGACTCGTATATATCTCTAAACGCCCAACTTAATCCTAATATTAATCTGTTTCTTTCACCTCTACTTAAATTATCAAAATCTAACTCTCTTCCTAGCTCTGTAATTTCTACACCTAAATCACTCTGGAAAATAACTTCGTGTGGTAAACCTAAATCTGTAAGGTATCCATTAAGTCTTGAATTTAAGTAGTTTAAATTTTGATCTATAATTTTCTTTCTAATAAATGAATCTTTACTTGTTAATAGTCTATATAAAAACTCTTGGTGTTCTTTAAGTTTAGTTAAATTATTCATCATAGTATAATCTAATTCTTCAATATTTTTACTCTGTAAAGTTTCAATTTGTTCCGTGTGCGGATTTTCTTCTGCTTTAAGTCTATCATAATCTTGTTGTAAAGAACTTAAATTCTGTTTATGCCCATATGCTTTGTCTATATCTTGATAAAATGTTTCAGGTTTAGGTCCAATATCGCCGAGTGTGTGTATGCGATTTTTTGTATGTGTCATATTTTTTTGTATGTGTATGTGTTTTTCTTCTGTATGCGTTATATTATTTTTTGTATTTGCGGCGATTTTTTCGTGGTCCTTGACGTCGTGCAAGTTCTGTTTACACGTAGGGCATACTTCCTCCTCAAGGCTCTTCAACTCTTCCCTCAAATTCTCAAGGGTCGTTTCCAATGATTGTTCTTCACGTACATCATAATCTAGCTGTTTGTTAAGTGTAGTAAGCTCTTGTGACTTCTCTTTCCATTGTGCTAGTGCTTTGTGCTGTTCTAGTTCTTTATCTATGTCTGTTTGTTTTAATTCAGTAATTGCTTGATCCAACTGCTTTATTTGTTTTTCTTTGTCTTCTTGCCAAGCTGTACTTTTAATCTTAAACTTTCTAATAGTTTCTTCTATACGTTCGTTGCTTTTCTTAACAGCATCTATTCTAGCTTCTTCGTTAGTAATATCCGCTTTAGTTAAACGTACTTGTTCTTTTAGCCTATCTGCTTTATCACTTAATTGTGTTATACCCAATAGCTCTTCAATAAGCTCTCGTTGTTCTGTGGGCTTCATACCCAAGAACGGCATATTATAAGTGTTAAGTGCAACTAGATGTTTAAACAAGCCGTGGCTCATACCAAATATACGATTGATTTCGTCTTGTGTTAATCTGTTTTCGCCTTGTGCTTCGTCGGTATCCTTTTCGTTAACCACTTGGTCATCGCATATGAACTTAAAGTGATTTGGCTTACGACCACGTTCTACTCTATAGCTGTGTCCGTTTACTTCAAACTCACACGACACAAACATATTTTTTTGATTGGTTTTATTAATTAAATTATCACGTTTGATGTTTGTTATTGCATCTCCAAACAGTACAAAACTTAATGCATTTATTATAGTAGTTTTACCAGTACCATTTCGTGAGCCTTCGCCACCTAAATCTAAGTTATTCCCTAACACTAGAGTTAGTCCAGGTTGATCTAGTTTTACTACCTGCGTAGCGGCACCCACACTCATAAAGTTTTTAATTGTTAAGCTTTTTAACTTTATCATAATCTATTATAAATCTCTATTAAAACACTATTGTCAAAAGTATCACTTTCAACTTTAGCTAATTGATCCAACACAATTTCATCAACTGATTTAAATGATATTTCTCCTTGGAACTCCATTTCTTCTTCTATTTCTTTATAAGGCAATAAACTTATTTCTCTTAACTGATATGTGTTCTGAAAGTTTTCTTTAATAAAGTTAGCTTCTTCGTAGCTAATGTCCATATCAATTTTAACTCTTACATTACATTCAGCTTCTAAATAATCATCTGGTGCTTCTAGCAATTTGCTTAATGGTAAAATTCTATACTTGGGTCCATCTGCCCATATTTTATATTGTGGTTCTTTATCCCATTCCAAAAACATACAACCTCTATCATTGTCCCACGCATCTGAATAATTGTGTGCAAATGGATTTCCAATGTAGCTTATGTTTCCTTGATGCTGTCTTTTATGAAAATGTCCAGTGAACACTTTTTCAATATTGCCAAAGTGACTGGCTTGTATTTCTCCGTGATCAGGCATCTCTACCATTGCATTCATTTTAAAGTTTGGCAATTCAAAGTGTCCAAACATATACTTGGCTTTTATTTTTTGTATCTTTTTCCATTCGTTTCCAATTAACCAAGGTACAATAGCAACATCATCCTTTACTAGGATTTCGTTTACTACTTTTATTTTTGGAATTTCATTGGCAAACACCACAGAAGATATTTCACGTTTATCACGATAAAATAAATCGTGATTTCCTACGATAAAATATACTTGCTCAAAATTATCACTCAGACGTTTGAGATTTGAGATAGAATAATTGAGTGTACTAATGTTGATTGAGGATCTGTGGTGATGCCAATCTCCTAAGAAGATGCAAGTTTCTGCTCCAAACTTTTTCGCTTCTTCTATAAACCATTTGGTAAAGTTTTCACAGTCGTTATTATGCTGACGACTATTATTCTTTAAGCCAAAGTGAATATCCGTAAAACAGGCCGCTTTTTTAAACATAAATTACTATCTCAAACAATTAGTAATTGTATTACTTTTTTGCTTTTTTGTCAACAAATTTCTTGGCGCCCCAACCACGTTTTATGGCTGGTGGAATCATAGGTTCTTCGCCCATTGCTTTTGATTCATTTTCCATTTGTCTAGTAAAGGAAGGTGTTTGTCCGTGAGCTTGTAAAATATCATCTCTTAATGATTGATGTTTCTTTTCCACATTTAAAATTCTTGTAAAGGAATTGGTAATTGCCGCTGTATAATATGCAAATGGATTTTCTGATTTTGATTCATCAAACTGTAATCCAATTTGACTTAATTGTAAAAGAGCTTGTGATCTCATTTCATCATTATAGGTATAACCACGCCAGTTACCTCTTGATCCATATCTTTCACAAAGTTTCATAAACATCAATGCTAACTTGTTTGTCATTTTTCCGTGTTCTAAACTAAAATGACCATTCTCTAATCCATTAACCCAATGACTTCTTCCTACTTCAGTCCATACATCATCTTTTAAAATATAATGTTTAAAAGGAATAAAATTTAATTTTACTTTGGTATCTGCTACTGTTTTTGGTTTAGCTTTTCTATCAGGTTCATCTGGAATATGATCGTAAGTGTAAGCTCTAACAACAACGTCTTCGGGTAATACTTCTTTTAACTTAACTTGTACTTCTGATACTTTTCCTCGAGATAAACCAAGCTCTTCTGCTTTTAATTTAGTAAGCCTATCTGCCCTGTTTCTTCTAGCTTGTAAAAGCTTGGTTTTATTCATTTTTTCTATAGGATCAACTAAAATAAAGTCGTAAGCTGAGTACTTTGGATCTACATAATAGCAGTAACTTCCTTTGCTTTTATGGATTTCTTTTAATATGTCTTTATTATTTAGATAATTTACTCGCTTCATATAATATTATATACGGATTTTTGGCAAAATGGTCAACCTCTTTATTAAATAAAACTATATATAATTATCACTATAAATATTAATATGACAGTAAGAAAAGATTTCAGAGCACGTATACAAGCAAAGCCCGGAGCGAAAGACCGTATATATGGTCCAAAGAATCCGTTCACTAATGTTATTGCTCCTTTGTGGACTACTAATGGTATGATAATGCCGTATACACCGGCAATTCAAGTAACTCATACATCAGTTGAATATTCGCAATATTCATTACCACAAACTAACTTTGATTACTTTGCATTTAGTAAAAGAAATTCACCAATGTTATCAGTAACAGCAACGTTTACAGCACAAAACCAAGCAGAGGCAAGATATATGTTAGCTGTTCTACATTTTTTAAGAGCAGTTACAATGAACTATTATGGTAGACAAAATGGGGATTTAAGAGGTATTAATCCACCAACATTATTGTTTAGTGCTTATGGTCCTTATATGTATGACAGAGTTCCTATGCTTATTAGAAACGTAAGTTTTGGTTTAGACCAAGATGTAGATTATATCAGCTGTGAAGCTGAACCAGATAATCAAATAGATTCAGAAACTGGGTACGGAATGTACACTAGTAAAGAAGCTGATGCTAATGATGGATTTGCAGGGACGTCTCCAAATGTAGATTCAACACCTGCCGCTAATTTAGAAGCTCAAATTGGACAAAGTTATGTTCCAGCAGTATTGGCGATGTTTATGGAATTAGTTTATGCACCTACTCCTAGTAAAATGCGTGACGAATTTAATTTGGAAAAATTTAAAAGCGGACAATATATTAACGATACAGATGAAGGAATAATTTAATGGCTGGAAAAAGTTCACCATATTTTAGAACACCACTAGTTGGTGACTACAGGGATCTTTTAAGTTTACCTAATATACCTGCATCTGAAAATGATGAGTACTATACAATTGAAAACAAATACGATCGAAGACCAGATTTATTAGCAAATGCAATATACGGCAGTACAAGATTGTGGTGGATATTTACAAAAAGGAATATGAACTTGATACAAGATCCTATAAATGATTTTCGTGCTGGAAAAGTTATAAGAATTCCACAAAAATCATCTGTAGCAAGTTTAATACAATAAGATGGCTGACAGTTTAAAACTTTGGAACGTTATCGAACGTGATGTTTTTAAAGAAAATCCCGTACACGATTATGAAAGAATATCATATGATGTTTCTTTGCATTTAGCTAACACTACAGACACAGCTAATTGGCAGAGAGCTGAACGTAAACTTGCAAATGCACCTGATATAAATTCAATTAACTCTAAAATGTTTAAAGGTGGAGTAGTAACTTTAATTGAATCAGCGTCAACTATTACAACAATGACAGATTTATATATTGAAGGTATTACATCTCCTAACAAAGTAACTGACACAGGATTTTCAACAAAATGGAGAATGAGTGTTGTACAACCATTAGGTGTTAGTTTAATTGAAAACATTTACAAAGCCGCGGCAGTATTAGGAATTAAAAATCATTATTCACATCCTTTCTTTTTACAAGTAATTTTAAAAGGAAGAAAAGCAGACGGAGAACTAGAAGTTGAAATACCAAATACTAGAAGATTATATTGTGTTTATATTAAAAATATTGTCTATCAAGTTGATGTTGGATCTGCAAATTACCAAATTGAAGGAATTAGAGCTGGTGATTTAAACAATGCAGATGATCACCAATTAGTACAAAAAACTACATTAGAAAATATTGACACAATGGGAGACTTTCTAGATTCTTTTCAAAAAGAAGTTAATAAACAAGAAAGACACAAACTTGGTTCAACTAAAGCAATATTAGATCAATATGTATTTAGAATAGATTCATTAGAACATACAGAAGCACCAGTGAGCAAAATTAATGACTCAGAAATTGCCGCTGATGATAAAAAAGATAGTAGAACACTAGATTTTGAAGGTAAGATGTTTGCTGAGATTGAAAGAAACACAACCATTAAAGAAGTACTAGAAAGATTTATGTCTCGTAATAAAGTAATGCAGAAATTAATACAAGCAACTAGAGACCAAATGATGGATATGACGTGGGCAAAAAAAGAAATTGAAAAATTAAAAATTGAAAAATATTTGTTTACAATATCTACGCATAATGAATTACTTAATTATGATTCTCTTCGAAGAGATTATGCAAGAAAATTTATTTACACAATAACAGTTATGCCAATGATATCAGTAACGGCGGCTGTTAGAAAAGAATTTGATAAGAAAAAAGCATATACCGAAAAACGTGTTAAAAGTATGATTGATAGAAAAATATTAGTTAAGAGATATGATTATTTCAATACTGGTATGAATTTAGATGTACTTAACTTTAATATTAATTACAACTATCAATATGTTTATGGTTTAGACACAATGGTTGGTTTGTTTAACAAGTATTCAGAAGCTTTTGAAACTGTTATTAATACAGCTAATACAAGCCAAGAACTTATTAATAAAGTAAAAGAAAATTCCAGCGATGGAACTAAAGAATTTTTAAAAGCAACTAGTAGTGATAGTGAAGATGCTGAAAAATTATCAGTTGGTGAAAAATATTGGATCAAGGTAATGCAACAAAGAAATCTACAAAATATAAGAGAGATGTTTGATAGTGGTACAATAGAACCTGACAATAATACACTAGAGGCATATAACGCCTTAGTTGAAGACTACAATCAAACATATAAGCAATACGAAGAACTAGGAGGTCAAGAAGCTGACCATTATCATCCTATTCTAAATCCTAAAAAATCACCAAAACTAAATGCTTTAGACACATATACATATCATCCACGGTACGGCTGGGGATTACCTCAATCAAAAAATAAAAATGTATCTAAACTTGGTGCACAAAATATATTAGCAGAAAATCTTAAAGATGAATTATATGAAGAAGCACTAAAAGAAGATCAAGGTGGAACACAATTTCCAACACAATTTTATGAAAGATATGTTGATCCAACTAATGAAGGTATGATAGGAGTATCGTCAGCTGACGGTTCTGGGTTTAATACACTTTTACGAAATGCTAAAGTTGGTTCTGCAGAAATGGTTAGAGTAACAATGGATATTATTGGTGACCCATATTGGTTAGATCATCCAGCTTATTCAAATAAAGATGATGGTGAAAAATTTCCTCATATGGCTGATTATAAAAAAGAAAACTGTGTATTGTTTTGTTCTTTAATACCAAGTGAAAAAGATGCATCTACTGGTTACCAAAAAACACTAGCACAAAGAAACAATGAATTTTTAACTGCTGTATATAGAGTATGGAAAATTGAACATAAATTTTCTAATGGAATGTTTACTCAAACACTACATATGATTAGAGATGCAATTACAGATTTATCTTTACTAGTTGACGGTGATATTGCAAAGCCGCAAGATAGTACAGCTACTAATGAAGGTCAAGTAAGTTATGATTCAAGTGAATTTACCGGCGCAGGCAAATACAAATATGAAGAAAAAACTGCACCAACTAAACCATACGATGATAAAATGGATCAAAAAATAAAATCTATGAAAGAATCAGTAAAAGAAAAACAACAAGTGTGGTGGAATCCATCTGACGTTCACGGTACTATAACTTATGAATCTTTAAAAGAAGATGAAAAAATGGTAGACTGGTCTCAAAAATTTATTAGAGACGATATACACAATTTTGATAATCCTGATACATTTGAAGATATTAAAAGAATGTATGACGCAAATGTTTTAGGAGGAGTCCATAACGGTGCAATCAGTTTAAAAGATATACATAAAGATAAAGATTTAAATGGAGATGGCAATATAGATATTGAAGAAATTATGTTATCTAAAGATAATAAAAGTGAAGCTGAAATAATAAATGAAAAAAGAGATAAGAATTCAGAAGTTAAAAACGATGATGAAAAAACAGAAGGAAAAGCTGTTTATGTACCAGATCTTAAAAGTGGTGAAGAACTAAAATTATTCAATCAAATGCAAAATGATTTTTCAATTATAAAGGAAATAAAGTAATATGGCAGGTAAAAACCAATCGTCAGTTAAAAACTTTAGAAACACAGCTGGTCTTAATACTAAAGCTGGTGGTACAACGTCAATACAACTAGCAGAAGTAATGGATAATGTTGACTATGCTAGACTTGGTAGATTAAGAGTTTTTATACAAGGTAGCCAATCTGATAAGCAAGATCCAAATAATTGGAGAACAGTAATTTGGTCTTCTCCTTTTGCAGGTGCTACAAACCCTACTTCATTAATTAAAAGTGATGATGCTGATAATGAGAATATGTATGCGGCAACACAGAGAAGTTATGGTATGTGGATGATTCCACCTGATGTTGGAAATATTGTTGTAGTAGCTTTTGTTAATGGTAAAGAAAACAATGGTGTGTGTTTAGGTTGTGTTTTCCAGCCAAGTATTAATCATATGATACCTGGTATTGCTAAAGGTAAAACAGCTACGCCAAATACACCAAAAGTTCCAGTTGCAGAAATTAATAGAGCTTCAGCCGAAGCTCAAAATATGAACATCTTTGAAAAGCTTGATACAGCAAAAATGCCAGATCATTTATCAAAAGGTACATCAGATAACGTTAGACGTCCGGCACACACACCTTTCTATGATAGACTATTAGTACAAGGTTTAGAAAATGATAACATTAGAGGTTTAACAGATGCTAGTGCTAGAAGAGAATCACCTAGTAATGTATTTGGTATTTTAACACCAGGTGGACACCAATTTATTATGGATGACAAATCCGGTGGTAGTCATATGAGATTTAGAACAGCCGGCGGTGCCCAAGTGTTAATGGATGACCAAACTAGTACAGTATACGTCACAAACACAAATGGTACAGCTTGGGTTGAATTATCTGCAAACGGTAAAGTTGAAATATGGGGTGCAGATTCAATTGCTATGAGAAGTGAAAAAGATTTTAATATTAGAGCTGATAGAGATATTAACATTGAGTCAGGAAGACATATCAATATTAAAACACACTCAACTAAATCAGCTATTCCTGAAACACAACCAAAATCAACTGTAGACTTAGAAGATATATCTGGTAATGTATTTTTTGATATAGCAGGTAGATTTAAAGTTGTGTCTACAGAAGGAACAGATTTAAGTACATCGCAAACAACAAACATATATTCAGGTGTAAATCATAATTTAACTGCGGTAGGCACTAGTAATATTACAGCAGGTGCTGGCCACTTTGAAACAGCATCACAAATACATATGAACGGACCGGCGGCAGGAACAGCTCTACCTGTAAGTGCTATGGAACTACAAAAAGACGTTGATGGATTTTTATTTTATACTAACATACTTGAAGAAAGAACTGCGGAAACACCAATTTATTCTCCAAGAAAAACTGAAACAAGAATTGGTTCAATATTAACAAGATTTCCAACTAGAGAACCATATCCATTACACGAATCACAATCAATTGAAAATGCTACTGTTGTTGATGAGAGTATTACAGAAACACAAATAGCAGAAGCTGAAAGTACATACAAAGAAACAAAAGTAGCAACTGAAAATGAAATGGCATCTGTAACTGAAAAAGTAAACAACCAAAGTAATTTAACAGAAACATATACATCATTAGTTGATGAATCTGTTGCTGGTATAAGTGAAAATATGAAAAAAGTAACTAATGAAATTAAAGAATTATTAACTAAAAATAATAAACTTGTTCCAAATTTAGATCTTACTGATATAAACAAAAAGAAAGCATTTGACGACTTGATGTTTGTTAATGAAGATTTACAAAAAAATATTATCTTACCAAACTTAAAAGCTAAAGACTTATTAAGTAAACATTCTCCTCAATCAATTGTAACTACAGCTAAAAAAACAATTAAAAAAATTAACACTTTTAAAAATTTTAAAGACGGTACATCAGTTTAAGACTTATACCAAAATTCTTCCCATTCAGGAAAATAATCAAAAACTTTTTTGTTATGAACTCTATCTAGTTTATCTGTATAAGAACAAAATTGTTTCCAAGCAAGTTCATCACGTTGTTCTGTTTTAAACATATGAACTGCAAAATTGGCTATACGATCTGCGTGTTCTGTATCAGTTAAACTATTCCTAAACTCTAACCATTCTTTAAGGTATCGTTGTTTAAGTGCATTTGGTAAATGCACAGGATTTAACATATTAGGATGAATAACTTCCCCAGCTTCAAAGTTTCTTGGATTAGGATCAAGTTCAAAATAATCTTTATATACTTCAGGTAATCTAGCCGCCTGCATATTAGATATAGTTACTATTGGACCTATCCTAACATTTGGTAGTTCTCTAAAAGATTTTATATTTGCTATTACTGTATCCCAATTGCCACCTTCTCTAAAATAATTATAAAAAGATTTTGATCCATCTAAACTGACTTTTAGATATACTTCTTTGAAATTTTTAAGTAATCCTTTAACATC
>CEUS01031986.1_pt1 | contig 40140 bp, 34 predicted proteins | sample 427031 | NCBI WGS metagenome assembly CEUS01 (sample SAMEA2622837, study PRJEB7988) | marine metagenome | biome: marine biome (ENVO:00000447); feature: marine epipelagic mixed layer (ENVO:xxxxxxxxx); material: "saline water (ENVO:00002010), including plankton (ENVO:xxxxxxxx)" | depth 140 m | reverse complement strand
AGAATAATCTGCTACTCATACCCTCTCCCAATATAGAATTTAGTAGGTCCACGCTATATCTATCTTCATGAAGGGAGTGGATACCTTTCAATCCTACACATAAGTGAGCTTGTTCTGTTTTTCTGTACTCAATCTTTAATCTTGCTTCATTTTGTTCATCTATCATAGGTACCCAAGGCCTCTCTGCGTAAGGTGACCAATCTTCGAAGTAATCATTAATCTTAGATAAAGTTTTTTCTGGGTCAATGTTTCCAGCTATACTTATTACCATATTTGATAGTGTATATTGATTACTCAGGTACTCAATCAGCATATCCTTGGTAATCCCTGTGACTGATTCTTTACTGCCGCCTACATCTCTACCGACCGGATTATTTGGCCACATTACTTCATCAATCAATAGATCTGCGCTGTAACTTGGAACATCTTTGGTCATAGCAAGTTCTTCTAGGATCACTTGCCTTTCCTTCTCTATCTCTTGATCCTCAAATAGTGAATTTTTGATCATGTCTATAAGAACATCTAGAGCTTCTTCGAAATGTGTATCCGGTACTTTGCACCAGTATGTCGTAAGTTCTCTGTCAGTTGCTGCATTCATTACTCCGCCGATACCTTCTATTGCTTCGCTGATGTCTTTTGGATTTGGTCTTGTTTTCGTGCCTTTGAAACACATATGTTCCACGAAGTGAGATATGCCAGCTTCCTTTTCAGATTCATATCTTGAACCAGCTCCAACATATATGGATATGCTAGCGGATCTTGTATGGGGCATTTGGTTTATTAGGACGCGTAATCCATTTTTAGTGGTAAATTTCTTATTCATAAATAACCTTTTGTAATAGTCAGTGGATTAAAAGGGTATATTAAATACCAAGCCTAATCAATGATATATATCAGCTATATCAAGGTATTTTATTCCTTGACACTTGAAAACATAGAGGGTTAACATGAATTATTACCCTTTGGGACAGGGTACAAATTTTCAAGCTAATAGGCTTGTACAGAAAGGAAGGGATTGACTATGGATATATTGGTCATTGTCCTTACCGCTCTGTTAGCCGTTGGTTTGGGGGGTGTGACCGGCTTTTTCGGTAAATCGATAGTATCAGGAAGGAATACGGGACGGGCTAGAGATGAAGCCACTCGTATTCTAGACGAAGCTGAAGAGCAGAAAAAGCAAATCCTCGTTAATGCCAAAGAAGAGGCACTGGCAAATCGCAATGCTATAGAAAGTGATTTGCGAGAAAGAAGAAGTGATCTCCAGCGTATGGAAAGACGAGTGGCGAATAGAGAAGAGAACGCTGAGCGCAGGCTTGAGGACATAGATAAGACAGAGAAAGATCTGCAGATAAAGGAAGAAGAACTAGAAGGAAAGCTCTCAGAGGTCAAAGAGATAAAAGAAAAAGAAGAGACAGTGCTTGAGCAGATTTCTGGTTTATCAGCTAATGATGCCAGGGGAGTTGTCCTGGATGCGGCTGAAAAAGAAATGGAATATGAGATAGCTCGTCGGTATCGTGACAGAGACCAACAGGCTAAGGAAGACGCAGATCACAAAGCTAGAAAGATATTAACCTTATCTATAAACAGACTAGCGTCTGAGGTTGTATCTGAGAATACGGTCAAATTTATCCCCTTACCTAACGATGACATGAAAGGTAGGTTAATCGGTCGAGAAGGCAGGAACATTAGAGCAATAGAAGCAGCGACAGGCGTTGACTTAATAATTGATGATACCCCTGAAGCGGTTTCTGTGTCTTGCTTCGATCCTATTAGAAGAGAAGTGGCTCGTCGAGCTATTGCTAAATTAGTTACTGATGGGAGAATACATCCTGCTCGTATTGAAGATGTGGTTGAAAAAGCCAAAGAAGAGTTAGATGAAGAGATTAGGTCAGATGGAGAACAGGCGGTTCTAGATGCCGGTGTTATGGGACTTAATCCTGAATTGATTAAACTTCTAGGTAGATTAAAATATAGGTATAGCTATGGTGAAAATATCCTTACGCATAGCGTAGAAGTAGCACATTTATCTGGCATGATTGCTGCCGAAGTGGGAGGAGTATCAATCCCAGTAGCAAAAGCAGGCGGATTATTACATGATATTGGGAAGGCCTTAACTCATGAAGTAGAAGGTACTCATGCAGAGATAGGAGCAGACGTTGCCAGGAGATACGGAATAACACCTGAGGTAGAGAGAGCTATAATGGAGCATCACGATGAAGAGAGAGGCTCTATGGAGGCGTTCATAGTTGCATCTGCAGATGCAATAAGTGCTGCAAGGCCTGGTTCTAGGAAAGACACCTTGGAGCACTATGTACAAAGACTCCAGGCTTTGGAGGAAGTTGCTCAGAGCTTCCCGGGAGTTGAAAAATGTTTTGCTATACAAGCTGGTAGAGAAGTTAGGATAATGGTTAAACCCGATGAAATAGATGATATAAGTTCTTCAAAACTAGCTAGAGATATAGTTAAAAAGATAGAAGATAATCTTGTTTATCCAGGACTGGTTAAGGTCACAGTTATACGTGAAACTCGGTCCATAGAATATGCAAGATAGGGTCAAATATATACATTAGAAAAAGGCACTAGATTGCGGGTATTGATAATAGGTGATGTAGTAGGTAAGCCCGGTAGGAAGGCTGTAGAGGCAATCCTACCAGGCTTACGCAAAGATTTGGGAATAGACCTTACGGTTATTAATGGGGAAAATGCCGCCGGGGGGTTTGGCATTACTTATGATATAGCTCAAGAGTTGTTCAATAATGGTGCAGACGTAATAACTTCTGGGAATCATATATGGGATCAAAGGGATATAATTCCATATTTAGATGAGGGTACCCCGATATTGCGTCCATTAAACTATCCTCCAACAGTACCAGGAAGGGGCTATATAAAAGTTGGTAATGTGGTGGTTGTTAGCCTGATAGGTCGGGTTTTCGTCGGAAATTTTGATTGCCCTTTTAGAGCAATGGATTCTTTGATAGAGGAATTAGGTGAGGGTAGACACACGATCATAGTTGACTTTCATGCAGAAGCTACTTCGGAAAAAGTTGCTATGGGATGGTATTTAGATGGCAGGGTTACTTCTGTTACCGGTACACATACTCATGTCGGAACCGTGGATACAAGAATATTGCCAAATGGTACAGCATATGTATCAGACGTTGGTATGGTAGGCCCCGTAAATTCGGTAATAGGTAGCAATACTCAGGATGTATTGTCTAGGTTCCTTAATCAGACACCTAGAAGGCTTAATGTGGCGGATGGTCCATCTAGATTCAATTCTGTATTAATTGAAGTAGATGAAGACAGTGGCAATGCGACTAGTATATCTCGTATTGACAGAGAGGTTGAATGATATGGTTGAAGTTGATCTGCATTTACACACTACTGCTTCCGATGGAAGGCTTACTCCATCAGAATTAGTTTCTATGGCTGGCAATCGTGGTTTGAAAGTTATAGCCATTACAGACCACGATTCTACAGAGGGATTAGCAGAGGCATTCCTAGCAGCAGAGCAATTTCCAGATCTTAATATAATACCTGGGATTGAGTTGAGTAGTGATATTCCAGGCAAAGAGATACACCTTTTGGGTTATTTTCTTGATTACAAGAACAAGAAATTCCAACAAACTCTGACTGAGTTTAGAGAAGGCAGGGTAGATAGAGCAAAGAGGATGGTTCAGAATCTAGAGGCTATGGGTCTGCCCGTGTCATGGGAACGAGTCTTGGAACTAGCTGACGGTGCTGTTGGAAGGCCTCATATTGCTCAGGCTATGTTAGAAAAGGGATATATATCAACTCCACAAGAAGCGTTTGCTAAATACATAGGTCGTAATGGACCTGCGTATGCTGAGAGACCTAAATTAACTCCTGTTGATGGAGTTAAAATGATTAGAGGGGTTGGAGGCATAGCTGTTATGGCTCATCCCATAGAAATGGGAGAGTTATCGGATTTGAAAGAAATCCTCCCTACTCTTAGGGACGCAGGCCTTTCTGGTATAGAAGTTCACTATGGTACTTATACACAAGATCAGATCCAAATCTTGTCTTCCATTGCTGATGATAATGGGCTCTTACAATGTGGAGGAACTGACTATCATGCTCTTGGTACTCCTGGTGAGAAGGAGGTAGGTATGGTAGGTCCTACTATAGAAATAGCTCGAGACTTATATAAGCTTGCAGGTCTAAATATTGATTCTCTTAAGTAAAATTAGCACCAATATAAGCATTTAATATTAATATGACAGAAGCTGTACTACTATCAATCGGATATCTATTTGGTTCTGTTCCAACTGCCTATATAGTCGGAAGATTTATTGGCAGTATTGATGTGAGAGATTACGGGAGTGGCAATCTTGGGGCATCTAACGTGTGGGTGCAATTTGGTAAAGTTACAGGATTTCTAGTCGGTATATTTGACATTCTAGTCAAGGGAACATTACCCGTAATCATAGCGATGAATATTAGCGATAATGAATTAATAATTATTTGCGTAGGGTTAGCTGCTGTTATTGGTCATAACTGGTCTATATATATGAAATTTTCTGGTGGAAGAGGAATTGCAGTTGCGGCCGGAGCATTATTAGCTTTATACCCTCCATTATTCTTAATATCCTTCTTGACTGCGTGTATAGGTCACCTAATTCTTAAAAATGGTGGTATGTGGGTTGGTATAGCACTCATAATTTTGCCTGCTTGGGCGATGTTATTTGGGGTATCCATGGAAGTATTAATTTATTGTTTACTTCTCCTACCAATATTGGCAGTTAAACGACTTTTTCCTGGTAGTAGGTCTGCGAATACTGAAGGCAGTGGATTCAGCCTATACATAAATAGATTAATTTATGATAGGGATACCGCAAGCAGGGAAGATTGGATCAGTAGATCTCCTTTGGATATAACTAAAGGAGACTGATGCTACAGGCTCAGATTTGTAATAATCATCCTAATGTAGAAACACGCCTGAGTTGTAGTCGTTGTAATGTTGCTGTATGCCATCAATGTTTTGTTCATGCCCCGGTAGGCATCAGGTGCCTAGAATGTGCAGTTGTTTCAAAAATGCCTATGTTCAATGTTACATCATTTATCTATATACGGGTCTTAATATCTGTTAGTGTAATCTCTATATTCTTAGGCTTATTTTTTGGCATTCTATTTCCGCTACTATACAAACTACAAATTATTTTTATAGCTTCTATTATCGTCTGCGGGTATATAGTTGGAGAACTAGGGAGTTTAATATCTGGCAAGAAAGTAAGTACAGGACTGAAAATAATTGTAGGCTTGGGATTCGCAATTTGTTATTTATCTGCAGGTATATATAATAACCTTATTTTTCTTGTCACTTTCGGCAATCCTTTCGTATTAGTGACGTTTCTTATAGCAACTTACGTAGCAGTGGGGCGGATAAGATAAGTCGCATAGACTATAATTATCACGCCCCACATGATCTGTCATAATAAGAATTTTATTTAGATTTGGATGGTAGAGTGCCAATTACTGGACCTGGACCTACGCTTATACCCTTTGGATTCTCACTCCACATTTCTATTTCTACCAGGTTTTCTCCGTTCTCTTGCCACTTGCGAGATACTTTGCCTTTTACAACAGTTGCTTCGGAGACTATGTTAAAGATGCGCATTCTAAATGGTCCTACTTTTTTAATCCAACCTCGTAGTCCGAAGAATTCTCTGTAAGACCTCTCCCACATCCCTTGTATAAATCCATTGTTAGCGTACATAGCTGGAGCTCCGCCTGCCCTTGCTATGTCATCATTGTGATGTATTGCATTGAAGTCTCTATTACCACCTGCTGCGTATACTAATCTCTGAACGGTTAAGTTAAATGTTACAGGGGGTAATTCGTCACCCACAGAAACATCTTCATAATGGCGTTGATTATTCCAGTCTAGATAGCTCGCCCGGGCTTCAGGAACAGTACGCTCCTCTTCTTTCGCTTTAGCAGATGGATTAGATCCTGATGCATGAGGAGCTTTATAGCCACCTTCGTGGGGGTTATACCGGTATCCACCGCTTCGAGATATTGCCACTACCTCTTCGTTTTGGTTTACCCACTCACTTTCGAATATTGTGAACGCTCCGAAACCAACGCTAGTCTCTCTGATAGCCACTGATATAAGCTTTCTACCTCTTGATCCAAGATGATCTCCGATATAAACGGGTTTGACGTATTCTACTTCCCTATCTGTTGCGAAACCTGCTGTAGTGGCCGGAGCAGGCACGGCCATTTGGTTACCTTGAGAAACTCCGGAATTAGTGTAGTTTCTTTCAGCGTTTGGCCAACGGGTGGGGTCTCCGGGCCTCCACAAGCCTAAGGTAGTATGGTTTTGTATATGGCTGGCCGGACAAATAATATCTCTATAACCATTCTTCAGAGCAGTTTCTCTGTTGTGAAAAAGAGGAAAGTCTGATTCTATTGCTTCACAATATCTTCTAATTGATGTCCGTTCTACTTCCTCTATTGCCCAATGTATTTGCCCGTCCGAGAAATCCTGACCGACAGCAGCCTCTAAATCCTCCCAGGTGTGATTATCCTTAGTTGTCATAATGATCCCCCTTCTTTATAAACTTTGCCTGATGCTAATCAGCAGACTACGAATATAGGGAATATGCCGCCATTATTTGGGGCATAATGGAATGATAATAACTTACTTCTCTGGTATTTTGATGTCAACCCTGTTTAATCAGCTTGGAATCGAATAGTATTGTTGGCATAACTTTTAGCCGTAATAATTATTATAATGTATTTCATGGTAGTTCTATTCAGACCTGTTCTTATTTTAACTGTATTCTCAGCAGTTCTTATTGCCTGTAATAATAGTGGACCAGTTACAGATCTAGTCACTCCTACAACAGCAATTATCACTCCAGCTGCAGTTGGTTCTCAGTCTGCTTCTCCAACATCAGATCCGGAAGCGATCAAGAAAGGGCAAGCACGAAATGTGAAGGTTACGCCTCCTACAATAATTCCTGCAGTTGCTAAGAATGTGAAAACTAATCTAACTCCATTTGCATTGAATGGTAGGGGTTCTGCTATATCCATTTCAGAGTTTCAAGATAAGAATGTGAGTCGGCAAATAGATTATGGGGATCAGATGTACATAACATGGGCAATATTAAACAATGGATATGAGGACATAGTGGATATGTTTTTTGTCGATGTATATCTAGGCAATATATTGGTCGAGAGATGGCAGATTGACGAATTAGCCGCAAATCAGTATGTATCCGTTCAGAATTGGGATGGTATAAGAAATAGGGTTCGTATGATTGATGGTATACATAATTTATCCCTCGTAATAGATCCCACAGGTTTGTTGAATGAGGTGAATGAATCAGATAATCGAGTTGATATTCAGTTTGAGTTAAATAATGCTGGCAATAACCTGAATCCACAAGAAGAAGATCCTACTTTAGTATTACCGGATATTGTTCCATGGGTATTGCCTGATTGGGAGAGTACTTTAATTACAACATCTGATCCAGGCAGCGTCCTAAGCAGTAAGCTATCTAGAGATGTCCAGACTCATATTAGGTTTGGTTTTAGTAATCAGAGTTTGGTAAGCATACAAGACGACATGTGGGTATATATTTATTTGGATGATATTCTGATTAATGCCCAAAGTGGTAAAGGACTGCTTGCTGAAGAATCTATTGGGAGCAAGGAATGGTCGGGTATAAATACTGTCATTCCTATACATCCTGGTAAACATAAATTAAGGATAGAGCTAGATGCGACAAATTTGATAATAGAATCTGATGAAACGAATAATGTTATAGAGAAGGAATTGATATGGTCTGAGGGGCCTCTAGAATTAGATGGCTATGACATTGAAAAAATCGATGATACCCAATCTACACCTAGCCCATTAACTTTGCCTAATTTGGTTCCTGGTTGGAGAGATGGATGGGACGGGCCGATAATAATCTCTGATTCGCAGGGTACGTTTACGGATAGTTCTCTAAGTTTGGGTGAGGTACCTTTTATAGATCTAGTTGTACACAACCGCAGTATTGTTAGGTCAGAATACCCACTAATAGTGGACCTCTATATTGATGACTTGCTATTGGAACGGTTCAACCTAGGAGAAATAATGGAACCTAATGAACTGAGATGGGTGTCAGACTGGGATAAAGTTAATAATTCAGTTGATTTAGATGCTGGTGTACATGCTCTGAAAATGATTATAGATCCTGATAATCTCGTCATGGAAAGCGATGAAAATGACAATATATATGAGAAGCATTTTACTTGGATTGTTGGAAAATCTGATCAGATTGAAATAATAAATTATACGGAGCAAGAACTTTCAGGGAAGTTAGATAAGTTAGAAAAGCTATTGACCACTCGCTCGGTAGCAATAAATTCTGATGGTATCGATTTCAGGAACGAAATTCTAGATGTTGTAGATGCCGGCTATTATCTGGTGACAGGAGGAAGTTTCTTAGATGAAAGGGTTGATATTTTAATATTGACTAGGCAAGATTTTCTTGCCTGGGTAGACGATTATTATTCAGAACAATTTGCTCTTAATGACGTTTCGAAGTATCAGTCTATATTAGATGAAAGGCAGCGGGTTAAGGAACGCGGGTCTGGTCTGAAGACAAATAGGTTTGGTAAGGATGTAATAGTAGTCAACGGAGAATATATGATTGCTGATGTTATAGGTACTGTAGCGCATGAATTAGGACATCTAAGACAGGGAATTCTAAACCCTATCTATAGTGACGGAAGAAGCTCTTATTATTGGAAAGCTCTAAAAGAAGCTCAAGCACAACAATTTGAGAGGACATTTTGGCTCTATATAGAGGATTTCATTGGCGCTAATCTTATGGAGTATCCAGATTACTATGGTTTCCGCACGTTAATTCAGAAGAATCTAATTTCTTTCCTAGATAATATGTCTGATGATGAACACCTACTTGGACTATTGATACAGTGGTTAGTTGTATTGGAAGATCAAGAAATGTCGAATTTGAGATCTGAGTTTAATGAGAGAACTCAACTGTCCTCAGTGTCATCAAGACTGTTATATGAACATTTGGTTTCTATAACAGAAGATGAATCAGAAGATTATGTAAGGGATAAACTAAAGATCTTATATTCTCAGATTACCACCATTGAAGAATTAATACTTAGCAGGCTGATAAAAGATGGTTTCACGGAAGGTTCTCCTGACTTACGTTTTCCAGGGTTATTCATGCCGTAAGTACTATCAAGCAAATATAAGTAAAAACACAAGTATATATAATGCTTGAATAGCACTGTTCTATATTTACGTCATCATTCGGTGATTATGAGGCTTATTATATTAGCGTAGTGATTTTTTAATCACCGTGACATCTCTTGTATTTCTTTCCACTTCCGCATGGACACTTCTCATTGCGGCCAATCTTCCCATTCTGTCTATCGATCAATTTCTTCTCTTCACAATTTGCGCATGTGCAGGCAGAAGGATGTGCTTTGTACCAATTTGATCGTACCAAGTGGTTTAACTCCCCGAGATTAATAATACTTGGATTATTACACAATTGATCAATATTTGCCTACAATCAATTTGGCCGGAAGATTGACACAGGCTCAATACATTGAGTGACGATATGCATGTATATGGATTGTGATTTGTCGCGTATGCGTACTATATAAATAACATAGAGTCGTTTTATGGCAATATGATTTGTTGACTTCGTAATTTAGTTTGTGTATATTAGCCCGGTTTGTTGCGAGTTTTGTAGGAAAAATATTGCGACAAACAGATTAATTGTTAGGAAGTTTATATATGTTCGCATCAAGAATTAGAGGGATATTACTATTAGGAATTCTTAGCATTGCTGTTATTGCCTTGTTGATTGGTTGCTCCAGTGAGGAACCAACAGCAGTACCTGCCACAGCTACACAAGTACCTGCTACGGCTACACCTACAGGTGTCCAATATCCATTAACCATTACAGACATGATGGGTAGATCAGTAGAGATCAGTGCGAAGCCTGAGAGAATAGTGGCGATTAGCCCAACTGCAATGGAAATGCTGTATGAGGTTGGTGGCAAAGCAGTGGGTAGAAGCAGTAGTGCTAGATTTTCTGAGGAAGTAATAGCTTTACCTGATGTTGGTGGTGCATACAATCCAAGTATTGAAACCATAGTTACCCTTAGACCCGACCTATTACTTATAGAATCATTAACACAAGGCCACATGACACAAATGCTGGGTAGTCTTGAAGCTCCTATAGTGGCAGTCAGGGCTACATCCGTTAATGATATTAATCAGGGTTTGAGTCTTATAGGTAAGATAGTAGATTTGGAAGATGAATCAGAAGCTGCTATAGCTGAAATCGATAGTAGAATCAAGGATACTGTTGCATCATCCAGTATGGATAAGAGTGTACTTATACTTATCGCTGACGAAGAACGTAATTTTTACGCAGCATTACCTGATTCATATCCTGGAGCAATAGCTAGTATACTAGGGCTTTCTAATGTGGCCGATGGAATGCAAGCTTCCGGACCATATCCTGGATTCACATTATATTCTCCTGAGCAAGCTGTAACTAGCAATCCGAATGTTATATTGGCTATAACCCCTGCTCCAGAGCCAGTACCTAGACTTACTTCAGCATTGCCATTCGTTCCAGGTTTTAAAGACCTAGATGCTGTAACATATGGCAGGGCAGTGGAAATAGATCCCGTAGTGTTCTTACGAGCTCAAGGACCGAGGATAGCTGACGCAGTAGAGTCGTTAGGCTCACTGCTTGGCAATATGGATTTCTCAGAGGTAAAATAATAGATATAAGAAATCTTTCGATACTCGGAGCTATTGCCGGACTTATAGCGATTGGCATTGTCATAGCGATTGTACTTGGTCCGGCTAGCTTAGAGTGGGGCGAACTACTTGCTGGTGTCTTTACTAGGGATGATCCAGTCGTCAAGATAGTCGTTTGGGATATAAGAATACCTAGGATCATAATATGTATTCTCGTTGGATTCTGCCTTGGACTATCAGGAGCTATGATCCAGCTTTCTACACGTAACCCATTGGGTGACCCACAGTTGTTTGGATTGGGAGGAGGAGCTGCAGTAGTTCAGGCTCTTAGTATGGCTGGAATAATTGTTGTTGGTTCATGGGTTCTAGTAAGTCTGTCTATTCTTGCATCTATAGGCTGTGCATTTGTTATAACGTTTTTTTCTTTTAAAGACTATATTAGTCAGTCAAAATTGGCTCTAATAGGCGTATCGTTTTCCGCAATATCCGTTGCTATCTCTATGAGTATATTCGCTCAGGCTCGAATATTTAGCCAGCAGACTATACATTTTATAGGCGGAAGTATGTCTAATAGGATATTGGATAACATTGTGCCAACGCTGCCATTTTTGTTGGTGGCTATACTTTTAGCGCCACCTATAGCAGCCCGTCTTAATTTACTTAGTTTGGGTGATCGGATTGCATACAATCTAGGAGGCAGACCAGGCTTCACAAGGATAATGGCAATGAGCTCTGCTGGAATATTAGCAGGCATAGCAGTTTCTATGGCTGGGTTGATAGGATTTGTAGGATTGGTAGTGCCTCATATATCGAGGCTTTTGGTTGGACATGATGCTAGAGCAGTTATGCTCGTATCTGCTCCACTAGGAGCACTATTGGTTCTTTATGCAGATCAAATCGCTAGACTTGCATTCATGCCATCTGAGATACCAGTAGGTATGGTTACTACTCTAGTAGGAGCACCTCTCATGATATTCATAGCTAGGCGATTAATATGAGAATAGAAGTGAGAGACGTATCCTTTTCATATCCTAATAACCTAATTTTGGATTCTGTTAGCATGACGATGGAAACTAAGTCGTTGGTATGTTTGATAGGATCAAATGGTATGGGTAAAACTACTCTGATTGATTTGATTAGTGAAAAAATCCAGCCTAGTAGTGGGAATATATCGATTCAGAGAGATAATGGATCCTATGTTGATAAGGATATAGGAGAGAACTTGTTTGCATTGATTCCTCAGGGTATTGCAGATCCGATGTATTTGACAGTTAGAGAGACTGTGTCAATGGCTAGGTTTGACCCAGCTAGAATTTGGAAAATGCGGCTGAGTGATTATGACGAGAAGCTAATTTCACAGAGCATAGAATTGTGTGGGATGTCTGATAAGCAAGATAGAACATTTCTAGAATTGTCAGGCGGGGAGAAACAAAGGGTATGGCTTGCTTTTTGTTTAGCGCAAGATAAAGAGCTACTTATTCTGGATGAATCTTTGCACGCACTTGATTTCTCCTCTAGGATATTCTATTTCCAGTTGCTGTCTTCGTTGGCAGAATCCGGTAAAGGTATATTGTTAAGTACCCATGAACTTTCTCTTGCGGAGAAATTTGCTGATAGGATTATAGTAGTTAAAGATACTAATATTGTATATGATGGTCCTCCGGTAAATGAACTAGCATCATTAATTTGATGGAAACACAGTATTACAAACGCTTTTGCAATCAGCAAAAAACAGGTATATTGTATCTGAAACGGGGCTGTAGCTCAGCTGGGAGAGCACTTCAATGGCATTGAAGAGGTCAGGAGTTCGATCCTCCTCAGCTCCACCAAGAATCCACATCAATCCTACCGGAGGGTACTAGTGGTAGAGAATTATACCTTCGGAGTTGTAGATCAATCTCCAATTAGAAAGGGTGGAAGCGTTCAGCAGGCCCTTCAGGAGACAGTAAGACTTGCCCAATTAGCAGAAGAGATGGGCTATTATAGGTATTGGGTTGCAGAGCATCATAACTCAGGTGGTTTTGCAGGGACATCTCCGGAGATATTGATCGGTCAAATAGCTTCTCAAACCAATACTATTAATGTCGGAAGTGGCGGAGTCATGCTATCGCATTATTCTGCCTTGAAAGTAGCAGAGAACTTTAATGTACTGCGATCTTTTTATCCAGACAGAATAGAATTGGGAATTGGTAGGGCACCTGGGAGTGATCAGGATACAGCGAGAGCCCTTGCATATCCAAAACCCTTGGTAGATATACAACATTTCCCACAACAAGTTGTAGACTTAGTCGGGTTTCTTTCTGGAACGTTGCCGGAAGATCATGTGTTTAATGGTATCAAAGCGCAACCAGGACCTCCACCTGATTCCATACCTGGTATATGGCTGTTAGGATCAAGCGATTATAGTGCTAGGCTAGCAGCAGCTTTGGGCCTGCCTTTTTCATTTGCAGATTTTTTTGGTACTACTGCAGAGCACGGTCCGGTAATAGCTGAGTTATACCGGCAGCAATTTCGCCCTTCTGGCTATCTAAAGGAACCAAAGTTTAATGTGGCGTTGCAAGTTATTTGTGCAGATACTCAAGAGAAGGCAGAATTCATACTATCTAGTAGGAATATATCTAGCCTTAATAGGCTAAAAGGCATTCGGGAGCCACTCATATCTCCAGAAGAAGCCACTTCAATTGAGTTGACTCCATTTGAGGTACAACATTTAGAGAACACGAACAGGTATCTTATAATAGGCACTCCTGAAGTTGTTAAAAAAGGTATCATAGAAGCAGCTGGGGTTTACAAAACCACAGAAATTAGCATTGCTACAAACTGCCATTATTTTGAGGATCGGGTTCGATCATTTGAACTTGTTGCTCAGGCCTTTGGCTTGAATAATTGAGTCATAAGAAATTATACGAATGAGAATTATACTTAGCAGCCTATTGACCGTTATGTTCCTAGTAGCTTGTGGAGGAAGCGATACTGCCCCCACACCAACTCCATTTGCTACTGCGTCACCGCCGGCGCCAGCATCTACGGCAGTTCCTAAGCCCACTGAGGCAACTGCACTAGAGGTAACAGCAGTTGCTAAGCCCACTGAGGCAACTGCACCAGAGGCAACAGCTGATCATGCCGATTTAAATTCTAAAGAATATGAGCGAAATGATGCTGGTAAACAATCAGTCAATGATAGCAACCTAAATGATAATAAATCTGACGTTGGGAAAAGTTCAAGTCAGGTGGACAATTGGAGAGAAACATACAATTTGCCGTACACCATATCCTGCATAGATGACAGGCTTGGCGTATCAGTGACTAGAGAATTCCAAACAGGACTTAGAGGACCCACCCAGAAAGAAATGGATTCTTTAGCTTCGTGTGAATTGGCATCCAATGCTCCTGTCGGAAAATCCTCCACATCTTCATCTCAAAATAGTGAGAGAGTTGATGATAAGGGGGCCAGGGAGGATGAATCCGATGACATGAATGTAAGGGAAAGAATCGAATCAATAAAGGCTGTGTCTGGTGGATGGATACGGACAGGGAATCCAATGAACGATCAATACGCTGTAGGTTATATTCCTACAGCAGATGAATGGAGATGTGGTATAGCAGCAGTAGGTGTAGATATCCTTAGGGATATAAGATCTGGAGAACATACAATAACCGATGAAGAAAACCGAAAACTCACACCCTGTTTCCGGGCTTCACCAGACTCTATAACGCATCCCTATGCCCAGTTATGGGAGGGTCATTGCATACCTTTAGATTTGCTGCAAGAGGTCATAGATTACTACAGGCCATCGTGGGAACAGCTTGAGTGCCATCTAGAAGAGCTAGAAAGATATGAAATGCCGAGTCAAGTTAGGTACCTTATGTTAGATAGAGCTTTCGGTATAAGGAACAATAAATCTTTCCTGTATCCACAACATTGGGATCGTATTATGACCGACCCTTACTATGAGGATTTAAGAATGAACTTTTCGCCTTCCCAGTCGAATATAGCTATGCCTCCATATTATGACTGGGAATACAACGACATCAAATGCCATAATTCACGTGAAGATGAGTATGGTAATCTTGTGCTAGATGATTATTGGCTTGACGAGTCGTTGAGAGGTGCTGCAGTAGGTTACATCATAGAAAAGAAGAAAGGGCGAAGGATTTTCGCCGATGTGGAAAGGTGTTCGAACCATTACGTAGTCCAAGGAGACCCTGCTGACTATGGATCGCTTCCTATAAATAGCGTAGATGATTATAAGAAAAGAGCCCTTGATATAGTAATTCCAGGGTACATTCTTCAGGCCAAAGCTGCAGAAAAAGTGAAAGCGGAAATGATGCAAATAGGAGGTATCCAAGCCGAGGTAGAAGTCATTTTCTCGATGAACGAATTTCTTGGTAATTTACCACCTGATGAACAAGTCGAGCTTGCCCAATGGTTGATAGACAGACTAATCCCGGAAGTTAGGAAGTATTTCAAGGGAATGATATGGGCAACTTCTGCTACGTCTTATGATTCTGGCGATCCTGCCTTTCCTCTATCAAAAGTAAATTCATCGTTTGGATCTCACTGGAAAAACTTATCTTTTGCAGCTGCGGATCACGTTAGCTTCACTATAACTCTAAGTTGTGACTTCCGTCACGTGGAGAGGTATTTGGGCATTCAGTTTGATAACATTCAGGAAATAATACAAAGAGATAAACTTACTTGGAGTACTGTAGGGGATGCTGGGGCTACTGGTGAGCGGCTTTTCGGTCCCGAATTTGATAAGCGGTGTAACGACGATTTAGGCGAGAAGGAGCTTGAAATACATGAACTTCTTCAGTCCTATATTGACGATTTCCCTACGAAACCATATTTTCTACCCATACCCCAACCTCCGAGGAGCTGGACCAAAGAAGACGAAGGATATTCACCTACTATAAGTGATGCAGGGAGAGGTGATTGGAAATTCCTGAGCCTGGATGAAGCCGAAGTACCCGAAGAAATCCGGGAGTTCTGGATGGAATATGCCAGGAAGAATGTTATCGACTAATTAGAATAGTAATTGTGGGAAAACTTTGCACAGGTAACAACCATTACTCTGAGGGGTTATCCAGTACAAATTCACCGTTGGTTAGCATCGTATAAATTTTGGTATCTCCGTCCGGAACTATTCCCTCTACAGGTTTACCCTCAGGGTGAACAATAGCGTTTTCTGGCATAGCTCGGAAGTTACGTACTGCCCTTCTTAAGGATCCTCTGTCTTGTAGACCCATCCTCTGTATACTTGGGTTCATTATTTCATTTATTACGTCAGCTGGGTTGCCAAGACCGGCGGCTAGGACACATTTAACGAATTCATCTCCATTAGGGAGTTGAACTACTGGCATTCTGTAATGAGTAGAAACTTTCAGTAGGGAGTCAAGTGCCCAATCCGGGAAATACTTCATGTATATTCTAACGATATTTGTAAAGTTGGCCTCGTGGGCACCTTCATCCATTTCTGGGTATCTGATTGCTCCTGATATAGCTGGGTTTATGCGTTTCCCCTGGGAGTCTAAAGGGCTTCCATATTCCTCCCACAGAATACTTCTCACGTGAGTGTAATTCCATCGAGTTTGTCTCTCCTGAAATATAGCGTATGCTGCTGCAATCAGTGGAGCCTCCTCATAACCTGTTTGCTCGGTAAATGTCCATTCATATTCTCTGCACTCTTCCAAGTACTTGTCTATAAACGTTTGAGTATAGAGCCCAGAATCGATTAGGGAATGTCTGAAAGTCTGCCCATGTCTTCTCTCTTCCCATCCCCATTGCAGGTACAAGGACTTAGTAGAAAGGCTATCTCCAGCTCCGTTAATACCCGCAAAGACATAATCATCTACGAAGGATTCAACCCCAAGAAATCCGAGTAGAATTTCCTTTGTGTTTTCAGAAACCATATGGCCATACTTTGCCATTTCTTGGCGTTCTTCCAACTTATGAGGGAACCACATACGCGTCTTCGCCGCACGTGCGAAATAGGATTCGTAGTTTTCTCTGACTTCTTTTTGAATTCTTGCTTCTTTAGCTTGAACCGTAAACGGACCAGACAATATTTCTACCAAGGCTAAAACTCCTAAGAATCTTTGCGAAATATATCACAACATTTTGATTTCCGGAGGTGATTATACATATATATTATAAAAAGTTAAAGGCTTAACTAGACAGCATTGTAACATTAAATCATTATTCAACAAAATCTTGATATATAGGAAGCCATAATAGATATTCTAGTAGTAAAATATGTAAGTGTCAGTTTGTAACAATTAGGAGTTAGATGATTAGTGATGAAATAGTCGTCAAGGGGGCACGTGAACACAATCTGAGGAATGTAGATGTTACAATTCCTAGGAATAAATTAGTAGTTATTACTGGGGTTTCTGGCTCAGGAAAGAGTTCGCTGGCTTTCGATACGATATATGCTGAGGGGCAGAGACGCTACGTAGAATCTTTATCTGCTTACGCGCGTCAGTTTCTCGGCAGAATGGATAAACCAGATGTTGATTATATAGATGGGTTGTCACCAGCAATTTCTATAGATCAAAAATGGGTTTCTCATAATCCAAGATCCACAGTTGGTACTGTGACTGAGATTTACGATTACTTAAGACTGTTGTATGCGAGAATTGGTAGACCTCACTGCTATAGTTGTGGAAGGTTGGTTCAGAGACAGTCAGTTCAGCAGATAGTTGATTCCATATTAAATTTGCCAATAGAATCTCGTATTATCGTTATGGCTCCAAAAGTTGTGCATAAGAAGGGTCAGCACAAGGATATATTGGAAGATGCTAGAAAAAATGGGTATCTCCGAGTTCGTGTAGATGGAGATGTTAAAGATCTGTACGAAGAAATATCTCTAGACAGACAAAAATGGCACACTATAGAAATAGTGGTAGACAGGATAGTTGTAACTGGTGACTCTGAGGATAATAGGATAGCCGATTCTGTGGAACAGGCACTTAAACTTGGTAATGGTGTGGTGCAAATCTCTGTTTTAGGCGGCGACGAATTACTCTTTTCGGAGAAATTCGCTTGTGTACATTGCGGGATAAATTTGGGTGAAATTGAGCCCCGTACATTTTCATTTAACAGTCCATATGGTGCATGTTCGACTTGTACGGGATTAGGGTATAGGCTAGAAGTAGATCCAGATTTGGTGATACCAAATACTAAACTAAGCCTGGACGAGGGAGCTATCTTCCCCTGGGTCAGGTCAGGTTCGTATAATTCTTACTACTCCAGTCTCCTTAATTCCTTGTCAGACGAGCATCAGTTTCCTACTAATATCCCAGTTGAGGAACTGACAACAGATCAAATTGCAAAGATCCTCTACGGTGACGGATCTACCAAGGTAAGGGTAAGGCATAGGACCAGGCGCGGGCGTGTTTATAGTTGGGACACCACGTTTGAAGGAATTATTCCTAATCTAGAAAGAAGGTATAGGGACACAGAGTCTGACTATGTTCGAAACGATATTGAAAGATATATGGCTTCGAAACCCTGTCCCGATTGTAACGGACAAAGACTTAAGCCAGAATCTTTGTCTGTTTTAGTCAGTGGCAAAAATATAATAGAATTTACTTCTATGACTATTGGTAAAGCCATGGAGTGGGTTGTTCAACTTGAAAATAATGTATCTGAAAGCGCTATTGCTGAATCCCTTCTAACCGACAGAGAAAGACTTATAGCTGACCAAATACTAAAGGAAATAAAAGGACGACTAATATTCTTGGATGATGTGGGGCTAGATTATCTAACGTTGCAAAGAGCAGCATCGACTTTGAGTGGCGGCGAGGCTCAACGTATACGTCTTGCTACTCAAATAGGATCTGGCTTAACAGGAGTGTTATACGTCTGTGATGAACCATCTGTCGGTCTACACCCTGTAGATGATCACAGACTTATCACTACATTGAAGCGACTTAGGGACCTAGGTAACACCATAATAATAGTAGAACACGATGAAGCAATCATGAGGGCATCAGATCATATTATAGATTTAGGACCTGGTGCTGGAGAACATGGTGGCAATGTTGTTGCATATGGTTGTGTCGAGGAAATAGAGAAATCTGAGCAGTCTATAACAGGGCAATACTTGAGTGGTAATAGGGTAATCCCCTTACCAAGAGTTAGGAGGGTTGGCAACGGGACAGAATTAGCCATTCGTGGAGCTCGGGCTAATAACCTACAGAATGTGGATGCATCTATACCATTAGGAATGCTAGTTTGTGTAACTGGAGTGTCTGGTTCTGGCAAGAGTAGTTTGATTTATGAAGTCTTGTTTAAGAAATTGGCTCAGATGCTCTATAGAGCTAAAGATAAACCAGGCGATTGTGACTCCATTGGAGGTATACAAAATATTGATAAGGTAATAAATATTGACCAGGCCCCTATTGGAAGGACGCCTAGGAGTAATCCAGCTACTTATACTGGTGCGTTTACTCCTATAAGGGAATTATTTGCTACTGTTCCGGAAGCAAGAGCAAGAGGCTATGCTCCCGGCAGATTTTCATTCAATGTCAAGGGAGGAAGATGCGAAAATTGCGCTGGCGGTGGCTATATTCAAATAGAGATGCAATTTTTGCCTGACGTGACAGTTCCATGTGAGGTTTGCAATGGTCAGAGATATAATCGGGAAGCGTTGGAGATAACATTCAAGGACAATAATATATCTGAGGTATTGAACATGACTGTCTATCAAGCACTAGATTTTTTCTGGAATTTCCCGAAAATCCGTTCAAAGTTGGAAACTTTAAGAGATGTAGGCCTTGGGTATATAAGGGTAGGTCAGCCTGCGACAACGTTAAGCGGGGGAGAAGCACAGAGAGTAAAATTGGCTACGGAGCTTTCAAAGCGAGCTACTGGTAAGACTCTTTACATTTTGGACGAGCCAACAACTGGATTATCTTTTGAAGATTGTGCTTCATTGCTGAAGGTCTTACATCGCCTTGTAGACATGGGCAATACAGTCGTCGTTATTGAACATCATCTTGATCTCATTAAGAATGCAGACTGGGTGATAGATATTGGACCGGGAGCTGGAGATAGGGGCGGAATTATTATAGCTTCAACTACACCTGAGGACTTAGTAGGGGTGAAAGATTCATCAACTGGATCTTACTTAAGTGAAGTGCTGAAGGAGAACGTTTTGAGAACGGCTTCAGCAAGTGCATCCAAGATAGATTAGATGGATTGTGGGTTTGTGTCTGAAGTACTTGGAGGTTTCGGTTTTTCTATAAAGAATACTAGAAGTGCACCTACTAGATTTATAGCAGCTATTACGGTGAATATCATTCTGTAATTACCTTGTATATCATATGCGAAGCCGGCTGCTATTGGCCCAAAAAATGAGCCTATAACCATAATAGGTTGTGAGAGTCCCATGATTGTTGCAAAGTTTCTTGGTCCAAAGAATTCACCCCTCAAAGCTATCAGGATCGGTGCCCTTGCACCATAGCCGATACCGTATATCACAGCGTATACCAAGGCCTGAAGAATATTTTGTGCCATTGCTAGTATAATGACACCTGCAGACATCATAAAAAAACAGATTACAAGAATAGACTTTCTTCCAAAGACGTCGCCAAGATATCCGCCTCCGATTCTTCCTATCATAGCCATGAATGTCATGAAAGCTAGAATTGAAGCGGACTGCTCATATGATATTCCAACATCTACGAGTAAAGGTATCTGATGTATGGATATTGACCCAACTATAAACAGAGAGAATCCATGAGCAGCAGCGATGAACCAGAAGGCAGGTGTCCTTAAAGCTTGCATTGCAGTGAAATCTGGGTCAGCTTCGTCAGTTTGATTACCATTCGACTTATGTGAGTCATTTTTATTGGTGGCCTGACTATCTATTCCATCCGGATGGTATCCATAGTCTTGCGGTTTATGTCTCATCATCGCTGACATTGGGAATCCTAATACACATATTATTACAGCGATGATGACTGCAGCAGTTCTCCAGCCGAAATGACTTATATTTAAGGCGACTAGGGCTACGAGTATTCCACCTACGTTGACTCCGGCAGAGCTTATACCAGTTGCAAGGCCTCTCCTTTTAGAGAACCAGTTATTTATAGCTGTTACTACAGGCAAGAATCCTGACATGCTTGCTCCCAGAGCAATAAGTGGGAATACCATATAGAAGCCGAAAAGTGAGTTGACCCTGCTAAACATGAAGAAACTGAGTCCGAATATAGCGAAACCTATGTACATGATCCCTCTTGGTCCGAATCTATCAATGACATAGCCTTCTATGGGGCCCAACAGGCTGCTTTCCAACCTAGTGAAAGAGAACGCTAAGGACAGTACACCTCTACTTGTGCCTAGAGTCGCTGCAAGAGGCACGAAGAAAGCAGAGAATCCGTAAGCATATAAGCCTCCCTGCATGATCATTACTACAGTGCCGGCTGCTAGAAGCCACCATCCATAGAATATTCTACCGCCTGCCTTTGGCTTATTGGAGTTTGATTTATCTTTAATTTGCAATGTAAATAGGGACTGAAGAGTCTAACTCCTTAAGTCTCAATTGATAGAGTAACATGCCTATTGTATAATTTCCATAAACTAAACGAATAGATATATTGCTAAAGATATATTGCTAAGGAGAAGGTGCATGGCTACAGGAACATGGGCTGTTAAAACTGGTTTAGCACAAATGCTAAAAGGTGGAGTGATAATGGATGTGGTTGATGCAGATCAGGCAAAGATAGCCGAAGACGCTGGCGCTTGTGCGGTGATGGCACTTGAGAGGGTTCCTTCAGATATAAGGAAAGATGGTGGAGTGGCACGGATGTCTGACCCAAGTATGATCGAGAATATAAAGCGTTCAGTCACTATACCTGTTATGGCCAAAGCTCGGATAGGCCACTTTGTTGAGGCACAGATACTAGAGTCACTAGGGATAGATTATGTAGATGAATCAGAAGTTCTAACACCGGCTGATGAATCTAATCATATATGGAAACATAACTTTACAATCCCTTTTGTTTGTGGATGCCGGAACCTTGGGGAGGCGTTGAGAAGAATAGGAGAAGGTGCTGCTATGATTAGGACAAAAGGTGAAGCTGGTACCGGCAATATAGTTGAAGCGGTTAGACATGCTAGGTCCGTATTGGGCGAAATAGAGAGGATAAAAAGCATGAATAAGGAAGAGCTAATGGCTACAGCAAGAGATTTACAAGCTCCATTTGAGTTAGTAAATCAAATACACGAGACTGGTAAGCTTCCTGTAGTCAACTTTGCTGCCGGAGGCATTGCTACACCAGCAGACGCAGCGTTGATGATGCAGATTGGTGTAGAGGGTGTATTTGTGGGCTCAGGTATATTTAAATCAGAAAACCCACAATTAGTAGCTAAAGCTATAGTTAGAGCTACTACTAACTATAACAATCCAGATATACTTGCAGAAGTTTCTAGAGGTCTTGGTGTAGCGATGCCAGGTCTAGATGTTAGGACTATGCCAATAGAAGAACAATTAGCACAAAGAGGCTGGTAGTTTGACCAGAATCGGAGTATTAGCCCTGCAAGGTGATTTTGCTGAGCATATAAAAATGCTATCTAGTCTGGGTGTAGATTCATCTGAGATCCGACTGCCAAGTCACCTAGATTCTGTAGATGGCTTGATCATACCGGGTGGAGAAAGTACTACCATAGTGCAATTGATGGATAACTTTGGGTTAACTGAACAGATAAAAGACTTGATATTTAGTGGATTGCCAGTTTGGGGTACCTGTGCCGGTATGATTGTTCTTGCAGCAGATATAACCGACGATAGGCCTAAGCCCATGGGGATAATTGATATAACCGTTAGTAGAAATGCTTATGGGAGACAAGTGGATAGCTTTGAGGCAGTAGTGGATATACCTAAACTTGGTGAAACACCTTTTAATGCTATTTTTATAAGGGCACCAGCAATTAATAGTATTGGAGACAGTGTTGAGATATTGGCTACTTTAGATGAGGGTCAGATTATCGCTGCCCAAGAAGGGAACGTAATCGTGACCTCGTTCCATCCGGAATTAACAGATGATCTAAGATTTCATAAGTATTTTGCATCGGTTGTTGCTGATAACAACTTTAGAAATAATTGATTGAACACATTAGGTTTTTGGGAGGAATTTGAAACTAGAAGTGCAATACAATATTGAGGTTACATTTTGAACGAATTGGATATGCTTCTTGATAGTCTGCCAGCTAGAATAACCGAGGCAATTAAAGAGCTGGAGAATGCGAATGAATTGCTGGAAGTAACATTGGACTTAGGTAGATTTCCTGAAGCTCGTTTCCTTAGCCACAACCGCACACTCGCTGTCGATGAAGTGGAACAATCAGATATCAGTCATGTAGTAGACAGAATAGGATCATTCGGAGATGACAATAGAGCAGGAATAGAGAGGACTCTGCATAGAATATCAGCTTTGCGGAACAGAAGTGGCAATATAGTAGGATTAACTTGCAGGGTAGGTAGGGCTATATTTGGAACAATAAAAATCCTCGAAGACTTAGTTTATTCTGGCAAGAGCATATTACTGCTTGGAAGACCAGGTGTAGGAAAAACCACTATGTTGAGAGAAGTGTCTCGTGTTTTATCTACAGAAGCAGGTAAAAGAGTAATTATTGTAGACACGTCAAACGAAATTGCTGGTGATGGAGATATACCACACTCTGCTATTGGTAAAGCAAGGCGTATGCAGGTTATAACGCCGAGGCTACAACATTCTGTAATGATTGAGGCTGTGGAAAACCATATGCCAGAAGTAATCGTTATAGATGAAATGGGGACTGAACTTGAATCTATAGCAGCTAGAACAATAGCCGAGAGAGGTGTTCAGCTTATTGCTACTGCTCACGGTAATAATTTAGAGAATTTGATATTGAATCCTACTTTGTGTGATCTAGTAGGTGGTGTCCAGAATGTTACTCTTGGAGACGAAGAGGCTAGGAGGAGGCGGACTCAAAAAACAGTTCGCGAACGGAAGGCTCCGGCAACATTTGAAGTCGTTGTAGAGATAAAAGATTGGAATAATGTGTTAGTCCATGAAGATGTAGGGGCTATAGTAGATGAAATATTGAGAGGATTGCCATCTAATCCTGAAGAGAGGTCTATTGAAGGAAATGGAGAGATAATCAGGCATAAACAATATCAGAATAGTAATCCAGTAAATCTTGATTATAAGGTTCAGGATATACAAGAAACCGTAACGTTGACCTCTGTACTACCATTTGGCATAAGCAAAGGCAAGGTAGATCAAGTTGCTCAAACCGGAGGAATGCCAATAAGAGTAGTAGATAGTTTACATCAATCTGACATAATACTTACAACCAAGCAGTTCTTTCGCAAAATGCCTAGGGTATTGAAGACTGCTGAAGAATTGGGTAAGGCTATATTTGTCCTCAGAAGGAATACACCGACACAGATTAGAGAATTCCTTGCAAATATATCTATGGAGAAAGGATGGGAAGATCCTGTTTCGAAGGCTATGAGAGAGGCTCAGTCTGCAGCCTTTAAGGTACATGATGGTAATGAAGATTACGTGATATTGAATCCTCAGATATCTTATATAAGACGAATTCAACACCAAATTGCTAATGACCATAGATTGTCTTCAATAAGCGAAGGTAATGAGCCTCATCGTAGGGTGACAATATCCAAAAGGTAGATATAAGATTATGGGATTATTCATATGTTTTGAGGGTGGTGAAGGCAGTGGCAAGAGTACTCAGATTCGCTCATTGAAGCGACGGTTGAATCAACTGAATATACCTAATGTGGCTACAAGAGAGCCAGGTGGTACACATTTTGGGAACAGACTGAGGAAGATATTGATGTTTTCTAAAGACACATTGACTCCAGAAACGGAACTGTTGCTTTTTAATGCATCTAGATCTCATCTAATTGATACTGTTATACAACCAGCCCTTGAAGAAGGCAAAGTTGTTTTATGCGATAGATTTTCTGCGTCCACTTTGGCATATCAGGGTTATGCAAGAGGCGTAGCACTTGAAACAGTCAAATCAGCTAATATGATTGCAACCCGAGGTATTCAACCGGATCTCAACATTTTCTTAGACATACTGCCCGAAAAAGGATTCCAGAGATTACCACCAGGGCGGGATAGATTTGAATCTGAAGATGTACACGAGTTTCATGAAAGGGTTAGAGCTGGATATCTAGACTTGATCGATAGAGCAACTGATGATTGGTTTGTGATAGATGCGACTCAAACACCCAGAAAAATTGCCGAAATAGTATGGTACAAGGTTAGATCAATGCTGGATCTTGTCTGAATTCAGGAAGCCATTGTGATTATAGATACACATACACACATCTTTCCCCCATGGCTAATTGATAATAGGGATAATTTGCTGCCTAGGGACATCACGTTATCTACTATGTATCCTTCGGACTTGCAGAGAATGGCTACTGTCGAAGAATTGGTCTCAACAATGGACGGATCTGGCGTAGATATGTCAGTTATTGTTGGGATAGGATGGAATGATTTAGAGCTTTGCAAAATTTCCAATGATTATATGATTGAAGCAATGAATAAATTTCCTGGTAAGATTCGTGGGTTTATGTCTATAAACCCAACATGGGGAGATAAGGCAACATATGAAATAGAGAGATGTTTTGAAGCTGGACTTATAGGTATTGGTGAACTACATCCTGATACTCAGGGATTCCGGTTAGATGATCTGGACATAATGAAACCAATTGTTGAAATTGCAAGACATTTGGATATTCCTATTTTGACTCATTCATCTGAACCAGTAGGGCATCTATATCCGGGCAAAGGCCAAACTACTCCAGATAAAATATACTCGCTTATAGAAGCTTTTAAAGGAATAAATTTAATTTGCGCTCATTGGGGTGGGGGTTTACCGTTTTATGCATTGATGCCAGAAGTAGCTGGACTGTTGTCTAATGTATTTTTTGATACTGCAGCATCACCCTTTCTTTATGACCAAAAAGTAGTCTCAGTGGTTACTGAACTAGTCGGTGGTACTAAAATTCTAATGGGAACAGATTATCCATTGATAAATCAGAGAAGGATAATAAATCAAATAACGGACGCCCAGATAACAGATGATGCAAAAGAAAATATCCTTTACGGGAATGCGGCCAGACTACTTAAACTGTAGGAGAAATTGGATCTAAAAATCTATATTTCCGCTTGTAACTCAGAGATCGATCGTGATATACTTCACTAACTTTTCAATCAGGTTGTGGGGAGGTTTTCGTGGAGAATTCTAATTTACCAAAATGCCAGAAATGTAATACTGGTGACCTTGTGCCATTGTCAGACTTCGGGAGTCAAGGCGCTCCTATACACTATAAAGCATGGGTTTGCACTGATCCAGAATGTGGCTTCAATATAAAAATTCGTAACGGAGATGTGTACATAAACGAACCAATCACTAGCGGTGCCTCTCACGCCCCGCGAATGAGATAGTAAGTCTTCTGTCTATGAATTAAATAATTTTTTAGGTGCTTAGGCATGTCAGATAGTGCGTCAGAACCTACGCTTGGTGTAACGGGTAAGGAAGTTACCCGCAGGCGTATATTGGATGCTGCTACGGATGTTTTCTCAGAAAAAGGCTATCATGGATCGGCCGTAGACGATATAGTAAAGAAGTCAAATACATCAAAAGGTTCCTTTTACTTCCATTTTCCTAGTAAGCAAGATATATTCTTTGCTCTAATAGATAGATTGACTACATCTCTCACGAACTCAGCAGAGGAGGCAATCTCAGGGGAAGTTGGCGCCTTAGCAAAGATAGACACAGCATTGAAAATTGTTGCCAGGACTTTCTCTAAGCATAGTAAGTTAGCTAAGCTATTATTGGTGGGCGGAGTCGGCCTAGGTAAAGTTTTCGATGAAAAGATGCTGGACTTACATGATAAATTCGCCTTGTTGATAAAGAAATACCTTGACAAGGCAGTTCTAGAGGGTTCCGTTGGTCAGATAGATACTTTCATAACTGCATATGCTTGGGTAGGCGCATTAAACGAGGTAATAGTTCATTGGCTATATAGAGATGGATCCAACTCATTAGAAGGGTCTATGGAATCATTGAGGGATGTGTTTCTGCGTAGTATTAATGCGGAAAATAATATTAGTGATGGAGACTCATGAACTTTAGAGATACAAAGGAATTCATTGATTTCTTAGATGAAAAGGGAGAGCTACTAAGAATTAAGCAAAAGGTTAGTTCAGAGCTGGAGATAACTGAGATAACGGATAGAGTAGTTAAGAGTGGCGGTCCCGCACTCTTATTTGAGAACGTAGATGATTATGGTATACCAGTATTAATTAACGCCTTCGGAACTCAGCAAAGAATGGCTTGGGCCTTAGGAGTTGAGAACATGGATGACCTAGCCTCAAGGGTTAAGAAGTTATTGAAGTTAACCCAAGGGCCTCCATCGGGTATATTGAATAAAGCTCGTACTCTGATGGATTTGATTAAGATAGCTGGATCACAACCTAGATTAGTAAGTAGTGCTCCGTGTCAGGATGTGGTTTTGACTGGTGAAAATGCAGACTTAACTAAGCTACCTATCTTGAAGTGTTGGCCAATGGATGCAGGTAGATATATAACATTGCCATTAGTTGTTTCAAGAGACCCAGTTACCGGTACTCGTAACGTAGGTACATATCGAATGCAGGTATATGATAGCAGGACTGCAGGTATGCACTGGCAAACTCACAAAGTTGGAACTCATCACGAGAGAGAGGCTAAGGAAAAAGGCCTTGATAGACTAGAAGTTGCTGTCGCATTAGGGGGAGATCCTACTACAGTTTGGACTGGTTCTGCGCCATTGCCACCGGGAGTAGATGAGTTTGCAATGTCGGGTTTCATAAGAGAAAAGAGCGTGGATTTGGTAAAATGTAAGACGGTAGATTTAGAAGTCCCTGCGAATTCTGAAATAATCCTCGAAGGATATGTTATACCTGGACAACTTAGAACTGAAGGACCTTTCGGTGATCATACGGGATACTATTCTTTGGCTGATGAATATCCCGTTTTTCATTTAACAGCCATTACGCACCGAAAATACCCCATATACCAAACAACCGTTGTCGGTCGGCCTGTACAGGAAGACTTTTATATGGGTAAGGCAACTGAGAGAATATTTATACCAATAATACAAATGGTATTGCCGGAGGTTGTAGATATGAACATGCCTGCTGAGGGTATATTCCACAACCTAGTAATAGTTTCTATTAAGAAAGAATATCCCGGCCAAGCCATGAAGGTTATGAATGCATTATGGGGCATGGGCCTTATGATGTTGGCTAAGGCGATAGTGGTAGTTGATCATTTTGTTAATGTGCAAGATATATCTGAAGTTACTTGGAGAGTTACCAATAACTTAGATGCATCGCAAGATATAATATTCTCTACAGGACCGGTAGATGATCTGGACCACGCTTCTCCTACACCCAAAATAGGAAGCAAAGTTGGGCTGGATGCTACTGCCAAAGGACCATTAGAAGGTAGAGTGCGTGAATGGCCACCAGACATTGTCATGAGCGAAGAAATAAGAAGCATGGTTGACAGTAAATGGAAAAGTTACGGGCTTTAATACGACAGCGATGAACCTAAATAGTATGCATTCGTGATATGAGGCTAATCTTCAGATGATTTACAAGCTACGACTTCTCTTGGATTCTATAAGATTCGAACATACTTTGTTCGCTCTGCCGTTCGCATATCTAGGCATGGTCCTAGCAGCTCAAGGACTACCTTCTTTGTATCAATTTTGTTGGATTACTATTGCAATGGCTTCTGCCAGAACGCTGGCTATGTCTTGTAATAGGATTATAGACAGGGAAATAGATGCTAAGAATCCTAGGACAAGTCAGAGACATATTCCAGCCGGTACGATTAGTTTGTTTGAAATGTCGTCAATGGCCATTGTTTCATTAGCAGTTTTCCTTACAGCAGCCTATATGTTGAATGAACTAGCTTTTATTTTGGCTCCTGTAGCGGCCATTATTGTCGTAGGATATTCTTATACAAAGAGGTTTACATGGTTGTCACATATTGTTCTCGGATTTGCTGACGGCATAGCCCCTGCGGGCGGGTGGATTGCTGTAAGCGGCACGTTTAGCTGGGAACCTGTATTGATGGCTCTTTTGGTTACGACTTGGATCGCTGGATTCGATATATTATATTCATGCCAAGACTATGATTTCGATGTGGATCATAAACTTCATTCTATACCACAAAGATTTGGAATAGAGGCAGCTTTTTGGTGGTCTAGGATATTGCATTTGATAACTTCTTTGCTTCTACTATTATTAGGTGTATTATTTAGCCTTGGTCTTGTTTATTATATAGGGTGGGCAGTTGTATCTGCTTTGCTGGTTTATGAGCATAGATTGGTTTCACCAAGAGACTTAACAAAATTGAATATGGCTTTCTTCAATATCAACAGCTATATTGCAGTTATGGTTTTCGCTTCCACTCTGGTGGCTTTGTACATATAAGGATTAGTGGTTATTTCATTTAGATATGTCTACGGATAACAAAACAAAATATAAGGATCCAGTTGTCATCGGTATATCTGGTGCCAGTGGGTCTATATTGGCAAAGAAGACAATAGACATACTGTTGGATAAGGATATACCTGTGGTCGCTACTTGCTCTTCAGCTGCTAGAATGGTTTGGCAGGAGGAGATGGATGAATCATTTCAATCTACCGTCTCGAGATGGCGGGAGAATCCAAACTTTAGTTTTTATATGACAGGTGATCTTAAGTCGCCAATAGCAAGTGGAACTACACCTACCCTTGGTATGATAGTGACGCCATGTAGTACTGCTACTGTTGGAGCTATCGCTCATGGTATTTCGTCCAATTTATTGCAGCGGGCTGCGGACGTTTCAATTAAAGAAGGCCGGAAACTAGTGTTGGTTCCTAGAGAAACACCTCTGTCTGCTATTCACCTCGAGAATATGCTGTCCTTAGCAAGGATCGGAGTAACGATTCTGCCGCCAGAGCCAGCATTTTATCTTAGACAACAAAATATGGAAGATATAGTAGATTACCTAGTTGCTAAATCTATAGATGCACTGGGTTTGCCTGGGTTTATGGAAGATAGACTTAGGTATGATAGGCGCACAGATTAGATTTTGGTGATATGACTTCACTAAATGGAGATAACAAAGCTCGGTATGTCTCTGACATGTTCGATCGTATATCAAGTAGGTACGATTTACTAAACACTCTAATGAGCTTTGGGATGCATCATTTTTGGAGAAAAAAAGCTACTTCTATTGCTACTAATGGATTGACTAACGCAGAGGTTTTAGATATTGCCACAGGAACTGGAGATTTTGCCATAGAACTTGCATCAAAGCCTAATGTTGACAAGGTTGTCGGGCTGGATTTTTCCATTAATATGTTGAGGATTGCTAAGCAAAAATCTGATAGGTTCCCATATCCACGACGTAGAGAATTATATTGGCTTCAGGGCGATGCATTGGCTTTGCCATTTCCTTCTAATACCTTTGCATCTGTGACTGTGGGGTTTGGGTTGCGCAACTTTGCAGATATAGATTACGCCCTTAGTGAAATGGAGAGGATATTAATTCCAGGAGGCAGACTAGTTATTTTAGAGATTACACCAATGAATAGTAGGTTTCCAATCAACAAATTGATTAAATTATATATGAACAAAGTAATACCTATAATGGGTAAATTGATAGCAAGAGATATTGAAGGATATACGTACTTGCCAGAGTCAGTAGAAGGATTTCTCAATGCCGATGAGCTAGCCTCAGCAATGAAACATGTCAATCTTGATAATGTAAACTTTCGTAAGTTAGGATTTGGTACAGTGGCAATCCACTATGGAGAAAAGACGAAGTAATCTTGAATTGGTGTTTATTTGAGTTCCTTCAACTGTGGGAATAATATTACCTCCCTTATGGAGGGATTATTCGTTAAGAGCATAGTTAGCCTATCTATTCCTACGCCTAAACCGCCCGTTGGAGGCATACCATGCTCCATTGCGAGCAGAAAGTCTTCATCCAACCTATCTAGATCTTCTCCAAGCTCGAGTCTCAGAGATTCTTGTTCAATGAATCGCTGCCTTTGGTCATCTGGATCGTTAAGCTCAGTGAATGAATTGGCAATTTCCATGCCACCAATAAACCCCTCAAATCGTTCGACCGTATTTGGGTCGTTTGGTTTTTTCTTGGCAAGAGGTGACATTTCTACTGGGTAGTCTATTAGGAATGTAGGCTGTATCAATTTGGGCTCAATAACAGATGAGACTAATTTGTCTATTAACTTACCTCTGCTGGAACGTTCGTCTACGTAGATACCTAATTTACGCATTTCTATCTTTATATCTTCTATCTTGTCGATGGAGAAGAAGTCTATACCAGTATCTTTTATCAGGGCTTCTTTCATAGATACCCTATTCCATGGTGGAGATAAGTCTATGGTATGTTCGCCGAATGTCAGCTTTGACGAGCCTAAGACTTCTATGGCAATTGTTGATATCATCTGCTCTACCATGGTCATAACATCCTCGTAATCGGCATATGCCTGGTAGCTTTCGAGTAGAGTGAATTCTGGGTTGTGATCTAGGTCTATACCTTCATTGCGGAAGACTCTGCCGATTTCATAGACTTTGTCAAAACCACCAATTATTAGCCGCTTCAAATATAGCTCTGTGGCGATGCGTAGATATAGATCGGCCCCAAGAGCATTATAATGAGTTACAAAAGGTTGCGCATGGGCTCCAGCTGCTATAGGAACCAGTATAGGCGTCTCAACTTCTAGGAATCCACTAGAGTCTAAGAATTTCCTCATACTTGATATAATTTTAGTCCTTATTTGAAACCCTGAACGGACTTGCTGATTAGAGATAAGATCGAGATATCTCTGTCGAAAACGTATTTCTGTATCTGATAGTCCGTGCCATTTTTCTGGTAATGGCCTTAAGGCCTTAGAAAGGAACGTTATCTCTTGTGCCTCAATTGTCTCTTGTCCAGTTCTTGTTCTGAATACCGGACCTTCGATACCTACAAAATCTCCTATATCTAGGTTCTTAGTTATTTCATATTTGGCATCTAGAATATCTCGTCTCAAATGAACTTGGAGCTTACCTGAGACATCTTGGATGTCTAAGAAAGATGCTTTACCCATACCTCTCATTGCCATTATGCGACCGGCAGTAGAGATGATCTCAGTTCTCAAATGTTCTTCATCTGGATGCAGAGATTCTGCTGATTTAATCAGATCTATTGCTTCAGATATTGTATGGGTTCGTTGGTAACGAGTGGGGAAGGGATTGATTCCATCTTCTACGAGACGTTCAAGTTTTTGACGGCGACTTAATAGAAGGTCTCCTGCTCTGTTGGTCATGTCTATAATATCAAGTAATCTTAAGGCTATGAGTAATGGGATTGTAAACTGATGATACAGGCATTGTAAAGTGAGAAGGATAAATACATACGACTAATAGGGCTATGCAAACTTTTATATAGAACTAGAAGATTCTTCTAGGAGGATCGAAGAATAGCATACTCCATACCTGTATGATGAATATTACCAATAGTATTATCCAGGGTATGTACTTCTTGTATGTAGCCACTTTAGTTAATCGCTTACTTTCCAATATTAATTTTACTAGACATTAATCCTATATACCATGAACATTATATAGCATTGGACCCCATTGGGAATCGATTATTGACTTTGTGAGTATATTTGGTTCTCCTATTGTAATACGCCCACAAGAAGGTAGGATTGAGTTTCGTTTTTACTGGCCGGGTAAACCCACTTTTCAGGTTCAAAACCTGCCTCTGTTATTAGGTCAATCCACTTATCTAATCCAAATAAGCCAGTTACATGTAGATCCTGCTCTATTTGGAGCCCGGATGCATGCTTGAGAAAATAGAAGAATATAGATTCTATTGTGGTGTCTGAACTATCTTTATCGTAGATATATTGAACTGTTGTAATCTCCTGCTCACTTGTCTTGTTTACTTTACTTGAGACATATGTTCCAGGGAATGTTTCTGTATACCATTCTGGAGCTACAACCAGTATGCCTCCAGGATCTAAATGGGCTTTTGCTGTGGAGAATGTTAGTTTTATATCGTCTTCATTTGTCATATATGATATAGCATCATGGATGATTACCGCCTTAAATTTATTTTCTAGCCTTATATTTCTCATATCTCCTACATGGTGATCCACGCTTGGGTTGAGTTTTATGGAGTTATCTATCATGTTCTGGGATATATCAACTGCAGTCGCATCGAAGTCACTAGTGAGATATGATAGGTTTGTTCCCCCACCAACCCCTAGATCCAATACTCTATGCCTGCCAGGACCTAGTTTTTGTCTTAACACGTTTCGCCAGTAGCCTGCCTCTTTTTCACCTTCTTCTGGGGGGCTAATCAGCGGCCATAAATGAGCAAGGTCATTGTAGATTCTATTTTGCTCCAAGTTGTCACCGTCCTTTAGTTTACATTTATGTATGTCGTTGGAACTAGGGTCTATTTACCAAAATCACCGAGTTCGTACATTAACACTGCAGCCAAGGCTATTCCTGCGGTGTCACTACGCAGGAGTCTATTTCCTAAGGATATTATAGTTGCTCCTTGCGATTCTGCATCCTCTACCTCTTGGTTGGAAAACCCACCTTCTGGGCCAATCAATATACTAACACCTTCTCGGTTGATAAGATCGTTATTGTCTTTCAGTATTTGTCCTAAGCTTGTACTCTTCATATTTTCCCATGCTAATATTACTAAGCCTGTAGCATTAGATACCGCTTCACTTATGTTCATAGGTCGCTCTAATCTCGGTATTTTACTTCTGCCACATTGCTCTGATGCTTCTGAGATTATCTTATTCCACCTTAGAAACCTAGACTCATACAATTTATCGGGCGACCTTGGTATGGTACGTTCTGAGTATAGGGGGACAAAATTGGAAACGCCTAATTCAGTACCCTTTTGAAGTACTGTATCGAATTTATCTGCTTTAAGGATACTTTGAAACAAAGAGATAGTGACTCTTGGTTCTGCCATACCTTCAGCTACTTGAGTAATTATCCCCTCACAATGATTGTCTGATACATATGATAATTTGACTGTGTATTCTATGCCAGATTTGTCCATTAATATTATAGCTTCCCCTTTGCGAAGGCGAAGCACCTTGGAAATCTGTCTCGCTGCGTTCCCTTGGATTGTTGCCTGGTTGGCATTTATTGATTCAGTTTCAACGAAAAAACGATGCATTATTGTTACTCAGGATTTCACTGCTGATATTGAGACCCAATCACCCTGGTATGCAACCTTCTCTTGGAAGAAATCTAGTTGCTTTAGGTGATCCATAACGTCATTTTCTTTGTCTATAGTTATACCAGAAAGTATAAGTATTCCTTTTTTTCTTAGCATATGGTTCATATCTTTTGCTAAATCTATGATTACCTTTGGGTATATATTTGCCACAACTAAATCAAATTGACCATGAAGTTCAGTATTTTGCATTATCGTGGAGTCTTTGATTTCAATACTATTTTGGACACCGTTGATTTTGACATTTTCTATAGCGGTTTTCATGACTAATTCATCGATATCTACTCCAATCACGTGTTCCGCTCCCAATTTAGCAGAGGCGATTGATAATATTCCAGATCCTGTCCCTAAATCCAATACTTTATCACCTGGTTTCAACATACCATCTAGGGCCGAAAGACACATATTTGTGGTTGGATGATAGCCTGTGCCAAAAGCCATTCCAGGATCAAGGTTAATAACAATGTCTGTATCCCTAGGAGTATAGTCTTTCCAAGATGGGCATATTACTATTCTGCCTATAGTTAATATGCTGAAGTGCTTTCTCCAGCTCTCCATCCATTCGCCTTCTTTGATGTAGCGTTCTTCTAAAGGAGGCAATTTACATAATTGTGATATCAATGCGACTGCTACTCTTATGTGCTCCTTTACCGACTCGGTTTTATTGTCTATTGGTATGTAGGATCTTAGTATGGCATCTAGATATTCCCATTCTCCATCGAATTCGTCTGGGTTTGGACCGCCAAGCTGTTCTATCGCCACGCCTCCGTATCCGTATCTATCAAATATTACGGAAAGCGGTTCAACATATTCCGAAGGAGCTTTTATACTAAGTTCTAGCCAATTCAATTTGATCTCACAGTACCCATATATTTAAGAATAGGTTCACATAACAAATTTATTAGTCTATGCCAAGTGAATCCTTTATTTTACCAAGCCATCCTTTTTCGTCGTTCGATGCTGGGGCGAGCGTGCTAGATAATTCCTCTAGTAGTTCTTTTTGATGTTTGTTAAGTGACTTTGGTATGACTACATTTATCAATACTAGTTGGTCTCCACGTCTGCTTTGATTATAGTATGGAACCCCCATACCTTTAATTCTGAACATTGTTCCGGATTGGGTGCCTTCTGGTATCTTTATCGTTTCATTATCTTGTAAGGTAGGTACTTCTAGAGTCGTTCCTAGAGCTGCATCAGTAACATTTATAGGATGTTCGTATATTATATCGTGATCTCTCCGTTGGAATATTTCGTGTTTAGCTACTTTAACTTCTACATACAAATTGCCAGGAGGACCTCCATTCCCCCCCGAATGCCCTTCTCCAGTTAACCTCACTTGGGTTCCGTTTTCTATACCAGCTGGCATTTTTACTCTTATCTTTCTATCCCGACGCTCTCGTCCAGAGCCCTTACAATTCTTACACGGGTGTGTGATCGTTTTGCCTTCACCTTTGCATTGAGCACAATTGCTTACTTGGCTGAATTGACCAAATATACTTTGTTGAACACGCCTAACCTGACCAGATCCATTGCAACTATTACAGGTGATTGGTAGATTGCCAGGCTCGCTGCCGTCGCCCTTGCAATGTGAACATGGTTCAATCCGTTTGATTTCTATGTCCTTCTCTACTCCAAAGATCGAATCTTCGAACGATAGATTAGATAACGCTTGAACGTCACCACCTCTTTGCGGAACCCTTCTAGAACTGGCTCCGAAACCTCCGAAAAAAGTGTCGAATATATCTCCGAAGCCTGAGAATGGATCAGCCCCGTCAAAACCTCTATTGTTCCATCCACCTGTACCTCCACCAACTTTGCCGAACCTATCATATTCAGCCCTTTTGTTGGGGTCACTCAGAACTTGATAAGCTTCATTTATTTCTTTGAACTTATCTTGGGCATCGGGTTCTTTGTTTCGATCAGGATGGTATTCTAGCGCCAGACGCCTAAATTTAGATCTGATCTCTTCTTGTGAAGAGCCTTTTGCAACTCCAAGTATCTTGTAATAATCTCTATTTTCGCTCATATCATTATTCTCTTATAAGAAAAAGCCATCTTATATTATATTTCAGCTTTTTATCTATGTAAAACTATTTGAACAAGTTGCTTGGCTTAGATAGATCTTGGTGTTAATATCCAATCAGGATTGATATTCCAATTGTATGTAGAGGATGCTCATATGTCGGGTCCATTAGAGGGAAAAATAGTTCTTGATTTGACACATGTTTTGGCGGGTCCATTTGCAGGCATGATTTTGTCTGACCTAGGTGCGACCGTTATAAAAATTGAAAAACCAGACGTTGGTGATAGAGCTAGGGGAACAGGACCCTTTATAGGCGAGGAAAGCAGTTACTTTATGAGTGTAAACAGAGGCAAGTTAGGCCTTAGTATAGATCTCTCGCAGGAGGATGGTAAGGAATTATTTCTGAAGCTAGTGCAAAAAGCAGACGTGGTATTGGAGAATTTCGTTCCCGGGGCTATGAAAAGATTAGGGTTAGACTACGAGTCCCTCAAGTTAAGGAATTCACGGTTGATTTATGCTGCTATCTCTGGTTTTGGACAGGACGGACCTTATTCTGGAAGATCAGCATTGGACATAATAGTTCAGGGAATGGGGGGCATGCTAAGTATTACAGGTGAACCGGAAGGTGCGCCTGTAAGGCCAGGAAACTCACAAGGGGATATAACAGCTGGTTTATTTGCAGTTATAGGTATTCTTTCTGCTATGCAAGAGAGAGAAAAGAGTGGGTTGGGGCAGATGATAGATATTGGTATGCTGGATTGTCAAATAGCAGTTTTGGAGAATGCCTTTACTAGATATTTCGTTACAGGACAAACCCCCAAACCATTAGGTACGAGACATCCATCTATCGCTCCTTTTCAGGCCTTTCAGACTAAAGATGGATATATAACTGTCGCAATGACTGGTGGCAAAGACAGGTGGCCATTATTCTGCTTTGCCTTGGATAGGATCGACTTAATTGATGACCCTAGGTTCTCGGATGGATGGTCTAGAAGTCAAAACTACGATGAATTGGCACCAATTTTATCCGATATAATGCTTAGGAAAACCAGTCAGGAATGGCTTGGTCAATTTGATGAATTAGGGATAATTTGTGGACCCGTAAATACAATAGATAAAGTTGTACGGGACGAACAAGTTGAATATAGAGGTATGATAAAGGATATTGACCATCCTAGATTAGGCTTGATTAAAAGTATATCCAGTCCAATAAATTTGAGCAGAACCCCAACGGATTCAGGTGGATATGCTCCCATTATGGGGGAGCATTCTAGATATGTACTTACCGAAATAATAGGGGTATCTGAGGATTATATCCAAGATCTAGAGACTCGAGGGATATTGTCTAGCATTGACTCTTAGATAAACGGTGAATTAAATGCTATGTTTCATTCATTATTCCAGGGCCATAGTTGATCCCAATCCCAAGATGTATGAGGGTATCGCTTTTCCATGAAATCTAGGTTACCTCTTGTGATTAAAGGTGTCTCAGGCAGTTTAAGATCATTTAGAATGGCTTTATCCTTCAATGGGCTCTGGTTATTGAAGCCGTGTAATTGAATTGAGTCATTCATGCCTTTGACTTGTGCTAGCACTCTAAAGTCACCCATACTACCGGGTTTGATTAGATTTAGCATTGCCATACGATTAGAGTCTGATTGCCTCTGGGGCAGGGATCTTGTTCTTAAGTTATCCATTAGATTGTTGAAGCCTAGGTTGATAAGGAAATCTCTTTGACTGGAGAAACCTGCGATTCTTAATCCTAGAGACTCGCCTTTTTTCATTATCGGCGTAAAATTTACTAATGACGTCATATCTTGTGATCCGAGTCTGATATATGGATTCTGAACGTATTCATGCCTGTAATAACACCTCAGAGTGCCTAATGCATTGGTTTCAGAATAGATTTGATTAGCAATCCCTCCGTAATCTATAGTGAGAATTAATCCTTTATTTAACGAGGACGTCACGTTTTCTATCCAACTGAGTTGTTTGAGATTTACCTCACCTATAAATTTACCTGGCAGGTCTGCAATAGACGACTCTAGGCTTTCTCCGATTTCTGGTGTCGATGGTGTGTCTAAGACCTCTTCGATTTCGCCATTACCATTAATTTCCAAAAAGATTTCTTGCACATTGCCATCATTGAAAATAAATCTGTGAACTGGAAATGCATCTATAAGTTCATTTGATAATACACAGCCATTCATATTCTTAAATGGGATTCTGTCAGATCTCACAAAATTAGTGTCTTTATCTGCGGGTGATATAGAAGGGCTTCTATAGTCTATAGATATGTATTCGATGCTTTTACTGAATGAGACGTTAAGCTTCTCTGAGTAGTCTAGTATTGCTTGTCTAAGTGCACCAGATCCGCTACCCATTTCTAGTATGTGGAACTTATCTGGTTTACCAATCAGGCCCCATACCTGTTCTAGTTGCATTGATAACAATGCACCAAAACTTGGGTGGGTTGTGGGAGCAGTATAGTAGTCAAGATCTGTGACATTTGTTCCCGAAGTATAGTAACCTATCTTTGGATGAAACATAGCAATTTCCATAAATTCTGCGAAAGTGATTCTGCCATGTTCCTTTATTAGGTCGCGGATGTCTTGGTCAGTCTGTGATTTCATAATAGTTGAAGATACATAATATAAAGAGGGACACCTTATACATGGCGCCCCTCCTTATATTGTTTTAATATCTTTGTATTAGCCCCGTTTTTCTATTGGTACGTATTCTCTATCGTATTCACCCTCGTATTGTAAGAGTGGTCGAAGAAGTATGTTGTCAGAATATTGCTCAATAACCTGGGCTGTCCATCCTGGGACTCTGCCCATTGCGAATATAGATATGAATAGGTCCTTCGGGATATCTAGTAGATGGTACATTGCGCCCGCCCAGAAATCCACGTTTGGACATATGCCCTTAGAGGCGTAGGGCTGCATAACTTCAGCTACTTTACTAAGGATTCTGAACCATTTTGGTTGGCCTTTCTTGGCTCCAAGTTCTTCGCATTCTTTTTGTAAGTGGCGTGCTCTCGGATCTTCTACCTGGTATACCCGGTGACCAAATCCCATTATTCGACCACCACCTTCGAGTATGTTCCTTGTGTAAGGTTCAGCATTATCTTCTGACCCAATATCTAATGAAAACTTCATTACCTCTTCTGCTGCCCCTCCATGTGAAGGACCTTTTAGAGTTGATATTCCGGTAACTATTGCGGAATGCAAGTCAGAGACCGTACTCGCAGTGACTCTTGCAGCGAAGGCTGATGCATTTATTCCATGTTCAGCATGTAATACAAAATCCTTGTCTATCAACCTAGATTCATCTGGATCGGGTATTTTACCTGTTAGCATGTACAGGAAGTTAGCAGCTTGGTTGAGTTCCGGGTTTGGTGCAACAGGGTCTAGGCCTTGCCTGATTCTAGAGTGCGCAGTAACAATTGTCGGTGCTTGAGCGGTTAGGCGTATTCCTTTTCGCATAGTAGCTTCTATAGAGTTGTCCTCTGTGTCTGGTTCGAAGCTTGAAAGTGCTGATATAGCAGTTCTTAGCACGTCCATTGGATGCGATTTTTGGGTAACTCTGATTATGTCTATGATCTCACTTGGTATATCCCTGTTAGCCCTAAGCTGTGCGTCGAATTCTTGTAGTTGAGATTTTGTGGGCAAGTTGCCATTCAATATAAGATATACTGTTTCCTCGAAGTTAGATTTTTCGGCCAGGTCATGTATGTTATAACCTCGATACATTAACCTGCCTTCTACACCATCTATGAAACTCGAGTTGGTTTTGTCTATTACTACACCCTTCAACCCTCTGTATATAGTACTATCTGTAGTCATTTGTTCCACCTCCCAAATATAAGTAGTATACGATTAAGCCTAATTATACTTACAGAGAGATATAGCTGCAATGCTATTCTACCTATTGCAGCGATAGATTATGCCTATCACTGAGTTGAGTTGTAGATAAACCTATGGA